>Ga0208411_1000176_pt1 | contig 51532 bp, 43 predicted proteins | sample ETN01SmetaG_4_FD_185793 | JGI IMG/M metagenome (GOLD analysis project Ga0208411, IMG submission 185793) | Marine microbial and viral communities from oxygen minimum zone, Eastern Pacific Ocean - ETNP2014F12-01SV261 (SPAdes) (version 2) | ecosystem: Environmental > Aquatic > Marine > Oceanic ... | reverse complement strand
TCTTCCGGCACTTCGCTTTGTTCATAGCTGACCGCTTCCAGTTTTACAACGGCATACTGATTATCATGGATGCTGACGGTGCCATTGCTCCTGTCCACCAGCACGCCAACTCCGATTATATTGCCACCGGCTTGCTTTACCAAACTCATCACCTCTCTTACAGAACCGCCTGTAGTGACAACATCTTCTACGATCAAAACTTTTTCCCCAGCTTCAATGCCCAGTCCTCTCCGGATCACCATGCGCTTATCTTTCCGCTCGGAAAAAATGGTTCGCACCCCCAGCTGACGGCCCACTTCCGTACCCAGCACAATTCCGCCAATAGCCGGTGTTATTACCAGGTCCGGGGTTTGGTCGGCAAACTGTTTTGCAATCAAACTTCCAAAAGTAGTCAAATGTTCCGGAAATTGCAAAACTTTGGCACATTGAAAGTATGCAGCGCTGTGCCGCCCTGAAGTCAGGACAAAATGTCCTTCCATCAGTGCTTCCGTAGATTTAAAAATATCAATTATTTTTTCTTTATCCATTGAAAACTTCATTCATTTTTTCAACGTAATTCTGCGCTGCATCATGGATTGCCCGTTCACTCAGGTCACCGGCAAAACTGATCCCCCGGGAGATATTGATCAATGCTACCCCGGTCTGGCTACCTGCTTTCACGCTGTGGTGCAGGTCCCCACCCTGGGCACCTACCCCCGGGATCAGCAACGGCAGTTCCGGCACAAGGCCGCGGATAAGGACCAACTCTTCCGGGGCCGTAGCGCCTGCAACCAGCCCCACATTCTCATGTTTATTCAGGGCGTTGGCCCAGGCAGCCACCTTTTCATAAAGCGGTCTGCCGGCCAGCTGTTCATTTTGGAAATCAGCAGCCGAAGGGTTGGATGTTCGGCAGAGAATAAAAACGCCATTTTCAGGATGTTCCAGGAAAGGTATGATGCTGTCCTGACCCATATAGGGATTCAGGGTCACCGCGTCAAATCCAAAATGGGTAAAAATACTATGGGCATACTGGGCCGCTGTACTGCCGATATCACCGCGCTTGGCATCAGCAATCCTGATATGATCCAGCCCTATATATTCTACTGTTTCTTCAAGCCAGCCAAATCCTGCACTGCCCCAGCGTTCGAAAAAAGCGAAGTTAGGCTTGTAGGCTGCTGCCAGATCCCGGGTGGCATCGATCACTTTTCTGGCATGAATTTTGAGCTCACTCAGATCTTCCGAACCCAGCATCTCCGGGCTAATATCTAAACCGACACAGAGACATGACTTTTTCTTATCTATAGCAGACTTCAGACGGTGATTGAAAGAAATCATAGACATGTAAATTACCCTAAGTGGTCAACATCCTACAATTTGATTCCACCGTAAGATAGAATGAACTATTAATGCCTTTAAGGATATTCGATGCATTCCCTAAAATAAACCTATGGCAGAACCCAATTTTCAGCCAGATAAAGAATCTACCAGCAAGGTTATAGCATCCAGTGGCCCCTTTCAGATCGAACTCATGAAAAAAGTGGGCAGCGATGACTACCCGATTCTGATCAGGATTTCAGAAACCTTGGCTGATAAATTCGGTACCAGAGCAAAACTGACACCCAACACTATCCAGGTCTATTTCAACCGTGAAGGATCACTGCCGTTCATTGCCCGTTATCAGGGCGATATCATCGGTTATATCATCGGCGTTCCTATTGAGATCCTGGACCGGGAACCCTGGGCTCGGACGGATGTTCATTTTGGGGAGAACAATACATTATATACATATGCTTTTGTTATCGAATCAAAATACAAGGGCAATGGCTACGCCAAGATGCTTAAACGTGTATACCTGAACTGGGCCGGGAAACAGGAGCACCTGAAATACATGACAGGACATGTTATGGAAGGAATCGCCAAAAATTTTACCATGCAGGTAACCGTCGTGAACCTAGTAGCAAACTGGCAGGGCACCAGCAAGGTCTTTGAATATTATCGGCGCACCCTGGATCCGTAGAGAGTTCTAAAAAAATCCCACTTCTGTCCGGTTCCAGTGGGAATGAACAAAATAATATTATTTATTGAGTTTTTTGATCCGTTTAGCTGCCTTCTTGGCTTTTTTTGTCCCGGGATATTCTTTAACAATGATATTCAGCTTTTCAACCGCTTTATCTTTCCGTTTTATTTTCTTCTCATAAATAACAGCACATTTTTCCAGGCTTACCAATGCCCCTTCTGTCCCGGGATATTTCTCATGTACAACCATATATTGAGCAATAGCTTCTTCGTATTCTTTGCTCTTTTCATACAATTTACCAGCACGCTGGAGCGCTTTTGTAACCTGGGCTGTACTATCGGGGTACTCGGAAGCTATTCGGTTGTAAGTGGCAATAGCCTCTTCTTCCTGTCTCAGTTTCGTGGCCTGGATCTCACCAACGCGAAGTAAACTGGTAATGGTATAGACATTGGTGGGGTGCTGAGTAACCACCTTCTCATATTCTCCGATCGCAGTTGTCCAATCATTAAAGTTCTGATCCGCGATGGCAGCGATGCGATATTGGGCTTCTGCCACAAAACGATGTTCCGGGAATTGCTTCAGGAATTGGCGAAAGTTGGCAGTGGCTTCATTATATTCTCCAAATTGTTCCTGTTTCAGCTTACCGGATTGAAACAATGCCGACGCAAATTCACGGCTGGTTGGATACATGGTCATCAACTTTTCATAGATCATCAGGGCCGAATGATGGGCACCATTAGACAAATCCACTCCAGCCAGCCCCATAAGTGCTTTACTGGCTCGGGGCAGGTGAGAATACAGCCGGAGATACTCCCAGGCCTCCCGTTTGAAAAGCGGTTTCAGTTTTGGATCCCTGAGGCCGTGAACGGCGGAGAGAAACTTAAAATACCTGTTTTGGATCTCCCCTGATCGCGGAGCCTCCTGCAGCAGGGTGACCAGTTTATCTCGGTCAGACTGGTAATAGTCTTCCTCCTCTAAAAGGACATATCCATTTTCTATCACCGTCTTTTTCAGGGCAGAATTTGGATAGAGATAAACAAATTTCAGTAAAGCTAATTCTGCTTCATCCCATTTTTCCTGGTCAACGAAGGATTCAATCATAAACCTTTGTACATGGTCGGAATGAGCATTGGGGAAATAGATTTTTAGGTACGTATCGTATTCGCTGATCTTATGTTCACCCAGGTCCTTTGAAGATCTGGCCAACCGGCCCAGGAGATGTCCGGATTTTTTTGGTTGTTCCGCATGCAGTATGCGCAGGAAATCAAAATAGTCCTGTTCCGAGGCTACAGTGGCGGTGCCTGGCTCCTTAGGAATATCTTTTTCATTCTCTGCACCATCTATACCAGTTTGAATGGCTACTGAATCCGCAGGTGCATGGGCAATAGCTGCAGAGGTGGCTGAAAAAATAAGAAAACTGGTCAGGTATTTTTTCATATCTACGCTCTTAATATCATATTTGTGGAAATTACAAAATCATTCCTACTCCCCGCATCTTAAATAAACACAGACCTGGCAATTCAAATTTATACAAGGTATTGCAGCTTCCCCGATTTCGTATGTTGGTTTAACAAAGATGAGATTGAATGATGTTTTCTAAAATAATTAATTTTATACGGGATTAATGCTGTACCTGTAAAATAACTGAAAGAGTTATAAAGTCTTAAAAAATAAAATTAATGGAGTAATCTCGATTATGAATGTTGATAATATTTTTTTCCGAAAAGCTGAACATAAAGATAGAAATCAAATTGCTGGTGTTTTATTGGACTTTTATAATATGGAAAATGCTGAAGAGGCTTTAAGAACCTTTGAAACAGAGGCAAATAAAGACTTTCATTACATTGTTGCAATGGAAAATGAAAAAATTATTGGTTTGGTAACCTGGATCATGCATGGTCTCCCAAAACATGGACTATTTGAATTAGACAGAATTTGCCTTCTTTCAGAATCTAGAGGTAAAGGTGTTGGGAAAAATTTAATCGATGTGTTGATTGATGATGCCCGTACTTGGTATGGAAATAATGGAGCAGTCATCAGAAAGCTTTATCTTTTAACTCACGAAGATAATACCAATGCACACATCTTTTATGAAAAAGTTGGGTTTATACATGAGACAACTTTAAAAGATCATTACTATGAAAATAAAGATGAACGTGTGTACACTATATTTTTTCCTGGATTTGATAAATAATATTCAGTTAATAGAAAATGTGCGGAATAATAGGCTATATTGGTAATTGAGATTCTGTTTCCATTTTATTAAGGGTTCTCAAACGTTTGGAATATAGGGGCTATGACGCAGCAGGTATGGCCCTTAATAATATAAACCAACTGAAAAAAATCCGGGAAAGTTCCTTTATTCTAATAATATAATTTCTTTAATGATTTTCGTGTGCTCATTTGAGCAATCATCAGCCTAATACAAATAACAGCAGCGGTGCAATACGGTTAATTATACTCCTTGAGTTTCAAATACTTTTCTAGAAGATCGTGGTACTTTTCTTGAAGCTTAATATACTTTTCATCCGTCTCATTTTTGCAAACAATACAGCCGATCAATTTTTTTATTTCTTCTAATTGTTTGACCTCAAAACTACTTTCCGATATAATTGTTTCCAATTCTTCCAATTCCGGCTTGATAGGGCGATCAACAAAAGTATCCTGGTTTTCATCGATTTTACAGGCCCCTATTCCATTCTCTGAAATGGAAAGAGTATAACCTAGTTTCCCTGCAATCTCTTCCGCTGTGCATGTATTGATATTTTTGACTTTCCCGGATCTCCAGCTATAAAGCCGCGATCTGGTAAGGCCTGTAACTTCTTCAAACTCTTTAGCGTTAAGCTGGCTGATCTTAATTATATCCAGGACAGCATCAAGTCTGCTATTATATATTTTCATAATAAAACTAATCTAATATGGCCAAATTTATGATAGTTAACGGTATTTAAAAGCACTCTTAAATTATAAAATGAAGAATTCTCCAGTCTGAAAGATGGCTGGCAGGCAAAGGTTCTCCACAGGCGGCTAAATGGACAGGTGGGCGGTGCCTGATGTCATTTAATCACTGCAATCATAATGATCGTACCCATTGAGTATATCATTTGCGATCAAAAGATCGATTACATTTATTTTATAGTTAAAATCAAAATCCCAGTTACAGTCCTGTTCAATACCTAAAATAGTTTGTTCCAGGCAAACCGTGTTTTCGAATCCATGAAGATTATCGGCATAACACGCGCTTGAGTATGTTGTATAATAATTTGGTTCACTGGTGATGATTAAATCATAATTGTTATTATAAAAGGAAATACCTTCGTGCTGAGTCGCATCTGACATATCAAGTACCCCATGGATTGTACCCGTTTCTGGATCTACATCGATGATTCTATGACTATCATCACTTAAAATAAGGATTCTGCCGGTTCTTTCATCGAAAGTTAAAGCAGATAGATCTTCCATGATCCCGTCGAATATTGATTCTGCATCAAAGGGAATATCCGGCGTAATCAGAGTATCTGCTGATGTACCGGGCCTCTGGAATCTATAAAAGGCTTGCGGATTTTTTTCTTTTACAATATAAAACGTTTCGGTTAAGGGATTATAAGTGACTCCTTCCGGCCCGTCATTTCCATCCGGATAGGCAAATGTAATTTTTTGGAAATCATCCGGGTCTATTACCATATCATCCTCACTATGCGGAATATTCCCTATATATAAATCTCCTTCTTCAGTAACGACAGCAAATTCATCGTGCCCCAGAAAAGCAATATCTTCCGTATCACCAAAGGTGCCACCGGAAATTGTTCTCAGGATATTACAATTAGTATCAGTTTCCCAAATGGTGCCATAGTCATCTTCTATCATGTACAGATGATTATTTACCTTATTCCAGGTTACTCCAGACAGTTCTCCATTTATTATGCCTGCTATTTCCGTCGCCGGTGTAGTCAGTGCATAATAATTAAGCGGACCATCCTGGGCATGGATAGCAATTAAAAAGAGAGTAAAGAAAAAAAGATTACCCATTTCCTGACTGAAAAATTATGCTGGTATGTTGGTAAGTTCTCATTTCTATATCTGCCGACGTCCTACAAGCAGAAAACCCCACTAAGCATGGAGCTTAAAAATACAAAAAAATATTTTTACTAATCCTCATCGTTGAAAAATAGCTCCAAAGCTTCCCTGGGCAGCCAGCATGGCAGGTAAAAGGTTAATTATTGGCAATGCATATTTCACAATTCAAATCTAACGGTGTCAGCAGTAAAAATACCCAGGTAACAGGGGCTGATATCACTTCAATAATACCATCTTCTTAGTCTGCCTGAAGTCACCAGCTTTTATCATGTACAAATAGAGACCAGCACTCACTGATGAACCAGCATCATTAGTGGCGTTCCAGCGTACTGATTTAAAACCGGTATTCTGCTGGGTATTTACCATAGTCCTAACAACCCGCCCCATCATGTCGTAGATGGTGATATTAACCATGGCATCTTCCGGGAGGTCATAACGAAGTGTTGTAACAGGATTGAATGGGTTGGGATGGTTTTGATGTAGGGTAAATTTATCTGGTATCTGATGCCCATCTACTGAAAGCTCCACTGCAATGCCAGTTAATTGGACTGTCACTTCTTCCTCATCGTTATCATTACTGTAAATGGTAACAATACCGGAATATTCACCCGTGGCTACCGGGACGAATCTTACCTGAACATCTAAATTTTCACCGGCACCTAAAGAACCATCATTGATATTTATATAAAAGGGTGCGTCAAGAATGATATCATCAATTTCAAGCTGTGTATTTCCTAAATTGAATATTGGCATATCAAGAATCGTTGAATCACCAATCGCAACTTCGCCAAAGTCTAAGGAATCAGTATACATATATATTTCTTGCACAGGCAATAAACAAGGACAGGATATAACATTAGAAAGAGAACTTTCAATATCTGGAATATTATGTGATGAGACTTGGAAAAAATTAGTTACACCAAGGTTTATATTAGAAATTTGGTATGAATTATTTGTTGTAGAATCTATTTTAGACATCATGTCTTGAGACAAGCCATGGTAGATATAATATTGAATAACATTATTTTCCCCGAATTGGACAAAATTTAGCTCAAATGAATTATCATAAGTATTTTCCCACAGGTACGGTTTATCAGCCGTTCCTTCCCAGTCAAACCTAAATGCTCTATAGATCCACACACCTCTTTTATTATTATTATCATCGAAGTACTCTTCAATTGATAATTCAAATGTTTTCGTACAATCTTGACCCACTTCGATTATTGTAGTTGGAAAATCTGTCATATTCCATGCACCAATTATATTCTCGTTCTGTAACCTTTGAACATTACCCATCCAAGGACTGTGGTTAAATAAACTGTCTCGATATTCCCAAGTTAGAGTTGCTGTCATATTTAATTCATCTAGGTGATACTCAACCATTCTTGAATATTTTGGATGTTTATAATTCCCATTATCATAGATAGTGATATTTCCATTTCTTAATCTGCGTATATCATGTTGATAGCAGAATGGGGTAGGGATTGAGTGTTGAAAATCTAGACTATCATTTAAAAAAGTAAATTCATTATTAACACCACCTAATCTCCATATAATATCTCCAGTCTGTCGATCAATTTTGGTTATTTCGTCCATGTGTCTAGATGAAAGTAATATATTTCCATCTGTATCTATTTCAATTGCGTTAGCATGAACATAGTAAATGTGTTGACTTGTAAGATCTATATGTGGAGCGTCCGTTAGTTCAAAGTAATCAGCACTATTCCACTCAAAAACAATATTTTTATTTTGGTCAATTTCTTGAATAATATAATCCTCAACTTGTGCAACAGGTGAACCTCCTTCAATAATTTGACTTAAGTCTACAGTACGATACGCTCTGGCGCCCAGTAGGGCGTTCCCATTCAACAGTAATTGAAATTCATGATTATCCATCCAATAATTCTCTGAAGTAAAACTATCTATTATGGCATAATGATTATTCATTATATATGCAGTTTTTTGTGAATTGGGAGACAATGCTTCTATGTAAGATAAATGACCACTCGGCTGAACTTTAAAATCATGTGCATACCCATTAGTTTTTCTAAAAAATATTGGTTCTCCCAAATTATCTAAAATCATTAAATAATTATTTATTATTGGTTGCTCATTTGTATAGGTACTTAAAAAAATATAACCAGAATCCGGATTATTATTTATACTAACTGCTATTTGCGGAAAATCCAGTGGGAGACTATAATTTGGATTAGTAGGATTGCATAAAACGACACAAACATATAGCAACAGTGCTGTAATGCGGTTAATCATTAAATAAATCTACCCATCACCCCACAAACAAAAAACCCCACGAATGTGGGGCTTGAATTTACTAATCCTCATCGTTGAAAAATTGTTCCCAGGCTTTTCTGGGCGGTGCTGGGGTGAGCAGGCTGCCCGCAACCAGTGCCAGGATCGACAGTCCTGCTGCCGGATAGGTCAACTCCTGCAAAAAAGGATGCATGCTTGTAAATCCACTCCAGTCCGGCAGTACATAGGTCCAGATCAGTGTTACGGAAGTCCCAGTAACAATGGAAGCCAGGGCACCAACAGCAGTGGCCCTTTTCCACAGGAATGCTGCCATCAGCGCCGGCGTAATAGAGGTGCCATAGATGTTGTACGCGGTAAAAGCTGCATTCAGCACTGTTTTAAACTGGCTGACCAGCAGAAAGGCAATAATACCCAGGACCAGGACCAGGCTCCGGCTGATCAACAGCACCTGTTTTTCATCTGCACCCGGATGGATGTAGCGCTGGTATACATCCCGGGTCAGATTCGTGGCCGGGATCAGCAAAAAAGAATCTGCAGTGGATACAATAATGGCCATCATGGTGGAGACCAGCAGCAGCCCCAGGACCACGGGCAGACCTGCAAAACGGACAATGGCCGGGATCACCGATTCACTACCTGCCTGCCGGGCTTCCAGCAAGGCCCCTTCCGTGGGATTTACAAGTGCACCCTGTGCATCGGCGACCAGGTCCGGAATAAGCCCCTTGGCAGCGGCTACAGCGCCAGTGAGTCCCAGCATGGAGATCGCAGATTCCAGCACGATGACGCCAATAATCCAGAAAAAAACCGCCTTCTTCGCTGAGCCCCCGTCCCTGGCACTGAAAATACGCTGGTACATGTTGGCATCGCCCATGAGCAGCAACATGGTGGGCACGAAGAAACTGATGGCAATGATGGGTCCGGAAATATCTCCTGTGCGCTCCGCCGCCCAGTTGCCGAACAGTTGCCATTTCCCAGCTGACTCGGCCACCGCAGCGATCTCGCCCAGGCCACCTACACGATAAATGAGAAACAAAAGCGCCCCCAGGGTGCCCACAGTCATGAGCACACCGTTTACCACGTCGGTGTACACAACAGAAAACATTCCCGCCAGCACTGTATAGGAGATGGCAAAGACAGCGGTGATAATAATGCCGGCTTCCAGGCTGATCATGCCGTCAGAGACCATGGACAGCACTTTGCCACCACCGCGAAACTGGTAGGAAACAATGGTGGTATAGGCAATGACCGTAGTGACTGTGGCCAGCACTGCTGCCGCCCGCCCATAGCGGGCTTCGAATATATCTGGAACGGTGACCTTGCCAAAATTGCGAATCCTGCGAGTGATAAAGTAGATCAGGGCAATCCCCAGCCAGGCGCCACCGCTGGACCACAGTCCAGCCAAACCATTGCGGTAGCCAAGCCCGGCTCCGCTGAAGAGGGATCCGCTGCCCATCCACGTCGCCAGCAGCGTTCCCACCAGGATATACCAGGGCAGGGTCCGCCCTGCCACCATGAAATCCTCGCTGTTTTTCACTGAGCGAATCTTGTAAAATCCCACAGCTACCAGGGCCAGCAGGTAAATCATGATACCGGATATATAGATCATAAGCAGAGAACTTATACGGAGATCCGGCAATGGTTAAAGGAATATTGTTACTTCCTGCTTCTTAAATCTTTGGTATCAAACGCCTTTAATCCTATCTAACTTTCATACTTGTCCATTATGTTTCTTAAAAAAATTCACCTAGCATTATTTTTCACAATTCTAATCACCTGGGCTTGTTCAGGGAAAGCAGATACCATGGACCAAAATAAAGAACATCAGAACCGGCTGGCTCAGTCCCAGAGCCCTTATCTACTGCAGCATGCCTCCAATCCTGTGGATTGGTATCCCTGGGGGAAAGAAGCTTTTTTAAAGGCCAAAAAGGAAAATAAGCCCATTTTTCTCTCTATCGGGTATTCAACCTGCCACTGGTGCCACGTGATGGAACACGAATCATTCGAGGATTCCACCGTTGCCGCGCTAATGAATGAGCATTTTATCAGCATTAAGGTGGACCGGGAAGAAATGCCGGAAGTGGACCACCTGTATATGTCTGTCTGCCAGGCCATGACCGGCCACGGAGGCTGGCCTTTGACCATTGTAATGACACCGGATAAAGAACCTTTTTTCGCCGGGACCTATTTCCCCAAAAACGGCCGTGGCAAACGGCCCGGTATGCTGCAGCTGATTCCTTCCCTGGCCAATGCCTGGACCAGCAAACAGGGCGAGATCCTGAAAACCACTGAAAGGGTTCGCCAGTATCTTGAAAAAGTAAATTCCAGTTCCATGAAGGAAGCCTGGGAAGAGGACATGATCCGCGAAACTTTCAGTCAATACGCCAGCCGCTATGATCCTGATTTTGGCGGTTTTGGCCGGGCACCGAAATTTCCATCACCCCACAATCTTATTTTTCTGCTGCGCTACAGCAAGTTGTACCATGACACCACTGCATTGAAGATGGCAAAAACCACCCTGCAGCATATGCGCCGGGGCGGTATGTATGACCACATCGGCCTTGGTTTTCACCGCTATTCCACCGATAAACGCTGGTTTTTGCCCCATTTCGAAAAAATGCTTTACGATCAGGCCATGCTGGCCATGGCCTACCTGGAAGCCTATCAGTATACCCGGGATGAGCAGTATTCGCGGGTAGCGGAAGAGATCTTTACCTATGTGCTCCGGGACATGACCGATAAGGAGGGCGGTTTTTATTCGGCCGAGGACGCGGACAGTGAAGGCGAGGAAGGGAAATTCTACGTCTGGAACATGGATGAGTTTATAGAAATACTAGGCCAGGAGGCCGGAGAAACCCTATCCGGCATCTACGGCTTCAGAGCCTCAGGCAATTTTCATGATGAGGCCAGCGGCAAAACCAGCGGCAATAATATCCCCCACTACCCTGGCGAGGTAGAAAAATTAGCAAAGAAGGCCGGCATGTCCCTCAGTGAATTTGATGAATTCATCGCAGTCCAGCGCGACAAATTATTTCAAGTTCGGGAAAAAAGGATTCATCCCTTGAAAGACGATAAAGTGCTCACAGACTGGAATGGCCTCATGATTGCAGCTCTGGCCCTGGGCGGCCAGGTTCTGGATAAACCGGAGTACACGGCTGCGGCAGAGCGGGCAGCACGGTTTGTGCTGAAAACACTGCGCGGTGAAGATGGGCGTCTTAAGAAGCGCTACCGTCGGGGCATTGCCGGCCTTCCTCCTCATTTAGATGATTATGCCTTTATGACCTGGGGTCTGTTAAATCTATATGAAGCGACCTTTCGAGTTGATTATTTGCAGGAAGCGGTAAATCTCACAAGCATCATGGCAACTGATTTTTTGGATCAGGATGGCGGCGGTTTTTTTATTGGATCCAATAAGGCTGAAAAGCTCATGGTCCGTGCCAAAGACAGTTATGACGGCGCCATTCCCTCCGGGAATTCTGTGGCCGCTATGAACCTGGTGCGCATCAACCGGTTTACCGGTGATCCCAGATGGCTGGAGCTGGCTGATAATACATTACGCGCTTTTACGGACGGCGCAAAACAATCCCCAACCGGATTCGCCCACATGCTTAGCGCATTCATGTTTGACTCCCGGGAGGCAAAAGAAATTGTAATTGTTGGCCAGGGTAGCGCCGATAACACTCGGATAATACTGAATAAGATTCGTTCCATCTATATTCCAAATCGTATTATTTTATTCAAGGATACGGACCAAAAAAACGATCTGGACCGAGTTGCGCCCTGGACAAAAGAGCAAGGTATGCTTGATAATAAACCTACAATTTATATCTGTGAAAATTTTGTCTGCAATCTGCCCACCACCAGATTAAATACAGCGGTAAAATACCTGGATGAGTAAAGATTTCTCAAAACAGCTGGGCAGTATGCTGGCCTATATCCAGGATTTGGTTGACACCATTATTCAGGGTGCATTCAAGTCAACATCTGGCAAGAACAAAAACAGCATCCTGTCCAATATCAAGGAAACCGGAGAAGCCTATTATGAAACCTATACTGAAATAAAAAAAAGTAAAGATAAATCATAATAAAACCTGGTCTGAGCCGGATAATAGATTGCTTCTTTAAAAAAAATTAATTTGTGTATCAAGAGAGTGATTCGATATAACTTCTTCTAGATTATTAATAGGTTTGCGGGCAGGATCTGTATTTTCAAGATCTACAGTAATACTTATTGGGAGCTGTACTCCATAAGCAAAAAACAGGCCTTCTTATGCATAATGTCTAAGTAAAGGAAGTTTGCTGTTTGTGGGAGGCACCCACCGTTCTTATACACAAAGATCGGTCCTGAAAAACACCCTGCCCGCAATTTTCTGCTATTCAAATTCACAGGAATATATACTATGTCTGAAGCGAATAATGGACGCAATTCATCTATTCCAAGGGGCTATCATCCCGAAGATACAAAGGCCCGAAAAGAATGGGTGAAAAAGTATGCCAATATTGACTTGGATGATAATCTGCGGGATGAATCGGTAGATTTAAAAGGGATCATCGAAAACCATGTCGGGTTTCTTAATCTACCCATGGCGGTCGTAGGTCCACTCCTGCTGGATGGTAAATACGCCCAGGGTGAATTCTGTGTCCCTATCTGCACCGTAGAAGGCACCCTGGCCATGTCTATGAACCGCGGTATGTACGCCACAAGAGCCAGCGGGGGTATCCGGGTCCGCCATGTACGGCAGGAAATTTCCAGGGCACCCTTTTTTACATTTCCAGATATTGACAAAGCTACTAGGTTTAACAGCTGGATAGACGATCATTTAGGTGAGATCAGAGACGTTGCTGAAAGCACCACCAACCATGGGAAATTATTGCGCATTGAAATCTACAATATCAGCAAGTATGTTGTACTGGATTTTATTTTTTCCACCGCAAATGCCGCAGGTCAGAATATGGTTACTATTGCCACCAAGGCTGCATGTGAATATATCAAAAATGAAACATCGTTTCATTATCTTCTGGACAGCAACTTTGCCAGTGACAAGAAAGCATCTGCAAAAACAATTTTGAAAGGCCGGGGGCACTATGTTGTTGCTGAAACGGTCCTAACATCACAAGTCCTGAAACGGATCCTGAATACAGCGGCCAAGGATTTTCGAGCCATGCAGGAGTTTGGCCCATATGCTTCCAGTTTTGCGGGCAATCAGGGCATCCAGCTACACATTTCCAATGCGCTCACCGCTATCTACCTGGCCACGGGCCAGGATGTAGCCTGTGTGGCGGAAAATTCCCTGGGTTATACCCAGATCAAGGGGTTTAATGATGGTACGGACCTTCATGTATCTTTGACAACTCCATCCCTCACCGTAGGGACTGTTGGCGGCGGTACCCGCCTGAAACAACAGCGTCAAAACCTGGAAATGCTGGGCTGCACCCAGGGGAAAGATTCATCAAAAAAATTCGCTGAAATTATTTGCGCCAGCAGTTTATGCCTTGAAATTTCCCTGTTGTCGGCCATTATCTCTGGTGACTGGGAAAGCGCCCACGCGAAATACGGCCGCAGATAAATTGTAAAATGAATGTACTCGATAATCCCAAATATTCGTATTTGGTCGGGAAACAGCCATTTTTCTTTCGAATCTGGAAAACACTATTCTATTTCTACAGCAGGGTTGTTTTCACGATTTATACTCCTCTGAAGGTATTTGGCCAGGAAAACATCCCCAAAACATCTTTTATTTTCTGCAGCAATCATAACAGCCACATGGATGTGGCGTTATTGTCAGCTGCCGCCGAGAAAAGCTTTAACTACTTTGGCATGCTGGCGGCCAAGGACTACTGGTTCGACAGCTGGGTCAAGCGTAATCTGGTCAATACGGTCATGAACCTGATTCCTATAGACCGCAAAGTAGGTGGGATTCGTCAATTTTCCATCGAAGACACTCTCACATTATGCAAGACTTTCATGGATTATCAGCACCGTAACCTTATTTTCTTTCCCGAAGGCACCCGCGGCGCTCCCGGGGTAATGAATGCCTTCAAAAAAGGGGCTGCCTCCTTTGCCTTGAACTTGGATATACCCATCCTGCCGGCGGTGATCCACGGTTCCCACAAATCGTGGCCCAAGGATAAAATTTTTATGCGTCCAGCCGCAATTCGTGTCTACATTCTTGAGCCTTTGTACCCCGGTTCTTTCCTGGATACTGATAATCCTGGAGATAATGATCTGGCCAATGCTGCCCAGGAAATGACCATGGAACTGGAACGACGCATTACAGAAAAGGTTAAAAATCTTTATGAGTGAAACAGATAAGTCAAAAATAGAAAAATTCTTTGCTGTCAATGATACCAACTGGGGTCATAAATGGGGCTACAAAGATTCCAGATTTGTACTCAACGAGGATCGTTCAGTAACCATGGCTGGTGACCGCTACGATATTTGCGGTGTTGAAATGCCTGATTTTATTCCTTATGTGGAGGAGATGTTGGACATTACTGTAGATCCCAATGATACACTTCAGGAAGTGGAAAACAAACCGGTTAGGGAAGCCAATATTAACATAGAATTTGTAGAGGTAGTCAAATCAGAATTTCCGGAAGATCGGTACTCTTTTGGAGATGATGAGCGTCTTTTGCACAGTCAAGGTCAAACCACAGATGAAGTATACAAAATCTTGTATTCACGGGTAAATAAAATGGTAGATATGGTCTTCTTTATTGAATCAGAAGAAGAAGTTCGCAGATTGATTCAACTGGCGATGCAGTATGACGTCTGCCTGATTCCTTATGGGGGAGGAACTAGCGTTAGCAACGCCCTAAAGGTCCCGGAGAATGAGCAGCGCATGATTGTGGCCGTTGATACCCGGCGTATGGCTGCAATTGAATCTATTGATGAAGAAAACAGGCGTATCTGCGTCCAGGCTGGTATCACTGGCGGACGGCTTGAAGAGCTGCTGCAGGAAAAAGGATTTACTGTAGGGCATGAACCGGACAGTATCGAATTATCCACTCTGGGCGGCTGGATCTCTACCAATGCCAGTGGTATGAAGAAAAATCGTTACGGCAACATTGAGGATATTATAGAAAATGTAACCATGATAACGCCCCAGGGTGTGATTGAACAGGTCAAGCCCCTTACCCGGGCGTCTATTGGTGTTAAACCACAGAATATGCTGCTCGGATCAGAAGGAAATTTTGGCATCATTACAAAGGCTACCTTGAAATTGCATAAACTTCCTGAAGTCCAGACCTATAATTCTGCTATTTTCAAGAACTGGAAGACTGGAGTTGATTTCATGTATGACCTATCTCAAAGCGATTCTGTACCAGCCAGTGCCCGCTTGATGGACAATGCCCAGTTTCGTTTTGGACAGGCCTTGAAGGCAAGACCCCAGGGAATGGAAACATGGTTGAAGAAGATTGAAAAATTCTGGGTTCTGGATGTAAAGGGCTTCGACCCCTATCAAATGGTAGGCACTTCCTTCAAAATGGAAGGATCACGAGAAGAGGTGGAGTACCAGCAGAAACATGTTGAAAAATTAACAAAAAAATACAATGGTTTGGTTGCTGGAGCGGAGAATGGCAAACGGGGATATATGCTGACCTTTGCTATCGCCTACATCAGAGACTTTATGAGTGATTATCACATTATTGGAGAAACGATGGAAACATCAGTGCCATGGAGTAAAATTCATCCCGTCTGTGAAGCAGCATCAAATAGGTTACATGAACTTCATGATAAACATGAAATTCCGGGAAAACCCTATATCTCCTACCGCATACCCCAGATCTACCATACTGGCGTCTGTATTTATTTTATGTTTGCCATCAGTGTGAAAGGAGTCAAAAATGCCATAGACCTTTTCCACGGCATTGAACATTCCATGCGTGAGGCGATCATGGAAAGTGGTGGATCTATATCTCATCATCATGGTGTGGGAAAATTACGCAAAGATTTCATGTCCGATACTCTTTCTCCGGCAAGTATTGATCTGTTGAAACAGATTAAAAATTCCCATGACCCGGAAAATATTTTTGGTGTACGCAATAATATTTTTTATGGTTAAACCAGCACCGTCTCCCTAGACGATCCTGGATTGATTGTAAATAAAAAGACATTCATCATTACCGGTGCTTCCTCCGGTATTGGTGAACAGCTTTCAAAAAACCTGGCGCAAAAAGGAGCGCAGGTGGTCTGTGCCGCCCGTAGGAAAGAAGAACTTGACCGGGTGTGCCAAGCCATAGAATCTGCAGGCGGGTCCGCCCTGGCCGTTCAAACTGATATTACCGCTTTGGAACAGTGCCGTACCCTGATCCAGGACACCGTTGCAGCCCATGGCCGGATTGACGGCTTAATATTGAATGCCGGTATCAGTATGTGGGCCAGGTTTGAGGAGATAACCGATATAGAATTTTTTCACGAATTAATGAATACCAACTACATGGGTGCCGTCAACTGCTGTCATGCTGCCTTGCCCTATTTAAAGAAAACCCGGGGAAAAATTGTCAGTTGTTCCACAGCCCAAGCCCTCATGGGCTTTCCCAACCACTCGGGTTATGTTGCCTCAAAACATGCCCTGCATGGATTTCTGGCCACGCTCTCTATGGAGTTAAAGGGTGAGATCACTATCCTGGAAGCGGTCTTAAGCTGGATACGGGGTACAAATCTAAGAAGCAATGCCTTTGGCTCTGATGCGAAGCCGAAAGAAGAATCGTCACGAAAGCATACCCAGGAATCAGTTAGCCTTGAAGAGTGTGTAGAAGAAATTATTCATGCAATAGAAAAGGATAAATCAACAGTATACATACCAAATAAACTGAGATTGATACCGTTTTTAAATGTTTTCTTCAAACAATACTTAGAACGGAAGGTGAACAGCGCCATTGATGATAACGAAAAGGGATAAAGATGGAGCCCTAGTGCTCCACAGTGGCCCTCAAAATTTTCTGGATCCTGGATTGGCTACCCCGAATTTTTAATTTTATTCCTTCCGCCTCGTATTCACGGTTTAAAACCTCCACACCCTCCTGGGCTTGATGTATGATACGCCCCTGGTCGTAAGGCAGCAGAAGTTCAATGGTTTTGTAATTTTTTTCCATGGCGGTCAGGATGCGGTTTTTTAACTCTGATAAACGCAGGTGCTGCAAAGCGGATATGGGAACCGCGTCCGGGAAATGACGCTGCCGTTTTCCGATCAGGTTCAGATCCGAGATAAGGTCAACTTTATTCATTACAATGATATCCTGGACTCCGGATGCACCCAGTTCCCGCAAAACATCATTGATCGTTTGGATATGATCATCAATTTGCGGTGAAGAAATATCAAAAACCTTCAGGATCAGATCCGCTTCAAGAACTTCTTTTAAAGTGCTCTTGAAGGAAGCAACAAGGTTGTGGGGCAGTTTCCGGATAAAGCCCACGGTGTCACTAAGTAAAATGGAGTGTGAACTATCCAATTCAACCCTGCGTATTGTAGTATCTAGTGTAGCGAATAGCTGATTTTTTATATATACATCTGCACCGGTCAGTGCATTAAATAATGTGGATTTTCCCGCATTGGTATAGCCTACCAGGGCAACGCGATATTCCCTTTTTCTTCCTGCACCCTGGGTAGCCCGTTCCTTTTCAATCCGTCCCAGTTCTTTTTTCAGGTTTGCAATGCGGGTCCGGATGAGGCGGCGGTCAACCTCGATCTGGGTTTCTCCCATACCGGCCCGGGTTCCAATACCGCCCATTTGCCGTTCCAGGTGAGTCCACTGACGGGTCAGCCTAGGTAGCAAATATTCCAGATAGGCCAAGTCCACCTGGGTTCGAGCTTCTTTAGTACGGGCATGCTTCTGAAAAATATTCAGAATCAGGCCGCTGCGGTCCAGTATTTTAGTCCCTTGAGACATCTGATGGTAATTCTTGATCTGAGCTGGACTGAGTTCATCATCAAATAATATGAGACTGACCCCCAATGTCGCCGCTTGATCAATGACCTGCTGGGCCTTACCCTTCCCAAGAAATGTTGCAGCATTTATTCTAGAAACTTTTTGTGTAACCCTGCCAACCACCTCTGCCCCGGCAGTATCAGCCAGCAACTCAAGTTCATCCAGGTGCTCATGGACAATATTTTCCGTTATTCCGGGTCGGATCACACCAATCAAGAGTGCTTTTTCTCGATCTACCGCCTGTTTTTCACTCATGGTTGTCTGGCGACTTCATTTTCGAGGGATTAGGCCTTCCCAGGATCGATTCCAGTAAAAGCAAGGCAATCGCAATCAATAAAAATGTTTTCCAAAGCGCTTTTCCCTGCCGAATTTCCGAAAAGAGAGCAGCAAAGTCTGCTTCCAGATCCAGCCATTGTGTATTATCTTCAGAAATCATTTGATCCAGATTCTCTTGAGACAATTCCTCCTGAATATATTCTTTATAATACAATCTTGTGGGAAATGATGTGAACAGTTCCCCATTGGCAAAGACCCGGTATATACCCAACTCATCCGTGGCTGGAATCAGGATACCCTCCCTGTTGAAATCTGGCACAATAAGGGTCTTTTGTCCGGAAGGTGATTCTACCTCCCAAGTGCTACGAATGTAATCCTGCTCAATATAAATCCATTTCGTGCTTCCTACAGCCACGGGGGCTGTATTAATCTCATCCGTGCCGGTCAATATCAATAACCGGTAAACCAGCGGAATCAGGAGGCCGCGAACCGGCAGATCATTCCACCTTAAATCAAGCAGGGACGTGAAATAAAAAACAGTGCCGCTCCCTTTTGAAAATTCCAGTAAAAATGGATCGCCCGTATTTAGGGACAGGTGCACTTTATGTTTTCGCATTGTCTTCGCATTGATATAAGAAAATATTTCCGGTAATTCTTTTTGAATGTTCCTGACCTGCAGATTGGCCAGCAGGTCCGAATTGGATGTTCGGTAATTAATTTCGAAAAATCCCGTCCCTATATTTTTTAATTCCTCAATTACTGGAAAACCCAAGTGCGTTGCCAGAATGTCATTGAATACCTCTGGATCCCCACCCCCCTGAAACCAAATTAATCCTCCTCCATTCTTTAAAAATTGATCCAAGGCAGTAATGGCCTCTTCCGATATATTTTGCGGATTATGGATTACCGCTACATCCAGTTCATCGATGAAAAGCCGATTAATATCCGGCTGGAGGCGTGACTCAACAAATAAAAATTGATTGGTCGGGTCAATGGAACGAAAGACCATTTCCAGAATTGTTAATTCTTCCTGGGTGCTGGCGATAAGCCCGCATTTAATTTGTTCCATAACGGGCATGGAAATAAACCAGTTGTTATCAGCAGTATAATCATCCTCCGGCAAAGTGACCCTGGCCCGGACGATGCCCTTTCTGCCAGGGTAAGCCTGAAATATGAACTCCTTTTCCCGGGCTGGGGTAAATTCGGCCACCACCTGCCCCACACGATGATTATCAAATAATAATTCCACAGGCACATTTGGTTTGGGCAGGTTTCCAGAATTTTTAATGCGCGCATTGAGTTTGACCAGTTCATTGGGAGTTTTTATTCGATTGATAGATGATACTGACTGAATAGAGAGGTTATCATATATTTCCCCGGGATTGATAAAATAAAACTTCCAATCATCACGAAAGTTTTTGGCCAGAAATGCACTATCGGGTCTGTGCATCAGGTTACTGAAAACAACACATTCCTTTACCAACTCATCGATGGTGGGATCCGTGACTAGGGAATCGATCACGGTCCAGATATCATCAAATTCATATGAGGCTTCTATATCTTTGATCAGGGAAGGTAGAAGCGGATCATGGGGTGACCCTGTAAAAATGGTTTTCTCAGGGCATGTTTGTACCACAGTGGCCTGAGTATTATCATGGAAAAAGGGCAATAGTGAGATTGCTCCTGATTTAGCACGTTCTAATAAAGATTCTCCATCTATTTTTCCATTCATACTCGCAGAATTATCGATCACAACAACCAGCCGGGCCCGCTGTTCGGCTGCTAGCCAGCCGGGCATCAATCCCTGCGTAACAGGCTGCGCAAGCATCAATACCAAAGCAGTAATGGCCAGAATACGCAACAGTAGTAATATGATTTGCTGGATCTGAACTTTGCGAATGGAACTGGTTTCCAGCTGTTTAATGAACTGCAGAGTACTGAATTCCACTTTATTCAATCGTAGCCGGGTGAAAAAATGGATAACGATGGGGATTGCAATTGCTGCAAGTATCCAGAGTACAGAAGGCGCAAGCAGATTCACAACAGTTGCGATCCCGACAGCATGACAAATCCAGATAATACCGGTATGGTCAAATTATCGTTAAGTGGGATTGGTGATAATTCGATGAGCATTGCTGCAAACCCACCCAAGATCAGTATTCCAGCATCAATATTTTGCATGATCGGCAGAATGACTGCTAAAGATAAAATCATGCCCGCTAACCCGCCGCTGATGGTTTTTTCTCTGATCCTGCCCATGGGGAAGGTTATGCCGACAATTGCTGCGAAGGTATCTCCTACAGTTAAAAATAAAAGCGCAGGAACAGCTATTTCTTTGGGAAATAATCCTATGGTTATACAGGAACCGATCAGCAACCAGGTGGCTCCGGTTGTTTTCCCTCTAGATTCATGTTTTCGAAGCATGAAATAAAACCAGCGATTAAAAAATAATTCCAGCCTTGGCAGTCTCTTCCTGCCTACCTCAATCGCAATAGAAAACACACTGCATAGAAACAATATTTTTACCACCAGCCATCGATCCGGAATCACTAGATAATACCCCAACGGAATCACGGAGGCGAATAAATGGATGGTTTTTCTGGAAATTTCGTTACGGGGAACTGAGTTCACTTGTCAATCATTTGATTGAAGATATCCTGCATATCCAAAACGCTCACTGTCAAATCGACCGTTGCCGGTTCTTCCAACACAGTTTCAGCGGGGATGGATTGGTCCAGGACCGTATAAGGGATTAAATCTTCATTTTGGCGATAATAGATTTTACCTATTTTAAATCCGGCCTTTAACAGATCCTTTTCGGCTTTCTTCTTGCTCAATCCAAACACATTGGGTACTTGAAAAAAGTTTGGAGGTACCCCGAGGCTGATGGTGAGGTGCACACCCATCCCGCGGTTAAGGTAGTCCCCACCTTTGGGATACTGCCAAGTGACATTCCCGGAGGGTACATCAGAATTATATTCCTGGTATACGGTATCCACCTCAAGGCCATTTTGATGCAGGGCCAATTCTGCACTGCGGAGGGATCTGCCTATCAAATCGGGGATGGCAACCATTTTTTCAGGGTGTGCAATTTTAAGGCGTACGGTCCTTCCTTCCTTGACCCGGGTATTGGGAGCCGGGTATTGATCAACAATTGTTCCTGGTTCGTATAGGCCAGTATAGAGGGTGTCCGAGACCAGATTTTTGTATCCTTCTGACGACAATATTTTTTTTGAATGTTTCAAACTTTTCCCAATAACATTCACCATATAACGCCCTTCCCCCCGGCGGACATAGGCGGGCATGATGACCATATCGATGAGAATAATAATCCCCAGTGAAAACAGGGTAAATACACTGAGATAGCTAATTACATTTTTTATCATATTTTTTTGATTTTGGCAGCGAACATACCATCTACACCATGAAGATGTGGAAATGTCTGCAGGCATCCTCTTTCATTGATCCAAGTCTTTGGCAAATGAGAACAGCCCGGGACCAACATAAAATCAGCATTTAAATTAAGGAATCGTTCAACCACACTCCAATTTTCTTCTGGTTCCAAAGAACAGGTTGCATAAACAAGTTCTCCACTTGGATTCAAATAGTTGGCTGCATGGTGCAATAGATCAGACTGCAGCTTTACAAATTGATCTATATCCTCTTTTTTCCTGCGCCACCGTATGTCAGGTTTACGGGCCATAACTCCAGTTCCCGTGCAGGGTGCATCGATGAGTATTTTATCTGCATTTTGAGAAATATCAGTCCTGGCATCCCGTACAGACCATTCAATATTCCTTAAGCCGTGTCTTCCTGTATCTTTTTGCCCCATTTTCACTCTTTCCGGATCAATATCTGATGCAAGTATTTTGCCGTTTTTACCTGATTTTTCAGCCATCAAAAGGGACTTGGTTCCCGGAGCTGCACAGACATCTAAAATAATTTCACCTTCGACAGGATTCAGAAGTTCCACAACAGCCCCCGCTGCCGGATCTTGAATGGAGATCAATCCTTCCTGAAATAGCTCGGTTGACAATATCCTTGCCGCACCGGTATCGATCTTTAGAAAATAATTAATGGTATTTAAAATTTCAGTTTCAATTTTATCATTCTTTAAGCCGGTAACAACATCATCAATATCAATTCTTTTTGGATTGAATCGAATATGAATAGGCGGATTTTCATTCATGGCTATTATTAAGTTTTCCAGGTCTGCCGGCTTAAATCGCTTGGTCCATTTCCGCAATATCCAACCCGGCATTGAATGCCATTTATTATTTCGGCTAAGCAGTTTCAGCCACCCGGGTTCGGATCGACTTAGTCTCAGCATCTTTCTTAGGACCGCATTTGTGAACCCGGCTGCTTTGCGGTTCAATAAATTGTCCGTCAGATCAACGGCAGAATTCACTGCGGCATATTCCGGTATGGTCTCATCGAAAATAGTCTCAAAAACAGCAACACGTAAAATACAGCGCAGTCTTACATCCATTTGCTTTATTTTCCTGCCGGAAACATGTTCAATGATATGATCCAGCCTGCCCCGCAGTCTTGTAATATGGTTGGTTAGCGCCGTTATTCTAAGTTTATTACTCGGTGGTAAGGATGAATCTGAAAAATAATGATTGCGAACAGAGTGAAGCCGCAGGTTTTTAGATTCAAATTGAAATAAGATCTCAACAGATGCGTAGCGATAATCCTGGACCATTATCCAAGCACATCACCTTCTTCTATGGGAAAACCGCGCAGAAAAAGTTCCATGGCCATCCTTTTCTTCCCTTCCAGCTGAATCTCGATTAACGCAAGGGCCCCATCCCCGGTGGAAACCTGCAATTCATTTTTGGATTTAAACACCACAGTTCCCGGTCTGGACTTTACGGAAGTTTCCCGAATGGAAGTTTTGTAAATACGAAGTTGCTTGCTGTTAATTATAGTTATCATACCTGGATGTGGAGCCAGTCCTCTGACCCAGTTGTGGATTTTTTCTGCGGGCCAGGACCAGTTTATAACAGTTATTTTTTTGGAAATTTTTGGTGCCCGGGAAGCCTGGGACGAATCCTGTATTTTTGCTACTGATTTTCCTGATTCCAGCTCATTTAATGTGTCAATGATCATACCGGCACCTGTTTCACATAATCTTGTTGACAGGGATAAATAATTATCATCTGCTAAAATTGGGATTTCTTTTTGCTTCAAGATGGCGCCAGTATCCACTTTTGAAGCAATCTGGAAGATTGAAACTCCTGTCACCGGTTCACCATTCATTAATGCCCATTGTATTGGTGCTGCTCCGCGATATCTGGGCAGTAAAGATGCGTGAAGATTAATGGCTCCGTACGGCGGAATTTTGATCACCGGATCTGGAAGTATTTTATAAGCCACTACTATAAAAATATCTGGATTTAATGCTTTTAATTTTGTGATAAAGGAATCACTGTTTGTGTCCTCCACAGGTATAACACTTAAATCATGTTCAACAGCATAGGAGCCCACTGCAGTATGGCGCAGCTGCTGACCGCGGCCCATTGGCTTTGGAGGGTTTGACACAACGGCCGCCAACTCATGAGTACTGGTGAGAATGGTTTTGAGTGTTGGGATCGCAAAAGCGGGATTGCCCATAAATACAATGCGCATCATTGACCTTTTATGGAGAAAATAGAGAAATAATTACAGAACAAACCTCTTCGCACCACGGGTGCGGTAAGCGGACTGTTTTTTGGAGTTCGATTCAATATCCGTTAATTCTTGCTTATATTTCATTTTATCCAGTTGGCTGACACGGTCTATGATATAAATTCCCCTTAAATGGTCCATCTCGTGCTGGACAGCCCTGGAGAGTAATCCGGTATATTCATCTTCATGCCATATTTCATCCGGGGTTTGATATTTCACAGAGATTTGTTCCGGCCGAACTACATCTAGGGTGATGCCAGGAAAAGACAAACAGCCTTCTGGATAAATATTTTCATCTCCAGCCTTTGCAGTGATCTCAGGATTAATGAAAATATTTGGTTCATCAGCCTCCTCTGTATGGGTGATATCAATAATGAACAAACTCAAATTCAAGTTGACCTGGTTTGCCGCCAAGCCAATGCCTTCTGCCTCATACATGGTATCAAACATATCATCCAAAAGGTTTCCCAGTATCGAGAAATCCTTTACAGGTACGCATTTTTTACGAAGAATGGGGTCTCCGTAATGGACGATATCAAGTACAGCCATCAGGCAGGTTGTTCCAGATCCTCGTCTGTTACATGCTGGGCAAGACCAGCGATTGCGGTCTTACTTAGATTGATGTTCGTATTTCTATCGACTTTTACTATGACCAGTTTCCCATTCTCTTTGAATCCCTGAATGGTGCCGTGGATGCCCCCCATGGTGATCACTTTGTCTCCTTTATTAAGGTTATCCCTCATGGTTTGTTTCTCTTTTTGACGTTTTGTCTGGGGACGTATCATCAAGAAATAGATAATGAACATGATCAGGATAAAGGGCAGAAATGTTATAATTCCACCTCCTGTCTGCCCGGGTTGTGCTGCTGCGTATAAGAAGTCCACTAATTTTCCTTTATAATTTGAAGCGGAAGTTATCCAGTAGAAAATCGATATTAAAGACTGATTTCGAAGGTTGTACCTTCATTCCGGATTGAATCACGGATCTGCAATTTCCCCTTATGGATATCCTGTACAATGCGCATGGACAGGGAAAGTCCAAGTCCCCATCCGGACTTTTTGGTGCTGAACCCGGGACGAAAGACATTTTTCCAGTCTTTCTTGGGTATGCCCCGACCATTATCCTTAATTTGGATTTTCACACCGATTTCATCTTCTTTTAATGAAATAGTGATCTTGCCGTCGCTACGATCTATAGCATCAATACCATTGCGAATAATATTTTCGATTGACCATGCCAGGAGTGAACCATTGGCGGTAATCATAATTCCGGGGTGAATATCATTTACCAGCTCAACTTTTTTACCAAGGGTTGGCAGGCGCCTGTTTAAATAATCCACAACACGCGTAACTCTCTCAGACAAATCAAAATTTTCCATTTCCGGCTCAGAGCCCATTTTGCTGAAGCGGCGGCCGATCTGTTCCAGCCTTTTGAGGTCTGCTTCCATTTCCGGGATTAATTCAAGAGTTTTTTCCGGGTGCTCCTTCAGCCAGTCCACCCAGCCCAGCAGGGCCGAGACCGGGGTTCCTAATTGATGGGCAGTCTCCCGGGCCATACCCACCCAGATATGGCGTTTTTCATTGTTACGGATAAAGGTGAATCCAGTGAAACCCAGGAAGATGAATACAGCAATTGCGGTCAATTCAATGTAGGTCCACCACTGGAGTTTATGGACCAGGGTTGAATCGCCATAGTGTAAATAGCCAAAGGTAAGTGCGCTGATAGTCTCATCTTTATAAATCAGGGGAATCGGTTCATTCACCTTATCCATGGTGGACATAAACTTAGTTCGCTGGGTGCTGTCCCGGATGGATTCCGGCAGATTCTTCCACATCTGCGGCACGTGCTGCGGGTCGGTCTGGATAACAGGGAATTGAACTTTTCTGATAATATTATCGAATACAAAATCAAGATTGGTATCATTTTCATCCTGCACCGTGTTGGCGATTATTTCTGCATAAAGGCGAACAATTTCGCGATTGTCCTCTCTCAATTCGTCGATCAGGTGGCGGGTATAGGTCAAAAGCCCGATGATAAGAATAATGCCCAGAATAAAAAGTCCGGATTTGATGTTTCCCGTATGTCGATATAAATTCATTTGTGATCTGGCTGCTTCATTGCTTCTCTCCAAAAGAGGAACCCGAGCCCAAATAGAACAGCAAAGAATGTAGCCTTGGATAAGATACGGGTACTTATCCACAATTTTGTGTCATATTCAAACACAACTTTAGATTGACCCGCTGGAACCCGTACCGACCTTAAAACATGATTGGTCTGGTAAATAGTTGTTTCTTCATCATTGACAAATGCCTTCCATCCCGGTTTATAATAAATCTCAGATAAAACCAGAAGTCCACCCGTTTCAGATTGGGACGTAAGTTCAATTCTGTTTGCTGTTTTTGATGTTACCGTCACTTGTCCATTCCCGTTTTCAGGGATCGCTTCATCATTATAATTCATTACTACGGCAGACCGGGACGGATCAAATCCATTCAACAGCGTTTCCATTAAAGATTCTTTTTGGGTTGGGACAGATTTGACATCACTGATGATCCAAGCCCTTGGCAGCACTTTTGTATTTTTAAAAATTCCCGGCACATCCTTTACGGGAATAAAATCAGGATTATTAATCTTTTTTTGAGTTAGAACATATTTAACATTCAGCATATTTAAAATTTGGGGACGTCTGAATCCTTGCGCATCCATGAGATCTTGGTAATTCCGTAGTTTTACCGGTCGATAGCCGCCAATGCTGGAAAGGCCAAAATACCCGTACCAGTTTGTATTAAGTCCATCTGCTGGGAAAATCCTGAAAAGATTTTCATCGGCCGTCAAAAAATTAGTTACTGCATTAGGTTGAAATTGTTTGTTAATGCTCTTAGAGTCTTTCAAATTCATAAATTCATTATTCACTACCCAAAGGTCACATATAGTAAGAATAATTATTGCCCAGCCTGCAATTAACGGAGTAATCTTTCGTTTAATGCCCAACCAGATCGCTACAAATCCACACCCTGAAACAAATAGAGCAAGCAGAATTCCTTTTTCAAATAATTCCTGTCTGATAGCTTGAATCTGTGCTAATAGTCTGGGATTATATTGTGTAGTCTCACCAGGCCTGATAAATGTTAGAATTGAATTTCCAAACATCATGTAAAAAATTGTTAGCCCGATAAAACTGCCAAATACAATTATAACACGCTTGATAATTTTCTGGTCGATTTTTTTACCCTTCATCAATTCTAAGATATTATCTAGCCCAGTTGCTGCTAGAAGTCCAAAAGTGAAGGGCAAAAAAGCATAAATCATGGAAGGAACACGGAATTTTGAGAAAAATGGTGCCCAGTAAAATAAAGGTGAAAAGAGAACCGGAAAGTGACGACCAAAACCCACAAGTAGAATTAGAGTTGAAGAAACCCACAGAAAGATTTGAAAATTATCAGGTTTCTTTACCAGTGATCCTAAAATAGCTAGTAAAAATACTAGAATTCCAAAATAATGCGTTGACTGGGTGAACTGCATACCACCCCAATAAGCTGTACTTTTAATATCCCGGGATGGATAATTCTGCATACCGTAATAGTATGGATAAATGAAAGAAATAGTTTCATAAGGCTCGAAAGACCACTGCGTCGCATAATCCCATTTGACCCCTGTTTGAGTTTGAGCAGTTTTGTCCAAGACAGATGGAGCACCACGATCCGAGTGTTGCTGAAATTCAAAAACAGATGCATAAGGATCAGAGACAATGACCAGTGCCAGTATTAAGCCAGCCATCATAAAAAGGGTTGATTTTACAAAGGCGGCTTTAGGTTCTTTGTTAGTGATCCTGTCAGCGATATGGTTCCATATCCAGAAAAATACTATAACCATCCATGAATAATAAACCATTTGAGGATGGTTAGACCATAACTGGAGAGCTGCAGCAAGTGCTAATGCTAAAATATTAAATACTTTCTGTTCGTAAAATAAATTGTAAACGGCCAGTAAAATCCACGGGAAATAAGCCAGTGAAATTATTTTGTTTCCATGACTCGCATTTATTAAACCGAATTGGTATGGGGTTATTGCATAAACAAGGCCACCGAATAATGCGGCTAATTCTCCAGTTTTTAATTTTTTTAGAAAAAAGTATACACCTAAACCGGCGATAACAAAAAGAATCCAGTATGTAAATCCTTTATTAAAAAGTTTTAATATTGTTGTATTTAGGGGGCCGTAATTTGATACGATGTAACTGCCCAGTGTGGGCATTCCACTAAATAAAATAGAACTCCAGGCTGGTATTTCATTATGCTCAGTTTTATAATTCGAGTTCCACTGATTAATGGGTTCACGAGCCACCGAATCACCTGATGGAGTTATTTGACCTAAAAATATCATTTTGTACAACATCAGTGCTACTGCCACCAAAAGAATGGATATACTGAAATTTTTTGAACTGGTTAATTTTTCCACAAAGAATCTCATCTAATTGGAATTTTTAATAGCTAAGCGGGACATTATTTTATCCATTAATTCAATCAGACCTCTGATTTCTTTTTGACTGATCAATCCTGTTAATCGTAGAGCTAAAATGTAACCGATAAAAATAATAGACTTGAGTGTCCAGTTCGGCAGGAAATTGCTGCTGATAATATATTCGTGGATAAGTATGAATATTACCATGCAAAGCATTACACCTGATATTTTTGGCCAGCCCCAGTTAACTTTGATAATTGTTTGTGAAGCCATCAGAATTGTTACTGATAATACAATATAAGACAATAATGTTGTGACAACGGCTCCCCATATTCCAAAACTGCCGATCAGCCAATTATTCAAAAGCAAGTTAATAATAATGGTCATGATAGAAGCATAACCAAGGAATGATGTTTTGTCCTTTATCGCTGACCCCGACATGAAAAAATGACGATAACCATTGATTAAGTAGGCGGCGGCCACCATGGGAATGTACTTTGCACCGGTCAGGTAGTCAGCAGTGGTCAAAGCTAAGAGTAATTGTTCACGAAAAATCGCTATCAGGATGAAAACCAAAGATGCTATAATTGTATAGTAATAGGCAAAATCACGGTAATATCGGGTCGACTTGGTATCGGTCCCCAATTTGTACATCATTGGCAGCCAGGCCAGTTGCATGGGAGTGACGAGTAAAATATTTATCAGCATCCCAAATTTAAATGCAATTGAGAATATCGCCACTTCATCGAGGGTTAAAAAATGGTTGATGAATAATCGGTTTGCCGTATTTAGGATTGGTGTTACCAGAGCCAGCAATATGAAATAAAAACCGTATCGCTGGAGTTTTAAATAAACGGAGGGAGAAATAGTAGAGCGGTATTTAATAAATACATATAAGATTGAGTATAAGAAGCCCAAACCATTTACAATTAGTTTAGCATACACTATTCCAAGAACTCTTAGATCCAGGACGATGACAAAATACAGCGAAAAGGATACAATCAGAAAAAACCGGGCGGTTGAATAAATGCTGAACTGAAGACTGTGATCAAAATAACGCCATAGACTGAGTACGAAATTTGAAGCGGCCACCAGCAGACTGTTCACGATTATTAATATGACTAGATTTAAGTATTCCGGCGGTATATTGAGAAACCGTGTGATTAGATCACTAAAAATAATCAGTACGGCAACGATTAAAATATTAATAGCCAGCCTGCCGATGTAAGCACTGAAAATAATTGTTCTGTCGTTTTCTTCAGTGTCCCGTCCCAAGTACCGCCAGACTGCATTACCAACGCCCATCATCAGTATTGTTGTCAGAAATAATTCAAGCATTTCCAGCAAAGCCAGAAGTCCAACTTCCATTACCAATAGGTATCTAGTAGTTACTGGAATCAGGACAACTGTAATGATCTTATTGGCTATGTTGCCCAAGCCATAAATAACAAAATTTTTAATGAAAGCTTTGGTTTTGTCCCGGATACTCATATTGTTTTTATTGCAGCCGTTCCTGACCTTCTAGTGATCACAGAATTTTATGGTAGCCATGACTATGCATGAGCGGGTGGTTACGTACCGAATGGTAAAACTCAACTAAGCGATCATTGTTCAGGAATGCCATACCACGGCTTTTATTAATTGAATGGACCACCTTTCCTACCTGATCATAATCAATTTCAATTTCTAGATATCTCAGAATTTCTGAAAGTGTGTCTTCGGCATTAGATACCAGTTTTTCAAATTGAACAGTAAGTACAGAGATTTCATTCTGTTTTATTAGTTCCTGGAAATGACAGACATAATCGGCCCAGATTTGGAAAGCATCACTGATTCCCAAATCATCGTTGAGTGAAACAACTGGGTCTGCCTGATATTGTTTTTCAACTAGGAAATAATCTAATCTATTATACAGCCTTGCAATACCATACCTTTTATTCTTGGTACTTAATCTACGAGTTCTTTTTTTCTCACGAGTAACAAGGCTGCTGGCAACATCAACACCGTTTCGAACAATATTAAGAATTTTAGCATTCGGAAATAATTTGAGCCACAAAGGCAGCAGGATTGTATTGCGGGGATCCTTCCATCCCCAGGGATAGTCAATATTTTTTAGAGATTTAAACTTAATGTAATCAACTAATCCCAAATATACAATTATTGGCAATCCATTGATATCAGAATTCAACTTTCCCGTTAATTCTCGGGACCTGTCAAATTCATCCAGAGAATAAGAGAATTCCTGTATGCGCGACCAATCAAATCCGAGAAATTTCAGTATTGCTTCATTCCTTTTCAGGAAAAAGGTTGCCTCATTATTAACATCTTTGTACAAGCCAAAATAAACATTACAACCCTCCAGCAGTCTCGTAACCAAAGTTGTCCCGGACCTATGCATTCCGGTTACAATAATTGGATCAAAAGTATTTTTCATACCCTGATGATTCATTTCGGAGTCTGCCAGTCACTATCTCCATAAAACTGGTAATAATAATCAGCGACTCCATCTCTTATTTTTACTATCTCATCACTGGACAGCCTCTTTTTCCACAGTTTACCAATGGAACTTGTATCCCGATAGATGTTTACTGTTTTGGTCACTTCCTGAGGATTTCTTTCCGAAACAGTTTTATTCAGAAAACGATCCACTTTATTAGAGTAATCGAGACCATAATGATTGAATACTTTTTTAAACTTTTCCGCCGGTCCGGCGATCAAATCCTCATGCTTTACCACCATCCAGTCAGGATGCTGGTATTTATACTGATCGGTCTTGTATGCAAAAATACGCCATAATAAAATTCCCTGCTCGATAATATCGTTGTTCCCTCTTGAAAATTGCTCAATTTCATCTCTAAAAGGCGATAACTGATCCATAAGATCATCCTGTGCACGTAGAATAATAAAATTAAAATACCATTGCTTCTTTTTTAAACTGGCGATAAAGGAAGCAGGATGACGCATCATAACCAAAACGTCACATTTCATATTTTTCGCAAGCCAACTGGCAGAAAAAAACGCAATTGGATCTTTAATGATCGGCCGGTAATGAAAAAGACTATAGTATTGGAATTGCAATAATCTTAAGAAATACTTGCCCAATTGTATTATATCAAATTCTGGAAGGTTTGGAAAACTGAGTTTAAAACCGATAGTTTTTTTAATGCTGGAATAATATTGGTGTGCATTACGGTCATTGATATATAAAAACCAGTGGTCAAATTCTTTGGTAAAATAATACCTGTTGTTTGCAATATTAAATGGTTCATGGATATAGCCGGTACAAGGAGCAGCAGAAAGAATTTTTCCGACCCAGGTTGTACCGGATCTGTGAGGACCAGTTACCAACAGCGGATTATTATTAGATTTCCGTTTTTGCATCATTTCGACTTTAGATATATTTAAGTCTATAATTTACGAACAGAAATTTTTATTGAATCTTGTGACTTTTATTTTGCCCATACGTATTCTGCCCGGGAAAAAGGTACAATTGGAAGCACCAATGGTCTTAACCGCCAGTACTTTTCCAAAAACAGGGATTTTAGAACAATAACGGATGCAAAATGAATCCATGCCTTGAAAAGATTGAAAAAGCAACCAAAAAAAGGCTGGGGTTTAAAACGCCTAATCAGGTATTTTTTAGAGAATCATATAATGTTGCATTTACTACTTGAATCCAGCAATATAATTGATCATAAAAAAAAGTAATAAACCAAAGTTTATAAAAGTTGACTATTATATGAATAAAATACTACTAACAGGTGGAAGCGGGTTGTTGGGGAAAGAAATCCTCAAGATAAATCCAGAAATATTAGTTCCAAATCATGAAGAATTTGATATTACCAACTATAAACAAATGCTTGATTACATTAATTCATCACCTCCTGAAATTATAATCCATGCAGGTGCATTCACATCACCACCTTTAATTGATCAAGATCCGATGAAAGCAATAAATGTAAATATCATTGGGACTTCTAATATTGTATTAATCTGCTCAACATTTAATATAAAACTTATATATATATCTACTGATTATGTTTTTAAAGGCAACAAAGGCAATTATAAAGAAAATGATGAACTCCTACCACAAAACCATTATGCCTGGTCTAAACTCGGTGGGGAATGTGCTGTAAGATTATATTCTAACTCATTAATTATAAGAACATCTTTTTGCGAATCAATTTTCCCTTATGATAAAGCATTCGTAGATCAATATACATCACGGGATTCTGTAGATGTAATTGCTCCTATTATTTTCAAACTTTCAAATATGAAAGATATAAAGGGTATTATTCATGTAGGTACAAAGAGAAAATCTGTGAAAGAATTGGCGATAAAACTTGGTAAAAAAAATGTAGGTGATCTTTATCGAAAAGATGTTTCTTTCCACGCACCCAAAGACACTTCATTAAATATAGAAAAACTTAAATCAATGACAACCTAAGGGAATAGATATGAAACTTTGCATTGTTGGTGGCGCCGGATATATCGGCAGTAGGTTAATACCATCTTTATTGGAACATAATTATGAAATTACTGTATTTGATCTCTTTTGGTTTGGCGATTATTTGCCTGATGAAATTGAAAAAGTAAAAAAAGATGTTTTAGATATAAAAGAATCAGAATTAGCGGATTATGATCAAGTCATATTTTTAGCTGGGTTATCCAATGACCCAATGGCTGAATTTTCACCGAAAGATAATTATATATCAAATGCTTCAGCGCCATCATATTTGGCTTATATTGCCAAGAAAGCTGGAGTAAAGAAATTTATATTTGCTGATTCATGTTCTGTATATGGTTATACACAAAACGAATTGTATGATGAATCATCTTCTGTCACATGTCAATACCCATACGGCGTTTCCAAACTACAAGGTGAAACAGGTGTACTGCAACTTATGGATGAGAATTTTTCTGTTATTTGCCTTAGGCAGGGTACTGTGTCTGGATATAGCCCTAGAATGAGATTTGATTTATTAGTAAATACTATGTTTATGGCAGCAATGACAAAAAATAAAATTGTTGTAAACAATCCAACCATTTGGAGGCCATTATTGGCGATAGAAGACGCTGTGACTTGTTATCTTCGTTCTATTCAGGCAGATATGAGCATTAATGGAATTTTCAATGTAGCTTCAGGTAATTACACCATTGGTACTGTTGCTGACCAAGTTCTTGATTATTTTTCAGGGAAACTGGGTAAAAAAATTGATGTTGATATAAATAATGTAACTGATTTTCGTAACTATAAGGTTAGTGCAGAAAAGTCTAAAAATATTTTAGGAATAAATTATAGAGGAAATATTGAAACGATATTAAAAGAATTATCAAGCAATTTTGGTGAAAAGTTTAATTTTAATAATAATAGATACTTTAATATCAAAGTATTTAAAAAAGTGGTAAAGGAATAAAATAATGGAAGTGCAAGAAACAAATATTCCTGATGTATTAGTGTTTTTACCAAGTATCTATGAGGATGATAGAGGTTTCTTTGTTGAAGTTTACAGAAAAGATATTTTTAATGATTTGGGTTTGAATGAGGAATTTGTTCAAGATAATCATTCACGTTCATGTTATGGAACCTTAAGAGGACTACATTTTCAATGGGACCCTCCTATGGGAAAACTAATGAGAGTAACAAGAGGTAAGGCGTTTTTAGTCGCTGTTGATATACGAAAAAAATCAAAAACTATTGGTGAGTGGGTTGGAATGGAAATTTCTGAAGATGATAAAACTCAAATTTGGGCACCTGCTGGCTTTGCACGTGGGTTTTGTGCTTTATCGGATATTGTTGAAATTCAGTATAAATGTACCGGTACATATAATAGTAAATGTGAATCAGGCATTTTATGGAATGATTCTAAGATTGGAATTAAATGGCCAATTAAGAATCCAAGATTATCAGAAAAAGATAAGAATGCTCAAATATTAGATAAATGGTTAGAAAAAGAAGAAAGTAATAATTTTTGAATTTTATTAGGGAATTATACAACGTTGCTTGTCTACCTACAGGCAGGCACTTACTACTTGAATCCAGCAATATAATTTTATGATAAGGGAATTTTTCTCTAGTGAGAATTCAGATTGAGAAAAAAAACAATATCATCTTCCCTCGCCTTCAGATTTGAGCCTAATTTTATTTGCATTTGGTGCTACCTCGGAATTGTCTAGCAATTAATTATGAATGTCCCTATTGATGTAAATAAATCTAATTTAATGGCAATTATCATATTGAATTGGAACGGCAGCGATGATACTGCCGCCTGTACCAGTTCTGTCCTGCGGGCAGGTCCCAACCCTGATGATATTTTCATTGTTGATAATGGATCCAGCGACGGGTCAATAAGTATTCTATCAAAAAAATTCCCGCAGATTAAGAATATTTTGGCACTGGATAACAATCGCGGATTCGCCGGTGGAATGAATTTTGGTCTGCGGAAGGCAGTTGAAATGGGTTATCAGTACGCCCTCCTGCTCAATAATGATACCTTAATTATTCAACCAGGAGTAATAGAAGCATATTTATCGGCTTTACAGATCAATGATAATGTTGCTGTTGTATCTCCCCGAATTGTGAACAATAAAAATGGAACAGGCGAGCAAAAAGATCTGATTGTGGATTCTAAAGGATTGAAACAACTGGGATATCGCTTTTTATACCCTCCTTATTCTGGAAGCTGGGACAGGAATATTCTGCGTACGGAAAATGACCTTATCCTGGAAGAAGTCCTAATGCTCCATGGTGTGGCAATAGCAGTAAGATTAAAAGTTCTTCAGAAAACTGGATATTTCAATGATGATTTCTTCTGTACCGAGGAAGACCGCGACCTAATGATCAGAGTACGTGCTTCCGGTTATAAATTATTAAAAATTGTTAATTACTGGATATATCATAGGTGGTCAGGAACTAATATAATAAACTCAAGTTTTTCAATTTATCATAAAACAAGAAATTTATGGTATATGCGTAACCGCTACCATTCAAAAAGATACATTATTTTCAGCTATATTAAATTATTTCTCGTTTCCATTAAAAACGGACAGATAAAAGCGTTTATTAAAGGTCTGCGTGATGCTTTTCGTGGTACTATTGGTCAGGGTGTAAAACATGTCGAATAAAAATTAAATAATAGTCGGAACTAAACAATTTTATTTATCAGGCCGGTAATTTTAGTGTCCCATTCTGCGTTTTTGACCTGCTTTAACTGGAACATTTTCCTCTGATAATCATCTAAATTAACAATAATATTTTCCATCGACTTACCGATATCACCGGTCAGCCTATCCAGGTATTCAACGTTTTCCTGAAAATATTCCCGAAGTGTATCGGTATCCGATATTAGCAGCGGTTTTTCCAGGGCCAACGCTTCATAGCCAGCAGACAGTAGTGTATACTCACGTGTGGTCAGGGCAATAATAAAATCCGCACCGGCTAACAATTCCCAATATTTATCATCGTCCAAAAAACCAGTCAGCCTGTAGTTTTCACCTTCCACTTGATCAGGAGTTATACGAGCTTTTGTATAATTTCCAGTCACATATATGTAAATATTGTTTACTCCCTTGTTTTGTTCAAGGAATGGAAGCACCGGTTCATCATCGGAAAACCGGCTGACCAGTATGCCTACGAATTTCCCTTTAACGCCATACAATTTTTTTTCCCTGATATGTACAGGAACCGCTGGTATGGGGTCTTCCAAGACAAATAATTTTCCCGAATACCCGGGGATATTTTGATTGAAATAATTCTGGGACATTCGATTGTGTATTAGGAGGATATCAGCCTTTTTCCAAACCCATCGATTCAGGGATTTCAACGGAAATCGATAATGATCAAGGTAAGCGGCAGAATGAAGGTCCGCTACAACTTGGCATCGGTTGAATTTCTTATATATTGCAGCTGCCAGGGTTATCAAGGGATGGGCGTGGAATGTAAAGATTACCTCCGGTCTTCTATCCCGAAATAATGAATAAGTCCTGAAAAAATTAACTACCAAATTGAATAATCTTTTTAATGTTGGCCTGTCAACCCGTCCAAGATTGATATATTCTGCACCTATTCGTTTGCTCAGTTCAGCACTGCGTCGTGAAATCTGGTTCCACGCCACAAAAATTAACCGCTGTTTCATAAAACTATAATGGTATGATAAAATATTTTGACATCATTTTTCAACAAAGCAAATGTAATACAGTTTGAAAAGACTTTATTGTCAATAATCGTTTAGTCAATGATAATACCGCTTAGAAAATCCTCGCCATTCACCCATTCCAAAAATATATCGCTTTATAAATTGAATAATAAATCCCAATCCATAGCCAAAAATCTGGAAAGGAATAGTAAGAGATGTATAGAAACCAACTTTAATACTCTTTGATTGATAGACAGCAATGATTGACATTAATAAAAGACTTGTAATTCCGAATAGGAAAATTGGGAAAAATACGGGCGGATTCACCAAACTTCCCATTATCACCAAAATGGCTAGGAGCGTAGCTGCAGCAGGTAAAAAGTGAATGGGTTCCAACATGGATTTATCGATTTTACCGAGATTTATCCTGGCAACGCCCCAGTTAAATACCTGGCGGAAGAATTTTTTCAGCGTGGTCCGCCTGCGGTGATAAACAACGGCATTTTTTAAGAATTTGACTCTTGCTCCACTTTTGTGAATGCGGTGGCTCAATTCAATGTCCTGACCATGACGAAGGGACCCAAAGCCCCCCACTTTGTCATACACGGACCTTCTCATGGCCATATTATGGGACCTGGGATAAAATTTGGCCATCATTTTTTCACTGTGACCACGCATACCTCCTGTTGTTAAAAAAGATGTCATGGAAAAATCAATCGCTTTCTGGATCGATGTAAAATCATCCTTGGCGCTGTCTGGCCCTCCGCAGGCGTCAAACTCATTATTCTGATAAGCGGAATAAATTGTTTCTAGCCAGGTCTGATGGGCTTCACAATCTGAGTCAATGAATACAAATAGTTCTCCCGCCGCCTCTTTCAGACCTAGGTTTCTGGCTGACCCGGGACCCAGGTTATCCTGAGTGAAATATTTCAGTTCGAAATCGGTCTTCTGCTGCCAGCCTGCGATGAGATCTCCTGTTGAATCTGTAGATCCATCATCCGTAATAATCATCTCAAACAAGGAATAATCTATAGTCTGGTTGTTAATTGACTCCAGTAAAAGATCAATTTCATCAGCACGATTGAACGTGGGTGTAATAATACTGATGATAGGTGAGACCCCGGACATGGGAAGGGACTTCAGCCAGTGTGAGTGATTTTTCTAATTCTGTTTTCCTGCCCCTGTGCGGTTCGCGCCATCAACTCACCCAGCAGTCCCATAGAGAAAAACTGTATCCCGATCACAATCAGCATGATACCAAACATTAAAAGGGCCATATGTTTCGCAAATGGTTCACCCAGTCCGTATTTATAATAGAGGACTACACATTCTACTATCAGGCCCAAATGCAGCGAGATTAACCCAAAAAATCCAAAAAGATGCAGGGGCTGCTGGTCATATCGATTAAGAAATAAAATGGTAATCAGGTCAAAAAAACCATGGAACAGCCTGGAGCCGCCGTATTTTGTTTCCCCAAACTGGCGAGCCCGATGATTGACGGTGATTTCGGTTATCGTGAATTTTCGCTGCCCTGCCAGAGCCGGTATGTAGCGGTGGCGGCCGCCAAAAACCTCAATGGATTTCACAACGGATTTTTTATAGCCCTTTAAACCACAATTGAAATCATGGATTTTTACGCCAGTCATTACTCTGGTGATAAAATTGAACAGTTTTGAAGGAAGCGTTTTTCCAATTGGATCATGGCGAATCTTTTTCCAGCCGGAAACCAGGTCCCATCCCTCTTCCAGTTTTCCAACTAAATTCGAGATCTCTGCCGGGTCATCCTGTAAATCTGCATCCATGGTAATGATATAATCCCCATCTGCTAATTTGAATCCCTCAGATAATGCGGCAGATTTTCCATAATTCCGATAAAACTGAATCAATTTATAGTGCGAATCCTGAGCGCAAAGATCTGCCAGGTACTCTGTTGAACCATCTGAGGATCCGTCATCAACAAATATCACTTCCCAATCGGGGTAGGCAGACAGATTTTTATCCAATTCTACTTTCAGATCGGGCAAAGATTCGTTTTCATTGAAAACAGGAATAACGATCGATATCTTCATCTCAACTTTGGATCAAACCCCAAACTCTCTCCAGGTTCACAGCGGTTGTATGATGCATTCTTTTTTGAATATTGATTTTTATAGACTGATTCATATTCAAATCTTTGAATGTGGCTGAAATCAAGGAGAATGGAATTTGATCCAATTCCCCTGTTTCAAACTGTAAAGACAGATCCATCAAATCCCTGGATGGATCATCTGAGACAGGCTTAGCGATATCCGGTTGAACCCCCCACAAGAATTTTGTGATGTCTTTTGGTTCAACAATATAGAGAAAAGGAAAAAATTCCAGGATTTGTTCATAATCATACTGTTTATTTTCAATGAGGTTCCAGGCAAATACATTATGGGGAGTAAACCACATTAACAGTGCCTTTCTGCCAAGAATATCTTTGAATTGCAAAAAGGAACTATCATGCTGCGACATATACTTAAATGTTAGTTCTCCGGAGAAGAAACCTCTGGAATCAATTTTTCCGTTGCCGGTGCAGGAGATATAAGATTCTAGCAGTGATCCGTACTTTCTTAGCGCTGGAGAAACCGTTTCCGGACTGGCAGGTTTCATTGGAGCCACGCAACCGCTCGCGACAAACAACAGCAAAAGAAATGGCTTTGCCATTGATTATTCTTTAAACGGTAAAGTGGCCTTTGTGGTATCTGTAATTCCAGCCTGTTGAATACCTTTATCTACCACATGCATTGATTTGGCCTTGATTACTGCGTTCAAATGGTCTTGAATCACCGGGTTGCTGGAATCAATGCTTAAGGATTCGCGAATAAATTCAATCGCCTTTTCATAATCATTTAATTTATAATAAATCCAGCCGATGGTGTCCAGATAAGGCGCAGATTTAGGAACCAAGCGGATTGCGTTTTTTGCCAATTCCAGTGCCAGCTCAAAATCCTCGTTGCGGTCCGCAAGACTATAGGCGTAGTTGTTAAATGCCTGGGCATCGGTGCTGTCCGTAGCAACAAGGTCAAGGTATAATTCATCCGATTTAGACCACTCTCCGATTTGATCATAAATAAGGGCCAGATTATGTTTTGTGTTCCGGGAATCAGGGAAAATACCTAACGCTTGTAAAAGATATACTTCGGCATTGCCGTAATCCTTTACCTGATAATAAGAGGTGCCCAGAAGATAGTGCACGGTAAATTCATTGGGAAATTTTTCCACACAGGAAGATAGTGCTACGATAGCATCTTCAGGTTTATTTCTGTTCAAGGCCAGGAATCCTGTATTGATAAATCCCCGGACATCATCTGGAAATTTTTCTATCAAAAGCTGATTATAATTCTCGGCGCGGTCAATTTGTTTATCGTTAAGCAGTAAATTCACCAGTCGGTTTAACAAATCACTGTTCAAACTATCTCTACCAAACGCCTTCAAAATTTCCTTGAGCGCATTTTCCGAGTCATCTAATTCTTCATATAAAGCACTTTTTTGGATCAACAGTTCAATGGTGGACCCTCTGGTAGTTTCCAGTATCTGTATTGTTTTGAGTGCTTTTTCAAAATCATTGTCGAATAGAGCCAAGTCCCGTAAAGTCTCTAAGTATTTTTCATTTTCAGGTTCTTCTTCTAGAAGTAGGTCACAGATTTCTTCTGCCCGTTCAAATTTATTGGTTGCCAGGGAGATCTGCAGCGCCTGTTCCAGACCTTTAACAGCCATGGAATTGACCCGGTAGGCTTCCAAATAATAATCAATGGCTATGTCCCATTGTTTCAGCAGCCGGGCAAGGTCAGCCAGTGCATAATAATGATCAATATTATCTGGATCCAGACGGGTGAGTTCTCTGAATGCTGCTTCTGCCTGAGGCAGTCGTTTTTGCAAAATATAGATCTTTCCCAGTATTTCGTATGCTTCCACCTCATCGGGATTGAGTTCTATGGCGACCTGTAAATGATTTTCCGCCCGCTTATTTTTACCCAGCCTGTGGTAGGCATCAGCGATGGATACATGAATGGTGGGTGCATTGGGATCCAGATCCAGGGCGTCTTGAAATTCCAGAATTGCTAAAGCGTAATTGCCCTGGTTCACCAGGAACTCACCCTGCATGAAATGATGCAGAGCTAATTCCTGGTCTTCTTCAGGAATATTTCCTGCCAGTCCGGATAAAAAAAGACAACCCGCTGCGAAATAAAAGATAATTTTTCTCATTCTGTCTTTTCTACATTATGTATAATTGACTCAAAAAGAATAATATTATTCCCTCCCTGTTTTTTTACATGATACATGGCCTGGTCCGCAAGATCGATCAGCTCTTTCATGGTTTTATGATGTGTAGGGTATTCTGACATACCGGCGCTGATGGTCATTTTTACATCCTGCCCATCCATACTGTAAGGGTAATCAGCAATATTTTTTACAATGCGCTTGCCCACGGGCATGGCATTCTCCGCCGCTGTATTGATCAGAATAACCACAAATTCCTCTCCGCCGTACCGGGCAACCAAGTCAATTGCACGGACATTTTCTTTTAATATGCCGGAAACTGTTTGGATAACATAGTCTCCGTAGGGGTGTCCATAAGTATCGTTGATCCGTTTAAATTTGTCCAAATCAAACATCATAACCGTCATATACTGCTGGAATCTTTCCGCCCTAAGTATTTCATCCTGAAACCGTTCTTTGAATGTTTGATGATTAAGCAGTTTAGATAAACCGTCATGGGAAGCATCCTGATAAATTTTATCGAATTCCTGTATCCAGTACATGGCAGTGCCCATCACTTTACCTATCAGGATTAAGTTTTCTCTATCTCGGTCCGTAAATGCATTAGGATTGAGTCTCTCCAGCACAATTGACCCTAAATTTTCATTGTCAATAACAATGGGTACGCCCAGGACAGCACCAAAACCAGGGTCATCATCAGCACCGGTAGTGTAGCGGCCTAAATTTGGATAATCTTTCTTCCAATTCACGGTATGAATAATTTCGCCATTGGTCATTGGCAAGCCATGGAGAGAACCATTAACATTGTATTCACTACCGATTTGTAGATCTTTATTGATGCCTTCCGTCAGTTTCACGACGCAATTCTGCCCCTTATCCAGTTTTGTGGATATCGTAAGGCAATCAAACTGAAAAGAGAAGATCAACAAAGATTTGAACATTTCTAATGCTTCGGATTCCTCTGATTTAAAACTCAGCTCTGACAATAGGTCTAGAATTCGCTGTTTTCCGTCAACCTTATTTGTCTGGATTTCGAGAAAATCCAGATTTTTCAAACCATAGGAAACAAAACGACCTAGTTCCCCCAGTACAGCCTTATCTTTTTCAGTAATATCACTAAAATGATTGATCCGGGTCATGACAAAGCCAACTATATTATCGTGCAGGCTGATCACACTGATCACCACACACTCGCTCCCCCGCCAGCTTCTTGCATCAAATAATTCATTCCAAGCATCGGGAACATCTTTCTGGTGGCAGATGGCTTTACCTTCCGTATGCAATAATCTTGAGACAATCTCATTCTTAGAAGGAATTGTATTTGCAAACCCCTCTACATCGGAATACTGGAGTGTAAAAACCTGAATTTCAGGATCAATCATATAAACAGCAGTTTCAAAACTCTGATCCATCGCTTTCACAGTTGATCGCACCAGTATCTGGAGTTCATCATACAATCCTTTTGCAGGGGACAATTGTGTGCTGGATTGTACTTCGGGATGATCCGTTTCAGAGGCCGCTGCGCTCAGACTATTTTCAAAGCTATTTTCGTCCAGAGTATAATTGTAAAACAGTAAAAGTAAGATCACTCCAGCCAAGACAACATACCGCAGGATCTCTACTGAGGGATTACTGGTATTGGATAAAAGTGCAAAAATGAAAACAGCAAGACAAAAAGCAATCAATGCTTTGGTAAAATTTGCCAGGTTAATATGCGAAAACATAAAATTACTTTCCTCGTCAGCAAAATTAAGATGTTTGGACGGGGATTAAAACCTGTTTAAACGGGCTTAATCGTTTACAAGATGGATCCGTTTTGTATAATCTTTTTTAGGCAAATTTGCAGAATTTTCATCCAGACTATCCTCTTCTGCTTCTGCCAGGTCCTGTGGTTTCGGATTGACTCGAGGTGTAGCCGGGCTGGAGAGAGTTGGCACAGGATCATTCGCATAAAACTGATTCTGGCTGGTGGAGGTATCCATATCAGGGGAAAATAACTGCATACTCACAAATAACAATGCAATCGTAAGCCCGGTCATTAAAGATGCATATACAGGCGTAAAACCCATGAACGTCTTTTGTCCTGAAACAGGTTTTAATCTGTGGGGCAGTTTTTCATTTTTAATGCGGCTCATCAAACGTTCATTGAAACGGTCTGACACCTTCACCTGTTGTATATTTCTTAGTTGATCCATGGTAGAATGAACATGATCGACCAGAGATTGTGCTTCCGGATCTTCTGTCAGATAGTTCTCAAACTCCTTCCTTTTTGATAAAGAAAGGGAGTTTTCAATGTAGTCTGAGATCAGATCTTCAAATTCGTAGCGATTCATTGAATATGTGTACTCCTTTTCATCTTAAATCTTTTAAATCAGCCTGCAGTTGCAAACGAGCTCTGTTAATTCTTGATTTCACGGTTCCCAGCGGAACGCCAACAATGGAACTGATATCCTCATAGGAAAGTTCCTGTATATCCCGCAAAATAATCACTGTTTTAAAATGTTCCGGTAATGCATGGATAGCGATCTGGATTCGTTTTGCAGCATATTGGCTTTCAACTTCCTGCCCAGTCTCCGGTTGAACAGCCGGTAATTCATACTCCCGTTCATCACGGGTCATTTGACTGAGTACGGTTACTTTTCTGCGTTTTCTTTTCCTGAGTTCTGTATTAGCCAGGTTTCTGGCGATCGTGTAGATCCAGGTTGAAAATTTGGCAATCTCCCGGTAGTAATGTTTTTTTTCATATAGTTTCAGCATGGTGTCCTGGACGACATCTTCGGACTGTTCCGTATCACCTAAGAACTGAAAAACAAAATTCATTAAACGGTCCCGATAACGATTGACCAATTCTACATAGGCCTGTTCATCACCAGCCTGGAATCTAGCGATTAATTGCTCATCGGTATAAACAAAGGGGGAATGTCGTTTATCCAATGACATGGCTGATAAAATGGACGAGCTCTGTCTCATCTGAAATGTATGCTGTTTTTTGTCTTTTGTCAATTTCACCCAGATAAGTCAGCGCTGATTTTAATTTCTCTTTCGTAAAACCTCGAGAGAATTGAGGAATTCGCTTTCTCACTGACGGTGATATGGGCATATAACCACGGGATCCCTGAAAAGTTCCATGATTCATTTTAACAAAAAGCATTTCCTGGAATAAGCAGGTCAGGGGATACAATAGTGAAATCAATGTTTCATTTTGGGTAATAATGGTTTTACCCAGGGCGATTGCCTGATCCAGATCCCGACTTCCCAATGCTCCCAGGAATTCCCAGCGCTGTCTTTCCCGCTGCCAGCCCGAAAACTGCCCTATATCTTCCGCATTTATTGTATCCTTTTCTCCAGTCCAGATACAAACTTTATTAATTTCATTTTTCAGGTGAGCAAGTGAATCGCCGGCCATCTCAACCATGAAATCTATTACATTGAAATGGACTTTTTTTTCTTCTTCCTTGAAAAAATATTTTGCCCATTTTCTCATTTCAGTTCCAAAGGGTGTGCGCACCTCAATTGGTTCAACTATTCTGCCCATCTTTTTAGAAAAAGCTGATTTGTCCAGCCAGTCATTAATGATCATGACCAGCACATGGCTTTCCATCGGAGACCTGCAATAAGTCAAAAGATCATCGGCCATTTTTCCTTTCAACTGCTGGGGATTTCTTAACACAAACAATTTGTTACTGCTGAACAAATCACGGGTAGTCAACTGGTCAACGATCTCCTTTCCCTTCATATCGTCAGGTAGCATCAGTGTTTTATCTACAGGATCTTCGCCGAAGAAGGTTTCCGATACTTTTTTAACAAAAAGGGATTGCAGGAACTGATCATTACCCTTTAGGAAATAAATGGGATTAACTGTCCCTGATTTGATGGTATCGAGAACTCCCTTAATCTTCATTTTTTCTATTGCGCTGTGTATTCATACTGACCACAACAACTGCAAAAAAGGCCAAAACAAAACTTGTAAGTCTTTCTGTCATTAATGATTGCAGACCTGGAATGTTTGCCCAGGCAATGGTTGTCACAAATCCGGTTAAAAGACCCGCAATTACACCCTGCCTAGTTATTGTCTTCCACCACAGTGTCAGAACCAGCACAGGGCCGAAGGTAGACCCCAAACCACTCCAGGCATAACTGACGACGCTAAAAATCTTTTTATCCTGGATCTCAGAAAGCATGGCAATTCCAAAAGCAATCAATCCCAAAAGAACAATTGTGACCCGGCTTAGCGTAACCAAAGATTTGTCAGATAATTTTATTCCTAAAAACTGGTGGACAAAATCTTCCGTCACTGCGGAAGTGGACACCAGCAGTTGTGAATCGGCAGTGGACATCATGGCAGCCACAGCCCCGGAAATGAATAATCCAGCTAGAATTGGTGGCAGCAGTTCGGTGGCCAGCAGCGGCATGGCCTGTTCAACATCTGTAACCATTTCCAATTCACCATTTGCCATCACCTGGTAAAAATGATCTACTCCAAAATACTGCAGTGCAACCAGGCCAATCAAAAATGCACCTGTTATGCCGGGTAAAGCCCATAAGATCGCCACGGTCCTGGCCTGTCTCACTTCCCGGGAATCTCGGATTGCCATATAGCGGATAACCAAGTGGGGCTGTCCGAGATATCCCAACCCCCAGCTCAATCCACCCAACGCAACCATCAATGCGGCAATCCCGCTCTCTCCCATAAAATAAGAAGCATTGTTCTTTCCCAAAAGTTGGTCCGCATTCTCAAGATTGGCCGACAGGGATATGCCGGATTCCTGCAGCTCGATAAAGCCGGCAATTGGAAGAATAACCAGCGTTCCAATCATGAGAATTCCCTGCAGAAGGTCTGTCCATGCCACGGCAAAAAATCCACCCATGAGAGTGTAAATAATTATCACCGCTGCTCCGATAGTAATTCCATTAACCGGAGACAGGTCGAACAGGGAACTCAGCACCTTTCCTGATGCATGGAATTGCGCCGAAACATAAAACATAAAGAAAAATGCAATAATAATGGCTGAAAACAGCCGAATGACATTAGATGGGTCATTAAATCTCCGGTGCAGATATTCCGGAATGGTCAGGGCATTATATTTTTCTGTCTCTTCCCGAAGTTTTTGGGCGATCAAAAACCAGGATGCAGTGATTCCTGAAATAATACCGATGACCGTCCATGCTTCTCCTAGGCCCACAGCGATGGCTGCACCGGGAAGTGCCAATAGCAGCCAGGCCGATTCCCCAGAGGCTCTCTCAGAAAAAGCCGTGACCCAAGGACCGAGTTTCCGTCCAGCCAAAAGGTAATCTTCCTGCGTTTTATTGAAGCGGTACGTCCAAACACCCACACCCAGTAAAAGCAACAGGTACAAAATAAAAATGATGCCGATTAAATCCATATCAGATCAATAAAGTGATGATACCAACTGCAAAGCAGTATATCCCGAAATAATGAAATTTCCCTTGTTCCAGCCATCCCAGGAGCCATTTCAGGGCAACCACCCCAACACCGAAAGAACTTATTAACGCAGCAATGCTTACTGAAAGCGGCAATTGAAATCCACTGCTTACATCCATTGCTGTCAAGAGTCCTGCTCCGGCTATAGCCGGGATAGCCAAAAGGAATGAAAACCGCGCAGCTTCCTTTGGAGATAATCCTAAAAATAGTGCGGCGCTGATAGTCATGCCGCTCCGGGAAACGCCGGGAATAATGGCAACTGCTTGTGCGCAACCAATCAGAATAGACGTTATATAAGAATGATCCCTATTCCTCCTTTTAGCAAAGGATGAACCATAAAGGACCAATCCAGTGAAAATAAGCGCGCCACCCACAGCCGGAACGTTTTCGAATAAGGATACAAATAAGTTTTTCAGCCCAAGTCCAATGCCGACAGCTGGCAAGGTGCCGATAAGAATGAAAAGAATGAACAATTGTGTTTTTTTTGATGTCAGGGATAATACAAGGTATTTAATGTCATCAAAAAAGACCAGCAGCACGCTGGTCATCGTCCCCAAGTGGACGAGAATCTCAAATTCATTCCCAGGTTGCTCGATACCAAGAATAGCTTGCCCCAGGACCAAATGCCCGGAACTGCTGATCGGTAAAAATTCGGTGAATCCCTGGACGATACCCAGGATGGTTGCTTCAATAATTGTCATAGTAAAGAAAAAAGTGGTTGGAATTTAGACGAGAGAATTAGATTCGGGGAAATTGATTATTCCTATCCCAATAATCCAATCATCCGTCCAGCTTTTTTTTCATTGGTTAAGAAAAGATATTGGATTCCGGTTCTACGGCCGAAATGGCCTTAGAATCTTATAGTATTAATCTTTATTCGTCCCTCTGTTAAATAGGAAAAGAATAAAGAAATTATTTCATTCCTAACAATCCAATCATCCGCCCGGCTTTTTTCCCGTTCCTTCGGTAGGAATGATATTTACCTTCCTTACAAGAGGTGCAGTCCGATAAAACAGTGATATTATCTTTTTGAAATCCGGAACTCATTAATTGATTTAATGCCATTTCCTGCAGATCAATTCGATATTTCCCGTTTTCTGTATTTTTTACAAATGCGGGATTAAATTGATTGATCACATCATCGCTCACTTCAAAACAACAGGATTTGATGGATGGACCAATTAGTACTTCAAACTCATTTGTTGAATGGCCTTGGTCCATCAGTAATTTGGATGACTTCCACAGTATGCCATTTACCAATCCTCGCCAACCCGCATGGACAAGCCCGAAAACCACTTCAGATTTATGAACAAAGTAAATGGGTAAGCAATCGGCAACCTGCACCGAGCAGATCAAATCGGGATTTGCTGAAAAAACTCCATCCAGGTTATTCACTCTCCCCGCTGCCCTGATAACGGATACATTGGTGGAATGGATCTGCTGCGGTATGATCAGCCTGGATGGATTCAATCCTGTTACACTGGCAAATTGCTGCTGATCCTCTTTCCCATCAAGGAGCAAAGATGAATGAGAAAAAACAGCTTTTAACCTTTCATTCCGGAAAATAGGGGAATAATCAGACCAGTGCTGTGCAGACATTAAGGTATGGTGACCTGCAGTGAATCGCCGTTATATATGCCCACAGAACGGATAGAGTTGTGTTTGTATTCCAACACTTGGGCTGACTGGTTGCTGTTTTTATTTTTTCCGCCGAACTGGATAGAGGTTGTACGGCCATCAAAAGAAATCTGTTTTTTCAGGTTTTGATAAAAGGATCGACGGGTGCCGCTGGATCTGGAACTGATAAGATTAATGAAATCACCATGGTCAAAGCCAAGGGCATAATAATTGCTGAATTGCAGTTTTTCATTCATCACCATGGAAGAACGAACATCACTAATAATGCGCATGCCCTGCACATGAGGGCCAATCACGTCCTGGTTTAGGACATCCATATCCAGCCAGTTTTCATTACCAATGATGACTGTCTCTAAATTGTACAATGGAACCTGTGTGCCCACATAGGTGAGTTCGCCAGCACGTAGAGGCAGATATAACGCCTGGATAGTTTTTAAAAATATTTTGGCCGAGTCCCGTTTACTCATGATTTCGGCCCCATCCTCATCTGGTAAATCAAAAAAATCATCCACATCCACGTCAAATAGTCCTTCCAGGCTGTCAATAGCCATATCCATCACATTTTCTGAGGTTTTTTCCCCCGGTACCAGGGCCCAGGCTGTACGCCGGATGGATTTAAACTGCCGCGCTATATTTTCCGGTTTTTCATGATACCATTCCAGGGCAACAGGTTCGATGCCCAACTGGTTTAATTCGCTGATAAAATATTTAGTCATCTGCAAAGAATGTCCATCTCCAGGTGATAATATGGCAATCTGCTCCAGATCCATTTCCTGCACCAGTAACTGGGCGGTCCGCTGGGCAATGGTTCTGTCTGTGGGAGAAAGAAAAAAAACATTATCAGCCAGGTCAGCCAAACCGGTCAATTCAGTTTTTGGAATCAATATCGGGAGCGACGACGTGGTTCCAGAAGCAATGAGTATCTGAGAATCCGCAAAAGGGCCTAATATGCCGGTTATTCTGCGGTTCAAAGCGATTTTTCTAAGGATCTCAAATGCTTTTACATTGCTGCTTTCTGTATCAAATACAATAAAGCGGACTGCAATCTGATCCAGATTCTCATCTAAAAATTCCGAAAGGCCTACCAGATACGACACACTTTTACCCGCATCGGTACCCGTAATGGGCAAAACAACAGCAATCGTACTCTGATTAAAAAATTTTCTATTCACGGCCTGCGATAAAGACTCGAAAAAAGCCTGGAATCCCTGGGGAAACTCACTGGACATTCTACCACTCAGTACCAGCTCCAAATCATAGCGGTTACCGTTTTTCCATGCTGCGTATGCTCTGGTCAGATTCAGAATAGCCCGGTTTGGTTTGTCTTGTTCCTGGAAAAGCAACCCTTCCAGCCGATGGGGATCTATATCATTGGCAATGCAATTCAGGAGGCGTTCATCGATTTCTTGCAATCGGATCGAATCTACAGCCAGAGTACGGATACGGAGATAACGCTCAAATGCAGATGTAACCTGTCCCTGCACAAGCAATATATCACCCATAAGAATCTGGGCATGGTTTTCATAAGGACTGTCAGGATAACTGGTTAAGTATGATTTACAAGTCCGAAATGCCTGTTTCCACTCACCCTGGTGGTATTGCGATTTGGCCAGCATGAGCTGAGCTGCGGGGTCTGCGTAATCTTTGTCCTGAGTCAGGATGGCATGGAAATAATCTTCTGCAAGTCCAAAACGGGCTTGATTGTATTGTTCCAGGGCCTGTTGGAAATGCACCCGGTATCCCAAGGAATCCAGGGTAATATTTGCGTCCAGAGACTGACAAATAAGCGGTAGAAAGACAGCCAGAACTTGTTGAAAAGAGCGCAAAGGCAATTCCTTTTGTTGTTTATGCCTCGTCCCAGATTTTATCCAGTAATCTTCCCTCCAGCTCTAGTGTATAACCTCTTTCTGAAAGCAGATCAGATTGAAGTATACCATGCCTTTCACCAACAGCAATTATTTTTTTCACCAGGGACTGTTCATCTTTACATTTGGTTATTCTGTAAAACGATGTTATGAATTTCCCATTATCCGCATCCGTAATGTTTTCATGGTTCGCCTTCAATTCTTTGGTTTTTAGGAAAGCTGATAAAAAATTCTCTTCATAATTATCAGCCCATTTTTTGACCCCGGACATTTCTTTCAGTGTGCCGTTATCATTTAGAATGGTGATCAATTCATTCACAGCATACACCCAGGCATAGTCCACCAGAAAATCCCGGCATGTTTTGAGCTGGAAATTGGAATACTCTGCCTGAACCCAATTTTCTTCAGCCAGGACATATACAATCTTTTTCATGATCATTTTTTGCTTTGCAATATTTCTAAAATTTTCTTTATCAATGATCAGGTCTGAGATATGTTCTCTAAACTGCTTATTGTTAAACTTTTTTGACATCAATTTTTCCTAAGCATTTATCATTTATGTTACCACACTAAACGGGTAAAATACATAATCAATTCCTGAAACTCCACAATAAAACCCCATTACATTATAAAAAATTAACTGTTTAAACAGAAAATGGTTTCAAATTCGATTAACCGTGATTTCCTACCGGGTTAATAGTATAAAAATCTATATACGGTTTTCGCCACCAAAAAGTCCTGGCTTGAATCCCGGCCCGTGTCAATCAGGAATTTTACGGCTTCGGCCAGATTATTAAGGTCATCGTAAAAATAATATGTTCGAAACAATTTATCATTCATTTCCACAAGCTTGCCATCTCCGCCATAGGTAAAATTATTTTTTATTTCCCTATATTCACCCGTATCACGGACAAATTCCACATTGGTTTCAACTTCCTTTTTGCCATTTGGACCATAAAAGTATTTTACTGATTTTAATTTCACTCCGTCCTGTCCGTAGCGGCTATGCTCAACCAATTTTCCGGACAGGTCGTAATCGTTGAGCTCTTTGCCAACAATATTTCCGCCGGGTTCCTGGACAATTTGTTCAATTACATTGCCCTTTTCATTGTACCGCAGGATTTTTTTTTCAATCAGGTAATGCTGATCATTGTAAATCAGTATTTTTACTGTCTGGCCTTGTTCGTTTGTTTCGTATTCGTATTTCCGGTAGGTGCGGCTTTCCAAAAAGCCCCTGGGGTTGTAATAACTGTATGATACTTCTACCCTGGCACCACTGGTATCATAATGAACGACCTGGCTGGATAACAGCACCATTATGCTTTGTCCCGCAGTTTCTCCGGCTATATATTCATTGATTTCCCGGGACATGATCCCTTTTAAAGGAATTTGTCGTACAGTGTCAGCCGTTTTATCCGCTTCCAGTTCTTCCAGTTCCAGGTTTTCCCGGAAACTGTTCCGCTCGGACCATTCCAACCATTCGCCCTGTTTCCTGCCATCCTTGATCATTCCCAAGGGAATGCTG
>Ga0208411_1000173_pt1 | contig 51708 bp, 49 predicted proteins | sample ETN01SmetaG_4_FD_185793 | JGI IMG/M metagenome (GOLD analysis project Ga0208411, IMG submission 185793) | Marine microbial and viral communities from oxygen minimum zone, Eastern Pacific Ocean - ETNP2014F12-01SV261 (SPAdes) (version 2) | ecosystem: Environmental > Aquatic > Marine > Oceanic ... | reverse complement strand
CGGGCTCTCAGTGCAATTTCCGACATATCCGAATCACAAGCAGAGAAAAAACGATTAAGATCTTTTTCGTGCGCTAAATACCGATTGGAAAATTTTGGTTTGGTTTTCGCCGCTTCTGGATTACAAATGATTATCCTGATATTGGTTGCAGGAATTTTATTGTGTCGTAACCACCAATGACTGGCAATGAAACCCGATGGCTCATTACCGTGAATTAATGTAGTAATAACACGGTTACGGGATTGATCCACTCCTTTAATATCAAAAATACTTAAACCATCCAATTGTTGTAAAAAACCTAAGGCCGTCGGCGCAATCTGAGAGCGAAAACTTTCATCAAAATAATTAATATCAACTTTAAGCAGTTGATTCATTTCCAGCAGCATTCCCATTCACTTACAGGATGGCCCTGCATTTGATTTTCAAAATACATATTAAGCAATTTTGCACAGGCTTTATCATTATGCATCGATTTTCTAAGGTATCTTAAAGTGTTTTGAGTCCATATTGCTCCTGTTACGCCAGTAGCAAGGCGACGTTGAATAATATTTAGGTACTTATCTCGCTCGGCCAGTTCAACGCCCAATTGACTGAGACCATCGTTTGCAACCTGTAACATATCATCAATCACATTCTTGATTGGTATTTCAACCGGTTTATTCTGGTAGTTCTGGGGCCATAGAATGGTTGCTTCCAAACCGCGTTTTGCCGCCCGGTAAAAATTATATTCCGCAAAACGAAAAGGGAAACGCGACATATATTCATCAATCCTGTCTTCAAGCCCCACAGCCATTCCTATTGAAAATGCCGAATTCGCCAACATATCAAGCGCCGTGGGACCTGCCGGAAGTGCTCTAAATTCAATTCTTAAATGGCCATTGCCGGCATTTGAATAAATGGCGCGGTTCCATGGCCAGGTGGTTCCCATATGCAGATTAAGCTCAGCCAATTCAGGCACTTTTTTTTCCTGGATGACTTCAAGGTTCTCATCGAAGAGCTCAGGAATGATAGGTTCATATAAATTGACCGTTTCAGAAAATAACTCCCAGGCACCTTTCCTTACCCAGCCATGGCCAAAAGTAACCCGCGAGGGTTGTCGCCATCCTGATATATCAGGCATACGGTTATCAATAGATTGTTTAAACAAGACCACGCGGGTTTCATGCCACAAACATTTGCCCAGTAATACGCCTGAATTTGCCGCCACAGCAATTGCCATGGGCATGGTCATTTGCGCTGCGTTAAAGGTATTGGCAAACTTATCTTTATCGGTCATCAGGTGAACTTGAAATGAAGTATTTGCGCCTTCAACGGAAACTTCCGACGTAAAAAAATCCACAGACTCTTCTTTACCTTCAATTTTTATATGAAATGGTTCTCCTCGTTGCTTGAGCAGTTCACGACAGAGAATTCGGTAGCGTCCCAGGCTGGTCACATATTCATTGGTGAGATGTTTTTCCTGAAGTGTGGGCAGAATCCCAACGGCAAGAGGACGGGTTTTTATCTGTTCGGCTATCGACCATAAATAATTAAACTTGGTTAACATTTCTTTGGTGATTTGGCTAAAGGGATCACCTGCGGCTTTCACCGGCGTTAAATTGAGTTCCAAATTGAATTGATTTAATTCTGGTTGAAATTGTTCATCCTGCAGCATTTCCAGTAATTGGAGATTGACAGGACTAACGTCACTCTGCTCATTCATTAAGTACAATTCAAGTTCGGCACCGATACAAGTTTCGCCACTGCCGAATTCCGGTCGGGCAATAACTTTTTTTAATATATCGACTTGATCATGAATACAGCGGTTGAATTGCTCATAATCTTTTGCAGTATACTCTCTATCACCGATTTCACGGCCCATAACAATTCCTCAAGGTTTTGTTTTACTTATAATAAATATCTTATATCGGATAGTTAATATATTTAATTGTGGCAGAATCTTACAGCATAAATTCCGGTAATAGAAAAACTACAATTCAGAAATTTTCAATAGCACCGGGTTTTCATTACCATTAATTATTTTGAAATTTTAAAATCCATAACCATCTTCAATTACAAGGCAAATAGCGGTGAAACTTACTGGCTTGTCCGCCTTTGGTGGGCAGAAGAGGTATTTATTCCACTTATTTTTTTAAATATACAAATCTTCATTTTTTCTTCAAAAACCAAAATCATGCTGCCATATTTAGCCGTCCGCACCACTATGATTTATACCCACGTGATGCAGATTGGATCGCTGGCGGTAAAAAGCCCTTTAGATTAGTTAGCAACCTGGTGCTAGGATGCTTGTCGATGTCGCCGCAGCATGCAGTCGTTCATCACCACCAGCAGTCCTGCTTTTTCCGCTAGATTGGCTGCATCATCATGAATTACATCGTCCTGGAGCCACAGTGCTTTGGCACCGATTTCAATGGTCGCTTCCGCAATGAGCAGTACGTGTTCCGGCCGGCGGAATACATCAACCACATCCACTTTTTTAGGAATGTCCAGAAGGGATGGGTATGAGGTAATCCCTGCAATTTCTTTATGACCGGGATTTACAGGGATAACCTCATAGCCGTTCTCTATTAGATACATGGCCACATAATGGCTGGGCCGCTCCGGCTTGGGGCTCATACCCACCACGGCGATGGTTTTCATCTGGTAAATTTTCTTAATTGTATCAATGTCATTCATTTTTAAACATGTTCTTGATTACGTAACCTACAATGTCTGGGTTTTCCTTTAACCGGCGTAGAGAATAATCAAACCAATCTGGCCCAAAAGGTACATAAACTCTTATTTTATAGCCTTGATTCCTAAGCTCCTCCAATCGACCGGCCATGGGCACGCCGTACAAAACCTGGAATTCGAATTTGTCCGGTGGAATATTTTCTGATTCAATCCATGCCAGAAGTTGATCGATAAGATCCTGGTCATGAGTAGCATAGCCGGCATAAGCGCCTTTGGCGGATAAGGCCCTGGCCAGGGTCATAAAATTTTCCTTTATTTCCTCGCTGCCTTGGAAGGCGATGGTCTCCGCTTCCTGGTAGATTCCCTTGCAGATCCGAGCATTGAAATCAATCGCGGACAACTGCTTTGCATCCTCCAGACTGCGGTGCAGATAGGACTGGATGACTACACCCACATTTTTATAAGTGGATTTACAATGTTTAAATAGTTCAAAAGTTTGATCCGTGTAGAGTGAGTTTTCCATATCCAGGCGTAGGAAATTATTATAATTCTTAGCCGATTCAAGGATGGAGGCAATATTGGCCATTGCTTCCGCCAGAGAGATAAATAAACCCACATGTGTTGGCTTGATAGAAATGTTGCAGTCCAACTGGTTTATATCGATTTGGCGATAGAGATCGCAATACTGATTGGTGATACTTCGTGCCTTATCTATATTTGTAACGTGCTCCCCCAGGATATCGATGGTGGCAGAAAACCCATGATCATTGATTGTTTTGACTTGAACTAAAGCTTCATCAAATGTTTCTCCGGCGACATAGGGTCTGGCAAACGGTTTAGCTATCCATTTAGGCATTAGAGGCAATATGGAGGCGATTATAGAATTAATATAAAGCACTGGAAAAAATTAGGTGCAATATTAATTATGGACCAATCAGTTTTGTTGTCGCCAACATTTCAAAATTAGTACATATATTGGTGAACTTTGGATTGACTAAAGGAAAACCCGGATTCTAAATTAGATGCTTGTATTACCTCGAATTATTTATCAATTATCATCCATGTATCGCGATTTCGGAACTGTTCTATTTGCTGTAATTCTGGGAATTATAATGGTGGCAATTCCTCTGGTAATTCAGAAACTGATTGCTCCATCCAATAAGACCAGGGAGAAATTAGAGACTTACGAATGTGGAGAAGAGGTTGATGGATCAGCATGGATGCAATTCAATATTCGTTTTTATGTTATAGCACTCATTTTTCTTATCTTTGATGTGGAAGTGGTATTTCTTTTTCCCTGGGCAGTCGTTTTTAAAAAAATGGGTCTTGTAGCGCTTATCGAAATGGGCATTTTTCTTTTAATTCTTGTTGTGGGTCTAGCATATGTCTGGGTTAAGGGTGACTTAAATTGGGTTAAACGCCGGGTCAGGTATGCGACAGGACGCTATAAAAACATTGCAATAGAGCAGGAAAGATAAAGTGGGAATATTAGAGCACAGATTTCAAGATAATGTAATCGTTGAAAAACTTGACAAACTTCTCAGTTGGTCCAGGTCAACATCTCCATGGTTTTTTCAGTTTGGTACTGCATGCTGTGCAATTGAGATGATGGCTGCGGCAGCCAGTAGACATGATTTAATGCGGATAGGAATGATACCCCGTTCGTCCCCTAGACAGGCAGATGTGATGATTGTTGCTGGTACGGTTACCATGAAAATGGCTCTTCGTGTTAAAAAACTCTATGAACAGATGGCAGATCCTAAATATGTGGTAGCCATGGGATCTTGCGCGACTAGCGGGGGACCTTATTGGCAGCATGGGTATCATGTTCTTAAAGGAGTAGATATTGTTATCCCAGTTGATGTATATGTACCAGGTTGCCCGCCTAGGCCAGAAGCTCTGATAGAAGGGTTATTAAAACTACAGGAACAGATTCTTAATGAACGCCCTCTTACTAGAAAAATGGCATGAACGAAGATCAGGATAAATTAATTGCTGAACTGGTGGAAAAAGGTCTGGCTGGAGATATGGAGCCGATCAATGAAATTGAAGACCGTGTTCTAAGGTCAAAAGCCAAAGCCGCTTTGGTCAAAGCTAAACGATCTGCAAAACCTCAAGAAACTGAAGATCACGTAAAAAAGGTATCAGATAAAAGTTCGATCGATGATAAATCATTGTCTGAGAATCTGAATGAAAATATTGGGGAAATGGTAAATGAAAAATTTCCCGGTTCTCTGGTAAATGAAAATACTGAAACCCATATCCAACTCGCACCAGACCACTGGTTTGAAATTGCAGGGTGGCTCAAATCTGAGCCTTCCCTGTCCTTCGATTCACTTCAGTGCCAGACCGGTATTGATATTGGAGAGAATACCTTGGAGGCTAGATATAATCTCCACTCTATGAAACATAATCATTGTACTGAAATCAGAATTTCTGTATCAATAAATAAACCGGTAATCCCATCGGTGGAACAAATATGGAGAATCGCAGATTGGTTTGAGCGTGAGACATATGATATGTTAGGAATTGAATTTTCTGATCATAGAGATCTAAGGCGTATTCTTCTCCCTGATGATTGGGAAGGTTGGCCCCTAAGAAAGGATTACCAGGTACAGGAGACGTATCATGGGATTGAAGTACCAAAAATGAAAGAGGGATGGGAGTAGTTCACGGGCAAGAAATGGTCCTTAATATTGGGCCACAGCATCCAGCCACTCATGGAGTTTTACGGCTGCAAGTCAAAACTGATGGTGAGGTAGTTTCTGAGATAACTCCGTATCTTGGTTATCTGCATCGATGTTTTGAGAAACATTGCGAAAATGTAACTTATGAGCAGGTAATACCTTATACAGACCGCTGTGATTATTTGGCATCTATGACCAATAATTTTGGTTATGTGGTAGCGGTGGAAGCTTTAATGGATATTAAAGTCAATGATCGGGTTGAACACATTAGGGTGATCATGGCTGAACTACAGCGAATTGCGAGTCACCTTCTTGGTTTGGGAGCCTTTGGGCTTGATGTTGGGGCATTTACTCCATTTTTGCATATGCTTAGAGATAGAGAGCGAATACTTGATCTTTTTGAAATGACATGTGGAGCACGGCTTTTATATAACTATATGTGGGTAGGTGGTCTTAGCCATGATTTGCCTGTTGGCTTCGTGGAGTCTACTTACAATTTCCTTGATTATTTTGAACCCAAAATAGATGAATTTGTTAATCTACTTGTGCATAATAAAATATTTGTAGAACGTACTGCCGACATTGGAAGAATGCCGCAGGAAGTTGCTGTAAGCTATGGAGTAACCGGACCAAACCTAAGAGCTTCGGGTGTTAAATGGGACCTGCGTAAAAATGACCCTTATTCTATATATAAAAGTTTTGAATTTGATGTGCCTGTTGGAGAGGGCGGTAAAGGTTCTGTTGGAGACTGCTGGGATCGGTTTTATGTCCGCGTTCTTGAAATGAAAGAGAGTATTAAAATATTAAGACAGGCTTTAGCAAGTTTACCAAAAGAAGGAGACATTCATCAATCAATCCCAAAAAAGATTCGTCCTCCAAAAGGAACTATATATAAGAGGACTGAATCTCCTAGGGGAGATCTTGGATATTATATTGAGAGTGATGGGACAAATATTCCTTATAGGTTAAAAATGCGTTCCCCTGCTTTTACAGCACTATCTGTTATCGATGAGATCGCAGCAGGATGGCTATTGTCAGATGTACTCGCAATTTTGGGGAGTCTGGATATTGTATTAGGTGAGATTGACCGATGACAGTAGATTTTATTTTTGATCTATTGAATCAATTCCTTCCTGGTTTCTCTGGGAATGGATTTCTACTCCTGTTCGCAATGTTGATTCCTTGTCTAATATTATTTGGCTTTATTGCTGTTTATGCGTTAGTGGTTATCTATGCTGAATTAAAAGTTTCATCATTTATTCAGGATAAGGTTGGTCCTATGGGGCAGGGTTTTGGGTTTCATGCCGGCAAATGGGGCCTTTTGCAGCCTGTTGCTGATGCTCTTAAACTTTTAACAAAGGAAGATATTATACCAGGGAGTGCAAACAGAGTATTATTCATAATGGCGCCTTTTATGATTTTCATTGGTGCTTTCGTTAGTTTTGTTGCGATACCCTTTGGTGAATCGATTATAGTTGCAGATTTAAATATAGGCATATTCTATATCCTTGGTGTCGGTAGCTTAGCAGTTATCGCACTTATACTTGCAGGATGGTCTTCAAATAATAAATGGTCTTTATATGGTGCAATGCGTTCTGCCGCGCAGATTGTCAGTTATGAAATCCCTGCTGGAATTTCCTTGATTACTGTGATCATTATAACTGGCTCGTTAAACATGCAGGAAATCATTGCCTACCAGCAGGGGGGTATATTCAATTGGATTTTATTTGACAATCCATTTATTCCAGTTGCATTTGTGATATATTTTATCAGTGCACTTGCTGAGACCAACAGGACCCCTTTTGATTTACCTGAATCAGAGTCTGAATTGGTGGCAGGTTTTGTAACAGAATACTCGGGAATGCGTTATGCGTTTTTTTTCTTAAGCGAGTATGCAAATATGTTTGTTGTCAGCGCTGTCGCTGCTACGGGATTTCTTGGCGGATGGCAAAGTCCAATCTCGGGGTATCTTGATTCGCCGGGCTGGGGTGTATTTTGGATAATGAGTAAAATAGCCTTCTTGATTTTCATCATGATCTGGATTCGATGGACAGTACCTCGGCTACGAGTTGATCAGCTAATGAATGTATGTTGGAAGGTTTTTTTACCTATTGGATTGATTAATATTTTCGGTGTTGCAATCTGGACAGTACTACTTGGGTCATAAAGTATGAAAAGATATATAATTGATATTTGGGCAGCAGCTACAACGATTTTAGGTGGGATGGGAATTACTCTGGTCCACCTTTTTCGTGCAAAAAATGATAACGTTACACTACAATATCCAGAAGAAAGATGGCCACGACCCGATCGTAATATTGGCTTTGATCACAGCAACTACAATGTAATTAGGTCAAGATTGCATGTAGATATGGATGATTGTATTGGATGTCTTAAGTGTGAACGTGCCTGTCCTGTAGACTGTATCAAGATTGAAACGGAAAAAGTTCCTAACCGCGGGGAAGACATTAAAGAAATTGGTCATGTAGGTGTCACTTCAAATGGATCCCGAAAAGCTATGGTTGTTACTCGTTTTGATATTGATATGACAGAATGCTGCTATTGCAATCTGTGCACCTATCCATGCCCGGAAGAATGTATTTTCATGACTGGGGGTCCAAATAGCGATAAGCATCCAATTGATTATGAATTCTCTGAACCAAATCGAAATGATCTTATCTACCGTTTTGCTAAACCGGGCTCTAGAGAAGGAATGGCGAAAATAATAAGTGAACAAAAAGCAGAGGTTTAGCTAGATATGGCAGATATGGTGTTCTGGTGTATTGCCGCTCTTACAGTGATTTCCGCTGCATTTGTAGTGCTTAATAATCAACTGCTTTATGCAGCTATAGGGTTACTTTTTACACTGTTTGGTGTTGCCGGCCTATATGTTTTTCTATGGGCAGATTTCATAGCTGGAGTTCAGCTTCTTGTCTATATTGGCGGAATATTGGTGCTGATCATTTTCGGTATTATGCTTACAAATCAAATTTCTTCTGTTCGGTTATCCCAGACCAATGTGCAACAGGGTGTTGGTGCTGTGGTGGTGACTTGGTTATTTATTTTTTTAAGTATGGTGATTAGCAAAACACCCTGGCTAATCCGGCCTGCACTGGAACCTGAGAGCACCACTGCAGGCGTGGGGACCCTTTTACTAACAAGGTATCTGCTCCCCTTTGAAGTAATATCCGTATTATTGTTGGGAGCCCTTATTGGTGCAGCAGTTTTGTCTAGAGAAGGGAACTAATGGATCAGTTAACTAACTATTTATTCATTGCTGCAGTTTTGTTTTCTCTAGGAGTTTTTGGTGTAATAACGCGACGAAATGGTATTGCAGTTCTAATGGGTGTGGAACTCATTCTAAATGCTGCCAATTTGAATTTTGTCGCTTTCTCTCGATTTGGAGGAATGAATTTAGATGGTCATATTTTCGGACTCATCGTTATTGTTCTTGCAGCCGCTGAAGCGGCAGTAGCCCTTGCAATTATAATTAATATCTACAATAATTTAAACACCATAAATGTTGATGATGCATCCAGCATGAAACAATAATGGAACAGTATTTTATTCAGTTTTCTCTCTTGATACTTTTCCTGCCACTGGCAGCTTTCGTGGTACAAATCTTTCTTGGAAAACGACTACCCCGCCAAGGAGACTGGGTATCCATTAGTGCTATAGGTATTACCCTTATTTTATCTTTGATAATGTTTGCTACCATGCTTTCAAGCTATGATTCTGGATTTTCAAAAGAAGCCAGTTTTACCTGGATTGATATGGGCTCATTTTCCATCCAACTGGGATTTTTGATTGATAATATCACCATTATCATGCTTGTTGTGGTTGCACTAATCTCCACTTGCACTCATATCTTTTCATTAGAATACATGGCAGGAGATATCCGTTACTCACGGTATTTTGCCTATCTGGGACTATTCACATTTTCCATGAATGGAATTGTGCTCGCCAACAATCTTATTTCCATGTACATGTCTTGGGAACTGGTTGGTGTGAGTTCCTACCTTTTGATCGGTCACTGGTTTGAAAAAGACACTGCCGCAAATGCTGGTAAAAAAGCATTCCTTACAAATCGCGTAGGCGATATTGGTTTCTTTATAGGTATAATGCTGCTTTATACTGCGGTTGGTTCTTTTATGTTCAGCGACATATTCGAAGGTGTGGCCGTTGGTAAAATCTCTGGAACGATGCTAACCTTGGCCGGTGTAGGTCTTTTTTTAGGTGCCATGGGAAAATCATCACAGTTTCCACTGCACATCTGGCTGCCCGATGCCATGGAAGGCCCCACGCCTGTATCCGCCTTGATGCATGCGGCAACCATGGTTGCTGCGGGAGTTTATATGTCGGTGCGAGTGTTTCCACTTTTTTCGCCAGATGCACTGCTGGTGGTGGCCTATGTTGGTGGTTTTACTGCTTTATTCGCAGCTTCTATTGCTGTAACTCAGACAGATATTAAGAAAGTTCTGGCCTACTCTACGGTTAGCCAACTTGGATATATGATTCTGGCCGTAGGTACTGGTGTATACACGGCAGCATTTTTCCATTTATTGACCCACGCTATGTTCAAGGCTAACCTGTTTTATGGCAGTGGTTCTGTGATCCATGCCATGCACCACGCTCTTCATAAAAAACATGATCATAATACAGACCCGCAGGATATGCGTAATATGGGTGGATTTAAGGAGAAGATGCCGGTCACTTATTGGACCATGCTGGTTAGTACCCTGGCCATCGCCGGTGTGCCGCTCTTTTCCGGATTTTTATCCAAGGATGCCATCCTGGCCGGTACTCTGGCCTTTGCCCAGCACCATCCTGCTCATCTGCTGCTGCCGGTTTTTGGATTTGGTGCCGCCGCTCTCACAGCATTTTATATGTTTCGGTTGATGTTCCTCACTTTTCATGGTGCGCCCCAAATGCCGGAGCTGATTGATGATATCCATGAATCACCTAAGGAAATGACCGGTCCATTGGTACTGTTGGCTTCGTTATCCGTTTTCATTTTTTACACCTTACCTTATGTAGACCCTTTTTCGGACCATGGCTGGTTCACGGATCTAGTAGTAGCTGGGGATTCATTTGTGCCGGGCAGTATACCTGCCCGTGAAATTGCAGACCACGCTCATCACGCCCATTACACAGCAATGTACACCTCCATTGCAGTTGCTTTTCTTGGCATTGCGCTTGCTGTTATGGTGTATCTCCGTAAGGTTTTCTCTGCGGAAAACTGGGTGAAAAGTTTCGGTACACTTTATGATTGGAGCAGGAATAAATATTATTTTGATGAAAATTATGAGCGTTTTCTCTATCAGCCGTTTTTTCGTCTGGCCAATAAAGTGGCCTGGTTGGATTGGGATCTTTATGATAAATATTTTATTAATGGTTTTGGTCGATTTACAGACTGGCTGAGCCGTGTAACGGGTCGTTTTGACTTTGAAGGAATCGATCAGGGGCTGGTTGATGGCACTGGAAGAATCGTTAATTATCTGGGTGGTACTTTCAGAAAATTACAGACTGGGCGACTGCAGAATTATTTATTATACGTTACGGCTGGTCTAATTATTCTGACCATCATCCAGGCTTTTTAATTCAATGAAGTGAGAAATAAATGGGTATTTTAAGTTTACTAATCTGGTTACCGATTATGGGTATGGTGGCTATCGCCTTTATTCCCCGGAAATATGAAAAGTACATAAAAATTACTGCCGCAGTTGCGACCGGTATGCAATTATTCCTGTCCATAGTACTCTGGCAGCGGTTTGACAGCGGAATTGGATCGATGCAATTTATGGAACGACTGGAATGGATTCCTTCCTTTAATATCGCATACATCCTTGGCGTGGATGGTTTGAGTCTACCTATGGTGATCTTAACTGCCCTGCTTTGTTTTATCTGTGTGTTTGTCAGTTGGAATACATCTAAAGCGGTTAAAGGTTATTTTGCCTTGTTTTTGCTTCTGGATACAGGTATCGTTGGTGTTTTTCTCTCTCTGGATTTCTTCCTTTTTTACGTATTCTGGGAAGTGATGTTGCTGCCCATGTATTTCCTGATTGGGATATGGGGCGGACCGCAACGGGAATATGCTGCTATCAAGTTCTTTCTATATACGTTATTTGGTTCCGTGTTAATGCTTGTGGGCATCCTGGGGCTTTATTTTTCCTGCGGAAAAACCTTCGATATTCTTGACCTGATGCGCATTGCACCTGAAGCACTTCAAGGTGTAGTCTGGTGGGGAATGAGTGGCATCAAGGTAATCTGGGTACTACTGTTTATTGGGTTTGCTATCAAGGTTCCCGTTTTTCCGTTTCACACCTGGCTGCCGCTGGCCCACGTCGAGGCGCCTACGGCCATTTCAGTCATTTTGGCGGGAATACTCCTAAAGCTCGGTGTTTATGGAATATTGAGAATTAATTATGGACTCATGCCCGACGGGGTATATTGGTTTTCCGGCGCACTAGCGTTCCTGGGGCTTATTAATGTAATTTGGGGAGGGTTGTGCGCCTTGGCACAGACAGACCTAAAAAAACTGGTGGCTTATTCTAGTGTAAATCATATGGGCTATGCCCTAATTGGCATGGCTGCAGTGATTGCTGCCGGTGCTGCCAATGGTACAAACTTCAAGGCTGCACAGGCTGGCATCGGCGGCGCTGTGTTCCAAATGTTCAATCACGGAACGATCTCTGCCATGCTTTTTATTCTAGTGGGTGTTATCTACGAACGGGCGCACCATAGAGATATAGATGGGTTTGGCGGGCTGGCCAGCCAGATGCCAGTTTATGCCGGTATAACTGCTGTGGCCTTTTTTGCAGGATTGGGCTTGCCCGGGCTTTCGGGATTTATCAGTGAAGCCATGTGCTTTATTGGAGCTTTCCCGGTTTACAGAGGAATTGTGATTGCATCCACTATTGGAATTCTTTTGAATGCGGCATATTTCCTGTGGGCATTTCAGCGCATTTTCTTTGGTGAACTGAATGAAAAATACAACAAGCTTCCTGAGATCAATCGACTGGAATTATTTACGGTAGTACCGCTGCTTGTGATTACCATCTTTTTTGGTATTTATCCAGCACCGTACCTGGATATTATCGCCAGGACCATGGACATGATCATTAATAGCGTTGTGTCCCTATCCACGTTCGCAGGAATGTAAGGGACTCCCATGACCAACCTGCAAAGCTTGGATTTCTACTGGCCTGAACTCATTCTTACTGGGGTTATTGTATTGGCCATTATTCTAGATCTTCTTCTTGATAAAAAAGATTCTGGAAAGGTGGGCTGGGTATTGATCCTGGGATTAATCACGGTGGCACTGGCCATATATATTCAGGATGGCTCTAAAACAACAACCCTCTTCATGGACTCAATTGTGTTAGACCCATTCGCATCCTTTTTTAAAATGTTGGTCATTCTAGCCACTATTTTTGTATCGGTAGTGAGCTGGCAAACTGGTGAATTGGCAGAATACCGTAAAGGTGAGTATTTCACTTTGCTGGGTATTATTGTTTTGGGTTTGTTTTTAATGGTTTCAGCTGTGGACCTGGTCATGGTCTATTTATCGATTGAAATGGTTTCCATCATGTCTTTCATCCTGGCTGGCTACTTAAAACAGAATACCAGATCAAATGAAGCCGGACTCAAATATGTTGTATATGGCGCTTTTTCATCCGGAATTATGCTGTTTGGTATAAGCATATTGTATGGCCTGGCAGGCAGTACCAACTACTTTGAGGTTCAGCAAGCAGTAGTTAATCTGGATGAGACTGCTAATGCCGCCCTGGTGATGGCCCTGGTGATGATTTTGGCTGGATTTGGTTATAAGATATCTGCTGTTCCTTTTCATTTCTGGACGCCGGATGTTTACGAAGGTGCACCTATCACCATAACAGCTTATTTGTCGGTGGCACCAAAGGCAGGTGCTCTAGCAATGATGATCCGATTTTTCAATCAGGTCCTTGCTGATGGCGGGGCCATGATTGGCATTGAAGGAGTTAGCATGACCAATATGCCCTGGCCGGAAATTTTGGCCCTGTTGGCGGTCATTACCATGAGTCTAGGTAATCTGGTGGCAATTCAGCAAAATAACCTTAAACGGATGCTGGCATATTCCAGCATTGCACATGCTGGATATATGTTGCTGGCCTTGCCGGTAATGTCCACTCAGGGTGTGTATGCAGTGATGATTTATCTGGTAATGTATCTGTTTATGAATTTGGGTGCCTTTTTCGTTGTTATTGCGGTAAAAAATAAAACCGGCGGTGAAACCTTTGATGATTACCGTGGTTTGGGTTGGGAAATGCCGTTGGTTGGTGTTGTCATGACAATATTTATGGTATCGCTCACGGGCCTGCCGCCCACCGCTGGATTCATCGGCAAGTTTTACATTTTTGCAGCACTTGTAAAAGGAGGTCCCCAATTTTATTATCTCGTGATCTTGGCAGGAATAAACAGTGTAATATCACTGTTCTATTATTTAAGAGTTGTGAAAGTTATGTTTCTGGAAGGCGAAAGAAGTGAGACCCTTGTCCAACCTCCCGCGGTCATGATGGGTATACTATTATTAACAGCGATTCCAACCGTTTTATTTGGAATTTATTGGTCTCCTATTGCTAACTGGATTCAGCACTCCATGACTTTTTTTATACAAACAATTTAATTGCTCTGTAGATATTCTTTAAAAATGAAAAACAATATCCTTAAAAAAGGACATGCATTACTGAGACAAGGGTAAACATAAATAAGTAATGTATCTCTATTATTATGATTGAGAACTATTTACCAATTCTTATCGCACTGGTCCTTGTTGCGGGTTTTGTATTCGTAAGTCTCATTTTAACTCATTTGGTTGGTCCAAAAATACCGAATACTGTAAAAATGATGCCATATGAATCCGGGGTGGACCCGGTAGGCGAAACAAGAATCCGATTCTCGATCCGTTTTTTTCTGATTGCACTCCTATTTATCATATTTGATATTGAGATTGTTTTTCTTTATCCGTGGGCGGTTGTCTTTGGAGATTTTCTTTCGTTTGGCCCCTTCATCTTTTTTGAAATGGTTGTTTTTCTAGCAATCCTTGCGTTCGGTTTTGTTTATGTTTGGCGAAACGGAGCTTTAGATTGGGAGTAACAGGAATTGTGAACGGAAAAAAATGTTATTTTATCGCGAAGATGAGTTATCCTTTCTAGATAATCCTTTGTTAAATAAAAGTACTGCCATGAATCATGATGATATTAAATCGAATGTTTTAACCACAACGCTTGAAAGTGCTATTAATTGGGGTAGAAAGAACTCACTTTGGCCTATGCCTTTTGGCACCGCCTGTTGTGGGATCGAGTTCATGGCAGTTTTGGCAGCTCGAACTGACATATCCCGTTTTGGTGCCGAAGCAATTCGGTTTTCACCCCGGCAATCAGATCTCCTTATTGTTGCCGGTAGAATCTCTATCAAGATGATGCCGGTACTTATTCGTATATATGAACAAATGCCGGAACCGAAATGGGTGATCTCTATGGGTGCCTGTGCTTCTACCGGAGGTGTATTTGACACCTATAGCGTGATACAAGGTGTTGATCAATTTATTCCAGTGGATGTCTACGTTCCTGGATGTCCCCCAAGGCCGGAAGGTGTTGTTGAGGGATTGATGAAACTCCAAGATTTGGTGGGCAAGGAAAAATTGTCTGACTATTCTCTTGCACAAACCAAATAAATGCCAACAGCGACTATTTTATCCAAGATAAAGGAAAGATTGCCTGCCGCTGTTTTGGATATAACGGAATTTGCGGGCGAGAAGATCTTACATGTTAAAGGCCAGCATATACTAACAGTGCTGAGTGCATTAAAAGACGATGGTTTTAATTTCCTGGCAGACCTTACTGCAATTGATAATCTAACCCTGGGCGGATTTGATCGGTTTGCTGTGTCTTACCATTTATTATCTCACAAAACAGCCGAGAGAGTGACAGTAAAAGCGTATATCTCTGAAGAAAAACCGTCTCTACCTTCTGTAGAATCTTTATGGAAAACAGCAGACTGGCAGGAGCGGGAAGTATTTGATTTATATGGCATCAAATTTGAAGGGCACCCCAATTTAATCCGTATCATGAATCCTGACGACTATGATGGATATCCATTGAGAAAGGATTATCCCAGATTGGGACGTAAAGAGAGAGGTGATTTTCCAGTGATTGATCGACACATACAAAAAAAGAAACGACTAGAATGACCAGAGTAACTGAACAGCCACTCGAAACGGATAAAATGGTTCTCAATTTTGGGCCTCAACATCCAGCGACACATGGAACGCTACGGATAATTATGGAGCTGGAAGGTGAAACGGTTACTAAGGCAACACCAGAAATCGGTTATCTCCATTCAGGCTTTGAAAAACTGGGGGAAGACCTGGATTTCAACCAATATATTACAATTACAGATCGCATGAATTATTTGTCACCACTCTGTAATAATGTTGCATATGCTTTAGCTGCTGAAAAATTAATTGGCATAGAAGTCTCCAAACGCACGGAATATATCCGTGTACTGATGTGTGAATTGAGTCGCATTGCTGACCATCTCTTGAATGTAGGTATGCTGGCTGTGGATTTGGGTGCAATGACGGCATTCCTTTATGGTTTCAAATTGAGAGAGGATATATATGATCTTTTTGAAATAGCCACCGGAACCCGCCTTACTACCAGCTACACCCTTGTGGGCGGGCTAATGAGAGATATTCCCGAAGGATATGACAAAGCTGTTTTAAAAGTTCTTGATGAAGTAGATGAAGTAGCCAGTGATATCGAAACTTTATTGAATAAGAATCGAATATGGCAGGATAGAACAAAAAATATCGGCATCATCTCCAAAGATGATGCAATCTCGTACGGTATTTCCGGTCCCATGGCGAGAGCAGCAGGTATTGAGTGGGACATTCGTGTAAATGAACCATATTCCAGGTATGATGAATTTGATTTTGATGTAGCCATTGCTTTAAATGGTGATGTATTTGACCGCTATCTGGTGCGGATGGAAGAGATTCGACAAAGTATAAAAATATGTCAGCAATCTTTAGAGAAAATGCCTTCAGGCGATGTAATTGTTGATCCGGGCTTGGGATATAGCCTTCCACCCAAGAATGAAGTATATAACTCTATTGAAGGCTTGATCTATCATTTTGAAGTGACCATGCCCAACAGGGGAATGACACCACCAGTGGGGGAAGCTTACGTACCCTCCGAATCCCCAAATGGTGAGCTGGGTTTTTATATTGTGAGTGATGGTAATCGAACTCCTTATCGTGTTCGTACGCGGCCGCCTTCATTGATTAACTATTCGATTTTTTCAAAACTTATTGAAGGCCATATGCTTTCCGATGCACCAGCCATACTTGGTAGTATAAATATTATTGCAGGAGAATTAGACCGATGAGTTCCAACGGTTCATCTAATGAAAAATTCATTTTTGAGAATACGGAAAAAGTGAAAAGAATTCTTTCACAGTATCCCGATAAAAAGTCGGCAACTTTGCCTTTGCTTCACCTGGCTCAATCAGAGAATTTATATATTTCTGGTGCTGTGATTAATACAGTAGCTGATTTGGTGGATTGCCATCCAGCTGTTGTCATGGACTGTGTTTCATTTTATACCATGCTCTATACAAAACCTCAAGGCCGGCATATAATTCAAGTTTGCCAGACCCTCTCATGCAGCCTCAATGGGGCTGATGCTCTTGTAGATCATGTGACAGATAAATACGGGATAAAACCTGGTGAAACAACAGAAGATGGCCGGTTTACTCTCATGAAAGTAGAGTGCCTTGGTTCCTGTGGAACAGCACCTGTTGTACAGATAAATAAAAAATATCATGAGGGCTTATCCCAAAAATTAATTGATGAATTGTTGGAAACCCATCAATGAGTGTCTTTAAACCAGTACTGACTGAACATATTCATCAGAAAGATTGCCATACACTTTCATTTTATAAAAGTGTCGGAGGCTACTCTGCTCTTGAGAAAGTGTTAAAAATGAATCCTGCTGACGTTATTCAAGAAGTAAAGGATTCAAATCTTCGAGGCAGGGGTGGTGCAGGATTTCCAGCTGGTGTAAAATGGGGATTTATCCCAAAAGATACAAATAAACCAAAATACCTGATCAATAATGCGGATGAAAGTGAGCCAGGTACATTTAAAGACAGACTGCTCATGAATAAAGCACCTCATCAAATGCTGGAAGGGATGATTATTGCTGCCTATGCCATCGGTTGTCAGACATCTTTCATTTACATACGAGGAGAATTTTACAAAGAATTTAAAATGCTGGAGATGGCTGTAGCTGAAGCATATGATGGTAATATTTTAGGTCAAAATATTCTTGGGTCAGATTATAATCTGGATGTAGTTATCCACCGTGGAGCAGGCGCTTATATTTGTGGTGAAGAAACGGGATTAATTGAATCTCTTGAAGGAAAACGAGGATGGCCTAGGATAAAGCCACCTTTTCCAGCAATCGAGGGTTATTTACAAAGCCCTACGATTGTGAATAATGTTGAAACTCTTTCCTGTGTACCCCATATTATCACTCGTGGTGCAAGTTGGTTTAAATCTATCGGTCCTGAAAAAGGACCTGGGCCGAGGTTATTTTGTATTTCGGGCCGGGTTAATAATCCCGGCGTTTTTGAAGAATCTATGGGTATATCTCTTAAAGATTTGATTTTTGATAGGGCAGGCGGTATACCTGATGGCAAGAAATTAAAAGCTGTTTTCCCTGGTGGTTCATCTTCTGCAATCCTGACATCTGAGGAAGCCTTGGATGTGAATATGGATTTTGACGAATTAACAGAAAAGAAAACCATGCTGGGATCCGCTGGTGTCATTGTTATGGATGAAACAGTAGATATGGTGCAAGCATGTCTCAATATCGCCCGGTTTTATGCCCATGAGTCCTGTGGGCAATGCACTCCTTGTAGAGAGGGAACTGCATGGCTGGTAAAAATGCTTACCCGTTTGGTTAATGGAGGTGGTACTCCAAAGGATATTGACATGATTTTTGAGATAACAGATAACATTGGAGGTCTTATCGATTTTTCAAAAGGAAGTTTTGGCAAGACCATTTGTCCGTTTGGTGAAGCAGTGGCTTGGCCTGTAAGAAGTTTTGTAGAAAAGTTTAAGGATGAATTCCTGGCATATTTGCCTCAAGAAAAGGTAGTTGCCTGATGCCCCTATTGAAAATAGATGATAAAGAGTTCCAAGTTGAAAGTGGTACCACGGTCTTGGAAACGGCTGAGTCTAATGGTATAGAAATTCCTCACTATTGTTATCATCCGGCTCTCGAAGTTGTCGGAAGCTGTAGGATGTGCCTTGTACAGGTAGAAGGAATGGGTAAGCTGCAAGCATCATGCAACACCTTTGTTGGGGATGTGCATCCAGATCGTAAAGTAGAAGGCAAGTATGATATGGTAGTGCATACAAAGAATGATCTTGTGGTACAAGAGAGAAAAAATATATTGGAGTTTCTCTTATTAAATCATCCATTGGATTGTCCTGTGTGCGACCAGGCAGGTGAATGCTATCTTCAAGATTATTCTTTCAAATTTGGAAATGCACATAGTCGGTTCGATGAAGATAAAAGAGTACGTCCAAAAGAATATCTAGGCTCACAGATTGTTATTAATCAGAACCGTTGTATTTTGTGCAGTCGTTGTGTTCGTTTCACTCAGGAAATCTCAGGCACGAGTGAATTGTTTGTAGAAGCCCGGGGGTACAACTCAAAAATTGCAGTCCTTGAAGACAAGCCTTTAGATAATCTTTTAGCAGGTAATGTGGCAGATATCTGTCCAGTCGGAGCATTACTAAGTACGGATTATATCCATAAAAACCGAATATGGAATATGGAGAAAAAACCTTCTGTTTGCCAGAATTGTAGTGTTGGTTGCAATGTAGATGTGTTTTCTCAGAAAAATCAGATTTTTCGATTGACTGCAAGAGAGAATCAAGACGTAAATGGTTACTTCATGTGTGATATCGGACGATATGGATTTCATCGATTTGAAGAAATTGAGCGAGTTAGTCAACCGATGGTGCGAAATGGTAAATCTTTTGATATGCTAGATTGGGAAGAAGCAATTCAGAAAACAGCAGATTTAATAGGAAAATCTAAAGATAAAACTGCAGGTATTGTTTCTCCTTTCCATACAAATGAATCAAATTATTTGCTGGGACTGATGATGAAGGACACCCTGGGTTTTTTACCACCTATAACTGGAGATGAGATTACTTATCCAGCAGGATTTCGGATCAGTGCTGACCGTTCACCTAATCTGAGGGGTATGAATGATGTTTGCGGTGAGTTAGAAGAAGATTTTTTTCCCATAATTAAAACACGTGATATTTGTGGATTATATGTTTTGGATGATGGAGTTGATCGAGAATTGGACAATAGATGGAAAGATATTCTAGCAAAGATGGATTTTGTAATTGTCCAGGGTTATGCCATGACGGAATTAGCCAAATCGGCACATATATTGCTTCCAGGATTGGCTCCGTTTGAACGGGAGGGGACGATCACCAATGACCAAGGCCGAATCCAATGGTTACGTCCATCACTAGCTAAAAAAGGTAACTCTAAATCAGATTGGGAGATCCTTATGTTGGTGAGAAATGCTTTGGATAAAGAGTCTGAGCACTTTGCTGGTTTGGGTGAAGTGATTAAAAAAATGAGCAAACAATTTTCCAGTTATTCAGAAATCTCTTTGTTTAAAATAGGAAGCCAGGGAATGGCATTAAACGGTAAAAATACCTGATGGACTTTTTAGGTATCATAATTATTCTTGTCAAGGTTTTAGTCGTATTTGCTGCTACCCTGCTTACAGTGCTCATGATGGTATATGCGGAAAGGCGTGTTTCGGCTTTTATGCAGGGACGGCTCGGTCCCAACCGTGTGGGGCCGCAAGGACTTCTCCAGCCCATTGCAGACGGCATTAAATTTCTTATGAAAGAAGACATCATACCTGCAGGAGTTGATAAACCAATTTTTATTCTAGCTCCCGCTATCCTATTAATACCCGCTTTGATGACATTTGCAGTCATACCATTCGGCTCCGATATTATACTTTTTGGTAGGCAGATTCCTCTTCAAGTAGCTGATGTGAATGTTGGCATTCTTTATGTTCTTGCTCTAACGAGTATAGGTGTTTACGGTATAATATTAGCAGGGTGGTCTTCAAACAGTAAATATTCCCTTCTTGGCGGACTTCGTTCATCTGCACAGCTTATCAGTTATGAATTAGCAATGGGGCTCGCAGTCGTGAGTATCATCTTACTATCAGGATCATTAAAATTGAATGATATTGTTGCTGACCAACAGGGATACTTTTTTTCATGGAATATATTTAAGCAACCCTTGGCTTTTATTATTTTTTTAGTAGCAGTCTATGCTGAGACCAACCGTCTGCCTTTTGATTTATCGGAAGCGGAACAAGAGTTGGTGGGAGGCTACCATACAGAATACAGCAGTATGAAATTTGCAATGTTCTTTATGGCTGAATATGCTAATATGGTCACAGCCGCGGCGTTAACAGTCACGCTATTTTTTGGCGGATGGGATTTCCCATTAGTGAATGAAGCTTCGCTAGGTATATGGGGAGTGGTGCTATCTGTACTATCATTTATTTTAAAGATGGGTTTTTTTCTATTTCTTTTCATATGGGTTCGGTGGACCTTTCCTCGCTTCCGCTATGACCAATTAATGAAACTGGGATGGAAGGTTTTGCTACCATTGGCACTTTTTAACATATTTATCACAGCTGGTTACCTCACCATCAAGGCGCTTGCCTAATGGGTATTGTTATTAAATCCTACGAACCAACATTCTGGGATAAACTTTATTTTCCTGCCTTAGTTAAGGGTTTAATGGTAACACTCCGGTATTTCTTCAAAAGAAAAGTGACCATTCAATACCCCGATCAAAAGCATATCCCACCAGATGGATATCGTGGACTGCACCGTCTTAATAAATATGATGATGGGCGTATTCGATGTGTTGCCTGTGAAATGTGCTCTGCCGCATGTCCAGCAGACTGCATTGAAATCGTTCCCGGTCCAGCACCATGGGAAGGAGGAAAAGAAAGACACCCAGTTAAGTTTGAGATCAATCTTCTAACATGTATTTTCTGTGGTTTCTGTGAAATGGCCTGTCCGGAAAAAGCCATTGAATTGACAGAGATTTACGACTTTTCAGATTATTCGAGGGAGGATCTCCTAATCGATAGGGATGGGCTCTTGGAAGTATACGATTTGACCAAAAATCAAAACTATTATTCCCGGACAGACAAAAGCGAAACATCCGAGACTTAAGTATCAGCCAAATTATAATTCGAATATAATATGTCACTTTCGATCCTATTTTATATTGCTGCTTTTATAGCTGTAACATCAGCGGTATTGGTGGTGCTGAGTAAGAATGCTGTTTATAGTGCTATTTTGTTGGTGCTTTGTTTTTTCTCCCTGGCAATGATCTACCTTCTCTTGGAAGCGTATTTTCTTGCTGTTCTTGAGGTATTCATATATGCGGGTGCTATCATGGTTCTCTTTTTATTCGCTATTATGCTGCTCAATTTGGGACGTGAAAAGGCTTTACCGCATTTTATAAAATTTCAGCGGACATTATCTATCATGCTGGTTGCTCTGTTCTTTTTTGGAGTTTCTTTGATCATGGTGGATGGATCAGGAGAATTGCACCAACCCATAATGAAATTTTCAAAAGGAAGTGTGTATGCACTTGGAGAAGCACTTTTTACCAAGTTTCTGCTCCCTTTTGAGGTTGCTTCTTTGCTCCTACTTGTTGCGCTGATTGGAACGGTCTACCTAGCCAAGAGGAAGATCTAATGATAGTACCCCTAGAACACGTCATTGCATTGAGTCTAACCCTTTTTTCAATTGGAGTACTCGGTGTTCTATTAAGGCGCAATGCCATCACTATTTTCATGTCCATCGAACTAATGCTTAACGCGGTTAACCTGGCGTTGGTTGGTTTCTCCAGATACTATGATAGTGTTGATGGGCAGGTCTTTGTCTTTCTCGTGATGACCTTGGCTGCGGCGGAGGTAGCAGTAGGCCTGGCGATTATTATTGCTCTATACAGGAATCGCCAAACGGTCAATATTGATGAAATTAATTTGATGAAAAATTGATGGAAAATATTGTATCCATAAAACCATTTCTGGCGGTTCTAGTCTCTTTCATAGGCGCTATATTTATACTATCTGCCAGGAAAAATCCCAACCTTCGAGAATCCTGGTCCATTATTGCTGGCGTATTGAAACTGTTTATTGTGTTATCTATGATCCCTGCAGTGGTTTATAATAATACTATCATTGAGTATTCATTGTTTACTCTCCTACCAGGTGTTGAGATTAGTTTCAGGGTTGATGCGCTTGGACTCCTGTTTGCCATAGGTGCATCCCTTCTTTGGATAGCAACTTCTTTTTATTCGATCGGATATATGCGTACAACGAATGAACATTCACAGACAAGATATTATACCTGTTTTGCCATCTCCCTTTCTATGACAATTGGAGTTGCATTTTCAGCAAATCTGTTTACCATGTTTTTATTCTATGAAGGGTTGACTCTTATTACCTATCCACTTGTTGCTCATAAGGACACACCTGAAGCAAAAAGAGGTGCACGGAAATATGCTATATACCTGTTGGGTACTGCTAAAGCTTTCTTAGTTGCAGCTATTATTCTTACCTATAATCTTGCCGGAACACTTGAGTTTTCAAAATCTGGAATATTCCCGGTACTGGTTCAATTTACCCATCCGAACCTTCTTTATTTAATATTCATACTTTTTCTATTTGGGTTCGCCAAATGTGCAATAATGCCCTTTCACAGTTGGCTTCCTGCTGCAATGGTTGCTCCTACCCCTGTCAGCGCACTGCTACATGCCGTTGCAGTCGTTAAAACAGGTGTCTTTACAATACTCCGTATTGTATTATTTATTTTTGGCGCTGACCTTATGAGGGAGATTGGTGCAGATGTTTTTGTAATCACATTTGCTTCATTAACTATCATTATTGCATCTCTTATTGCTTTAAGCAGGGATAACCTGAAAGCGCGGCTGGCTTTTTCAACTATCAGCCAGCTTTCATATATTATTCTGGGTGCTGCACTCCTGACTCCCAGCGCAATTATCGGAGGCATAATACATATAACAAACCATGCCTTTTCAAAGATTACGCTTTTTTTCTGTGCGGGTTCGATTTATGTCTCATCCCATAAGACAGAAATCAGCCAGTTGAACGGAATAGGGAAAAGAATGCCCTGGACAATGGCGGCTTTTACCATTGCCACATTGAGTATGATTGGTATTCCGCCCGTGTCTGGCTTCATCACAAAGTGGTATCTGGTCATAGGTTCATTGGAAAGACACAGTGTAGCAGTACTTGCTGTGCTAGTGGCTAGTTCCTTTTTAAATGCAGCGTATTTTGTACCAATCATTTATAAGGCATTTTTTAAGGAGGAAAATCCGAGGGTTAAACAACATGAGAACAATGGTTATGCAAATGAAGGAGTTAAAGAAATCCCGTTCATGGTGGTTCCGCTTACATTAACTGCTATTGTGAGCGTGGTTTTAGGTTTGTATCCTGATTTTATAGTTCAAATAGCTGAGAGTGTCATTCGATGAATTTGATTGATATCTTAGAAAAACTTCGCACAAAAACGGTAAAGAAGCTTGCATACGGTATATTGGTTTTACTCGTTGCTGCGGATTTTATTATTCCACGCCATGAGATTCACTTTTTTGGTGATAAAGTCCCAGGATTCTGGTCTTTATTTGGGTTTATCTCTTGTGTGCTAATTATTGTAGTGTCCAAATGGTTAGGTCATCACTGGCTTATGCGAGATGAGGATTATTATGATAAGTGAAATTTTTAACATTCAATTTATGCATCCCTCAGCATACTATATCATAGGAGGACTTCTAATACCCTTATTCAAAGGGCGGTTCAAGCAGGGTTACATGCTTTTACTATCCATACTGGCTTTTTTCGCTGTTGTAAACATGCCCCATGGCGTATATGGAGTTTATGAGTTTCTTAGCTGGGAGTTAACTTTTGGCAATGTAGATAAGCTAAGCAAGGTCTTTGCCTATATATTCACTATAATGGGTGTGATTGGGGTCATCTATTCCTTCCATGTAAAGAATGATGGAGAACATCTTTCTTCCTTTTACTATATTGGAGGTTCTCTTGGTGTAACACTTGCAGGAGATTTTCTCACCTTATTCCTTTTTTGGGAAATTATGGCATTCTCTTCAGTATTTCTTGTATGGTATCGGAAAATTCCCTCTTCGGTCGATTCAGGATTCAGGTACCTCTTATGGCATGTCATTGGTGGTCTTATCCTATTTTCCGGAATCATGATTCAGTATTCAGTTAGTGGTGATTTATCAATTCAGTATCTACCCTTCCATGGTTGGTGGCCAACGGACATTCAAAGTTTAGCGTCTTTTCTAATTTTGATCGGTTTTATTGTTAATGCTGCGGTACCACCGTTTGGCGCATGGCTTCCTGATGCCTATCCAGCTGCTACTGTTACTGGTGCAGTATTTATGAGTGCTTTTACAACTAAAACCGCTGTTTATGCTCTGATCCGGGTTTGTGCGGGCTCAGAGATCCTTATCTTCCTAGGAGTTGTGATGGCTATTTATGGAGTCGTTTACGCGGTATTGGAAAATGATGCGAGAAGACTTCTGGCATACCATATTATCAGTCAAGTCGGCTATATGGTCGCAGGTACAGGATTAGGCACTCAGATGGCCATTAATGGTGTTGTCGCACATGCTTTTTGTCATATTCTTTATAAATCTCTCCTTTTTATGGGAACAGGTTCGGTTCTGTATGTAACTGGGACGGCAAAACTCTCAGAACTCGGCGGTCTTTATAAGACTATGCCCAGGACAATGATTTATACAATAATTGGAGGCCTTGCCATATCTGCATTTCCATTGTTCAGCGGATTTGTGAGTAAATCTATGACAGTTGCTGCTTTTGGTGAAGAGCATATCATGTGGGCATTTATCGGTCTAATGTTAGCTTCAGCTGGAACATTTCTTCACACCGGTTTGAAGGTTCCCTATTTTATCTGGTTCGGGAAAGATCAGGGAATTAAAGCACACGAACCTCCATGGAATATGGAACTGGCCATGATTATAGGGTCAATCTTCTGTATTGGGCTTGGGATATTCTATAAACCTCTTTATGCATTACTGCCTTACCCCGTTCATTTTGAACCTTATACAGCATATCATACCTGGGAAACTTTGCAAATATTGCTTTTTACACAGCTCGGTTTCTTCTTGCTTCTGAAAAAGTTATGGTGTGAAGACACAATCAGTATGGATACAGACTGGTTTCCAAGAAAGGGAGCCAAAGCCTTTATGTGGTTTGTAAACAAACCGCTAGCCAGTTTTGAATACAATTTTATCGGTGAGGTATACGAATTTATTGTTCAGAAACCAATTTTACGTGTGGCTAAGTGGTTTAAGTGGATTGATACGGTTATTGTAGATAGAACATTTAGCGAAATTGCAAATCTGACCCTTCGTTGGAGCAGAATACTGCAAACTATTCAGAGTGGCCAGATTCAACATTATGCAATGATAATGGTTGCAGGTGTTATTACCCTGATTGTAATCGTGATCATATTACCCTAATAGTAAAAGATGGAAGGTATAATTATAAATAGTCTTGATTTCCCGGTATTAACGGTAATCACTTTTTTACCATTGGCTGGAGCTCTTCTGATACTCCTTATGAGGAATAATGTGTTAATAAAATGGATTGCTCTTTTGACAACAGTAGCAACATTTATTGTTTCACTCCCTATTTACACTCAATTTGATAAAACGACTTACAAGATGCAGTTTGTTGAAGTCCATCCATGGATACCGGCATGGAATTTAAACTACACTGTTGGGGTCGATGGAATTAGTGTGTTGTTCATAATTCTTGTAACCATCCTAAGTACACTATGTGTGTCGGCGTCCTGGAAGGCTATACAGGAAAAAACAAAGGAATTTTTTATATCTCTTTTGATAATGGAAACAGCTATGATAGGGGTTTTTGTTTCCCTTAATATTTTCCTTTTTTATCTATTTTGGGAACTGACACTGATACCCATGTTCCTTCTGATAGGTATTTGGGGCGGTTCTAACAGGATTTATGCCACAATAAAATTTGTTCTTTTTACTCTGGCTGGCAGTGTTTTAATGCTGGTCGGTATTATAGTATTGTATTATGCCGGTGGGAAGACATTTGATATTTTGACACTCTCCAACGCAATTTACCCCCACCATCTCCAATTATGGTTGTTCTTTGCATTCTTTTCAGCGTTTGCAGTTAAAATGCCCATGTTCCCAATACATACCTGGCTTCCAGATGCTCACACAGAAGCACCCACTGCAGGCAGTGTCATACTTGCCGGTGTGTTACTTAAGATGGGCGCCTATGGTTTTTTAAGATTTTCTCTGCCCATGTTTCCATATGCGGTAAAATTACTTTTTCTTCCATTGCTTGTCCTATCTGTTACAGCAATTATCTACGGCGCTTATGTTACATTGATGCAAAATGATATGAAAAGATTAATAGCCTATTCCAGTGTCAGCCATATGGGATTCGTTACACTAGGAATATTTACTCTTAACCAAAATGGTATTGAAGGTGGAATGCTGCAGATGATAAATCATGGAGTTATCACAGGTGCGCTTTTTCTCTGTGTTGGGATGATCTATGAAAGGACTCATACAAGGATGATTGATGACTATGGAGGGCTATCCAAGACCGTTCCAATTTATGTAGTATTTTTTACGATTTTCACACTTGCTGCCATCGGTTTTCCAGGTATGAATGCATTTATTGGTGAATTCCTTATCATAAGTGGGGCATTCAAGGCAAATATGGTAATTGCAGCATTTTCCATCCTCGGTGTAGTTCTCGGAGTGACTTACATGGTCTGGCTATATTATCGCATTGTTCTTAATGAAATAAACCCAGCCACAAAGTCTCAGCTCTCTGATTTAGATTTTAGAGAAATAACAACCTTGATACCGCTAGTTATTTTGGTATTTTTTATTGGACTACAGCCGGGAGTCCTATTGAGTTATATGCACGTTTCAGTAGATCATCTCCTCGAACACGTCAGCGCAGAAAACCTTGAAGTATATGATTCTATTACTTTATTTGGTCGATATTTGAAAGAAATAATTGGATGGGTATAGATCTCCACATTACAATCGATTGGGTGATTTCATGGACCTGAGCCAATACTTTACATCAAGTGATATAACCGGGATCGCTCCGGAGATTATTTTAACATTGACTGCATTGGTTGTCCTAACGCTAGAGATGGCCCGGGTAAATCGACCAGGAATTATTTTGTTAGTAGCAGCTTTTGGTTTTGTGTTGGCCGGTGCTGCAATAGTTCAAGGAGGCGCTGGAGATAAAATTCTTTTCGGTGGCATGCTTTATCTCAGCAAGTTTTCAATGTTTTTTGATTTTCTTTATATCTCTGTAGGATTAGCCACGATGATCATCTCGCAGGGATACCTGGAAAAAATGGGAAGTGAGTCCCGAGGTGAATATCCTGCGCTTATTTTATTTTCTGTTATCGGTATGATGTTGATGACAAGAGCAAACGACTTGGTGATGGTTTTCCTTGGTTTGGAGCTACTTTCTCTATCGCTTTACGTGCTAGTGGGTTTTCTCCGCCATAACCTTTATAGCAATGAATCAGGATTAAAGTATTTATTACTGGGAGCCTTTGCAACGGGTTTTTTCCTTTTTGGTGCAGCGCTTACATATGGTGCCACAGGTACTACAAACTTCTCAGGGATTGCTTCAGCAATTGCTGGGGAAACCATTCTTTCTGGTGTTTACCTTTTTTTAGGAATTGGACTGTTACTAATAGGATTTGCTTTCAAGGTTGCCTTAGCGCCATTTCATATGTGGTCTCCCGATGTTTATCAAGGGGCTCCCACAACAGTAACAGGATTCCTTTGTACAGCACCAAAGGCGGCCGGTTTTGGTGCATTGCTGAGAGTATTTATGGTTGCATTCCCGGAAATTATTTCCGAATGGAAAGATCTCTTTTGGGTGTTGGCTGCATTAACAATGACGGTTGGAAATATCTCTGCACTGGTACAATCCAATGTAAAGCGAATGCTTGCATTTTCCAGTGTCTCCCATGCCGGGTATTTGGTCATGGGAGTACTGGTCAATGATGGTGCAGGCATTTCTGCGATATTATTCTACTTAGTAGTTTATTCTGCTATGAATCTAGGTGCTTTTGCAATTATATCATTGGTGGAAAAAGATGAGCAAGAAGTAGTATTCGAGGATTATAGAGGCATGGCTTCTAGAAACCCTTTGCTTTCAGTCGCGATGGCATTATTCATGATTTCACTGGCTGGATTTCCCCCCACTGCTGGATTTGTCGCAAAATATGGACTTTTTTCAGCGGCTATAGAAAACGGTTATGTTTGGTTGGTAATTATTGCAGTCCTTAATACACTTGTTTCTTTTTATTATTATTTTCGCATTATTGTAAATATGTATATGCGAAACGAAAAAGAAGGTTTACAACCCTCTATGAGATTTCTTACAGCAGGACTTATCGCTTTGTTCGTTGCCGCTGTATTTTTACTTGGGATAACTCCTGGATATCTTTTGGAAATCACAATTGATGTGGCAACTAGTGCATCTTAATATTTTCATATGATTTCTTATGGTAGATATACCTGGGATGAAAAAACAATACCAAAAATTGAAAGCCCAACTTTTGTTGGGCTTTTTGCTCCTATGGGCTGGATGCAGTTCACCAATGGTGGAGAACTCCTTTTCTAGTCAGACCATGGGGACAACCTATTCTATTAAGATCATTTCACAAAATCCGATTCCAAACCCTTCCAAAATTCAAAAGGGTATCGATTCCGTTTTAACTGTAGTTAATACGCACATGTCGATTTGGATTCCCACCAGCGAAATTTCCCGGTTCAATAGAAACCAGGGCAGGAATGTAATTCCAGTTTCGCATCACTTTAAATATGTTATTAAAAAGAGTATTGAGATCTCTGAAGCTACAGGAGGTGCATTTGATGTAACTGTATATGATTTAATGGCACTTTGGGGTTTTGGTCCTGACCCTCAAAAAAGGGAACCATTAGAGAAAGATATTCAACATGCCATAGAAAATTTAGGATATCATAACCTTGTTCTTGAGCCGGAGGGCATTCGAAAGAAAAATCCCAGAACCAAAGTCGATCTTAATTCCATTGCAAAAGGCTATGGAGTAGATCAGGTCTTTCATTGGCTTGTTTCCAGGGGATTCGCAGACGTGTTTGTTGAAATTGGCGGTGAAGTCCGTTGCTCAGGAATGAATAAAAATCGATTGCCTTGGCGGGTTGGTATTGATCATCCCAATATTGGAGGATCTCGTGGAACAGAATTGGCTGGTGTTGTATCACTTGAAAATCTAGCTATGGCCACATCAGGGAATTATAGGAATTTCATAGAACAAGATGGAAAAATCATTGGCCATACAATCGATCCAAGGACCGGCCGACCGGTTGAGAAGGATGTATTATCTGTCTCCGTTATTTCAAATTCCTGCTTGGAAGCTGATGGCTGGGCTACTGCATTGATGGTATTGGGTTATAATAAGGGAAGAGAACTGGTATTACAGAAAACCAGCTTACAGGTCTGCTGGATCTTATCTGGGTCGGATGGTATGTGTATAATAAAGAGAACACCCGGGTTTAATATTGAAAATTCCTGGTACTAAATCAGTGGAGTGTTTATAGATGTTTACAATTATTTTTATTACCGCTGCACCCGATACAAACCCCGCCTGAATTTGTGTTTCCGCAAGAGCCAGAAAGCAGTTTGTCGCTAATAATGATACCAATTGCCATACAGGAAACTGCTGTCGTCAAAACAATAATACTGAGTATAATTTCCACGTTTTAGTATACGGGAAAATATGATTTTGCACCATTTAATTGTCATTGATTCAGGCTCCTTTCCTGACAATTAATTCTTTAAATTAAATGTTAAAATAAAACTGATACTGATTAACATGATAAACAAAATATTACAACTGGTTGTGATACTATTTCCTGCAGTAATCTTCGCTGGAAACGCTGGTAATGGGCATGCTCCGCATTTGGATGGCAGCATTGAAAATCTTAGCATATTCTGGGTAATCCCATTTATAGGAATTTTGCTTTCTATTGCGGTCTTTCCACTAGTTGCTCCTACATTCTGGCACCACCATTTTGGTAAAGTGTCTCTTTTTTGGGCATTATCTTTGGTGGGCCCCTTTCTCCTAAAGGAAGGTTTAGAAATAACAGTATATGAACTCCTTCATGTAACCCTGTTGGAATACATGCCGTTTATTATTTTATTACTAGCACTTTTTACTATTTCTGGTGGGGTACGGCTAACTGGAACTTTGGTAGGAACCCCTATTGTGAATTCCCTGATTATTTTGGTAGGTACTATTCTAGCCAGTTGGATGGGAACAACTGGTGCAGCTATGTTATTGATCCGTCCTCTGATAAGAGCAAATATGGATCGTAAAAACAAGGTTCATGTGATTGTTTTCTTTATTTTCCTGGTGGCCAATATTGGGGGATCATTGACACCATTGGGAGATCCTCCGCTTTTTCTAGGTTTTCTGAAGGGCGTGGATTTTTTCTGGACTACAAAAGCAATGCTGCTGCCAATGCTGTTTATGATTGTTAGTTTGCTGGGTATATTTTTTATTCTTGATTCGTATTATTATAAAAAGGAAAATATCCAGCCGGGCATTAAACCTGCAGCAGACCATAAGTTAGGGTTAGAAGGCACATTGAACCTGGGTATGCTGTTAGGGGTAATCAGTGCAGTTCTGCTCAGCGGTTTTTGGAAACCCCATGTAACACTATATGTATATCATGTACATCTGGAACTGCAGAATATTGTGCGGGATATTCTTTTACTTTCACTTACGTACCTAAGTTGGACGATGACTCCCATGACCATTCGTGAAGAAAATGAGTTTAACTGGTTTCCAATCGTTGAAGTCGGAAAGCTTTTTGCTGGTATTTTTGTAACCATCATTCCGGCAATTGCAATCTTGAAAGCGGGAAGTCAAGGTGCTCTCGCCACAGTGGTTGAATCTGTTTCCAACGATAATGGTCCTGTTAATATTATGTATTTTTGGCTTACTGGAATTTTATCCAGTTTTTTAGACAATGCTCCGACCTATCTAGTATTTTTCAATACAGCGGGCGGTGATCCTGGCCTGTTGATGGGAGAATTATACCAAACACTTCTGGCTATTTCAACAGGTGCAGTATTTATGGGGGCAAATACCTACATAGGCAATGCCCCGAACTTTATGGTAAAATCAATTTCAGAATCAGCAGGGATTGAAATGCCCAGCTTTTTTGGTTATTTATTCAAATGGTCTTTACCAATCTTATTCCCGCTTTTTATTGTTGTTGGCCTTATTTTTATATAATGAGGTTATCTGATATTGTAACTAGGACCGGTGATAAGGGTGAAACAGGATTGGCGGATGGCCGGCGTGTTTTGAAGAATCATCCTTATATTGAGGCCATTGGAGCAGTTGACAGTCTTAATTCGATTCTAGGCTGGGCAATTGTTCCTGGTACTGATAATCTTGTAGATGAATTGGAAAAGATTCAACAAGATCTGTTTAACCTTGGTGCGGAACTGGCTCTCCCCAGCCTGAAAGGGCAAAAATTGAAACAGGATCGCCTGGATTGGTTGGATATGAGAATTGAAAAAATGAATGAGAATCTACCGGTTTTAGATGAATTTATTATTCCTGGTGGTACAGAATTTTCTGCCAGGCTCCATCTTGTACGAACTGAATGCAGATATGTAGAGCGTATTTTAGTCGCTGTCTCACAAACAGAAACTGTCCCAGAATTTCATTTATCTTTTTTGAACAGGCTATCTGATTATCTGTTTGTATTGGCGAGAGTTGTGCAGTCTAAGGTTGGAAAACAAGAAAAAATGTGGCAGAATAAAAAATAAATATGAATTTTAATAATACACCAATCAACTGGAATCAAATACATGAGGTCATCAGTGCTGCGGAAAGAATCATGCTCACCACTCACGAAAATCCCGATGGAGATGGACTTGGCTCTGAAAGCGGGTTATATCATCATTTGACCGAAATTGGAAAAGATGTCCGCATCATCAATTATTCTGCTCTCCCGGAGGTATATGAGTTTTTAAATCAGGGAATGATTTTTGAACAATATGAGCCCAGTGAACATGATGAGTGGCTACAGGCTGTTCAATTGATTCTTGTATTTGATGTGGGTGATTTTAAACGCTTGCGGACCCTTGCGGATGTAATAACAAAATACAATCTTGTTACCATGAATATTGATCATCATCCCCATCCGGATGAAAATTACTTTAACCATAATATTGTTAATCTTAAAGCTGCCGCAACCGGATGCATGGTTTATGATTATTTACAGGTAGTTCGTGGAATACCTTTAAGTAAGGATATATGCGATGGTTTATATACAGCGGTGATGACGGATACAGGCTGTTTCAGATACAGCAACACAGACAATAAATGCCATTTAATCGCTATCGAAAGTTTATCAAAGGGAGTCAAAACACATGAAATCTACCAGCAGGTCTATGAAAACAGCTCTCATGCCAGAATACAACTACTGGGAGAGTTGCTTTCAAACCTGCATTATGAGCTGGATAACACATTTGCTTGGTTTGTGGTGACCCGTGATATGATGGCACGGGCCCAAGCAGCCAAAAGTGATGTGGATGGGTTTTCTGATATGGTGCGCACCATCAAAGGTGTTGAAGTCGCACTGATGATCATGGAAAATGATGCTGATTCCTGTAGGGTTAATTTCAGATCCAAGGGTAAATTCAGTGTCAATGATATTGCAGGGTCCCTGGGCGGCGGCGGTCATGCATTTGCAGCCGGTGCAATCGTTGCAGGGTCATTGGACAGAGTTCGTCATCTTGCGGTGACGAATACCATAGATTCATTGGAGAAAAAAATGAAAGGTGGAGTTTGAAGATACTTTTGGCAAAGGACGCGGGTTATTGCTTCGGTGTCCGCGACGCTGTTGACTTGGCTTATAACTCTGCAAAAGAAAATGAAGGTGTTTATATGCTGGGAACCATAGTCCATAATGAAAATGTTGTTGATGATTTATCCAAGGCTGGTGCTAGGGTTGTGGACATATTGGAAGATGTACCCAATAATAAACCTGTTTTATTTAGAGCTCATGGTACCTCTGCAGAAATCTGGAAAGAGGCGCAGGAAAAGAATTTGGATATTATTGATGCCACCTGTCCGCTGGTGACTGAAATACATAATGAAATTATAAAACTTGAAGCGGAAGGACGCTGCTGTATCATTATTGGTGATCATGATCATGATGAAGTCGTGGGAATAGCCGCCCAGGTAAAAGACGCCGTTATTATTGCCAATGCAGCAGAAGCGATGGAGCTTCGTAAAATGAAAAAGGCTGGCGTGGTCAGCCAATCCACCCAGATGAAAGAGAATGTGCGCGAAATTATAAATGTTCTTATGGAAAAAGTATTTGATCTACGATTTGTAAATACAATTTGTTTTCCAACCCGGCGCAACCATGCTCAGATTAAGGAATTGGCAACTGTTTGTGATATTATGATCGTGATTGGATCGTTCACCAGTGCCAATTCAATGAGATTGACGCAGCTGGCCCTGGAGCGCAATAAAAAGTCTTACCAGGTAACTTGTGCAGATGACTTGGACCCGGATTGGTTTCACGATCAGCAAAAAGTGGGTATTTCCGCCGGAGCATCAACACCAGATGACATCATTAAAGGTGTAGTCAATAAAATAAAAGAGATCGGCCAAGTAGCCGAAAAGGAAGTTGTTTATGAGTAAAGGAACCTATGAAGTAAAAGTAGGCCTCGCCGAAATGTTAAAGGGCGGAGTAATTATGGATGTAACAACATCCGAACAGGCCAAAATAGCTGAAAATGCCGGTGCCTGTGCGGTCATGGCACTGGAACGTATTCCGGCAGATATCCGCAAAGATGGCGGCATATCCCGTATGAGCGACCCGGAGATGATCAAGAAAATTCAGGATACTGTCTCTATCCCGGTAATGGCAAAATGTAGAATAGGGCATTTCGCAGAAGCACAAGTGCTGGAAACACTTGAAATAGACTTTATTGATGAAAGTGAAGTACTGACACCGGCTGATGAATACCATCATATCTGGAAATACGATTTTAAAATACCATTCGTATGCGGTGCCCGCGATCTTGGTGAGGCACTTAGGCGAATTTCTGAAGGTGCGGCCATGATACGTACAAAAGGAGAAGCCGGAAGCGGAAATATTGTGGAGGCGGTTCGACACATGAGGACAGTGATGTCGCAAATTAAACGACTTACAACCCTAGGTTCAGATGAATTGGTTGCAGAAGCGAAAGATCTGGGTGCGCCCCTTTCATTGGTGCAGCAGGTTTCCAAACTGGGGAAACTTCCGGTTCCAAATTTTGCCGCAGGAGGTATAGCTACACCTGCTGATGCCTCCCTGATGATGCAGCTTGGAGCAGAGTCTGTCTTTGTAGGTTCCGGAATATTTAAGAGTGATGATCCTGATTCAAGAGCGAATGCGATTGTAAAATCTACGACGCATTATCAAGATGCAACTCGTGTTGCCGAGGCAAGCTCCGGGCTTAAAAAAGCCATGAAGGGTCTGGATATGTCCGAAATACCTGAAGAGGAACGATTGCAGGAACGAGGCTGGTAATTCAAGTTGGTGTCCTAGAACTCCAGGGTGATTTTTCCCTGCATCACCAGACCTTTTCGAGGCTTGGAATTGAATCTGTCCCGGTGAAAGTATCATCTGAGCTTGATAGGATAGAGGGTTTGGTTATTCCCGGCGGGGAATCAACAACTATGTCCTTGCTGATTGACACATTTAAGATGCGCGAACCATTAATTGAATTTGGGGAATCCCATCCTGTAATGGGTACCTGTGCAGGACTTATTTTAATGGCTAAATGTGTACCTGATGAACGAGTAAAACCTCTTGGTTTTCTAGATATAACTGTTGATCGCAATGCCTATGGCAGGCAAATTGAATCTATGACCGAAAATGTGACATACTATTTTAAACAAGGAACCAAGGTCGATCTTGCTACAACGTTGATACGAGCTCCAAAGATAAATTCATTAGGAGATTCTATTCATATTCTGGGTGAATTAGACGGTTCACCTGTAGCTGTATTGTCGAAACATTTTTTAGGGCTCTCATTCCATCCTGAATTAGATAAAATCGATATATTCCACCAGATTCTTTTCGATGGTGATAGTCCATACTATTACAAACAATTAAATCAAATCAATGCAGCTTAAGTATTTACCTGATATCAAGACTCCGGAAGATATTAAAGGCTATTCCAGTGATCAGCTTCATGAATTATGTTCTGAACTTAGAAACCATACGATAGAAACAGTCACAGAAGTGGGAGGCCACCTTGCATCCACACTTGGTGTTATCGAATTGTCCGTGGCTCTTCATTATATTTTTGATACGCCCAGAGATAAACTGGTCTGGGATGTAGGTCACCAGGGTTATGCACATAAATTATTGACGGGCCGGTTTAAAGATTTTTCGACGATCAGGCAATATAATGGATTAAGCGGCTTTCTGAAGCGAACTGAAAGCGAGTATGATGTATTTGGTGCAGGACACGCCTCCACATCCATCTCGGCTGCGTTAGGGATTGCAGAAGGGCGTAAGCAGAAGCAGGATGACTTTCGTATTGCAACCGTTATCGGTGATGGTTCCATGACAGGCGGGCTTGCTTTCGAAGGGATCAATAATGCTGGACATCTTGGCTGCCAGTTGCTGGTTATTCTCAATGACAATGAAATGTCGATCAGCCCAAACGTAGGTGCAATCTCTACCTATTTCACAAGGCTCATTTCCAATCCGCTATATAACAGAGTCCGCAATGAGGTCTGGGAGCTTACAGGTATGATACCACTGGGAAAAACAAAAACCCGGAATTTTATTCGCAAGATTGATGAAAGTCTGAAAAGTTTGATTGTTCCAGGTATGTTGTTTCACGAATTGGGATTCCGTTATTTTGGTCCCATCAACGGGCATGATCTTGATGAAGTCATTCACACTCTGGACAATATCAAGGATATTAAAACACCTGTTTTGCTCCATGTTGTTACGAAAAAAGGAAAGGGTATGGTTTCCGTGGATAATAAATCAGGTGAATATCATAACGATGCGCTGAAATATCATGCTGTGAAACCCAACGGCAGCGAACTGCCAGAGCAGGTTGAAAATAAGATCAAGAAAGAATCCGCCCCAATATTTCAAAATGTGTTTGGCACTCTGGCTTGCGAAGTTGCCAGAAACAGGCAGGATATTGTGTGCATTACAGCCGCTATGAAAGAAGGAACGGGTCTATCAACTTATGCCAAAGAATTTTCAGACCGTTATTACGATGTGGGCATTGCGGAAGGCCATGGTGTAACATTTTCGGCGGGTCTAGCTACTGAAGGAATTCGTCCCATCACAGCCATCTATTCTACATTTCTGCAGCGCGCTTATGATCATATCATTCATGATGTTGCACTTCAGCATCTTCCAGTGATCTTTTGTATGGATCGAGCGGGTATCGCTGGAGAAGATGGTCCTACCCACCATGGCGCCCTGGATCTGGCTTATCTTAGATGTATACAGGGAATGATTATTACTGCGCCGAAAAATGGAAATGAATTCAGACATCTTTTATATACAGCATTAAATATTACTGATCAACCTTATGCGATACGATATCCGAAAGCAAGTTCCGTTGAATTTGATGAATCAGGCCAGGCTGAATTAATACCAGTGGGATCCTGGGAGATCGAACAACACGGGTCTGATGTTGCTATTCTGGCCGTAGGTACTTTGGTTTACACAGCTCTTGATGCTGCCCTGGAATTGAAATCTTCAGGTATATCTTGTGAGATCGTCAACTGCCGGTTTATTAAGCCCATGGATACTTCTTATCTGGAATCAATGCGCAGGAAGTTCACCAAAGTAGTGACTCTGGAGGAAGGTACCATTATTGGAGGATTTGGAGATGGCATCGCTGGCTGGCTTTTGAATAAAGGATTTAACGGCCAACTAAAAAAACTTGGTCTGCCGGATTCTTTTGTTGAACATGGCTCCCGGGATGAATTGTTATCTTTGTTAAAACTGGATTCGGTCGGAATTGTAGAATCTATTCGTGAATTGGTTGGAGCCCGGGAAACTGCCGCAGGGTAAAATTTGAATTCTGTTTTTCTGGCAATCGGTGGACTTCTCTTATTTGGATTGGGGTACCGGTTTTATGCTTCCTACATTTCATCCAAAATATTTTCAATAGAAAATTTCTCTGGAGAAGTCCCTGCTAAAGAATTTGAAGATGGGATCGATTTTGTGCCAACCAAAAAAGAGATCCTTTTCGGGCATCATTTTACATCCATTGCCGGAGCTGCACCCATTATCGGCCCCTGTATCGCAGCATTTTGGGGCTGGCTGCCTGCTTTTTTATGGGTTGTTTTGGGTACAATTTTCATGGGGGCTGTCCATGATTTTGGTGCATTGGTGGTTTCGGTGAGGGAAAAGGGTAAATCCATCGCTGATATTACCGGATCAGTCATAAATCCTCGAGTCAGAACCATGTTTCTCTTATTTGTTATGATGCTGACCTGGTTGGTTCTGGCTGTGTTTGCAATGGCAATAGCTGGATTGTTTGTGAATGTACCTGCGGCTGTTCTTCCAATAAATATAGAAATTATCATTGCCATCGTGATTGGTTTTGTCCTGTATAAAAAGAAAATGGATGCCTTCATCCCATCTGTAATTGCCCTGATCCTGCTTTATATTTTTGTTTATATAGGTACTTTTCACCCACTTTCCTTTGAATTTTTCGGGTTAGATAAAGCAGCTCAATCCAACCTTTGGATCATTCTGCTGTTTATTTACTCCGGCATTGCCAGTTTGCTTCCCGTCTGGCTATTACTCCAGCCACGGGATTACATTAACAGTCATCAATTGCTGGTCGGGCTTGGACTAATATTTATTGGTATGCTTATTGCCCAGCCCATTGTGGATGCACCGATGATTCGGGTCAGTGGGGAAGGTGGACCAAATATGTTTCCTTTGTTATTTGTCACCATTGCCTGTGGTGCCATTAGCGGTTTTCATGGCCTGGTTTCATCTGGTACGACCTCCAAACAGGTGAGCAATATTCGCCATACCAAATTAATTGGGTATGGTGCCATGCTGGGGGAAGGTACCCTGGCACTTGCGGCCACCATTGCTGCCGTTGCCGGAATATCACTGGTTGCGAATTGTAATCTTCCTTCTGTAGGAAGGGTGGAAGATCTCAGTTGGGCAGTTTATTATGATTCATGGGCCCATGCAGCCACAAACAAAGCAACTGCATTTGTTTTAGGCGGCGGAGCCCTAATCGAATTTCTTGGAATTCAATCTAATCTTGCCAAAACCATCATGGCTGTTTTGGTAATTTCCTTTGCAGCAACGACTTTGGATACAGCAACCAGAATTCAGAGATTTATTTTGATGGAAGTAGGGGATTCGCTGAAAATTCAGGTATTAAAAAATCGTTATATTGCCACCCTGATTGCCATTATTCCTGCGTTATGGTTAACTCTATGGCAAGTGACTGATCAATCAACAGGGTTATCAACCCAGGCCGGCTGGGTTCTTTGGCCTATTTTTGGTGCATCAAACCAAATGCTGGCCGCTTTGACTTTAATGATCTTATCTATTTATTTTTGGAAACGAAACCGACCTGTACTGCCCTTAGTCATTCCATTTATTTTTATTACAATTATCACACTTACCACCTTAATGGTAAAAATCAAATCTTTCGCCATGACAAATCGAATTTTATTGGTAATTGATGGTATACTTATTGCCCTTATATTGTGGATGTTATATGAGGGTTGGACGGTTTTCAGGGACAGGTCACATGCAAAATAAATATTAATCATGAACAAACAATTAAATTTCTTCAAAGACAGCCATGAGCAGTGGAAAAAATCGGCTGATTCCACCCCCACGCGTGAAGCTGATTTTAATACACTCTCTGGTGAAAAATTAGATCTCTGCTATTTTCCGAAACAACCGAATGATGATTATATGGACAAACTGGGATTTCCCGGGCAATATCCATATACACGGAGTGTGCACAACAATCTGTATCGTGGCCGACTTTGGACCATGAGACAGTTTGCTGGATTCGGGAAACCAGAAGAAACCAATCGACGCTTTAAATCTCTTTTGGAAAAAGGTCAGACCGGGTTATCCGTAGCCTATGATATGCCGACTCTTATGGGCTATGATCCGGACCATCCCTTTTCCGATGGGGAGGTTGGAAAATGCGGCGTCAGTGTTTCCTCACTTGCGGACATGGAGGCTCTGTTCCAAGGGATTAATTTGGACGAAATATCGGTATCTCAAACGATTAATGGGCCTGCAATCGTCTTGCTGGCATTTTATATTGCTGTCGCGGAGAAGCAGGGAGTGCCATTGGATCAACTCAGTGGTACGCTCCAGAACGATATCCTAAAGGAATTCATTGCTCAAAAAGAATGGATTTTCCCGCCAAAAGCCTCGATGCGGGTCATTACGGATATGCTGGCCTACTGTACCGGACACATGCCAAAATTTAATACAATATCTATCAGTGGATACCATATTCGTGAAGCAGGATCCTCAGCGGCTCAAGAACTGGCTTTTACATTGGTCGATGGATTTTGTTATGTAGAGCATGGTATTTCCGCAGGATTGAATGTGGATGATTTTGCGCCCAGGTTATCCTTCTTTTTTAATTCACATTTGGATTTTTTCGAAGAGATCGCCAAATATCGAGCCGCTCGCCGCATCTGGGCTAAACGAATGAAGGACAAATATGGCGCAAAAAATGAACGATCATGGAAACTTCGCTTTCATACGCAGACTGCGGGTTGCAGCCTCACGGCACAACAGCCGGAAATCAACATCGCTCGAACTGCATTTCAAGCCTTATCCGGCGTTTTGGGCGGCACCCAGAGTTTGCATACCAATTCCATGGATGAAACTCTTGCGCTTCCATCGGAAAAAGCTGCAGAGATCGCCTTGCGGACTCAACAGTTGATTGCCTATGAAACAGGTGTGGTTAATGTAGTAGATCCTTTAGGGGGATCGTGGTTTGTAGAAGAATTGACCGATCAATTAGAAGCGAGAGCAGAAGAATATTTTGAAGAAATTGGAAATATCGGCGGTGTGATTCCTGCTATTGAACAGGGCTATTTCCAACGCGAGATTGCAAGATCTGCTTCTAATTATCAACATAAAGTGGATACCAATAAACGTATTGTGGTGGGGGTGAATAAATTTGTGAATGAAGATGAACAAATTGAAATACCTATTCTTAAGATTGATGAACGTGCAGGTGAATCTCAGCGGCAAAGACTGGACGTCATTAAGTCATCCAGAGACGAATCGAAAGTTCAGAATGTATTATCGGCGATTCAAGCAGCATGCAGAAATCAGGAAAATCTTATGCCTTTAATCATAAAAGCAGCTAAAGAATATGCAACCCTTGGTGAAATAATTGCAGCCATGAAATCAGAATTTGGTGAGTGGCAGGAATCAGCTGTTTTTTAACAATTATGGAAAGTTATAATTGGTGTTAATTATAGGCGCTATTAATATTATAGTTTACTAATTATAATTTTTCTCAATATTTAAAATTCCGTATATCTTATTATGTATTATCAAATTTTTTATAAACTAACATAGATTTAATATTCTAATTAAACCCCAAGTTTTTCAAAATGACAAAACAGATAATTTTATTGTTCCTAGTATTCTTAATGTTGTCCTGTGATTCGAACAATCATATCCGGACCTATCATTTACCAAAAATTCATCATACAAATAATGAAACCTTTCAAACCAAAAGTCAAAAGCCCCAATTATCAGGCTTCACTTGGGAAAAACCCGACTCATGGATTCCTTCCCAGGGTTCTTCGATGAGGATAGCAAGTTTTGATGTTCCATTCTCCACTGGTATGGGAGATTTATCTGTTATGGAATTAGGTGGAGACGGTGGAGGACTTGTAGCCAATGTGAATAGGTGGCGGGGGCAGATTGGTCTGGAACCTTTAGAAGAAAGTGAGATAAGGGCACAAGCCCAGCCTGGTGAAAGTAAGATAGGTCCCTATGAGATATTTCAATTGATCAATGATTCTAATAGTGATACAGCAATGTTGACTGCAATACTTCCAATGAATAATAGTACGTTATATATCAAATTGACTGCCAGTAAAGATGGTATAATAGATTTAGAAAAAGATTTTAAAACTTTTTGCTCATCCATTAAACATGATACTAACATTTGATGAAACAGATTATTAAAAGAGTAAGTCATCCTAAGATTTTTGTCTATACGGTAATCTGGCTCATGGTATTGACCGTTTTGGGCACCCTTGCTCAGCGAAATATTGGTCTTTATGCATCTCAGCAGAAATATTTTTCATCTTATATTATCTGGCTCGGAGATATTATACCTGCACCAGGAGGGAGGATTACCATGATCATTATGCTGGTGAACCTCGCATCCATGCTTTTTAAACACAATATATGGAAATTAAAAAAAGCAGGTATCATTATTGTACATCTTGGGGCAGTTCTCCTTTTTATAGGATCTGGGGTGACAGCCATTCTCAGTTCTGAAGGTAATATGGTCATTGACGAAGGTGCTCAGTCTAACTATGTGGATGATTATCATAATATGGAACTGGCTATTATTAATACTTCAAGGGAAAACCTGGATGAATACACAGTTTTTGATCAACCACTATTAAAAAAGGGTAATAAACTTTCTCATGAAAGCCTGGATTTTATGATTGAGATCATGGAATATTATAATAATTGTAAGGTCCAGAGACGCACTGAACCTGCAGATATTAAATATAAAGGTATGATGAAAAATTTTGATCTGGTTGAGTTAAACTTGGAAAAAGAGAATACCCAAAATCGTTCCGGGATTATATATAAGATTGAAAATTCTAACTTGACTAATGATGGTATTTATGGTCTTATCTTGGGTCAATCTGTAACACAAACGGCAACTATAAATAATCAGAATTTTGAGTTTTTGTTTCGAAAAAAACGGACTTACCTCCCCTTTTCAATTGAGTTATTGGATTTTAAGAAAGTTCTGCATGCTGGGACCGGAATAGCGAAAAGTTACAGTTCGGAAATCAACCTTATAGAAAATGGGATTCCAAGAAGAGTATTGATCCAAATGAATGAACCACTCCGCCATCGAGGCTACACTTTTTTCCAATCATCATTTATTGAGGGTCCGGAAGGGGAAGCTACCGTACTGGCAGCGGTAAAAAATTATGGTAGATTATTTCCTTATATATCAAGTATCGTTATGAGCATTGGCCTGTTTCTGCATTTACTCATTAATCTTCCAAAACTATTACGGAAAAATATTATCGCAGGTAAAACATGAATTTTAGTTTCCGTTTTTTAACGACAATTTTTCTGATCCTACCTCTGTTAAATGCAAAAGGTTTTGATGAGAGACATTTTCCGATTCAAGAAGGTGGTCGAATAAAACCACTGGATACCTTTGCACGGAATCAGTTATTGGCATTTTACGGAAAGCGTTCCGTAAAACATGAGGGGCTTTCTGCGATGGACTGGATCTTTAATTTAATCCTTGACCCTGAAAAAGGGCAGGAAGTAACAAAGGTATTCAATATCCGGAACCCGGAAGTTGTAGCAAGTCTGGGGTTAGCATGGACCAATAATGACCATAAATATGTGTTTAATGAGGTGTTTTCAGGTTTACAAGCACAATTTGGATTGATTAGTGAGATCCATAGTAAACCGGATGAAACCCGTATCAGTTTTGAAAGACAGTTATTAGAAATTTATTTCAATGCTACGCGTTTCAGAGAAATCGCCTATAGTTTGAGTTGCATGGTTCCTGCTGTTATTGTCAATGATCCTGTTTTGACAGAAAAGCTAAACGCTATTCCTGGAAAAAGAGTGAGTTATGCTCACCTTATTAAATATATACCTTCAATATCTGAAATATATAAAAATATGATGGAAAAACCGGAAGAAGAATGGTCTAATACAGAAAAGGAACTCATTAAAATTTTATTGGAACTTCAAAAAATCAGTTCAAATGAAACTGCACAAGCACTGAAATTAATTCCTCCTTCCCATCTGGATAAAACTGGAACATGGCTTTCGCCTTGGGAGTTAATGGATGGAAGGTCTCATGAGCCCCATCAGGATAAAATTCTTATTGCCCTAGAAAAGTACCTAGCTGGACGTTTTGAAGGTGACAAGAATAAAATGATGTCAGCCATAGAAGATTACAGGGAAGGCATTTTATCCATTCCAAATGCTAAACCGGATTTGTATCTTTTGAAAAAAGAAACCTGGGTGAATGAAGCAAATCTGTTCTATACCAGTGTTGCATTTTATCTTTTAGCATTTATTCTATTGGGATTCAGTTGGATGCTTCAACCAAAAAGGTTGAAGATTATATCTTATGGTTCATTGATTCTGGGTCTGGTGTATCATACCTATGGGATCTATTTGAGAATGGTTATAATGGGTCGTCCACCAGTTTCTACATTATATGAGACAGTCATTTTTGTAGGGTTTACCGTTGTGGTTTTTTCAGTGGTTATTGAATATTTTCGTCGTGATGGCTTGGGGTTGTTTATTGGATCAGTGAGTGGGACAATTTTCCATTATATCAGTTTCGGATATGCCGCTGATGGAGATACGCTTGGGATGCTGGTGGCTGTGCTAAATTCCAATTTCTGGTTGGCAACCCATGTTACCACTATGACACTGGGGTATGGAGCATCTCTGGTTGCAGGATTTATTGGTCATCTATATCTCATTCAAACCATAAGGGAACCGCACAACAAATCCGGGTTAAAAGGTATCTATAACAATATGTTTGGGATCACTCTTATAGCTCTATTTTTCACTCTTTTTGGTACCATCTTGGGTGGTATCTGGGCTGACCAGTCCTGGGGTAGGTTCTGGGGATGGGATCCTAAGGAGAATGGTGCCTTACTCATTGTTTTGTGGCAGCTGATGATGGTTCATATGCGGCTTACCGGGCTTGCAAAGCCAGCTGGATTTGCTCTGGGAATGATTATGAATAATATTATAGTTGTCATTGCTTGGTTTGGCGTTAATTTATTGAATGTGGGCCTCCACAGTTACGGTTTTACCAGTGGTGTTGCCCTAAATTTGGCTCTATTTACAGTACTTGAATTGATTACTGGTTTTGGAACATATTACTGGGTTCAATCCAGGAAGGAGAGACTAATTGTCTAAAGTTTTTTCAGGATACTCAATACACATGTGGTTTTTTTACCCGTTTACAAAAAAATGAATTTTTTAATAAGGAGCGATTCATAATGGAACGAAAAATCGTACATATCGTGGGGACGGGAACGATTGGAGAACCTCTCATTGGTTTATTATGTGATTACCGTGACCAACTGGGTATAGAAGGGATAACATTTCATAAAAATACAGCATTAGTGGGCGACAGATCAAAAGTTTTGGATCTTATGGAGAGAGGTGCGCGCCTGGCTGTGGATGAAGAAAAAATACATGATTTTAAAAAATTAAATATGGATCCCGATTTTGAAACCGATGAAGCAATCAAACGCGCAATGGTTGTTATAGATTGTACTCCCAGAGGAATTGGGCATGTCAATAAAAATCTGTATTATGAAAAATTTACAGGTGACGTAAAAGGATTTATTGCCCAGGGAAGTGAGGATGGATTTGGGAAAAAATATGCCCGTGGGATCAATGACCAGGCTTTGGATGCAAATGATCAATTTATTCAAATTGTATCCTGTAACACCCATAATTTATCCTGCATTACGGACGCTCTGGCTGTTAACAATGACCCGAATAACCTGGTAGAAGGCAGATATGTCTGTATCCGCAGGGCCAACGATCTAAGCCAGGAAACCGGTTTTATCCCCTCGCCGCAAGTTGGAACACATACGGATGAAAAATACGGATCACATCATGCTAAGGATTCAGCGGCACTGTTTCACACTCTGGGCATGGACCTTAACCTGTTTTCATCTGCTATGAAGGTTAATAGTCAATATATGCATATTCTATGGTTTAATCTGCAAGTGAAGGAACCGACATCAATAACAAAAATCAAGGAGCGGCTCTACGCCAATGAACGGGTTGCAATGACTACAAAGGATTTAACCAGTACTGTATTCTCATTTGGCAGGGATCATGGCCATTTCGGACGAATATTGAATCAGACAGTGGTTGTGGAACAAACGTTGAATGTTAAAAATGACCATGAGATTACCGGATTTTGCTTTACACCTCAGGATGGTAATTCAATACTGAGCAGTATTGCTGCCGCTGAATGGTTGTTGTATCCCCATTCTTATACAGACAAGATACAATGCCTTTCACATCTATTTTTCAATAAAATTTGAATCTGAATGTTGTCAGGCTCGTGACAGGGCCGTTTCAGGAGAACGCCTATATTATTTGGCAGGAAAATTCAAATAAGTCCCTTTTTATTGATCCCGGCAGTGACCCGGAAAAGCTCATTGATGCGGTAGAGGAACACGGATTTGAACCCCAGGCCATCATCAATACTCATGCCCACTTGGACCATATAGGTGCTGTCCGCGATTTACAATCAACTTATTCTATTCCTTTTTACCTCCATTCGAATGAAGAAGTTGTACTGAATGAATATGCCAGATACAGTTCCTTTTTCGGGCTCGGACCAAAGCCGGCCCCGGAAGTAGACCATTGGTTTGAAGAAGGGCAATTAATGATAGGTGAATTTAAAATAGAACTTTTTTCCGCACCCGGCCACACACCGGGCGGTACCTGTCTCATCATTCACAATCATGTGTTTACAGGGGATACCTTGTTTGCGGGCTCTATTGGGAGAACTGACCTTCCCGGGGGCCACTGGGAAACTTTAAACAATAGTTTAATCAGGATTATGCAGGTGATCCCAAGTGATTTTGTTCTTCATCCCGGTCATGGAAATGACACCACATTGAAAGTGGAAATGGAACAAAACCCATTTTTACTTCCTTTACTCAATCGTGTAAATTCACTAAAATGAATACTTTAGAAAAAATTAATTTCGAAATTATTCTATTGGACCCTTTTGCAAAAAAGTTTAATAGTCATTTGCAGACCATTACTGGCCTTAAAAAGGCTGATAAATTATTAATCGCCGTATCCGGTGGAATGGATTCAATGGCTTTATTTGTATTGTGTAAATCATTGAATCGCTTTGGAATTCTCTTGGCACATATTGATCATCGTTTGAGAAAGAACTCAGATAGAGATATGAAATTTGTGCAGTCAATTGCAAAACACTGTCATGTTCCTTTTCATTCCAGGAAGTTAAATCCGGCACAGATCGAACATGGAGACAGTGTAGAATCCTGGGCGAGAAAAAATCGTTATGAACTATTAAATGAAATTGCTGAAAATACAGGAGCAAACTGGATTATGACCGCCCATCATGGCAATGATCAAGCGGAAACAGTATTACTGAACCTGTCGCGGCATGCAGGTGTTTCCGGTTTGCGTGGTATCGGAAAAAAGAATAATCATCTGTTACGGCCGCTGTTGCCATTTTCCAAAAAAGAGATAGAAAAATTTGTTTCCCGGAACAGGATTCCCTTTGTTTCTGATCCGACAAATGATGATATAGCCATCCCCCGCAACTTTCTAAGAAAAAAAATATTGAAATCGTGGGAAGAGTTTGACCCCCATCTGATCAGCGCGATTCAACAATCCGCGGATCATTTTTCTGAATGGAAAGATGCTCTGGATCATTTTATTTTGAACGGATTGATCCATCAGGTTCAACGGACAGAAAATAAATTTATTATTCCCTTGGACCTGATTGAAAAGATTCCAGTATTCTCCAGGATCAGACTAATGCAGTTTCTTACCTCTGGTGCTGATGTACTCTGGGCTAAGCAGGAAATGGATCGCGTCCGCATTTTCTTAGAGGGAAACCAGACCGGAAAAACATTGCAAGTGAAAAACGACTGGATACTTCTGAAAGACCGTCGGGAGATCATTGGTGTTAAGAAGATCAATAAAACAGAGACGAAATCTCTGGAACTTCATTTGAATCAGTTAGTTCATTATTGCGACCATATGTATAAAATTTCATTAACTGAGCAAATTTCATTCGCGAGAAATAAGGGCAATACCGAATATGCAAACTGGTCAATCCTGAAACACATGAAAATAGAACTGCGTCTCTGGGAAAGCGGAGATTCATTTCAGCCGTTAGGTATGACCGGGCACCAAAAGGTCAGTGATTTCCTCATCAATCAGAAAGTGGATCGTTTCGCAAAAGAAAACCAAACAGTGATGACAGCAAATGGACAAATTTTCTGGGTCTGCAGTCACCGTATTTCTGATTGGGTTAAGATCACAGGAGATACTACTGAAAAAGTTAAACTCAATTGTTTATCATTGAACTGAATGATCATAAACAAACATAACTTGACACTACTGTTCTCGCAAGATGTTATCGATCAGAAAGTAGCTGAAATCGCCAAAGATATCTCTGATCAGTTTGAAAAAAAGGATCCGATTTTTATTGGTGTATTAAACGGCAGTTTTATTTTTCTAGCGGACCTGCTTAGAAAAGTAACGATAGATTGTGAAATGGATTTTATTAAACTGCACAGCTATGACGGCGATAGATCCAAAGGCACAATTCAATTGATCAAGGATATCTCTGCGGATATAACGGATCGCCATGTTATTTTAGTGGAGGATATCATTGATTCTGGATATACAATCCGTTTTTTAAAAGATCGTTTGCAGGGTGCTAGGCCAAAATCGGTTGCGATTACCACATTGTTGTTAAAGCCAGATGTGGCACAATTAGATTTTCCCATCGATTTCATAGGATTTGAAATTTCCCCGGAATTCGTTGTAGGATATGGGTTGGATTTTAACCAAAAACTAAGACATTTGGGCGGTATCTACCGCCTTGATGGAAGTGTCAGTTAATTTTATTTTAAGGATGGTTTATTTTCATGAATAAAAAGCCACAATCACCGGGAAAAAAATCCCCTAGATCCAGTAATGAGAACAATCCTGACCACTTTCACTGGAAACGTGCAGGAAAAACAAGCCTGATCTGGATTAGCATTATTCTTTGTGCTGTCTATATTTCGGGATTATTGACTGAATCCGGGAAAAAAGAAATAGAAATAGAATACACCGAATACAGAGAATATCTGGAGAATCATGAAATTCAGAAAGCAGTTGTAATCGGTGTTGTTTTCCATGGAGAATTCAAATTGGCCAAAACACTGGATACTCCTATGGGAGCACTGGAAAATGTGACCCATTTTAAATTGACCTTACCTTTTGTGGATCGGTCTGTGACAGATGAGTGGGATGCTGCGGAATTAAATTATACCTTTAAAGAAAAAACAATTGATTGGACCGGGTATCTGCTGAATATGCTGCCCTGGCTACTGCTAATCGGCTTTTGGATATTTATGATCAGAAGGATGCAGGGTGGAGCCGGCGGTATGAAAGGTATCTTTAACTTTGGAAAAAGCAGGGCATCATTATGGACATCGGACCAGCCCGCTGTAACCTTCAAGGATGTTGCCGGATGTGAAGAAGCTAAAGAGGAGTTAAAAGAGGTTATCGGTTTTCTAAAGAACCCTAAACGCTTTCAAAAACTGGGAGCGACTGTACCCAAGGGTGCATTATTGATTGGTCCACCTGGCACGGGTAAAACTCTTCTGGCACGGGCTGTTGCCGGAGAAGCAAGTGTACCTTTTTACAGTCTTAGTGGTGCGGATTTTGTCGAAATGTTCGTTGGGGTGGGAGCTTCTAGAGTCCGAGATCTTTTTGAACAGGCAAAAAAGACCACTCCCTGTATCATTTTTATCGATGAATTAGACGCGGTTGGCCGTCAGCGCGGCGCTGGTATCGGAGGCGGACACGATGAGCGCGAACAGACCCTAAATGCTCTTCTGGTAGAAATGGATGGTTTTGATAATACGCAGAATGTAATAGTCATCGCTGCTACGAACCGACCTGATGTATTGGATAAAGCTCTCCTAAGGCCGGGTCGTTTTGATAGGCAGATTGTGGTGGATGTTCCTGATTACATTGGCCGGTTGGGTATCTTGAAAGTCCATACTAAGAAAGTAGTTTTAAACCGCCGCAAGGTGGATTTGGAATCCTTGGCTAAAGGAACTCCGGGAATGGTTGGCGCTGATCTTGCAAATATTGTCAATGAGGCGGCGCTGCTGGCAGCACGAAAACGCAAAAGATCCATTGATAATGATGATTTTGAAGAAGCAAAAGATAAAGTGATGATGGGAATTCAACGGAAAAGCATGGTTTTATCGGAAGAGGAAAAAGAAGTTACAGCATACCACGAAGCGGGTCATGCCCTGGTGGCTATGCGTACCAAAGGTGCAGACCCTGTTCATAAAATAACTATTATACCGCGGGGGCGTGCCATGGGAATCACCATGCAGTTACCAATAGATGAAAGGCATGGATACACCCGCGATTATGTTGAAGGAAGGCTTGGGATTCTTATGGGAGGACGAAGTGCTGAGATGCTGATTTTTAACCAGATGACTACTGGTGCAGGTAATGATATTGAGCAGGCTACAGAAATCGCCCGCAAGATGGTCGTTGAGTGGGGTATGAGTGATTTGCTGGGTCCCATGACCTTCGGGAAGAAGAATGAAGAAATATTCCTGGGCCGGGAAATCCAATCCCACCGGGATTACAGTGATGTGACGGCCCGGATGATCGATGAGGAAATATCCAGGATCGTAAGAGATGCTCAACGGATATCAGAAGAGATCCTGAGGAAAGATATAGATCTGCTCAACAGACTGGCCAAAGAATTGCTTAAATATGAAACTGTAACCTCCGATGATCTTGATAAAATAATCAAAGGACAAAAATTAACACGCAGGATAAACGGGCAATCGAGGCAAAAACCCAGGAGACGCACACCCGGGAAATCAAGAAGAAAAGTCCAGGCCAAACAAAATAAGGCCGGCCTTCGTAAACCGGGAAATCAAAGCCAATCTAAGCAGAAAAAGAAGCAGCCTGCGAAAAAATAGACACGAAATAATAGGTTGATTTCGTCCATGACAAGTATAGATTTCATAGATTGGTGTATTAATCCCGATCGTGAAACGCTTGTAATGGGTATCCTGAACATCACCCCGGATTCCTTTAGTGATGGCGGCCTTTATTTTCAGAGAGAGCAGGCAGTCAATCACGCCAAAGTCATTTTAGAAGCTGGTGCGGATATACTGGATATCGGCGGCGAATCCACCAGGCCAGGTGCTGAACCTATCAACGCTCAAGATGAAATTGAAAGGGTGATCCCGGTCATCCAAGAGATTCGAAACACCTATCCGGACTGCTTAATCTCCATTGATAGTTATAAACCAGAGGTTGCCAGAAAAGCAATTATGGCAGGAGCAAACATTATCAATGATATCAGCGGTCTTTCTTTAGATGATTCTATGATTAACCTGATCTCAGATAAAAAGGTCCCGGTGATTATTATGCATATGAATGGAACTCCAAAAAATATGCAGCTGGATCCAATATATAAAGACCTGGTATCGGATGTGATATCATTTTTTCGGAACCAAATTAATAAAGCGCGAGCAGGAGGGGTTAGAGATGATCAAATCATTCTGGATCCCGGTATTGGTTTTGGGAAAACAGTTGATCATAATTTTTCATTGATACAACACCTGGGTAAAATATGTGATTTAGGTTATCCAGTCTTAATTGGCCCCAGCAGAAAATCGTTTATTGGTTCCACTTTGGATTTACCTGCTGAAGAAAGGATAGAAGGTACTGCCGCCTCTGTCTGTGCTGGAATACTGCATGGTGCCCGCATCGTGCGGGTGCACGATGTGATGGAAATGAAACGGGTTGTTGCCATTACTGAAAAGATACGGACAGCAGCATGACGTTGTTTAATATTGGTTTTCTGACCGTAACGCTGTTTGATCTTATCGATTTATTGATCGTGACCTTGATCTTTTACAGGGTGTATAATTATTTCCGAGATACCCGGGCGGGTCAGATGCTTGTTGGCCTGGTCATCCTGCTGATTT
>Ga0208411_1000171_pt1 | contig 51898 bp, 43 predicted proteins | sample ETN01SmetaG_4_FD_185793 | JGI IMG/M metagenome (GOLD analysis project Ga0208411, IMG submission 185793) | Marine microbial and viral communities from oxygen minimum zone, Eastern Pacific Ocean - ETNP2014F12-01SV261 (SPAdes) (version 2) | ecosystem: Environmental > Aquatic > Marine > Oceanic ... | reverse complement strand
GGCCCCACGCGGTGTCAATTGCCACCCCTATATGATAATATTTTTTATGGACAAGAAACTCTTTGTTTATAGAGAGAGAGCTATTAAAGCTTGGAAATTCTTTTAGGGTTTGTGTAACCGCTCTTATTAAAAAAGGGAGAAATGTTCTTTTTGGGGGTGTGTTCTCTGTGTTTATTTTTTTTCTATACCTATCTAACTCTGTAATGTCTGCAACATCAAATTGTGTGACCTGAGGGATTTCTCTCCAGGCCTTCTCCAGTCTTTCCCCTGTAATTTTTTTTATTTTTGATAAAGGTTTGTGATAAACAGTCCCCCATTGTGAAAAATCAATTTCCTCGCCTACAGAATTGGTTTTTGTTTTTATCCTTTTTTTAATCTCATTAATTAGATCGCTTCTTGTTATTCTTTCTTTTTCTCCGCTTCCTGTTATCTCTGAAAGGTTTATTTTAAGTTCCCTGGCAAGCTTCCTTACGCTTGGGCTAGTTCGAAAGGTCTGGTTTGTTGTTTTCTGGCCTTGGATTTCCTTTTGTTCTTCTTTTGAGAGAGAGCTGTTTGTTTTGTTTTTCTGTTTTTTTGTTTTTAGTTCCACCTTAGGAGGTTTTTCTTTTGTTGTTGTCTCTTTTTCTTGTATTGAAATAATTTTATCTCCAGGAAAAATTATATCACCTTCTTCGCTAAACACCTCTACTATTGTTCCGCTGATATCTGATGGAATTTCCATTGAAGCCTTTTCCGACTCAAGGACAACAACCGGGTCTTCTTTTTGAACCTTGTCCCCGGGAGAAACTAAAACTTCACTAACCTCAGCATCTTTAACTCCCTCTCCTAGGTGTGGAAGGGTCATAATGTATAGGTTGCTCATGTGTTTCTTGGGTTTGGTTTCTTGGGGTTTATTTTATATTTTTTTACTGCTTCTTGCATCTTTGATTTTTTAATTTTTCCTGCTAGGGCGAGCGCCCTTATTCCTGCCAGCACAATATAGTGTCTGTCTATTTCAAAAAAACGTCTAAGGTTTTCTCTGGTGTCGCTTCTTCCAAAGCCGTCTGTTCCAAGTGCATAATAGGGACCAGGAACATAGGGCGCTATTTGTTCTGCGACCATTTTTACATAATCTGAGACAGCAACGGTCGGAACCTTTTGGTTTTTTAGTTTTTTTTCTAGGTGAGATCTTCGCTGTTTATTGTTAGGATTTAAAAGGTTCCAGCGCTCCACCTCTTCTGCCTCTTTTCGTAGCTCGCTAAAACTGGTAACACACCAAATTCCTGCGTCAATTTCCCAGTCTAAAGCAAACAGCCTGGCTGCCTCTATAGCCTCTTTTATTAAAGGTCCGCTACCAAGCAGTCTTAATGTTGGCATGTCGGTAGATTTTATTTTATACATTCCTTTAATTATTTCGTTTTCAGAGCCTTCTGGCATTGGAGGATGCTTGTAGTTTTCGTTTTCAACTGTCAAATAATAAATAACATCCTTTTGTTCTTCGACCATTTCTTTCATGCCGTGGTGAATAATCACAGCAATTTCATAGGAATAGGCTAAGTCGTATGCTTTTATGTTTGGTGTTGCCGCCGCGGCTAAGTGACTGTGTCCATCTTGGTGTTGAAGCCCTTCTCCGTTTAGCGTTGTCCTTCCTGCTGTTCCTCCCAATAAAAAACCCCTGGTTCGCATATCCCCGGCTGCCCAAATAAAGTCCCACACTCTTTGAAAACCAAACATGGAGTAATAGATATAAAACGGAATCATGTTTATTCCGTAGTTACTATAAGAAGTTCCCGCGGCAATAAAAGAGGAGATCGCACCGGCCTCGTTGATTCCCTCCTCAAGAATCTGTCCCTCTTTGATTTCTTTATAATACAAAAACTGATCAGAGTCGACCGGGTCATACCGCTGTCCAAAGTGTGCATAAATTCCAAGCTGCCTAAACAAAGGGTCCATTCCAAAGGTTCTTGCTTCGTCAGGAACAATCGGAACTATATATTTTCCTATGTTTTTTTCTTTTGATAAAATGGTTAAAATCCTAATAAACGCCATGGTGGTGGAAATCTTCCGGTTTCCTGTCCCGCTAATAAGTTCATTGAAAATGGAGATATTTGGAATCGTTATTGGTTTTGTTTTTTTTCTTCTTTTTGGAAGAAAGCCCCCCAGTCTTTTGCGCCTTTCTAAGAGATATTTTTCCTCGTTACTTTCTTTTTTGAATCGGTAAAAGGGTGCCGTTGTTGCTTTTTTATCTGTGAGGGGGATTTCAAATCTATCTCTAAAATGTAATAGTTCTTTTTCGTTTAATTTTTTTTGTTGGTGAGTTATATTTCTTCCTTCTCCGGCTTCTCCTAGCCCATATCCTTTTATTGTTCTTGCTAAAACAACTGTTGGCTGCCCTTTGTGATTTATCGCCTCAAAATATGCGGCATATATTTTCTCTGGGTCGTGGCCCCCTGGTTTAAGTCTTTTAAGCTCTCTATCGCTGTGTTTATTGACAAGTTCTAAAAGCTCTGGGTATTTCCCAAAAAAGTTTTTTCTAAAATATTTTCCATCCTCCACAATGTATTTGATCATTTCCCCATCAACAACTTCCCCCATTCTTTTTAGTAGTAGGCCAGTTTTGTCTTTTTCTATAAGACTGTCCCAACCTTCTCCCCATATAACCTTAATCACGTTCCAACCTGCACCCCTAAAGGCACCTTCAAGCTCTTGAATTATTTTACCATTTCCTCTAACAGGTCCGTCCAACCGTTGCAGGTTACAGTTAACTACAAAAATTAAATTATTTAACTGCTCTCTTGCGGCCATTGTCAGGGCTCCCATTGCCTCTGGTTCGTCCATTTCTCCGTCCCCTAAAAAAGCCCACACTTTTCTCCCTGTCTCTTTTATAATGCCGCGGTCTATTAAATAATTCATAAATCGTGCTTGGTAAATGGCCATGAGCGGTCCCAGCCCCATGGAAACAGTAGCAAACTGCCAAAACTCTGGCATTAGCCATGGGTGGGGATAGGAAGAGAGTCCACCCTCTTTTGCTAGTTCTCTTCTAAAGTTTTTTAGGTGTTCTTTCGAAAGCCGGCCTTCAAGAAACGCTCTAGCATAAATTCCGGGCGAAGAGTGTCCCTGGAAGAAGACTAAGTCAGAACCGTTTGGGTGCTCTTCTCCTTTTAAACAATGGTTAAACGCAACCTCCAACAGTGTTGCGCTGGAGGCGTACGTTGAAATGTGCCCACCTATTCCTGGAGAACTGTTATTTGCCCTTACCACCATTGCCATCGCATTCCATCTGATAAGTGATTTAATTCTTCTTTCTGTTTTTCGTTCACCTGGGTATTTTTTTTGCTCGTTCTGTTGCACCGTGTTAATATAGGGTGTAATTAAACTAAAAGGTTGTCGTGCTCCAAGGCGTTCAGCGTGCGCTGTTGCCTTTTTAAGTAAAAAACTAAGCCTTTCTTGCCCGCTTTCTTCTAAAACTTCTTCCACGGAATCTAACCACTCTTTCGTTTCCTGTGGGTCAGTATCTATTGTCCTTTTTTCCATTAAATTATAATAAAGTGAATCGCAAAATTTACAAAAATATCCTCTTTACACTTCAATCTCTTTCCAGTCTCCTTTCTTCACTTTCCAGGTAATAATAAAGGAAAAAAGGACGATATGAAGAGGTATTGCTATCCATGGGGCCCAAAACCCCATTTCCGTTTTAATTCCTAGAAAATAACTTACAGGTAGGGCTATTCCCCATAAAAGTATCGTTTCCGTTATCGCAGGAAACAGCGTGTTTCCTGCGCCGGTTAGTGCAAACCAAAGCGTTAAGCCAATGGCATCAAAAAACTGTGAGACTCCAATTATTCTTAGTCCGATCGTTGATATATGAACAATTGATGGGTCGTTTGTAAAAACTGAAACAATTGGTTTAGGAAAAAAAATAAAAACGAACCCAATCGTTCCCATAATAAGCTCTGACCAACGAAGGCTCTCTATAATTCCCCTTTCTGCCTTGTCTGTTTTTTTTTCTCCCATATACTTACTCACAACTGTTGCACAGGCCTGTCCAACGCCAAGTGCGGGCATTATAGAGGCGTGCATTATCTGAAACACAATTTGTGTTGCTGCAAGCTCCGCAACTCCTATCATTCCTACTATTTTATAAAACATTGCCCATCCTCCAGAAATGGCAATTTCCTGAAAACCGAGGGGTATCGCTAGCTCAATTTGTCTTTTAAGTGTTTTTTTTTCTATTCTGAAATGGAATATTTTGAATTTTTTCCCAATGCCTCCTTTAAATAAAAAAAAGCAGTAGTGCATAACCATCCAAAGAGATGCGATGACGGTCGCTGTCGCTGCTCCTTTTATCCCCATTTGAGGAAAGTGTGTCCAGGTCCATAACCTTGCAAGCCAGCTTATATCCATCCCATAAATATTTGAAAATATCTCTTTTAAATTTTCTGACCCATAAATAAGGCCAGCGTTTAAATATACATTTAGAACATTGCTCACTACCGTTACTTTCATGTGGTATTCGGTTTTTTCTACACCAGTAAAAAAACCTTGAAAAATAAACCCTATTGATGTAAACAAAACGCTTAAGCTAGCTATTTTTGCATATTCCTGACTAAGTGTCCCGGCATTTCCTGATAGAAAAAAGGGGACTATTTCTTCTGCAAAAAAGTATCCGGTTGCCGATGCAGGTAAACCGTATAATAAGGCCATCATTATTCCGTTGTGCATCGCCGTTCCGCACCCAGAAAACTTCTTTTGTCCCAACCTTCTAGAGGCAACAGTTTGGGTGCCTGTTCTTAATCCTAACGAAAATGTAATTAATATCCATACCAGCATAGCTCCCATTCCTGTCGCAGCGAGCGCATCCATCCCAAGCCTCCCAACCATTGCCATATCTGCAAGTCCCATAAAAACTCTGCTCAGATTTCCGATTATTACGGGAACGGCAAGTGTTATTATTTCTTTTGACAGGTCTCTATCTTTAGGAAAAATCATAGCTAATGTTATTTGTTATAATTGTGGGGGTTAATTTTCTATGTTTTTCATAATTTCTCCAATAAAATTGATGTAAGGTTTTTTATGAATACTATATTAAAAATCAATCCTTTGGTAAGAAAAAATATTAAAACAGGCTGTCCTGTTCTTTCTATTGAAACCGCAATTCTCACCCATGGCATGCCTTTTGAGTTTGGAAAGCAGTTTGTTCGAGACTCTTTTCAAATATGTAAAGAAAGCGCTGTAACTCCTGCGTTTCTCTCTGTTATTGATGGCGTGCCCTGTGTTGGTTCACAAGAAAAAGAACTGTTGTTTCTAATGGAGGGTGGGTGTTTAAAAAAAATCTCTCACCGAAACATAGGAATCGCTTCTGCAATGAAATGGTCTGGTGGTACCACTGTTTCCGCTGGCCTTGTAATTTCAAAACATGCCGGGATTTCTGTTTTTTGTACAGGAGGAATTGGAGGGGTTCATAGGGGCTTTTCTAAAAGCCTTGACCTCTCTCAAGATCTTCTTGTCTTAAGTAAAACCCCCGCTATTATCGTAACAGCTGGGGCAAAAGCGGTTCTCGATTTAAAAAAAACTTTTGAGGCTCTTGAGTTTTTGGGTGTTCCTATCGTGGGGTATCAAACGAATGAGTTTCCTTCGTTTTGGTCAAGAGGTTCTGGCTTAGCCCTAGAGGCCGTTGCCGAATCACCGGAGGAGATAGTGTCCATATGGAAACACCATTGTCACCTAGGTTCTGGGTCTGCGCTAGTTGTCGCAAACCCCGTTCCTGAAAAAAATCAGATTCCCTACTCAGAAATAAGTGGAATAATTAACTCCGCCATATCTGAGGCTGAGTCTCTTGGTGTGATGGGGCCAGCTCTGACTCCTTTTTTATTAAAGTTTTTAAATGAAAAAACAGAGGGTCGGTGTCTAAAAACAAACGTTTCTCTGGCTGTTAATAATATTAGATTGGGTGCCGCTATTTCTAAATTAATTTAGCCCTTCGGCTTTAAGGCATTTATCCACTATCTCTTTTTTTTCTTTTATTTTTTCTGGGACCCCAAAGGCAATTACTTTTCCGCCAAGATAGTTTAACATTGGTGTAATGATTCCCGCGTTTTCTGATATTATTTTTTTTGATACACTTTCTGTGGAGCAGAAAAACCTTTTTGGTCCAACCGTGAAAACTGTCTTTTTTTGATAAACCGAAGATGTCCTGTAAATGGAAGACATGTCAGGAAACATTTGGTGTGATTTGAAAGGTGTTTGCCCTGCAAGTCCGCTTACTCCTGAAATGTTAACATGGTCTTTAATTGCAATAGGGGCATTATTTCCTTTGGTTTGATCAAAAAAAAATATTTTCTCTTTGTCACAGCCCAATAGGGCCTTATAAATCAAGGCGATTCCTGGCAGGGGGTGTATACAAAACAAAAGCCGGTGCTTTTTGTCTTCATGAAGGATGTGTCCTTGGTTTTTGTTTGTTTTTATATCATAACCAAACTTTTTTGGGCTAGAGGAAAAAACAACGGCAATCATAAAACCATCCTCTTTCCCACTAGTGCTGTCCCTATGCGCACCTGGGTAGACCCCTCTTCAACGGCAATTTCAAAGTCGTTACTCATTCCCATTGAGAGTTCTGTTATTTCGGCATAATCGGAGGGTCGTTGTTTGTTTACTTTTTCCTGTGTTTCCTTTAATAAACTAAATGATTTTCGGGCCTCCTTTTCTTTTTGGTTTGCCGGCGCAATGGTCATAAGGCCTTGTATTTTAAGGTTTTTGTATGTAAAACACTCTAGCATTTTATCAATCTCTTCTGGGAAAAACCCAAATTTTTGCGTTTCTTGAGAGGTGTTAACCTCTAGCAAGACCGGAAAGGTTTGATTCGTTTGGTGTGCTCTGTTATTAATTTTTTCTGATAGTTTGACGGAATCAACTGAATCAATTGTGTTAAAAAGTTCTACACATTTATTAACCTTATTTGTCTGCAGGTGCCCTATAAATCTTTTTTTTATGGGAAGGGTTTTTGTTTTTTTTGAAAGTTTTTTCGTCGCTTCCTGTATTTTGTTTTCCCCAATAGATAAAATTCCAGCCGTGTAGCATTCTTGAATAATTGAGAATGGCTGTTTTTTCGTTACCGCTACTATTTCAATTTTTTGGGTTTTACCTTGGCGTGCTCTATCTATTTTTTCCTGAATTATTTTCAGGTTTTCTTTTATTGTCATTCAGGCTTGGTGGCATTCTCTTGGATTTCCTTTTCCTTGGGAGTCTCTTCTTCTTTCATAACTCTTGTTATAGACGATATTGTTGTCCCGCCATCAAGCTTAACCAGCCGGACCCCTTGGGTTACCCTACCGATGGTTCTAATGTCAGATACCGGTTGGCGCATTAAAACCCCAGAGTCTGTTATAACAATTAGGTCGTCTGTGTCAACAACCTCCATGATATTGACCATTTTTCCTGTTTTATCAGTGCATCTCATGGTAAGAACGCCCTTTCCTCCTCTTTTTTGGGTTCTATATTGAATCACCTCTGTTCGCTTTCCATATCCTTTTTCTGTCCCGACTAAAATCGTTCCTTCCCTTTTTACAACAAGCATTCCTATAACCCTGTCCTCCCCTGAGCTTAGCCTTATCCCTCTGACTCCCATTGTTTTTCTTCCGCTTGGGCGAACGTCTTCTTCTCTAAAGCGTATTGATTTTCCTTCACGCGTTCCTAATAGAATATCGTTTGATCCGTCTGTTATTTTTGCTTCGATGAGCTTGTCGTTTTCTCTTACCTCTATGGCATAAATACCACCCTTTCTTGGGTTCCCGTATGCTGATAAAATTGTCTTTTTTATGATCCCCTTTTCTGTTGCCATCACAATATAGCTTTCTTCGTTAAACTCTTTAACGCTTACAAAGGCCTCTACTTTTTCTTCCGGCTCACACCCTATAAGATTTACAATTGCCCTTCCTCGTGTTGCTCTTCCCCCTTGTGGAATATCGTATACCTTAAGCCAGTGACATTTTCCTTTATCGGTAAAATAAAGAATGTAATTATGTGTGTTTGCAATAAAAAGGTGCTCCACAAAATCCTCGTCTTTTGATATTGCCCCCTGAACACCTCGGCCTCCCCTTCTTTGGGTTCTATATGTTGCTACTGCCGTACGTTTTATATAACCGCTGTGTGTAATTGTAACAACCACCTCTTCTTCCGCTATCATGTCTTCTATAGAAAAATCTGTTGAAACAGGAATTATTTCAGTTCTGCGGGTGTCTCCATACGTCTCTCGAAGTTCCATTAGTTCAGATTTAATTATATCCATCCTTTGGGTTCGGCTTTCTAAGATGCCTTTCAAAAACGAAATTGTTTTTATTGTCTCTTTGTATTCATCTACAACTTTGTCCACCTCGAGTCCGGTTAGTTTTTGAAGCCTCATTTCTAGAATGGCCTGTGATTGTTTCTCTGAAAGATTAAAAACATTCATAAGCCCCTCTTTTGCGCTTGAGGGGTTTTTGCTGCCTCTAATTGTTTTAATTATCTCTTCTATGTTGTCAAGGGCAATTTTTAGGCCTTCTAATATATGGGCACGGCTTTCAGCCACGTTAAGGTCATACTGGGTTCGGCGAACAACAATATCATGTCTAAAATCAATAAAATGTTGTAATATTTCTCTCAGACTCATAACCTTTGGAACCCCGTCATGAAGAGCTAAAAGTATTATACCAAAGGTTTCTTGAAGCTGTGTGTGTTTATATAATAAGTTTAATATAACCTCTGGAACGGCGTCTCTTTTGGTCTCAATAACCACCCGTATTCCTTCCCTGTCTGTCTCGTCTCTAAGGTCACTTATTCCTTCGATCTTTTTTTCCCTCACAAGGTCCGCTATTTTTTCCATTAGCGAGGATTTATTAACCTGGTAGGGGATTTCTGTTATAATAATGCTGTTTTTTCCCGACTTTAGAGTTTCAATGTGAGCCCGGGCTCTCATCTTTATCTTGCCTCTTCCTGTTGAGTACGCGCTCTCTAGCCCATCTAGCCCCATTATCAAGCCTGCGGTTGGAAAGTCCGGTCCAGGGATGTGTTGCATAAGACCTTCAACAGAAATCTCCGCGTTCTCTATTTGAGCAATTAAGCCGTTAATTACCTCTGTTAGGTTGTGAGGAGGAATTTTTGTTGCCATTCCAACGGCAATCCCTTCCGATCCATTTATAAGAAGAGTTGGAACCCCAGATGGCAAAACGGTGGGTTCTTTTAGGGTTTCATCAAAATTTAATGTCCAGCTAACTGTTTCTTTTTCAAGGTCTTTTAATATTTCGCTGGAGAGGTGTGTCATTCTTGACTCTGTATAGCGCATTGCGGCAGCGTTGTCTCCGTCAATCGATCCAAAGTTTCCTTGTCCATCTATGAGTTCGTAACGCATTGAAAACCCTTGAGCCATTCTTACTAGGGCGTCATACACCGAAGAGTCGCCGTGGGGATGATATTTTCCCAAGACATCTCCTACTACTCTAGCAGATTTTTTATATGGGCGGTTCCAGTGAGACCCCAGCTCGCTCATGCCATAAAGAATTCTCCTGTGAACGGGCTTTAGTCCGTCCCTCACGTCAGGGAGGGCTCTAGAAACAATTACTGACATAGAGTAGTTGAGATAGCTCTCCCTCATTTCTTCTACAATGTCGCGAGGAAGGGTGTTGTCTCTGTTTTGGTCAACCATAATATTCTTTCTTTTTTTTATACATCCAGATTAACAACAAACTTTGCGTTAGTTTCTATAAAGGTTCGCCTTGCCTCAACGTCGCTGCCCATTAGGTTTTGAAATGTTCTAACCGCCTGTTCTGCGTCTTCTACTGTGACCTGAAGGAGCGTCCTTTTTTCCGGGTTCATTGTTGTTTCCCACAGCTGTTCTGGGTTCATTTCTCCCAGTCCTTTATAGCGCTGAACTCCGATTTTTTGAGATTTGTTCCCCTGTTTTAATCTCTCCATTGTTCTCTCTCTTTCGTTGTCATCGTAAACATAGTGTTCTTTTTTGCCTTGGTGTACCCGGTACAGCGGGGGTAGTGCTAAATATAAAAAACCTCCATCTATTATTTCTTTCATTTTTCTATAAAAAAAAGTGAGAAGTAGCGTGCGTATGTGTGACCCGTCTACGTCGGCATCTGTCATTATAATAACTTTATGATAGCGGAGATTGTCAATATTAAAATCTCCTGTTGTTCTTTCTTCTTTTTCTTCGCCTGTTCCTCCAAATCCTGTTCCAAGGGCTGTTATAATAGACTGTATTTCGTTATTAGATAGAAGCTTGTCTATTCTTGCTTTTTCGGAGTTTATTACTTTTCCCCGTAAAGGTAGAATTGCCTGGGTTCTTCTGTCTCTTCCTTGTTTTGCAGATCCCCCCGCAGAGTCGCCCTCAACTAGATATAGCTCGCAAAAAGAGGGGTCTCTGTTTGAACAGTCTGCCAACTTTCCTGGAAGAGATGACCCCCCCAGGGCGCTTTTTCTTCTTATAAGCTCCCGGGCTTTTCTTGCTGCGCTTCTGCTTCGGGCAGCAAGAAGGGCTTTTTCTATGATTCGCTTTCCTATTGATGGGTTTTGTTCCAAAAAATCAAGAATGCCTTCGTATACAATCTTGTCAACGGTTCCTTTGACGTCTCCGTTTCCTAGCTTTGTTTTGGTCTGTCCCTCAAACTGGGGCTCTGGAACCTTAATGCTTAAAATTGCCGTTAATCCTTCTCTAAAGTCGTCTCCGCTAAGGCTAATTTTTTCATTCTTTTTGTTTTTAATCAGATTGTTTCTTGCTGCGTGGTTGTTCATTGCTCGTGTAAGTGCAGAGCGAAAACCCGACAGGTGTGTTCCCCCTTCTATTGTGTTTATATTGTTTACAAAAGAGAGAATGTTCTCATTATATGTGTTTGCATAGCGAATCGCTAGGTCTACTGGAACCTCTGTGTCTGTTTTACAGACCTTTATGATTTTTTTGTGGATAGGGTTGTTGTTTTGATCTAAAAACTTGACGAAATCGCTCAGTCCTCCTTCGAACTTAAATGTTTCAGAAAGAACCTCCTCTTGGCGCTTGTCGTGTATTTCTATTGAAAGGTTGCTGTTTAGATATGCCAGTTCCCTTAAGCGGTCGGCTATAATCTCATATTCAAATTTAGTTGTTTTAAAAATTTCACTGTCGGGTTTAAAGGTTATTACTGTTCCTATCTTTTTTGTCTTACCTACTACCTCAACTTCGGTTTGTGTTTTGCCTCTTCTGTATTCTTGTCTGTGTTTCTTTCCTTCTCTGTGCACCTCCGCATATAACCATTCGGAAAGAGCGTTTACTACAGACACCCCTACACCGTGAAGACCTCCTGAAACCTTATATGTTCCTTTGTCAAATTTTCCGCCAGCATGAAGCAGGGTCATAACAATTTCGAGAGCTGGCTTGTTTTCTTCTTTGTGTGTGTCAACGGGTATTCCCCTTCCGTTGTCTTCCACTGAAACGGAGCCGTCCTTGTTAAAAATAACAACTATATTTGTACAGTGTCCGGCAAGGGCCTCGTCAACAGAGTTGTCCACCACTTCATAAATCAGGTGGTGGAGCCCTCTTTTTCCAATATCCCCAATATACATTGCTGGGCGCTTGCGAACAGCCTCAAGTCCTTTTAAAACTGTTATTTTTTCTGCGCTATATGTTGATTTATTTTTTTCTGGCATTAGAGAAACTTAATGTCTTTTATAATGTTATTGTTAAGTAGGGTGTTAATTTTTTTTATTATTTCTTCCTTTTGAAACATAAGTTCGTTTCTCCATGAAGAGTTTTCTGTTTTTATAAACATGACTCCCTTTTGTAAGTCGGTGGCCTCAGTTACTTTGCTTATTTCTTTCCCTGCGGCTTTTGGCCAGAGAGTTATTGCCTTTCCCTGTATCACCATTTCCTGTGAGCCGGTTTCTTTTAATGTGCTTTCTAGGGCTGTTTTTAGTTTTATCATAGAGTGTTCTTCAATTTATACAGAGTGGGTGTTCTTTGCTCTAAAAGGGATATCTGTTATATAGAAAATTGTTTTTTTATCTTACAGACTGGTCAGTCATTTAGTCTAATTGGCATTAAGAGCATCGTTGTTTCTCTTCCTTCCTCTTTCTCTTCTGGATAAAAGACTGTGGCGCTGATTGGGGTATTAAGTTTTAGAACAACATTTTTGTTGGGTATATATGATAACAGCTCTTTTAAATACAAAGCGTTATAGCCTATTGTGATAGGGTCCCCTGAATATTCACCCTTTAGTCTTTCTTTTGCCCTGGTTGCTTTTTCTGGATCTTCTGTTGTTATCTCTTGGGCTTCCTTTTCCATTTTTATGGCAATTTGTTGGGTCGTTCTGTTTGAAAATATAGAAACCCTTCTTACCGCAGAGATTATGTCCTGGGTATCAATTATAAATGTTTTGTCATTGTTTGTTGGAATAACGCTTTCATAGTCAGGATATCTTTCATCTATTATGCGAGAATGGACCGTGTCATTTTCAAATGTTGCCGTGATATGGTTTTTTCCTATCTGTATTTCGACGGTCTCTTTTTTCCCTAAAAGGTTTTGTGATAAACTTAAAAACTTTTTTGGTATTATTATATCTCCAGAAAAACCTCCTGAATCAAATTCTTTTATATGGTAGCGCGCTAGCCGGTGACCATCTGTAGCTACTGTGGTAAACCCTCCATCCTTAAATTGAAAAAGTACTCCTGTTAGGGCTGGCTTTAAATCGTCGCCGCTAATAGCAAAGCTGGTTGTCTTTATTATAGTTTTCAATAATTCAGATGGAACAGTAACAGCATTGTGTTCTTCTAACTCAGGAAGAGCAGGAAACTCTTCCGGCACCATGCCTTTTAAATCATAGTCTCCTTTTTCGCTTTTAATCGATACATTTAATTTTGCATCAACGGATAGAGTAATTCTTCCATCTGGGAGTTCGTTTGAAATATTTAAAAGGGTATCAATAGGAACAACAGATGATCCTTCTTTTTCAATGCTCGCTGGTATTGTTAAAATCATTGTTTGCTCAAGATCAGTCGCTCTCATAATAATTGTACCTTTGTCGGTGGTAATAAGAGCATTTCCGAGAATAGGTATAGTAGATCTTCCAGGTATTATTTTGGACAGTTTTTGGAGGGACGTTTGTAAATCTGTTTTAGTTGTGGTGAATTTCATTGTTTATTCAATCCTTAAATTTAAATATGATTATGTCCCTTGAAAAATGATTAGTTATAATAATATTAACAAAAGAATAAAAAGAATAGTAGTAGTAATAGGGTTAATATTGTGGAAAACTTATTTTTTTAAACCTTTACATTTTAAACTGTTTTAAGAAAAAGAATTCAGTTAAAGAAATTGTTTATGTTTATAGTGTTTAATGCAGGGTGTAAATACTGTTGAGTTCTTGTTTATAATTTTTAAATTAATGAAAAACATAAAATTGTTAAAAACTAGTGTGGAAAAAACTAATGTTCTTCATTAATTGATATAAACAAGCGAGAAGCTGCCTGCTCTAACCACCCCTCAAACCAAATACCTTTTTTTTGGCTAAGCGCCATCTTTTCTACTTCGGGCCAGTGATCAGCAAGGTTAGGTTTTCCGCCCGGGCGGACACCAGAGATCCAAACAAGATGATGCCCTGCAGCGGTTTTTATTGGAAAACTACAGGAATGAAGAGATGACACTGTTTGAATGACCTTTGTAAATTCGGGCAAGGAGAAATTTGATAAATCTACCCAGCCCAAATCTCCACCAATTTTTTTAGTTGACTCATCATCAGAATACAGACCAGCCAGTTTTTTAAATACATTAAAATTAACTGCTGAATCTTTCAAGGCTAGAGCAAAATTGAAAGAGATAGTTTCATCCGACTCTGTTATTTTAGGCTTTATTAGAATGTGTCTTATTTTTGATTTTTCACCCTTACGGTCTAAGGTTTCAATAATATGATAACCAAACTCTGTTAGTACTGGATTGCTAACAAGGCCGATCTCCTGGGTAAAGGCAATAGCTTCAAATTCAGAAACAAGAGCCCCTCTTTCTACATAACCTAAATCTCCTCCGCGAGAAGAGTTTCCGGGATCTTCAGAGTGCGCAGCCGCGAGCGAGTGAAAGGATTCTCCAGATATAATTCTATTTCTAATATCGTTGATTTTAGACAGAGCATCCGACAGGCTTTTATTGCTTGGCTTTATAGACAGCTGGATATGATTTATGCGATACAGGGTTGGAAGAAAACCAAGGCTGTCTCTGTACTCTTCATAAAAGCGAACAACGCCGTCCCTGTTTATATTTATTTGGTTAATAAGAGAGAACTGGTATTGTTCAGTAATTAGGAGATCCCGTATGTCCACCCAATAATCACGACGATATGAACGAAGAGACTGTCCTAAGTATTCTTCAGCTATTTCAACGCTTCCCGCCTGAGAAATAATGTTTTCGACCTGCCTGTCTAGGGCTTCGTTTACATCTTTATCTTTTACTTCTATAGAGTCCAGCTTGGCCATTTCAAGAAGAATCTGTCGATTAATAAGGTTTTCTAGTGCGTGCACCTGAAGTTTTTTTAAAACAGAAGGGTTTTTATTTATGTCAATTTTATTTTGTAGAGCAGTCATAGAAACGAGCTGAGAAACATCACTTTTCAGTATTACAGTATTACCAACCACAGCAGAAACCCCCTCTAAGAGCCCTTCCTGCGCTAAAAGAAAAACAAAAGACGAAAGATAAACAAATAATTTCATTAATTAATTAAACCTCCAATTTTTTGACTGTCAATATTTACAGGAAATGTTCCCCACAGGCTGTCGACAAGCTGTCTTCGCCTCAATATGCTTGTTTTATTTATAAGCTGCTGATGTATTTCGTCGTAGACAGCATCTAGTTCAAGAAAAGAGCCCACATAAAACACTTTTTCTATTTTTAATATATAGTAAATATCATCAACAAAATATGGGCCTAAAATGTTTCCATTTTTAAAGTTTTTTTTATTAAAAATACTGTCGTTAATATTTAAAGGAAGGTCTCCAAAAGAAAAAACTCTTCTTTTTCCATTATACCGAGAGAAGGCCTTAGATGTTTTTTTTGTGAGATCTTTTTTTAATTCTTTTTTGATTTTTATAGCCTCAGAGCGGACCTGAGAGGAAAAATACGAAACCAGGACCTCTTTTGTTTTTCTTTTGTACTCTTCTTTGTTGGTTGTATAGTATTTTTTTATATCACTTTCCATAACGGACGGCTTCCCGACCTTCATGTCTAAAAAAGCCTTTACCACAACATCTTTTTTATATTTTGAGATTTTTTGTAAAACAACCTTCTCCGTTTCAACTCCCAAGGAAAGACCAGCTTGATATAACAATTCTTTTTCCACCCACCCTGATAAAAAACGATAAACAGACAGGCTGTCTCTTTTACTGTCGCCGAGCTGACTGTAGACGCCATCAACATTAATTGTTCTGCTACCAACAGAGGCAACCAAAGACAGACCCTCCCCAGGTTTTTTTGTAGAACAGCTGAACAAAAAAAAACAGAAAACTGGCAGAAAAAAACGACAATATTTCTCTATAAACACACTGGAAATTAGCGCACATCCTATTTTAAAAACAGACTTTCTAATAAATTAGAGATTTTTTTTATAGAAGAATATCCTACGTCCGTACCGCTGATAGAAATAGATATGTTTTTGTTTTTATTTGTTTTAAACGAGAGGTTTTTTTCTGTTATTTTAAAAAGGGTTAACAGGGCGCTATTAAAGTCCCCAAACGACATAAAAGGGAAAAAAGACACAACGGTTAAAACAATAGTGTTTTTAAAAAGAGACAGCTTTTTTAGGGAGGTGTTTGTAAAGAGAACCCGCATTTTTGATATTTCAAGAAGAAAAGAGGCCTCAGGCGGAGGGAGACCAAAGCGATCACGAAGCCCACTTTCAATAGCACTCATTTTTTCTATTGAGTCTGCCATTGCAAGGGACTGATAATAATATAGACGGTCCTCAACAAGAGACACATAGTCTTCAGGCAAGCCCGAGTCAAAAGCAGAACTAATAATTGGTATAGATACATTCTTTTTAATTCCCCTCTCTTCGTCCAGAGCGTCCTTTAATATTTTGTTATACATATGAAAACCAACACTGGAAACGGCCCCACTTTGTTTCGTTCCAAAAAGATCACCAGCCCCCCGTATGTCCAGATCTTTCAGTGCGATTTTATAACCAGAGCCAAGACGCGTGTTTTGCTCAAGGGTTTTCAGTCTCTGAAAAGGGGCCCCCTCTAGCCTCGTGCCGCTAGGGATAAACAAATAACAAAAGGCCTGGCGCTCGCCCCTGCCAACCCTCCCCCTTAGCTGATAGAGCTGAGACAGGCCGAGCCGGTGGGCGTTATTTATTATAATAGTGTTTGCATTTGAAATATCAAGGCCAGAACCGACAATAGTGGTACAACATAGAACGTCAATTTCGTTTTTAAAAAAACCAAGCATAACAGACTCGAGTATTTTGCTTTTTGTTTTCCCGTGGGCAATCTGAGCGCTAAGACCGGGAAACTTTTTTTTAATTTTTTTTACTAAAAAAGGAAGGGACTCAATGTTGTTATTAACAAAATAAACCTGCCCACCCCGGCTGGCCTCTCTCTTGATTATGTTAAATATTCTTTTCCAGTCAAAATAATGTAAGAACGTTTTAATTGGCCTCCTAGACTGTGGGGGAGTGTTAATATTGCTAATGTTTTTTAGCCCAACAAGAGACTGTTTTAAGGTTCTTGGAATTGGAGTTGCTGTGAGCGTTAAAACATCAACAGTGGGCCTCAATAACTTAATTTTTTCTTTATGTTTGACACCAAAACGATGTTCTTCGTCAACAACAATGAGCCCAAGGTTTTCTGTGTAAACGTCCTCCGACATTAGCCGGTGGGTGCCAACAAGAACATCAACAAGGCCTCCGGCAAGGGCCTCAACAGTTTTCGTTTGTTCTCCTTTTGTTCTAAATCGAGACAAAAGCTCTACATTAACCCCAAGGGGAGAAAGCCGCCGCCCAAAGCTGATATAGTGTTGGTTTGCTAAGATAGTTGTTGGAGCCATAACAAAAACAACACGACCGCTTTCAACCGCCCTTATTGCTGCACGGAGAGCTATTTCCGTTTTTCCATACCCAACATCTCCACAAACCATTCTATCCATTGGGAGATCTTTTTCCATGTCAGAGTCAATGTCGGACAGGGCAGAGCCCTGCCCAGCAGTCTCTTGAAAAGGAAAAGACTCACAGACGGCCCGATAAAAAGCCCCTTTCTTTTGGTACACAAAACCACGAGAACCCTGTCTTAACATATGAGCCTTAAGAAGGTCTTTGGCAATTGAGCGAGCATGTTTTTTTATTTCCCCCTTTTTCCTTTTCCACGACCCGGCCCCCAGCGACGAAAGCCTTACAGAACCTTCTTTGATTCCAACAAGCCGATGCAGCCGGTTAAAGCTGTGGGGAGGAACAAAAACAGAGCCACCATCTGCATATTTAATTTTAATACAATCACTACCGCCAGTTTTTTCTATTCCACGATAAACCCCAATTCCAAACTCCTCATGTACAATGTTTTCACCCCAAACGAGGTCTGAAATGTCAATAATTTCGATCTGTTGTTCTTCGGGGGCCCCAAACACGGCCCAGCGGGACCTGGCGCCCCTAGAAAAATCCGAAAGGCTTTCAGACCCAAAAACAACAATACCAGCACTCGCTAAAACAAACCCCCTTTCTAGGGAGGCCCCAACTGTTTTCGCGGTGTAATGGGCAGGCAAAAAAGAGGGAGGATCGACACAAGAGCTGTGCTCAGAAAACGAAAAAAAACGCACAGAAGGCTTTTCCTTAATGAGCCTGTTTATAGAGTGTTGGGAAACCTTTTCAGACCCCAAAGGCACAGAAAAAGAGCCCGGGCCACCAAGGCAGACCCTATATCCTCCGCCAGGAACATGTTCAGCGTTGTATATATTGATTGAATCATTAGAAGAAACAAAAGATAAAAGGGTTTTCTCTTTCTTTTTATTTTTAATAAGCCGGGGAAGCAACACAACCCCCTTCAGGGGCCCAACCGTTCTTTGTGATTGAGGATTAAACAACCGAACAGATTCTATTACATCACCAAAAAACTCTATTCGAATTGGGTTTCTTGAATGAACAAGATAAAAATCTAAAATTCCGCCCCTAACTGCATAACTTAATGGGCTTTCCACTCGATCAGTTTTTTGGTACCCCCAGCGGTCTAAAAAATGAATAAGATCACTCATTTTTAGTGTTTGTTTTAACTGAACAGCGAGCTCCTCATCGCGCGCACTGATGCGGGGACAGTGGGTCCGCTCAAGGGCAGAAATAGTTGTAAAAACCCTTCCACCTCGTTTTCTAGAAAACAAAACAGACAAAGCCTCTTCTACATATCGCTGACTCTCTGAAGCAAACCCAGGAACGCGGTCCTTTTTTTGGTCTAGGCATGGCAAAAGAAACGAAGAGTCAGGACACAACCCGTAGGAGGCTGTATATAGTCGAGTTGCGGTTTTTTCGTCCGGAGAAACTATAACAAAAAGATCAACAGACGTCGAAGAGGAAAGCAAGACCATTGTTGCGGCCTCCAAAGAAAGAGAGCCCACAGTGTCACTCTTTGTTTCTAAAATTGTTTTTTTAAATAAACGTAAAAAGCTGTCGACTGAAAAAAGGCCTGTTTCACGTGAAACCATAAACTACCTATAAAGAAAAACAGACAATACCGCAACGTCAGAGGGGTTAACGCCAGAGATCCTCATGGCCTGCCCAAGGGTTTCTGGTTTGATTGATGATAGTTTTTCTTTTGCTTCCAGGGAAAGACCAACAACCCCTTTATAGTTAAAGTTATCTGGAATCTTTTTTTTGTTTATTGATGATAGTTTTTTTATTTGATCTTTTTGGCGTTTTATATATCCAGCATATTTGACAATGGTTTCTGCCTCAAGGACGGCCTCTTCGGCCAGCGGAGAAAAAAGAGTTGTGTCTTTAAGGTGTTCATCTAAAACGCTCTCCTTAAAGTCTTTTATAGAAACGCGGGGCCTTTTTAAAACATCCTTTATTGGTTTTTTTTGTTTAACTAGGGGCTCTCCGGTTTTTTGTAAAACACGGTTTAAGGCACTCGGGCCCAGGGAGGTATGGGTAGCACTTACAATGGCCCTGGTAAGGTTTGTTTTTTTTTGAAGAAGAGAAAGTTCTTTTTTTGTCAAAAGGGAGTGTTTCTCTGAATGCTTAATGAGCCGATTTTCCGCATTAGAGTATCGAAGAAGCAGCCGGTATTCTGCTCTTGAGGTAAACATTCGATAAGGCTCAAGCGTGTCCTTTGTTGTAAGATCGTCAAGCATTACCCCAAGATAAGAGTCTTCCCTAGACAAAAGAAGAGGTTTTTTATTCAAAACAAACATGGCGGCATTTATGCCAGCAACAAGCCCCTGGCCAGCGGCCTCTTCATATCCAGAGGTCCCGTTTATTTGTCCTGCTAAAAACAGGCCAGAGATGGTTTTGGTTTCAAGGGTTGTTTTGAGCTGAGAGGGCGGGAAAAAGTCATACTCAATTGCATAGCCGGGTCGCAAAATCTCAAGGTTTTCGAGGGCAGGAACCGCCCTTAGGGCGGTTATTTGCGTGGACAGGGGAAGGCTTGTAGAAAAGCCATTTAAATAAATTTGATTTGAATTATGCCACTCCGGCTCAAGGTAAAGATAGTGTTCGTCTCTTTTTGGAAAACGACATATTTTATCCTCAATTGAGGGGCAGTATCTGGGGCCGCGCCCCAAAACATCCCCGGTGAACATCGGGGAAAGGTGCATGCTTTTGTTTATTATTTTATGAGAGACTGTGTTTGTTTTTGTTATATAGCACGGCAGGTCTGGTGAAGTAATAGCTGAAGTAAAATGTGAAAAAGGAGAGGGATCTTTGTCCCCAACTGAAACCGAACACTTGGAAAAGTCTATTGAAGATGTTTTTATTCGCGGAGGGGTTCCTGTTTTTAGTCTCGAGGAGCAAAAACCAAGAGAAAGGAGAGACTCTGTAATCCCACGGCTGTGCCTCTCCCCCATTCTTCCGGCTTTTGTTTTCTGTTCTCCAACATGAATAAGCCCATTTAAGAAGGTGCCGCAGGTTATAATAAGCGCACGGCAAAACAGCGTTTCTCCAGACAACAAAACAACCCCCGAGACGCCCCCCCGGGAGGTGTTTATTTCTACAACCTCTCCCCGCAAAACAGACAGACCCCCAGACAAAGAGACCCTGTGTAACACTTCTTTCTCGTATACTCTCTTATCAACCTGGGCCCTTGGTGACCAAACCGCCCTACCTTTGGACCTGTTAAGCATTTTATATTGAAGAGCAGAAAGATCAGAAACCCTTCCCATAATACCACCAAGAACATCTATTTCCCGAACAAGCTGCCCCTTTGCAAGTCCCCCAATCGATGGATTGCAAGACATTCTACCAATCGCCCCCGGGCTTATCGTTACAAGGGAAACAGAAATCCCGAGCTTTGCGCAAATTAAAGATGCCTCGACCCCGGCATGTCCGCCGCCCACAACAATAACATCAAAAAACGGAGACGGGGGTTTCACGTGAAACTATTTTCCAACACAAAAAGAACTAAAAACGCTGTCAAGAATTTCGTCTGTTGATGTTTTTCCAAGAACCGCGTCTATTTGTTCCAGCGCGTCGCGAAGTTCAAACGACACAAGGTCGAGTGGGGGGTTTCCTTTAAAAGAAATCATGTCTATTGATTTTTGAATACAACAGTTTATTTTTTTTAGAATAGAGTTTTGTCTTCCCGTAGTGACAGGAACAAGAGAGCTAAGGGAAGAAAAAAGCCCCATATGTGCTTGAATGGCACCCAATAAATCCGGAACGCCAAAAGAGGTTTTAGCCGAGAGAATACATGCGTCAGGAAACTTGTTTTTGAAATAAGAAATTTCTTTCTTGGTACATAAATCGGCTTTGGTTATTACATGAACAGTTGGGCCGCTAGATATTTTAAGATATTTTTTCTTAATGGGCTCGTCTGCCGGGGTAAGCACAATGACACAGTCTGAGGTGTTTATTTCTTTTTTTGCCCGAGAGACTCCCTCTTTTTCAATTTTATTTTTTGACACACGAAGGCCAGCCGTGTCTATAAGCGTAACCGGAGTCCCCCCCAATGATATAGAGGCCCTAACTGTGTCTCTGGTTGTCCCTGCCTCAGGGCCGGTGATCGCCCTATCAACGCCAGATAGACAATTAAGGAGCGTTGATTTTCCTGCGTTTGGCGCACCACAAATCACGACGTTTGCCCCATCGTTTAACATTCGAACCGAGTTGTGGCTTTCCAGGGCGCTCTTTATTGTTGCCTGGATGGCCTTAAGAGACGACAGGGAATCGGGTGTAAGGTTGGGCTGTAAGAGTTCCTCGCTGACGTCTATCTCAAACTCAAGCATTACCAAAAGGGCTTTTAATTCGTTTTTTATGGTATTCATTTTTTTTGATAGTTCACCACGAAGCATTTTAAAATTTAATAAGGCACCCTCCTCGGTTTTAGCGTGAATTAATGAGGCAACAGCCTCTGCCTGAACCAGGTCCATTTTCCCATTAAGAAAGGCTCTTTTTGTAAACTCTCCAGGGTCGGCCGGACGAGCTCCAGAGGTACAACATAAGGAAATAATTCGATTTACAACTGAGGGGTTTCCGTGGCAAGACACCTCTATAGTGTCTTCACCGGTATATGAGAGGGGTTTTTTAAAAAACGTAACGACACCCTCTTCAAAGGCCCGGCCGTCATTGTCAATAATATTAACAAGAGTAACAGCCCGATGTTTGAACACCCCTTTTTTCTTGTTTTCTAAGGATATCTTTTTTACAATATTTTTGGAGTCTGGCCCGCTTATTCTAACCACAGATATCCCGCCGAAACCGTGTGGGGTTGCGACAGCAACAATAGTATCCGAAGGGGTCATTGTTTTTTTGTTAAGCTTTTCTCGTCAATAGAGGGGGTAAGGTATTTTTGTTGTAGGATTGTAAGAACATTAAAAAGAGTGTAATATAGATTAAGACCGGAGGGAAAACCATTAAACAAGAGAACAAAAAATCCAGTCATAAAGTAAGACATAAACTTTTGCTGTCCCGATGCCTGTGTTGGCATCATTTTTTGTTGAATAAACATAGTTACTCCCATTATTATAGGTAGAATCGCGAAACCGTCTCCATATAAGGGGATAGAGAATGGAAGCCTAAAAACAACATCTGGAGCGGAAAGGTCAGTTATCCACCCAAAAAAGTATGCCCCGCGCAGTTCAATAGTAGAACGAAAAACCTGAAAAAGAGAAATAAGTAAAGGCATTTGAATTAAAAGAGGCAAGCAGCCACCAAGCGGGTTTACCCCATGTTCTTTATATAGGTTCATTGTGGCCTGGTTTAGTTTTTGCGGGTTGTTTTTGTGTTTTTCTTTTAGCTGAGCGATCTCTGGCTGGAGGGCCTGCATCTCTTTGGAGGACTGGTGGCTCTTTTTAGTTAAAGGAAAGACCACGATCTTAACGACAATAGAAAATAATATTAAAACCACTCCATAGTTTGGAAACCAGCGATGAAAAAACTTTAAAAGCCACAAAACACCTAAGGATATCGGTCGGATAAGGGAAAACCCAAAGTTCATTATACTGGGAAGACCCTCACTTACCTCCCTTACTGTATCATACTCGAGTGGCCCAAGATACAAAGAGATGAAAGAGGGCTGGTTTTTTTTAAAGCCCATTCCCATGTTATAGGCAGGTACGGGCAACGACCCCACATTTTCCTCCTTTAGTCCCACCCAACAAACATCACTTTCCTCGTTAGGCAAAAAAACTGAGGCAAAATATTTAGAGCGTATTGCTACCCAATCCGTTTTACCCCGAACAGCCTCCATAGAGCCGCCCTGGTTTTTCTCAATACCGGGAGCCACCTTTTTAAATTGATAATTGTCCCCTGCCTGATATACATAGCCATTGAAATATGTAACGTCGTCCTTGATGCTTGGCTCTGTTGGGGGGAGCCCCCCCTCCCAGTTTATTGAACAAAAGTCACCCAAAACTCTATCAGAGGCGTTGGTCATATCCGTAGTGACCTTAATCACATAAGAGTTTGGTTCAAATGTGAGCGTTTTTTCTATTGAGGTTTCTTCATATACAGTAGAAAATTTTAAGAGAAAGGGCCCCCCAAAAACCTCAATATGCTTCCTGGGCTCGTTCGTTAGCCACGGGTCCTGCATTGAAACATATTGACCATATACATTTTGGAAAGAAATTAATAGGTTGTTTGAGTTAATATCAGAAATTAGATTTACCCGGGAAGAGTCGGCCATTAGATATTTTTTAAGATCAAAACTTTTAATAGAGCCACCACCAGAGGAAGAGATTAGAGCGGTATAAAGAGGGGTGTCAATTGTAACGAGTTTTTCCTCGTGTTCAGTTATTGAAAGAGCTCTTTGTTTTGGACCAGGGGCCTCTCCTGATTTGGGCGCCACATATATACAGCTTCCGTCGTCACTGGCTGCCTTTGGGTTGTAGTTGTTTGCGCCAGGGTCTGTGCACCCAGAAACAAGAAAGGGGGACTCAGGGTCGGGAGATATTACCTGAAAATAATAGGGCATTAAAATTATCACCAGGGCAATAAGAAACATAGCTAACAGAGTTCGTCTATCCATTTTTACAGCGGGTCATAGCCTCCAGGGTGAAGCGGGTGACACTTAATTAGTCTTTTTATAATTTTAACTAAAGCAACAAAAGAGGAGTGTTTTTTTACTGACAACAAAGCATAACACGAACATGTAGGAGAAAACCGACACTGGGAGCCCAAAACTGGAGATAGAAAAACTTTATAAAACTTAATGGTCGCCCACAAAAACAAAAGAACAGTTTTGTCGACAGCCCTAGCAGCTATTGAAAAAAACACCCGACCTTATACAGTAATGGACCGTCGGCCTCTCTGGCGACGGCGGGATAAAACCCTTCTCCCGGCCTTGGTAGACATTCTTTTTCTAAAGCCGTGAGTACGTCTCCTTTTTTTATTGTGAGGTTGGTATGTTCTTTTCATAAAAAAACCCTATTATTTAGCCGGGAAAGATACGCCAACCTTATATAAAAAAACAAAATTATTAGATAGGTTTTTAATAACTCTTTATTTTTTATAGAAACAAAAAAACAACGGACTTGATACATTCACACTAGGAAAAAACAGAAAATCATGTTTAACTTTACAGCGAAGAACCTAAAAACCAAAATGTGGATAACCTGTGGATAAAAAACAAATATACAAATCAGTATGGCAAGCAGTAAAAAAATCTATTAAAACAGAAATGCCGAGTCAGGCATTTAATACGTGGATTTTACCTATTAGGCCGGTAGCCCTAAACGAACAGGAGCTCATTCTCGAAGTTCCAAATCAATTTTTTTATGAGTGGCTGGATACTCACTACAAAGACACAATAAACAGAAAGGCTGTTGACAACAACGGCCACCCTTTAAACATTAAGTATACCGTGTCTACAAAAAAAATTACTATCACTAACCACAGTGATAGCGAAACAGAAAAACAAAAACATATATCACCCAAACCAAACTTTATAAACAAAAATCACAGATTTAGCTCATTTATTGAAGGAGCTAATAATCAATTTGCAAGAGCCGCGGCTATGTCCGTTGCTAAAAACCCAGGAGAATCTCACTATAATCCTCTCGTCATATATGGAGGTGTTGGACTAGGAAAAACACATTTGCTTCACGCAATAGGTAACCACGCATTGGCAGGTGGAACCAGTAAAAAGGTTGTACTTGAGACAAGCGAACGTTTTACGCAGGAGTTCATTAATAGTATACAAAAAAACACCAACGGAGAATTCACTAAAAAATATAGAAACACAGATCTGCTGCTTATCGACGACATTCAGTTTTTTAAAGGAAAAGAACAAACACAAGAACAATTTTTTCATACCTTTAATGAATTACAACAACTCAATAAGCAAATAGTTCTTTCTGCAGACACCTATCCAGGAGACATGAGGGGACTTCAGGAAAGACTGGTCTCAAGGTTTCAATCTGGGCTCTCTGTGGACATCCAGCCCCCCGACTTTGAAACAAGGGTTGCTATCTTATTGGAAAAAGCACAGCAGAGCGGGCTAGAGCTTCAATATGACCTTGTTGAATTAATTGCCACCCACATAAAAACCAACATACGCGTTTTAGAGAGTATTATCATCCGCCTACTTGCAAACTCATCGCTACACGGAAAAGAAATAAACAGAGAGCTGGTTGAGGAGGTTATAAGAGAAAAACTAGGGAAGGAAATGATTTTAGAACTTAGCCTGGAAGATATTGTAAAAAAAGTCTCAGAAATAAGGAACTTTCCATTAAAAACCATTGTGGGCCCATCAAGAAGAAAAGAAATTGTAAAAACAAGACACCTGGCAATGTATCTTTGTCGGGAGCTAACAAACAACACCCTGACATCGATCGGACTTTTTTTTGGGGGAAGGGACCATACCACAGTTATACATGCGTGTTCCCAGGTAGAAAAAGTTTATAAAAAAAAGATAGCAGTTACAAAGTTTATTGATCAAATAAGCAGGGACCTCTCTGTTGCAAACTTTTGATATGTTATAAATATATTTGTAACGAAAACCCTACTGGCGCACAGCGTTTCCGACAAGTCTTTATTGGTATTCTTAAATGGAAAACATCCTAATTTATGTTGTTCTAGGCGAATCTGGAAATCAAAACACCCAACCCCGGGAGAGATTATTAGTAAATGAGTTCTGGTATGCTTTGCCAATTCTGAGATAGATTTGTGGCTAAATATGAACAGAGGAACTGTGAAATATTTTTTAAATATAAAAAAAACAACACTAATTATATGCGCAGGTTTTTTTCTCGTACTCTTTTCCTCCTTTTATCAGCTTATTTATGGCCAAGGAAAAGGAACCTATGAATCCTTAAAAGGAAAAATGCAGGTTCTCAATCAAATCATAACGTATATAAATGAATATCACTTTGAAAAAGTAGATCTGGCAAAATTAATGGACGGGGCCTTTGACGGTATTATGAAAAAACTAGACCCACACTCTGTTTACATACCCCCAAAAGAGTTGGAGGACATCGATGAAAAATTCAAGGGAAAGTTTCAAGGAATTGGAATAGAGTTTGATATTTTAAATGGATACATCACTGTCATTACACCGGTGGCGGACAGCCCCTCAGAGCGCGCCGGCCTACAGCCGGGAGACAAAATTGTCAAAATCAACGGAGAGGACGCATATGAAATAAAAAAAGAACAGGTATTTGAAAAACTCAGAGGAAAAAAAGGTACGCCGGTCGATATAACCATAAAACGAATAGGAACCAAAAAGCTATTTAATGTTACCATTGTAAGGGACAATATTCCAATTTATAGCGTCAGAGCAGAAACAATGATCGATGACTCTACTGGATATATCCGCCTCACAAGATTTTCAGCAACAACCAAACAGGAAGTAGAAAAATCAATTAAACGACTAAAAACAAAAGGAATGAAAAGACTTTTGCTTGACCTAAGAAACAACAGCGGGGGATATTTAGAGCAGGCAGCTGGAATTGCTGATTTATTTATAGTGGAAAAGGACACTCTCGTTTATACAAAAGGGAAAAAAGCCACCACCAAACAGGTTTTTATCGCAGACCCAAGCAGAGGGCACGGAGAGCTTCCTCTAATTGTTTTAGTAAACAGGGGCAGTGCCAGTGCCAGCGAAATCGTTTCGGGAGCGGTTCAAGACCTTGACAGGGGGCTAGTTATTGGCGAAACGACCTTTGGAAAGGGCCTGGTTCAACGGCAAATACCCCTAAAAGACGGGTCTGCCATACGAATAACTATAGCCCGATATTTTACTCCCAGTGGAAGGTTGATACAAAGGCCATACGAAGAAGGAAAAGACAGGGCATACTATCTTGAGCTATATTCAAACAACAGAGAATCCCTGCTTGATTCATTAAAAGAAATGCGCCCCAAATACTTAACAAGAAAAGGAAGAACCGTTTATGGTGGCGGCGGAATAACCCCAGATAAATATATTCCATATTCCACAAAAACAACCAACGCCGTTCAGAAAATAATAGGACACAACAAAAGACCAATATTTAACTGGGCATCTTCTTATACAGACAAACACCAACTAAGCAAAAACCTTATTGATGACTATATCCTTTTTAAAAACAACTGGAAGCTTCCACAGGAACACCATGCAGCTTTTCTACAATATCTTGAAACAGAAGGAATAAAGGCAGACAGCGTTTATACAGACAGCGAGATAGAAAGACTTGCCCTGCGCATTAAGGCAGAAATTGCTGGAATAGTTTGGGGAAGGAACGAAGCAACCAGTGTTCGGCTAAAAGAAGACAATCAAGTACAAGAGGGAATAAAGTTTTTTGATGAAGCCTCTGTTTTCATCAATCATTCATTTTAAATTCGGAATATGTATGTATAAGTTTTTAAAAAAAAGCATGATACACTTTACTCACAACAATGACCTTTGGAGGTATAAATGGTAGAATACTTTATTAACGGAGGGCCCTTCATGTGGCCAATTTTAATATCGTTAGTTTTTGGATTAGGATTTTCTTTTGAAAGGCTATATTCTCTATTAATGTCATCAGTAAACTCAAAACAGTTTTTTCAGGAAGTATCTGAAGCTCTGGACAAAAAAGGCGTTGACGCCGCCTTGGCCCTATGTGAAAACACGCGAGGCCCGGTTGCCGCAATTTTTCACGCGGGGCTTGCGAGAAGACATCGCGGTGTTTCTGAAGTTGAAAAAGCAATCCAGAATGCCGGCCCGCTAGAAATGGCCTTTCTTGAGAAAAACATGATTTGGCTTAACGCAGTTATAACCATTGCCCCCATGATTGGGTTTACCGGAACAGTGGTTGGAATGATAGGTGCCTTTGATGCTATTAAGGCGGCAAACGATATTTCTCCTGCAGTGGTTGCTGGAGGGATTTCACAGGCCCTACTAACAACGGCATTTGGGTTAATTGTTGCGATGATAGTTCAAACATTTCAAAATCTATTTGTAAATCGTATAGATAAACTTATTCTTGACATGGAGGAACATTCAGTTCAATTGGTCGACCACTTGTATGAAATAGAAGCTAAAGGAAAGTAGAAGACACTCTGATGTCCAAAAAAAAGAGAAGATTTAAGGGCGGAGAGATTCCGACATCGTCAATGGCAGATATCGCCTTCCTTTTGCTTATTTTTTTTCTGGTAACCACCACAATAGACATGGACAAGGGACTGGGTATTGTGCTTCCCCCGGAAGGTGATACTATTGAAATTAGAAAAAAAAATATTCTAAACTGTCTGATAAACTCACAAGGCAAGGTGTTGTTGGGGGGAGACCCGGTAGAAACAAAAAACATTAACAGACTGGTCAAACAAAAAATTCAGGAAAATGAAAACCTGATTATTTCTGTAAAATCACACGAAAAAACTCGCTATAAAGACTATGTTGCTGTTATAGACCAATTAAAGAGGGCGAATGCAAAACGAATTTCTATTGCGGAGACAGGCGACTGATGCAGTTTAATAGGAAAATAAAGCTCGAATCAGACATCCCCACAGCTTCAATGCCAGATATCATCTTTATGTTGCTCATTTTTTTTATGGTTACAACAGTTCTAAGAGAATATTCTGGGCTTCCAATAAACCTTCCCAAGGCAAAAAGAATAGAAAAATTAAAATCTAAAAGGCACACAACACACATTTGGATTTCAAAAGAGGGGCTAATTTCTATTGAGGACAAACTGTACTCTATAAAGGACGTTCGCCACGTTATGTATGACAAACGATCATCGGACCCACAACTTGTTGTTTCGTTAAAGTCTGACGAAGAGGCCAGAATGGCGCTTGTTTCGGGGATACACAACGAACTAAGAAAAGCAGACGCTTTAAAGCTTAACTACTCAACAAAAACAGCAGTTGATTAATGAAAATTATTGAACACACGGGCTCACTTAGAAACACCTACCCGCTTACCGTGAGGGTTACCTCACTTGTTTCTGTTATTTTGCTTATTTTTTTATTATTATTGTTCCCAAGGTTTGGTGGCAAGATGACGCTAGAGGGGCAGGCCCAAATAGTCATTGAACAGATTGACATACCTCAAACCCAACAAATTAACAGACCACCCCCCCCAGCGCGGCCCTCTATACCGATTGAGTCAGAAAGCGAAGATGTTTCGGAGGACCTCACAATGGACGAGCTGGACCTGGAAAGTTTTGAGGCTTGGGACGCACCGCCACCCCCGCCTTCTGGACCACAGGTGAAATTTATTCCATATGATGACCCCCCGGTTCCCAAAACACCTATCAGGCCAGAATACCCAGAAATTGCCCAGGAGGCAGGAATAGAGGGCACCGTTTATGTTCAGGCGTTTATTGATAAAAAAGGTCGGGTTAAAGAGGTGAGCGTTGTGAAGGGAATTCCAAACACAGGGCTGAACGAAGCGGCAATGGAGGCGATAAGAAAAACAAGGTTTCGCCCCGCCAGACAGAGAGAGCGCGCTGTTGGTGTTTATATTTCAATTCCGGTTCACTTTAAATTAAAAAATTAATCAAAAACATTCTTTTAGGAGATATGCTTTAAGGGCTATCTAAAGACACAGAGGCCCACCGGCGCAAAAACACCCCTGTTATTTATTTTTTAACGTAACCAGCTTTCTTCTGATATAAGCAATTTTGTGTTGCAGGGGAAGGTCTTTTGGGCAGACATCCTCACAGCCCATAAGAGACATACACCCAAACACTCCCTGCTCATCACCAATGAGCTCGTAAAAATCATCATATGTTCTGTTGTCCCGCGGGTCTAGCTCAAATCGGGCAATCTTGTTTATTCCTACGGCACCCACAAAATCTGACCTCATTCTGATTGTGCCACAACCGGCAACACAACATCCACACTCAATACAGCGGTCCAGCTCATAAACCTCCTCTGCCCTGTCGGGGTCCATTTTCCCTTCCATCTTAGAAAAATCAATCTCTTTTTCTTTACTGTGGACCCACGTTTCAAGTCTTTCGCTCATATTACGCATCCACTTACCGGTGTTTACAGACAAATCCCCAATCAACTCAAAAACAGGAAGTGGGGCCAGCCTAATTTCACTAGGGAGGGAGCTGGTGCTTGTTCTGCAGGCCAGTCCCGGGCGGCCGTTAATTATCATACCGCAGCTTCCACAAATACCCGCCCTACAAACAAAGTCATATTGAAGAGAGGGCTCTTGTTTCTCCCTAATTTCATTGAGAGCGATAAACAGCGTCATTCCAGGGGCCTCTTTTATCGGATATTCTTTTATTTTTGGGACGCTGCCTTTTATCCTTGGATCAAACCTAAGTATTTTTATCTTTAATAATCGTCTTTTTTCTTCGCTCATAATAAAGGTTCGGTTAATCTCTCGTTTTTGCCTTTATATTTTTCTGGGATTGGATAATCCAATAGCGCTTTCTGGATTTCGAACCGATCAGCGTTCGGAATTTTAGATTTAATTTCTTCTATTTCCTTTTCGCGCTTGGCTGTATTAGGGTGGTGCAATATATTATCTTTACCGTACCCCCTGGAAGCTGGCGGAAGCTCCATTTTCATAATATCAAGTTGCTCATAATCAATTTTAGGCCGGGTTGCATCCTCACTGTCCCAAGTTGCAAGGGTTCTCTTCATCCAATCCCTATCATTTCTATCTGGATAGTCCTCTCTAGCGTGGGCCCCCCTGGACTCTGTACGCTGTTCTGCACCCAAAGCGACACAGAGGGCTAGCTTAATCATCTTTTGTACCCTATAAGCTGTTACCAGCTCAGGATTAGCCGCAGAGGAATTATAGTTGACCTTGATATTCTTACTTTTTTTATATAGAGACTCTAGTTCATTTACAGCGGCTTTTAAATCATTACCATTTCTAAATATTCCAACCTTGTCCATCATAATTGTTTCCATTGCGTCCCGAATTTCAGATGCACTTTCTACCCCACCCCCATTAAGCAATTGATTGATTTTCCTTTTTTCTGAATTATAAAATTTTTCTATTAACCCAGTAGAGATAGACACATTGTTGTTTTTTTCTAGGTCATCTGAGATATATTCTGCCACCAACATCCCGGCGACCACAGTTTCGGCAACCGAATTACCCCCTAAGCGATTAAACCCGTGCATGTCCCAGCATGCCGCCTCACCAGCAGACCAGAGCCCCCTTAGCGTTGGACTTTCTCCGGTATAACATGTTTTTATTCCACCCATAGAGTAGTGCTGTGTCGGCCTTACAGGAATCCAGTCTTTAGCAGCATCTATACCAAGAAAATACTTACAAATCTCAAACACCTCCCTTAGATTTTTCTCCACATGATTGCGCCCTAAAATGGTTATATCTAGCCACAAGTGATCACCATATTTGGACTTAACGCCCCTGCCCTTGCGAATATGCTCAGTCATGCGTCGCGACACAACATCCCTTGATGCTAATTCTTTTTTTTCTGGTTCATAGTCAGGCATAAATCTATATCCGTCCACATCACGAAGAACCCCACCGTCACCACGACAGCCCTCTGTTGCGAGAATTCCTGCGGGCACTATTGCCGTGGGGTGAAACTGCACAGCTTCCATGTTTCCCAGTGCCGCTATTCCAGTTTCTAGCGCAAGGGCCGTTCCTATACCTTCGCTGATAATAGCATTGGTAGACACCTTATATATTCTCCCGTATCCTCCAGTAGCTATCGTTGTTGCTTTTGCTATATATGCGACTAGTTCTCCGGTAATCAGGTCACGAGCAATACAGCCACTACACCTCTCCCCGTCGTGGATTAGGGCCAGTGCCTCAATTCGCTCATGAATTTCTATTTCCTGTTTGATACTTCTATCGCTCATTACATATAGCATTGAGTGACCAGTGCCATCACTAACGTAACAGGTTCTCCATTTTTTAGTGCCACCAAAGTCTCGTGAGGTTATAAGACCATGGGCCTCTTTTTTTTCTGTAATTATTACCTTCTCCGCATTGATTATTGCTTCTCGATTTCCTTTGCGCACCCTGTTCCACGGCACCCCCCAACTGGCGAGCTCCCTGATAGCCTTTGGAGCAGTATTAACGAACATCCGGGCAACGCCCTGGTCGCACCCCCAATCACTGCCCTTTACGGTGTCTGCAAAATGAACATCTTCATTGTCCCCCACCCCCTTCATTGAGTTTGCAAGAGAGGCCTGCATTCCACCCTGTGCTGCGGCCGAGTGTGAGCGCTTTGGCGGGATAAGAGAAAGAACAATTACATTGTGTCCTCTATCCTTAAGCCCTGTTGCAATCCTAAGACCCGCCAGGCCGGCACCAACAACCAATGCATCTGTATAAACTACCTTCATCTCTAAATATAATTTCCCTTGGTATCTAACAAGGATGAGACCTTATAGCGTTCCCCAACCCTATCTTTGTGGGCGATCCCTATCCGAATGTAGGCCGCTAGGCTCAGCAAACCGAGAGCAAGAAAAACTACAGTCACAACCCACTTTGCCTTTTTTAACCTCTTTCTGCTTGCCCGGGGGTTTTTGCCGTCAAACCATCCCCACTTTACTGCTAAACGATACAACCCAATAGACCCATGGAACTCAACGGCCAATAAAAGTAAAAGATAGAGGGGCCACATATACTCACTCCACACCCTATCAGAGGAAGCATATGGACCAATTTCTGCGGGGTGGGTCATAATAACGTATAGATGAATAGAACCAAGAAAAAACAACGCAAACCCTGTAAATATCTGCCAAAACCACAGATTAGTATCACCATGGTTCATCATTTTCATGTGGGCCCGGTATTCCCTATACTGGTCCAAGCTATTGGGGAACTTTCTCACCGCGATTACCGCGTGGACAATAAAAACAATAAAAACACCTATTGCTACCAGGGAAACAAGGATGGGATAGCTTTTTCCAAAAAGGAACTTTCCCTCCAAAAACTTTGTCACATAAAACATTACCTCTTCACCAAAGAGTATAGATGAAACAAGTAACATATGTGCCCACATGAACAGAGCTAAAAACAAACCGGACGCGCTTTGGATAAAATCTAATTTAGCATATTTCCTGCTCTTTTTTACCTCAAAAGCCCTTCCAGCCTGTTTTGTTATATCAACAGAGATTTTCATATAAACTTCTTTAATGTTGTCACTATTTATCTAAAAGTTAACAATATAAGCTAATTATTAAAACCTACCAGAAGAGATTGCGCCAAGGTGCGAACCATAAAAGAGAAAACCGACAGCCATTCCTAGTCCCACTAAATATATAAGAGAAGCCCTTGAGCCCAAGGAGAGAGGTTTTTGTAGTTTTATTCTCCACACCAAAAGCAATAAAAGAATAAAAACAACAACCAGCTGTAAAGACGAATGGTTTTTGTGCAAAGGAAATGGACGAAGAATCATTTCCGTTTGATGTAAATCAGAAATCACCCCAGTTATAAGAGCGACGACCGATGAAATAAGGCCAAAAATAAGGTTCCACCATCCAGCGATCCCTAGGCCTTTCTTTTTAAAAAAACAACTCAAGGTGTCACACAAAAACCCCACAGAAAAAAGGGCGATTGGAAAATGAATCACCAAGGGATGTATTTCTGTAAGGTCCATTTATTTATACCGTGTTAATTGCATAGAGCCATACATGCTAACCAATAACAGAAAAACAAGACCATGGGTTACCCATAAAAATGGCGTTTTGGGGATAAATTTCAATATAATACAGTATATACCTATAAGAACAATTGCGGTTGAGAAATAAAGACAATTTCGTGCCATCGATGTCCCCATTTTTGTTACACAAACATAAAACAGTATAAGCATTCCGATTGACGATAACCACCAACCGAAAAATCGATACATTAACGTTAAATATCTAGGAAGATATTGGTTTACGCCTTGAGAGAACAGTTCATCGTATGTTGCCATCAGAAGGGCTTCATTTGCTTTTTTATCCAGGAGCCACGGATCTTGAATTGTTACATAAACAATGCCAAGAACTAGAGCGATAAGCCCAACAGCGAACATAGGGACCCAGGTTAGATTATGAAAGCCTTTACTATCCATCGATTGAAATTAATAAAGTATTTTAATGGAGACAAAAGCGAAACAACACAACTATTATTTCTGATTCCTTATTTATTAAAGAGTTTTTTGTGTTTAACGAACACCCTAAGCGGCCCTTTGGCATACCCAACGAAAGAGCTTTAGCTGGTCCTTATCGCCCACCATAACTTCAGGGTGCCATTGAACAGCAATAAAAGAATCTGGACGGTCGGCGTCCTCTATTCCTTCTGGGAGGCCATCAGGGGCGACCGCAGAAATAGAAAGCCCCCCCCCCAGGTCTCGTATGCCCTGATGGTGTGCGCTGGCAACCCCGACAGAACTTTTTCCAATTATTGAATATAAAAGACTGTTTTTTTTCAATTCAACATTATGATAAGAGATTTCACCATTAAACTCACCGTGATCAACTGTTGTTTTTGTGAGGGTTTTTAGGTCTTCATATAAAGTCCCTCCATAAATGATATTAACATGTTGTATGCCAACACAAATACTGATAATAGGCTTATGTAAACGCTTCATAGCTAAAAACATATTTCGGTCAAACGCTTCTCTCTCTGGCCTCATTACATCTTCATCTAAAAGACCAGCATTTTTTCCTCTATACACGCCACAGGGAATATCTGGACCACCAACCATTATTAGTCCATCAATATTGGCTGCCGTTTCATCTATAGACCCATCGCCCACAGGATGATGAAGGGTTACAGGAATTCCTCCCGCATTCCAAATAGCGCAATAGTATTTTTCTCTTGTTGCATTCCAAAAAGAGTCTCTATAGTAAAAATAATATGGATTTATTCCAATTACCGGTTTTTTCAAAAAGCAAGATCTCCTTTATTTTATATATTTTTTTTGTAAATAATTTATAAGACCACCACCGTGTTCTTTGAGTGAACTTTGAACTCTTAGGGTCCAGGGTTTCTCTAGGGTCTTATCCAAAAAGGGTTCGAGAAATTTTCTCTCTGAGGCTATTTTAAACAAAGCAGCTCGCTCATCTAACCCCTGTAACGCAAGGCCGGAGACTGTTTTTAGCCACGCTCCAAAAGGAAGCCCTTCGGGCCCAGCGCGAGAGATGTCCAGTGTTTCTGCAGCCCTACTAAGCGAAAGCCTTTCCCTTTTTGACCACCCGCTCACCATTTTAAGAAGTTTACCCTGAACCCCTTCTGTTGTTAAAAGCCCACACCAGAAAGCAGCTGGCGCCAATTCATATCCAAAAGGAGGGCGGTCAGCACCGCGTACCTCTAGAACGTTTTTGAACCTTACATGGGTAAAAACCTGATGTAGGGCCAACTGAATATGTTCCGATGTTAACTTGTTTTTTTTATTCAACACCTGCAACCATTTTCCCAAACTTCCTTCGTGTTTTGTGATTTTAGATTCTTTATTAAAGATAAAAAGAGAGGGGACACCCAACAGGTAATTAATAAAAGATTCAATTAAGTTATTGTTTTGATTAATTCCATGATCAAACAAATGTCCACAGCGGGACATATCCGTATTGTTCCAAACATGCAGCCGATAGTTTTTGTTTTTCACACACCCTTTTTGTTTAAACGGAACATGAGAAAAAAGAAAAGAACAAAACGGCTGAAGACAGTCGGCGATAAAGGCCATATTTTCACCATCACGCTTGGAGACCATGTCTATGTTTATTTGAACACTTGTTGAATTTCTCATCATCCACTGCCCGTGGGTGCCTGCAGACCTAAACGCTTCATTCATAAAATGATATTTTTTCATATTAATTAATTTAATTTCTTCAGGGGAATAAAGCGGGTCAATCGCAAAATCAATCGGGAATGTTTTATTATCACAACACAGTTTTTCTAGTTGGTTTATATGGTCATCCCACTGAGAGCTGATGTCATGTAGAGACACAAACGGAGACGACGCCCACTCTAGCTGCCCTCCGGGCTCTAAAGAGTAAGTGCATGGGTTCTTTTTGTTTTTTTGAAAAAGGAGAAGCCCCTCCATTAAATCATAAGAAGAAAACCTATTCCCAGAACTAACAGGAAGACGTCCCAGGGTCTTATCATAAAAAATTGTTTCAATTTCAACACCAATTCGCCTTTCTTTTTGAGGGCGAACATTAGACAAAATTGTGTCGAGAACCTTTGTTTTTAGTGTATCAGCAACAAACTTCATTTTAACAGGGTCTTGGTTTTTTCTATCATTCTACGAATGGACGTTTCTGGATTTAATCTCAACACACCTTCAATAGGGATCCACGCAACGTCGTAAGACTCATCGCTAACCACAATTGACTCTTTGTTCGAGTCAGCCTCTAGTAAAAAGCGCACATCATAATGAGAGTGAGATGTTTCAGAGTCGGTTTTTGGAATTTTATGAATATCCAAATCGAAAATAGTTTCGCTTAAAACCTTAAAATTCCGAAAGCCAGACTCTTCTGTTGACTCGCGCAGGGCTACCTTAAGCAGGTCTCCCTCCCCATCGGCATGTCCGCCTAATTGAAGCCATTTATTAATAACTTTATGATGAGTCATAAGTATTTTACGCTTATCAGGGCTCACAATCCATCCAGAACCTGTAAAGTGACCTTTTTTATTGCTTTTTGAAAACACTGCACGTTCCGTTTTATAAAAACTTAACATATCATAGGGAGCCCTTTCACGAGGATAGGTATAAATATAGGTTTCGATTAACAGTTCTAGATTAGGTGTCATTATTTAAGGTTCATTTTTGGGTCTAGATGGTCCCTTATGCTATCACCAACAAGATTAAAACCTAATACGGTAATTGCAATTACAGCTCCCGGGGCAACAGAAATCCAGGGAGCTGTTCGAATAAAATCTTTACCAAGGTTTATCATGGATCCCCAGCTCGCAGTCGGAGGTTGGGCACCCAAACCAAGAAAAGACAGGCTTGCCTCTGCCAATATTGCGGACCCAATCCCAAGCGCGTAGGTCACGATAATTGGAGAGATACAATTAGGAAAAACATGTTTCCACAAAATGTCTCCAGAGCCCAAGCCCATAGCTCGGGCTGCCAAAACATACTCTTGTGATTTTATCGATAAAACCTGCCCCCGAACAAGGCGAGCCATCCCGGGCCAAGTAACAACCCCAATTGCAACAAAAACAACCATGAGGCTTGGCTCAAAAACAGTGGTAATTGCAATTAAAAAAAGAAGAACAGGAAACCCAAACATAATATCAGTGAGACGCATAATAAAAATTTCTATATATCTCCCAAAAAAACCAGCCACACCACCCAACAATACACCAATTAACAGGGAAAGGGTGCTAGCGCAAATTCCGACCGCCAGAGAAACCCTTGCGCCAAAAATTATTCTAGATAAAACATCTCTTCCAAATTGATCTGACCCTAAAACAAATGTAAACGACTTAACCCAATCTTTCTCTAGTTTTTTATTTTCAAGAAAAAAATATCTACCAATAAAATCTGTATAATAAACACCGTTTTCCGTTTTTTTGTAGGACCGCACAGCAACAGACTGCACGGGAAGGTCTTTTCTATACCTAAAGCATAGAACTGTTCCAGAAAACCCAGGCGGCTTGTTTCTATATTCTAAAATTTGAGTGTTTGGTGAAACGGGAGATACATAGGGAGCAAACAGCCCTAATATAATAAACAAACAAACAAGGCCACTTCCCAAAACAACAGGAAAAGATAAAAGACATTTTGACATCTTTTCTCTAAAGGTTAGATACACTAATTATGCCTTTCGGCCCGGAGCCTTGGGTCAATGACACCATATAGAATATCAACAATTAGATTAACACAGATAAACATCATTGCCATAAACAAGACCGTTCCCTGGACAACAGGAAAGTCCCTACTCATAATAGCCCCCAGCGCCAACCTTCCTACTCCAGGCCAACCAAATATAGACTCAGTGAGAACCGCGCCAGACAAATAACTTCCAAAATCTGTTCCAATAACTGTCAAAACAGGAATCATGGAGTTTGGCAGAGCATGTTTTATTAAAATTTTCCACCAGGGCAGTCCCTTTGATTGCGCTGTACGAATATAGTCCTGCCCTAAGGTTTCCAACATTGCAGAGCGGGTAAGCCTTGTAATTTGAGCCGCAGAACGCAGCCCAAGGGTAAAAGCGGGGAGAACCAGATGCTCTATTCCCCCATACCCTGTGGGGGGAAGCCAGCCTAAGTAAACTCCAAATAACAAGATAAAAACCAAACCGGTCCAAAAAACAGGCGCAGAAACCCCTGTTAAAGCTAACACCAATATTGTTTTATCAAACCAGGAACCAGGAAAAAGAGATGTGACCATCCCAAGAAAAACGCCAACCAAAACAGCAACAACCATCGCCCCAACAGCAAGAACAAATGTGTTGGGGAGTTTTTCTAAAATTTCTTTAACGACAGGCCTACCAGAAATAAAGGAATTTCCCAAATCTCCTTTAATGATGTTCTCAAAAAACATCCCCATTCTAATCATTAACGGTTTGTCCAAGTTGAGTTTTTTTCTCATAATCTCCACGGTGTTTTCATCGTATCTTTCTCCAACCATAGATAAAACCGGGTCCCCCGGAAGGACGACCATAAGTACAAACGAAATAATCAACACACCCGCAATAACAGGTAAAACCTGAAGAACTCTATTGAAAACATATTTACCCATTTTTTTTCTCTAAAGATAAAAACCTTTCAGCATTAAAGACGAGCTTATTGCGATATCCCGTAACAGAGCTATGAGTAACATTGTAATTTCCCTTATGCCAGAGAAAAACCCAAGGCACTTCATCGAGTAAAATTTTATTTGCTTTTTGAACTAAAGAGGTTCTTTCTGTTCCATATGATAAAGATTGAATTTGAAGAATGATATCATCTAACAAAGGATTTGCATAACGGTTTCTTTTTGTCATGGACTCCGCAGAATAAAACAATGGATAAAGAAAATTCTCAGCATCGGGATAGTCAGCTGTCCAGTTTAAATAATACATTGGGGGCTGACCATTACGAACAGCGGACTTAAACACATTCCAATCACTTTGAACAATCTTAACATTTATTCCTATGGCAGACCAGTCTGATTGAAAGGCCTCTATAACATGAAACATTTCTGAACCACCGCCAACCCACAGCTCAGTTTCTAGCCCATCAGGATAGCCACACTCTTCCAGTAAGCGAAGTGCTTTTTTAGGGTTATATGGTAAGGTCTCAACATTATGGCGTTTCAACAAAACAGGAGGAACGGGCCCTGAGGCTAGCTTTCCACCTGGAACCAAAAGGCGAAGATGTTTTTCTCTATCTAAAGATAGGTTCATTGCTTTTCGAACACGGACATCATCAAAAGGCGGGACCAGGCAGTTTAAACCAATGTACCATATATTTAATTCCTCAACATAGACAACACTTTTCCCGTGTTCGGGATGTTTTTTCCAGCGCTGAACTTCTGTTGAGGGAATCGTTAATAGATCAAGGGCCCCCGCCTCAAACTCTGCGGACCGGGTCATGGCTTCTGGAATAATTCGAAAAACCAATCGAGGTTCTCTTGGCCCTTCCCCCCAGTAGTTTTCGTTTCGTATGAATTGAATTTTTCCTCCCCGCTCCCATTTGACCAACTTCCAAGGGCCGCCCCCGGAAGGAATTTCATTTATAGAGTCAACACCTCTATAATTAATAATTGCCGAAGAAGGCATAGCTAAATATTGAATAAATGGAGAAAACGGAGCACTTAGACTTATAATTAACGAACTATCATTTTTTACGACCAATCCTGCGATAAAACTAGACAAACCATCCATAAACTCTAAAGCACCATCAATTCGTGTAAACATCCAGCGCTGTGGAGACAGGGTTTTAGGATCTAAAACACGTTCAAATGAACGAACAACGTCATGCGCAGTGACAGGGCTCCCATCATGAAAAAAAACACCTTTTCTTATGGTAAACTCATATTTTTTACCATCAAGAGAAAGACTCCAGCGAGAGGCAATTTCAGGGACCAACTCAGTGCTATCTCCAAAACGAACCAGGTTGTCATAAACGAGGGACATAATTTTTCCTGACCGGACATCTACCGCATGAGCGGGGTCAAAACCCCTGATATCAGCTGAAAGTGATAACCTTAATCCCAATTCGGGAGGATTATTTCTGCACCCTGCGATGAAACAAAAAACAAAAACCATAAAAATTTTAAGGAAATAGAATAACATGGGAAAGCGAAAATACGATAACCTAATAATTTATTGTTAGTTATAAACCGTATCTGTTCCTAAATAAAATCAAAAAATCAAATACTATACATACACATCTTTATATTTCACCCATATTATTGTTTATTTTCTATTTTATAGGACGAGATTAATGAAAAACTATGTTTATTCTTTTGGTGGAGGAACGGCAGACGGGTCTGCCAACATGAAGAACCTATTAGGGGGAAAGGGGGCCAACTTAGCCGAAATGAATCATTTAGATATTCCTGTTCCACCGGGATTTACCATAACAACAGATGTTTGCCAACATTATTATAATTACAACCAAAGCCTTCCTGGTGAACTAGAAACACAGGTTGATAGGGCCATTGTAAATATAGAAGAAATTATGGGAGCAGAGTTCGGAGACACAAAAAACCCTCTTTTGGTTTCTGTTCGATCTGGAGCAAGGCAATCTATGCCAGGAATGATGGAAACAGTATTAAATGTTGGGCTCACCACCCACACAATACCAGGGTTGATACACAGAACAAACAATAAGAGATTTGTATATGATACCTATCGCCGGTTAATTATGATGTATTCTGATGTGGTTATGGAAAAGGCTGCTGGAAAGGAACCGGATGAGGGCCAGGGGATACGCCAAAGACTGGAAGAAAGATTGGAAGAATATAAAAAAGAAAAAAACTATTTAACCGACACAGACCTGACCAGCGGTGATTTGGAAACGCTAGTCAGTGTTTTTAAAAAAGAGATCAAAAGCATTTTGGGTGAAGAATTTCCTGATAATCCAAACGAACAACTCTGGGGCGGAATTAAAGCGGTTTTCCAAAGCTGGAACGGAACCCGGGCACAGAGCTATCGCCGTTTTGAAAACATCCCAAGTGAGTGGGGAACGGCGGTCAACATACAGAGCATGGTGTTTGGAAATATGGGAGAAGATAGCGCCACAGGGGTGGCTTTTACCCGAAATCCCGCTACAGGTGAAAATAAATTTTATGGTGAGTGGCTTTCAAACGCACAGGGAGAAGACGTTGTTGCGGGGACCAGGACCCCAGGCCCACTAAATGAGGACACTAAAACTAAAGAAACAAGAAACCTGACCTCCCTAGAAACAGCCATGCCAAACCTTTATAAAAAACTGGCTAATATTCGCCTTAAGCTAGAAAAACACTATACTGACATGCAGGATATAGAATTTACCATTCAGAAAGGCCACCTGTGGATGCTTCAAACGAGAGCCGGAAAGAGAAACGGTGCGGCAGCAATCAAAATGGCAGTTGACATGGTTGATGAAAGGTTAATTAACAAACAAACAGCCCTAAAGCGCGTAAAACCGGAACAGCTGGATGAGCTTTTACACCCAATGTTAGACTCGGAAAGCGAAAAAGGGGCTAGGTTAATAGCAAGGGGGCTTCCCGCCGGACCAGGAGGTGCCGTGGGAAAAGCTGTTTTCACAGCGGACGATGCTGAGTTATGGCAAAAGAGAGGAGAAAAAGTCGTTTTAATAAGGGAAGAAACATCACCTGAAGATGTACATGGGATGCATGCCGCGGAAGCAATCCTTACTGCCAAAGGGGGAATGACATCTCACGCTGCGTTGGTTGCAAGGGGCTGGGGAAAATGTTGTATTGTAGGCTGTGGAGATCTCCATATAAACACGAAAAAGAGAGAGGTCTCCATTGACAAAACAACCCTTAAAGAGGGGGATTGGATTACCATGAATGGTACAACTGGAAAAGTTTACGCAGGAAAGGTTGGACTAATTCCTGCAGACCCCGATACACACATTGAGTATAGAACACTAATGAAATGGTCGGACGAAATTAGACAATTAAAGATTAGAGCCAATGCCGATACGCCTGAAGATGCGGCACAAGCAATAAGGTTTGGGGCTGAAGGGATTGGGCTATGCCGAACAGAGCATATGTTTTTTGATGAGCTGAGAATTATGGCTATACGAAAAATGATTTTGGCAGAAAATAAATCAGACAGACGATCGGCTGTAATGGAATTACTTCCTTTCCAGAAAAATGATTTCAGAGGGATTTTGAAGGAAATAGGAGAGAAACCCGTAACCATACGCCTTTTGGACCCCCCACTACATGAATTTATAACACTAACAGAAGACCAAATAAGCGACCTTGCAGAACACGTAGGCCAAAACAGGGCAAACATTAAAAAACGAATTTCAAACCTACATGAATTAAATCCCATGTTAGGACATCGTGGATGTCGCCTTGGGATTGCATATCCAGAAATTACACAAATGCAATCAAGAGCCATCTTGGAGGCGACAGCGGAACTTACAAAAGAGGGCACCTCTGTTTTTCCGGAAATTATGATTCCACTGGTAGGGACCGTAACAGAGTTTTTAAATCAAGAAAAAATTATAAGAGAGGTGGCAAAAGACACATTAAAGGAAACAGGGGTTAAATTTAATTTTACCGTTGGCACAATGATTGAACTACCAAGGGCCTGTCTTACGGCCGATGAAATTGCAGAGAGCGCTGAGTTTTTCAGCTTTGGGACAAATGATTTAACCCAAACAACATACGGTTTTAGTCGGGACGATATTGGCTCCTTCTTGCCAGATTATTTAGACCGAAAAATTCTTTCTCACGACCCCTTTCAGTCTCTAGATATAGCTGGCGTTGGAAAGTTGGTGTCCATGGCGGTTAAGCTAGGCAGGGCGGTTAATCCAGAATTAAAGATTGGTATTTGTGGGGAGCACGGCGGAGATCCTAATTCCATTAAGTTTTGCAAAGACAGCGGTTTAGATTATGTAAGCTGCTCTCCGTTTCGGGTGCCCATTGCGCGGCTAGCAGCCGCTCAGGCAGAACTATAAAATTAAACTGTATTTTACGACCATACTGTTTCTAAGGTAAAACAAAAAAGCCTCATTATTTATGAGGCTTAAAATTTTATTAAACTAAAAAATATATTATTCTGCGTTTGCAGTTTCTGTTACAACCTCTTCTTGAACCTTGGGACCCATTTGATCTTTTGTAGTTCTCTTCGGAAAGAGTATTTCTACCCGCCTATTTTTTGATCTACCCTCAGGGCTATTGTTTTGTTCAGCAATCCAGGGCTGATCCAAAAGCCGTGGAAATGGAGGCTTTTCCCTGGGAGAAAACTCAGCCATACCTGTTGCCTCAAGTCTTAGTGGATCTACATCCATATTTATAAGCCTGCGCACAACGGACGAGGCACGGGCAGCAGATAGTTCCCAGTTAGAAGCATACTTTTTCAGTAATCGTTTAGGGATGGGGCGATTATCTGTATGCCCCTCAATAAGGACAGGGTGGTAATTATTTGGAGCGTTAATAATTGGAACTAGTTTATCTAAAATAGGTTGAAACTCAGGCTTAAGAGCAGCTGACCCACCGTCAAAGCTTGCCTCTTGAGATATAGAAATAACCAAACCATCGGGGGTTGAAAAAACCTCAACCTTTTCCTTTATTTCTTCGTTTTCCTGTTTTTCTAACATGGCAACTGTCTCAGATTTAATATCAGCCAGGTCCATAGCTCCTTCCATCTTTTTCGTTGAACCAACGGACTTGCCCATAGAATCAGACATTTCTTGAAGTTTCACAGGATCAAGGGTTGACATAGCAACAAGAAGAACAAAGAAAGCCATTAAAAGGGTCATCATATCAGCAAAGGTTCCAAACCAACCTGGCAACCCCTCATCAACGGAGGCCGCCCCGGACTTAAATCCTTTTTTATAATCTAATGTTTTTGCCAACTAACCCTCTCTCTTCCACTCTTTTGGAGGAATAAAGGAGTTCAACTTTTCCCTTACAATAATAGGGTGTTTCTTTTGGTGAATTAACTTTGCCCCCTCAACAAGCAGCGCCTGTATAGTGGAGGTAAACTGTATTCGGCTATCTACCTTTGCTGCCATAGGTAGAAAAAAAAGGTTTGCCAAAACAGACCCATAGAACGTTGTAATAAGAGCAGCAGACATACCGGCACCTAGCGCATCCGTGCCCCCGGCCCCACCAAACCCCGAAAGCATGATAACCAAACCAATCAACGTACCAACCATACCCCAGGCCGGTGCCATATTCCCCATTGTCTTAAATAAATTTGCCTGTGCTTTTTCTCTTACCTCTCTATAATCAATTCTGGTGTTTAAAATATCAGTAATCTCGTCTTCTGAGTAGCCATCAACAACCATTTGAAGACCATCTTTAAAAAAGAAGTTTTTTACGGACCCAAGCTTTCCTTCAAGTTCGGTAGTGCCTTTTCTGGCAACCTCAGAAACCTCAACGGCCTCTTCTACATAAGTTCCCAGCTTAGCACCGCTTCCCTTAAAGGTTGCACCGATGGCTGCCCCTAGTGCCATTATATCATTCAAAGGAAAAGCAACAGCCACAGAAGCTATCATTCCTCCAAATACGATAATAAAACTACTGGGAGAAATAAAAACACCTGTTCCTGCTCCAGCTGCTGCCGCGGCGGAAAAGATTCCACCCATTATCATACCAAGCCCAGCGATTATTCCAATTAATGTTGCAATATCCATATAATGATTACTCCTTTAGATTTTTCACACCCTATTGTCTAATAATCGTATGTGAAACACAATTTTTTAGTTTTTTTTATTAAATAGGCCATTAAATTTAAACAATGCCTTCCTTAACACACACTGAATAGTGAAATTCTTTATTCTTTTTTAAAGACACATTACCGTGGGTGAACTCGAGGTTCAGGTTAAGATCCGAGGTAAGGGGGATGCGGATACCCAATTTGGTACCTTTTCCACCGAACTCACCCACTAAATTTATTTTTAACGCCATATTAATTTTTTCTCTTGTGTTGTTTTAAAAAACACCCTTGAACCTATAACAGCTACAAATCCTGATATAAGTGTAATGTTTATTAAAAAGCTCCTCTATAAACAGCCAAACACATTCTCTAATAATTTCCTTTTACCTCGGGAAGATTGAAAATGACAATCTCTGTCATTTTTATATATTACCTAGAAAAAAGTACGGTTGTCAAGAAAATTATAAAATATATCCAGAATTATAAAATTCTTTTTAAGTAGAACATATTACCACAACCACAGATAAGTAACAGCACGATTTTTTCGACCTAGATCAATATCATGAGGGTTCCCACAGTCAGCTCTCATCTCTGAAGTCTCTTTATGAAAAATATCATAATCTTCACCGAAAACCACGGCCCTAAACCTTCCCTCCTGTTCACAGCACCACTCCCTAACGGCCTCACGCAACTTGCCCCACCCATGTCCATGAATAATTTTTATACAGCGCACGCTTCCTTCAAACTGATAACGACTTATTTCTGTTTCCAGCACACCAACGGCAGACTCAAGCGAAGACCCTTTATGACCTATATCTAATATTTTTAACATTTCTATAATTTTTAAAATTTAGATTGTTTTTCAAAACATTCATTTACCACATATGATATAGACCTATTGTGCCCCAACCGTTTGCCATTTAAACTGTCTGGCAACTGCACCACACTGCCTCCACGAACCGAAATCTCCTGAGGATCGACAGCTAAAGACAGAAAGGCCCCGTCTTGCTTGTGTTGAGTTCTCCACTGAGTAAAAGAATTTATTAATTTCATTTTTTTATAGTCAGGCCAATCAGGACACTTTTTGTTAAATTTTGGATAACCAGAAAGAGGAGCTGCAACACTATGAATCTCCACAGAACCAAGAGGGTCATCAATTAAATTAGCCGTTATAATACCACCATAGCTGTGACCAAACACAATAAGATGTTTTATCGTTGGGTATTTTTTAAAAAGGTTTTTTAAACTAGAAAGTAAGATTTCTGTAGCACTTTTTGGACACCTGTTCCAGTTCCATCTATAATAAAAAACCTGTTTTTTTGATTCCGCCATATATTTTAAAGGATAGACCCACTCATACCCAAGCGAACCATACCCATGAACAGCAATAATTACCGTATCTACTGTGGATAAATTGTAAAATATTTTATTAAGACCTAGCGGTAGACCCTGAATTAATTTTCCTGATTTTTTTACCTCATCCCCGGCAACTAATAAGGAATAAGAGACTCCATGTTCATGTTTTTTATTGCAAGAAGTACAGGTAAATAGAAGGCCCAACAATAAATATAAGAGTGTTTTATATAGACCCTTTAAACTGTGTTTGTTTTTCATAGTTTAACTGATATACGCATTGTTCTTCTTAAATTTACACATATAATAAATGTTTATCATACCCGTGAAAACACATTCTAATTAAACAACTTTTCGTTTTTAGTGACTGATACGATTATATCTACAAACCCCCTAACGCAGATGGAAGTGGGAAAGGTATACAAAACTAGCCCCAGCATGTTGGACAATATTCTTAAAGAAAGCGTCTCAGTACAAAAAAAATGGAGACGACTTAGGGTAAAAGAAAGAGCGTTGATACTTAAAGAGGTGCGAAAGCAGCTTGTAAAAAAATCAGACGAACTTATATCCCTTATTTCTGAAGAAACGGGGAAGCCATTTTGGGATAGTTTTATAGAGGTAATGACGGCTGCGGAACATCTTAAATATATGTGTAGCCATGCGCCCCTTGTTTTATCACAAGAGAAACGATCCCCCGGTATTTTTATACACAAAAAAACATATATTCGATATTTTCCTCACGGAACAGCTGGAATCATTTCCCCCTGGAACTATCCGCTTATTCTCACTGCGTCCCCGGTTGTGGAAGCGCTTCTTTCGGGGAACACAGTGGTGCTTAAGCCGTCCGAGTTAACACCACTTACAGGTAACAAAATCAGACAAATCTTTATAGAGGGAGGAGTTCCTAAAGACGTATTTCAGGTCGTCCACGGATTTGGTGATACCGGAGCAGCGCTGGTGGACAGCCCTATGACAGATATAATTTGTTTTACGGGGAGCGTAAAGGTTGGCAGGATTATTGCCGAATCCTGTGGCAAACTGCTTAAGCCGTCTATTTTAGAACTAGGAGGGTGTGACCCAATGATTGTTTTAGAGGATGCGGACCTAGCCCGCTCTGTTTCTGCAGCTGTGTGGGGTGGTTTTTCAAATTGCGGTCAGACCTGTATTTCTGTAGAAAAAATTTATGTAATGGATTCGATTGCAGATTTATTTATTGAACGCCTTAAAAAACAGGTATTAAACCTTACACAATCCGACAACCCGGAAAGAGCAGACATAGGGGGAATGATAAACCAAAACCAGAAACAGGCAGTGAAATCCTTTCTAAATGAAACCCGAGGCGAGGGAATAACCTTTCATTTAGACGATAAAAAGATAATAGAAGACAGCTCGTGTTTTTTGCCACCAACAATCATTGAAATAGACAGTAGCTCATCTTTGTCAACGCAATCTGAAATATTTGGACCAGTGATTATAATAACCCGGGTTCAATCAGAAAAAGAGGCCATAGACAAAGCAAATGACACAGAGTTTGGATTAAGCGCTTCTGTGTTTTCTAAAAACCGAAGAAAAGCCAGGAGGGTTGCCGGCCAGATAAGGGCAGGCTCTGTTTGTATTAATGATATTAACTCGAATTATATTTGTGCATCTCTTCCCTTTGGAGGTGTGGGAGTGTCTGGCATTGGGCGTGTTCATGGCCCCGAGGGGCTCAAGGCCTTTTCTCAGGTTCAGGCTGTGTGTGAAGACAGGTTAGGACTAAAAAAAGAACTGTGGTGGTTTCCTATTGCGGATGTAACAAAAAAATGGTTTAAGAGGTTTTTTAAGTTTTGGTACGGGTAAGGGGATTATTTTCCAGAGATGCGCTGTTTGTATTCCAGCCGTAGATCTAAGACTGCCATCACATAGTTATCGTGATGGTTGTAAGCATAAATAGATTTCCAGTTTTTTGAGTTTCGTTCAAATGAGCCCCCAGGTTCATAACCATTTTTTATAAGATAATTTGCTATACTTGCCATTACATCTGCCCACTCATTAAATCGGCGAACACCGTCTCCATCAAAATCAACGGCAAACCGATTGAAACTTGAAGGGATAAACTGCCCAAAACCAAACGCACCTGCATATGAACCAGGAATAGAGTGAACAGGGATATTATCTCGATAACAGTAATCTAAAAACTCTGCTAATTCTTTTGATGCCCAGTTTTTTTTCTTTGGCATAGTGTGAATAATTGTGTACAGAGCACTAAACACATCATAGCGGCCCGGAAAAGACCCAAAATTACTTTCAATTCCCGTAATACTTAGAATTAAGAACGGGTCTACCTTCAAACTGTCTGATATTGATTCAATCAACCCAGCCTTAAGATTATAAAATCCAACCCCATCTCTGATTCGTTTTTTAGTAAGAAAAAATTTCTTATACTCCGGATATTCTTTTTTCTCGTAGGCAAACTCAAATCTATTTGGAATGTCCTCGTAAATTTTCACCGAATCTGAAGAGAACGAACTCACCACATAATCTAGGGGAATATTTTTAGCCTCAACAAGAGGCAATACGGCCTGAAACGCAAGATCCTCTTTTAGTTTTTTTGAGTTGGCTCCAAAAACAAGAGACAGAAAAAAACAGACAGAGAGTAAGGACGTTATTTTGCTTTCCAAGATTATCATTAGCTGATGAATATATTAAATAAAATTACTTTCCCTAAAACATGATAAAATAGAACTTATTTTTTATATGGTATGATTTTTGGATAAAAGAGAAAGACACACAGCCTTTTTCCGGCCATCTTTTAAAGGGTGGCCACGGCTTTTTCTGGAGCACTCACCCCGCTTTATTACAAAGAAATAAATTGAAGGCCAGAATGTTAATCCTGTAACTTCTTGATAATAGACTCAATGAATAACACACCGCTAAACCCAAAAACACTTTTAATACCAATATTCTTGAGCATTATTTGCTGTAATACCGAGAACGGTAAAGTTGAAAAAGAAAAAAAGAATCTGGATTTTAATATTAATTATGAACTACTAAATCCTAAAGCCATCACTGATGACGAGGGATTTATGATGAATGTTCCAGCTAATTGGAACCCTTTAGATAGCCTATTGAAATCTAAATTAACCCGATCTTTTAGTTTACTGGGAGAACCCACTAAATTAATATTGGTGAATGCTTTCCGGTCACAGGGCGGCTCTCAATGTATTGTCTCGAAAGTAATTACAGACAAAAAAGACTTTAGTTTTATTTCTGAAGATATTATTTCCAGTATTCAATCAAAAATACATGGCGATGGATATAAAACAAATACTTTTAATATTAACAACCTAAGTGCGAAACAATATTTAGTTCGCGGTAAAAACCATGTTGTTATTAAATTATATATACGGGTAAAAGAATTTTATCAGGTTGATTTTATCATACCACGAACCCAATATGAAACTGAAATGGAAAGCATAGAATCATCAATAGGTACAATAACACATAAAGGAAAACTATAATGAAAAAGAAGATAACAGCCCTTATGGTGATAATTGCGCTATTAATTGTTGCATGCTCAACCCATGTACATACAATAGGGACAGGTCCAGAAACAGGAATAAGAGTAACTGCACGGCAATTTTATTTATTGTACGGATTGATTCCACTAAACACAGTAAACACCGATGAAATGGCTGACAATTCTGCGAATTATGAAATACAAACCCAAGTAGGCATTGTAGATGTCGGCATAGCTGTGGGACTCGGAATTGTAACCCTTGGTGTTGGGCCTACAATTGTCCAATCCAGAACAGTCACCGTTACAAAATAGTTTAGGTGAAACAATTTAAATGTTTGACACAAAAAAAGGAAAAAGGATTTATGAAACTAGCTTATAAACTGTTGCTAATAATAACTATTTCCACACTTTTCTCTCAGGACCAACAATTCAAGCTCCAAGATGGAACCATCATTGTTGGTACGGTTCAGGAGGAGACAGACACCACACACACTATTAAGACAAAGTATGGCTCTGTTATAGTGAACAAGAATGAGCTGGTTCAGCTAGAATATGAAGTTATACTAAATAGCGGGGAAATATTCAGAGGAACAAAGCTGAGCGAAACGGATGAAACAATTCAATTAAAAACCAAAGTGGGAACTTTGAACATTGTAAAATCAGATATTTTAGATATAAAAGAAGCCAGCCAAGTAACCCAAACAACAGAAAAAAAGGAAAATTCAACCACAAAATATCGAAGACCCTATAGTCTTGCTGATTTATTGTTTGGAACAGGAACAGGTACGGGGAGCACAACAGGCAAGGACATTAAATTTGCCATGGGGGAAGAGAGGCTTATTGATACATTTTTTGACCCCACGGCTTATGTGCTTGATGATGGCACCTTATATTTAAGCGGCCTGTCTTTTGGTTTTGGGTTGTCGGATAAATTAATGGTGACCACACAATGGAGTGCCTTCTATTGGGGTGATTTTAATTTAAGGCCTAAATATATGCTTTTTCAAAAAGGTAATTGGGAAAAAGAGTCTGCACTAGCTGTCGGCGGACATTTTCACACCTTTTGGCAGCCGAACAAAGTAACCTGGCAATCCGGGATGGATTCGGTTTGTGTTGATAGTGAGCAGTGCAATAATTACGAAGAAAAAAACTATGGTGGATATTTTCCAATAGGCGCAACGATTGAAGGCGGGAAAGAGTATTATGATGAAGAAGACCCTTTGGATGTAGAGGAAACTGATGATTTAGATTTTATGGTTGAGTTTTTTTCGGCCTACACCTTTTCAAAGTCCAGAAAAGGCATGCGAGGAAGGATATCTAACACCGTAGGAGCCTTAGTGCAAATCCCCCTAAATCACGATACATATCCTTATCGTATATATTGGGGATTAGATATAGACATTACACCCCAATTAAAAATGATTGGGGAGGCTTTTTATGATCCATTCTTTTTAGAGCTTAGCCAAAGGACACACAGCGATGGACCCTTTAGTGACAATTACACATATAAAATTAAAGATACTCCCGTAACAGAAGACGATTTTAGATCCATTCGTCCTATCCATTTTGACTTTGGTTTTATTTATGCTGTAAATGAGCATTTTCGCTTTGGTCTTCATTCTCAACCATATATTATAGCTTTTTACTGGAAGTTTTAATTTAAGAGAAACCACCAATAACCACCATACCTTGACAGAGTCTCCATTCAGTGAGCGGTGTACAGAGAATTAACCCCTTTTTACTGGTTGTTGCTCTTTTATCGGTCAGCTCCTCATCCATTATAGCCCGATTCCTTCCTGATGTTTCCGCTGTTGTTATTGCATTCTGGCGAATGGGGCTGGCCTCATTTTTCCTTTGGGCTTACAGCGGGTTTAAAAATCAGGGAAAACTAAAATCACAATGGAGAACTCCTGTTATCTTTGCAGGAATTCTTCTCGGTTTTCATTTTGCCTTTTTCTTTTCAGCAGTTAAGCTTACAAAAATTTCCAATGCAACCCTATTAGGAACAACTGCGCCACTCTTTACTTTGTTTATTGAGGTATTTATTCTTAAAAGACGCTTTCCATTGATAACTTATTTTGCAATTTTGATTTCGATTATTGGCGTAGTGATTGTACACGGGTTTTCTATAGATATGGGTTCACAGGAAACAATAGGTAACCTCCTTGCCATTTGCTGTTCTGCGTGTATTGCGCTGGTTTTTTTAATTGCAGAAAAAGTGAGGCAAAACACATCAACAATAGTTTATAGTAGACATCTTTTTATGGTA
>Ga0208411_1000170_pt1 | contig 51949 bp, 50 predicted proteins | sample ETN01SmetaG_4_FD_185793 | JGI IMG/M metagenome (GOLD analysis project Ga0208411, IMG submission 185793) | Marine microbial and viral communities from oxygen minimum zone, Eastern Pacific Ocean - ETNP2014F12-01SV261 (SPAdes) (version 2) | ecosystem: Environmental > Aquatic > Marine > Oceanic ... | reverse complement strand
GGAGGTGATGAGAATCGAACTCACGACCTCTACGTTGCGAACGTAGCGCTCTAGCCAACTGAGCTACACCCCCGTGGGCGGTGGTGAGCGTAGCGGGGGACCCGCCGGGTCTGTCGGGGTCAGTTGGCCTGTCGGCGCAGGACTGCCTCGTCGCTCATCGCCACCGAGACCTGCTCGCCGGCGAGGAACGGGTTGGCAGGCCTGAGCGGAACGACGGTCGCCCGGCGTTCGCTCTCATTCTGGTGGCGGTTCGTGAGCATCACGGCATAGCCGACCAGAGCAATGTCGACAAGGAAGTGGATCATCCAGAGGATTCCGCCGACAGCCACCGCGCCGAGAAGGGTGAAGGTGGCCACCCCGGCGAGGGCGACGAGGACGTCGCGGCGTCGGCGGCGTGCTGCAGAGGCTCCGCTGGGGACGGCCTTGGCCGACTGGTGGAGGGATCGCAGACCGTTGGCATCGAAGCGGGCGACCGCTGAGAGGCTCCCCACGGGTCGCATCGCAGGTCCTTCCCTGCGCAACAGCGGGGGTACCAGCACGGCTGCCCACAGGACTCCGAGGCCCAAGAGAATCAACACGATCAGGTTTCCCTCCCCGCCGATCCACTGTGGTTGGCGTGTGGCACCACCGTACAGTCCGACCCCTTTCAAATGGTGGATTTCCACGCGCGGAGCGCGCGAACATTCGCGCGGGCCGGGCGATCCCCATCCACCGGCAATACAGGCCCTCAGGCCTCCCTGCTCCAGGGCCCCGAACGACCCCCCGATTTCTCCCAGAGCGCGACATCCGTGATGCTCATCGACCGGTCCATCGCCTTGCACATGTCATAGACGGTGAGGGCTGCCAATGAACAGGCCGTGAGCGCCTCCATCTCAACCCCGGTCCGCTCAACGGTCTCGGCAACAGCCTCGATGTCGACCCACGCCTCTCCCACGACCAGGTCAACCGATACTGAACCCAACATCAGGGGATGGCACAACGGGATCAACTCCGAGGTCCGCTTGGCCCCCTGTATGCCGGCCACACGTGCCACGGCCAGGACATCGCCCTTGGCGACGGTTCCCCCTGCGAGCGCCTGAGCCGTTTTCGCCGACATGGTCACCCTTGCCCGTGCAACGGCCCTACGACGGGTCGCCTCCTTGTTGCCCACATCGACCATCCGGGCCCGACCCTCGGCATCCAGATGGCTGAAGCCCCCGGTTGTGTCGCTCATAGCCCGGCTGTTCCCCTCATGGCAGACACGGTCCGACTCATCCCCCTATCTGTGACATGGAGCGGGCGGGCCTGATGAAGCCCACCGTTCCGATGCCGTGACCAGCCCACTTGGAGCCCACCGCCTGCTCAAACATCTCACCGATCTCGGCATCGGTCGCGCCGCTGCGAATCAGGCCCCGTAGGTCGAATTCGTCGACAGCGAACAGGCAGTTCCGGAACTGGCCGTCGGCGGTTAGGCGAACCCGGTCACACGAATCGCAGAACTTCTCGGTAACGCTGGCGACCACCCCGACCTCACCACCACCGTCCTCGTATCGGAACCGGGTTGCCGGAGCCGAGGTGCGCTCGACCGGAACGAGGGGGAAGGCCTCTCCGATGGTCGAGATGATCTCAGACTGGGTCACCACCGAACTATCAGACCAGGCCTCATCGGCATCAAGTGGCATGAACTCGATGAATCGCACCACCACCCCCCGTTCCCGCCCGAACCGGGCGAAGGAGAGAACCTCGTCGTCGTTGACACCACGCATCACGACCACGTTCACCTTGACCGGGTTGATGCCCACCTCGATGGCCCTGTCGATGCCGGCCAGCACCGCCGGTAGGCCGTCGCGGAGGGTCAGCTCCTCGAACCGGTCGCGCCGAAGCGAGTCCAACGACACGTTGATCCTCTTCAGGCCCGCCTCGGCAAGGGGCGCCGCCATCGTTTCGAGCATTGCAGCGTTCGTCGTGAGGCACAGGTCCACCGGCAACCGGGCCAACATCTCGACAAGGGTTACCAGATGTGCCCTGACCGTGGGCTCACCACCGGTGAGGCGGATGCTCTCCACCCCGTAGCCCTCGACCAGCAGTCGGGCCACCCGTTCAATCTCCTCGAAGGTGAGAAGACCCTCACGTGGCAGCCACTCAAGGCCCTCGGCAGGCATACAGTACCGACAGCGGAAGTTGCACCTGTCGGTCACAGAGACCCGCAGGTCCCGGTGAACCCGCCCGAAGGAATCAATCAGCCGGTCACTCACATGCCACAGCGTAGGGCCGGACCCAGAAATGTGGGACATCGGAACGGCCCGTGGCTCAACGCAGCAGTAGGACCTCGACCTCGCCACCGTCGGGAATCCCGTCGCCATCGGGAATGACGGCCAGGCCATCGGCCGCAGCCATCGCCGAGAGTTGGTGGGAGTGCTGCCCACCAGCCGTCGACACCCTGAACCGGCCGTTCTCATAGCCAACCATCACCCTGGCAAAGTGAACCTTTCCGTCCGGGTGGCGACCCAACCCGCCATCGCTGACCGCCGTTACACGTAACCTTTCCAACCGGGTATTCCCGAGCATCGACAACAGCGCCGGCCTGGCAAACAACTCGAAGGAGACCATGGACGAGACAGGGTTCCCCGGCAACCCGAATACCGGCGTTCCGTCGACCAGGCCGAACGCCAACGGCTTGGCCGGCCTTATCGCCACCTGCATCCAGCGCATGTCGCCGATCCGATTCAGGACCACCTTCACGTAGTCGAAGTCACCCATGCTCACCCCGCCGGAGGTGATGACGGCGTCGCAGTCGGCCGCACCAGCCAATATGGCCTGTTCGATCTCTCGCTCATCGTCGGCCACCAGACCGAGGTCCACACCCGTGATACCGGAATCCTCAAGGAGGGCCAACAGGGCATCGCGGTTGCTGTCACGAATCTGCCCCGGACCCGGCGTGCCGGTCACCAACTCGTCGCCGGTGGAGAGGACCCCCACCCGGAGGTGCCTGTACACGGCGACGCTGCGACAGCCGATACTGGCCAGCACACCGATGTGGGTCGGCCCAAGGACGGTGCCAGCGGCAAACACCTCCTGACCAGATCGCAGGTCCTCACCGGCACAGCGAACATGGTTGCCGACGGGAACCTCTATCTCGACCGTCACAATGGTGTCGTCGGCCGAGGCCGAGGTGCGTTCGACCATCACCACCGCATCTGCACCGGGAGGCATCGGGGCGCCGGTCATGATGCGCATCGCCTCACCGACACCGACCTCCCGGTCTGACACCGACCCGGCAGCCAGCGTGCCGACAATGAAGAGGCCGACGGGCGCTCCAGCCGTGTCGGCAGCCCTCACGGCAAATCCGTCCATTGCAGTGTTGTCGAACGGTGGCACTGCCTCCACGGCGCCCACTGGCCCCGAAAGGACCAGACCCAGTGCCCCTCGGAGGTCGACGACCCCGGCCACCGGCGCAGGGCACCGGTCAAGCACGTACGCCCGGGCTTCCTCGAGGGGAATCACCGGGAGAGGATACCCACGGGTCTCAGGCCACAATCCCCAACCCGTAGGTCAACGGCACGACCTGTCATGAACCCGGCTTCCATGACCTTTCGTTACCTGTGAGTAGGCGCCTGATGTTGGCCTGGTGTCGCACGATCAACAGGACGGTGAGGCAGACCACCACGATGGCTTCCAGAATGGGGACGCCACTCAGGAGGATCAGGCAGGCCATCGACACGGCCATCGAGAGCGAGGCCAGCGACACCTTGCCGGTGAGCCTCGCCATCAGGAGGAAGATCGCCGTTCCGATGATGGTCAAGAATCCGAACAACACACACGCTCCGCCACCAGCAGTGGCCACCCCCTTGCCCCCCCGGAACCGCCGGCTCACGGGCACAACATGGCCTACCACCGCTGCAGCCCAGCACACCGCAGCCAGGGGTCTTCCGCCCACGGCCAGGCCCACCCCGGTGGCAACCGCACCCTTACCGACGTCCAAGGCAAACACGATGATGCCGGCTCGCCTCCCGGCCACCCTGAAGACGTTGGTCGCACCCGGGTTGCCTGAGCCCTCACGGGTCGGATCGAGGCCCTTGCGTCCGGCCACGTAGTGGGCCGAGGGCAGCATTCCGAGCATGTAGGCACCGACAACCAGGGCCACGTCGACAACGTTCACCCCCACAGCATCACCCCTCCGGGAACCGTTCATGCAGATTCCAGTGAATGCTTGCACATCCAACGAGGGCCGATACCCCGGTAGGCTTCCTCTCCGGCTTCCCGACGATCACCTGAACACTCAACGAGCCCTTCTGCCATGCCCACCTACCAGTATCGCTGCCCTGGCTGCGCCAACGAGTTTGAGGTGCGTCAGGCCTTCAGCGACGACCCCGTCACCACCTGCCCCACCGAGGGCTGTACCGGCGCGGTCCGCAAGGTGTTTGCCAGCGTCGGTATCTCCTTCAAGGGTGACGGCTTCTACAAGAACGACCACGGCTCGAGCGCCGCAGGCAGGAAGTCCGAACAGAAGTCCGAGAACAAGCCTGAGAAGATGACCACGTCGTCCGACTCTGGAACAGGAGGCTCCTCGGCGAAGGACACCCCGTCCAGTTCCAACGGCTCAAAGGACAGCTCCACCACCAAGGACTCCAAGGACAAAGGCTCCAAGGACAAGAAAGCCACGCCGGCCACCTAGTCAGGTCCCAGAGCCGGCCCACCTCTCCCACTACATCCCCCACGGAAACCCCACTCAGGGAGGAACCATGGGGTACCTGCTTGCCCGCCTCAGACACTGGGCCGCTCACCACAGGTTGGCATGGTGGTCCGGAGCAGCAGCCCTCGCCGCCCTTGCCGGCATCACGATCCAGTCCGCAGCCGGACCCGAAGCCTGCCCCGCCCCCGCCGAGATGCCTGCTGCACCCCCGCCGGATCGCTAGTCGAGGGTGAGCGCGGGGTGGCACTTGACCGCGGCTCCGACTCGTTGCCTCTGTCGGTTGGCGACCGGGTCGACCTGATAGCCGTCGACGACTACTCGCCCGACGGCCGCCTCCTGGTTACCGAGGCCCGAGTGCTTGACATCGAAAAGGACGCCGTCACCGTCGCCGTGCCCTTCGAGGGGGTGGCCGAGCTCACCGCTACACGCCGCTGGGGTGATGTGGCACTGGCACTGCTGCCCGGCTGACCCACCGGGTCAGCGGAATGACGAGGCCAGCAGCACCAACACGCTGGCCCCGACCACCACCCGGTACACGGCGAAGCCACCAAAGCCGGTACGGGCAACCAGGCGCAGCATCCAGTGGACGGCGAACCACCCGCTGGCGGCGGCAGCGAGGGTTCCCCATGCGAAGGCTCCCCACCACCCTGTCGGAACGACCAAGTCGGGTACCTTGACAAGGCCGGCTCCGGCGATCACTGGAAGGCTCATCAGGAACACGAGCCTCGTTGCGTCCCCACGATCCAACCCCAGCCCCCGTGCCACGGTGAGGGTCACCCCGGAGCGGGACACACCAGGCTGGAATGCCAGACCCTGAGCCGTGCCCAGCACCAGGGCGTCGCGTAGACGCAGGTCGTCGACACCACGACCGGAAGGTCGACGGTCGGCCAGGTAGAGGGCCAGCCCAAACACGATCAGACTCACTGCGACAAGCCATGTCCGGTCACCGAGGTCGTCGGTGACGGCCAGCACGGCGATGCCCAACATGCCGGTTGGCACCGCTGTGGCGACCAACAGCCATGCGACCCGCGCATCGCCGGTCAGGGGCCCACGGACCTTCAGCCAACCCAGGCCGGCAGATCCGTAGCGGACCACGTCGGAACGCAGGTACGCAGCCGATCCAACCAGGGTTCCCAGGTGGAGGGCCACATCGAAAGCGTTCTCGAGGGTGTCGTCACCCCCGAAGTGGTCCCATCCGAACAACCATGGCACCAAAGCCAGATGGCCACTGGAGGAGACCGGCAGGAACTCGGTCAGCCCCTGAACCAGGCCCAGGATGATCGCATGCAGGACCGACACGACCGGATGCTCAGGTTCCCGAGATGGTGAGTTCGCCGATTACGAGGGTTACACCGGCAGCCTTCATCGGCAACCACTGGAGGTCACAGCCAATGGCTTCGATGTCGAGCAGCATTCGCTGGATCGTCGAGGCAATCGTGAACTCGCGAACCGGCTCGGCCATCTCGCCTCCCCTGATACGGATTCCCTCGGCGCCCGTGGAAAAGTCTCCGCTGACCGGATTGACCCCTGAGTGCAGCCCGCTGACGCCCTGTATGAGGATTCCGTCATCGATACCTGCCACAAGGTCGGCCTGGCTGAGCGCACCTGGAACAACCGACACCGCCCTCACACCAGCCCCCGGCGTGGACGAATAGCCCCGTACCGCTGAACCGGTTGAGACGGTGCCGGCCCGACGTGCGGTCTGGCTGTTGTGGACGAACCGGTCAAGACGGCCGCCGGCGATCAGGACGTTCCTGCGGGTGGCCAGCCCCTCGCCGTCAGTGGCCGAAGCCGTGAATGCGCAGACATCTGTCGGATCATCGATGAGGGTCACCCCTGGTGCAGCCACGTCGTCGCCGAGCCGGTCAGCGAACAGCGACCGACCCTTCTGCACCATCTCGCCGCTCAGGGTCCCACCCACGATCCCCAGAAACTGCGCACTCACCCACGGGTCCAGGACCACCGTAAGACGACCCGACGGTGGCTTAACCGAACCGAGCATCCGGGTGGCGCGTTCGGCTGCCTCCCGGGCCGCGATCTCGATGTCCAGGTCACCGGGTTCACGTCCGAGCGAGAAGCCGAAGCCGGTCTGGGTCTCGCCGTGCTGTCCAGCCAGCGCGTAGACCGAGAGGAAACAGCCCGTCTCCCTGCTGGCGGCACGAATACCCGTCGTCGTGGCCACCGCCTTCTCTGAAATTGAATCCGAGTACTCGGCCGACTCAATCCCGGTAATCCGATCATCGACAGACAGCGTCAACCTCTCGAGTTCGAGCGCCATGGCCACCTTTTCATCGGTCGGGTGGTCGGCGAGAGACACCCTGTAGAGGTCCAGGTCGGCTGCATCGACCCCATCGGGCTCAGCCACCCCGCAGTGCTCATCTGGAGTGGCGAAGGACATGTTGTCGCGTGCCTCGGCAAGTGCCTCATCGACAGCGTCCCTGTCGAGGGTGCCGGTGTAGGCGAAGCCCTGCCGGTTGCCGGAAACCACTCTGACACCCACCCCGCGTGACTCGGCCACGGTCAGGGACTCGACCTCGCCCTCGTAGGCACGGGCCTCGGTCTCACGCTCATGGACGACAACCACCTCGAGTTGTTCACCGGCCACGGTGAGGCCAACCACCCTCTCAGCCAGGTCCATCAGGTCGCCCACCTCAGGCCGCCGTTCCGCCGACGGTGAGCCTCGCCACACGCAGGGTCGGGGTACCGTCGCCCACCGGAACCCCCTGACCGTCCTTGCCGCAGGTTCCAGGCGAGCCCATGGCGAAGTCGCCGGCGATGACATCGATGTCAAGAAGGGTCTGGGGCCCGTTGCCGATGAGGTTTCCATCACGGATCGGGTTAGTCAGGCGACCATCTTCGATCATGTAGGCCTCGGTCATGCCAAACACGAAGTCGCCGGTTGCGGTGTTGACCTGTCCGCCGCCCAGCTGGGCCACATAGACGCCGTGCGCGGTGTCGGCGATGATCTCGTCGGGATCGGCGTCGCCGACACCGAGATAGGTGTTGGTCATACGGACCATCGGCAGGTGGCGGTAGCCCTGGCGTCGACCGTTGCCGGAACTGGCACGGCCCTCCCTGCAGGCCCGAAGGTGGTCCCACATGTAGTCGGTGAGCACCCCTTCGTCGATCAGCACGTTTCGCTGAGCGGGCCTTCCCTCGTCGTCGATGGCGCAGCGGCCCCACTCTCCCGGCATGGTTCCGTCGTCGACAAGGGTGACTATCGGGGCTGCTACAACCTCACCGCGCCTCCCGGCGAATACCGAAGCCGACTTGGCAACCAGATCCGCCTCAAGACCATGGCCGCAGGCCTCGTGGAAGAGAACCCCGCCACCACCGGGGCCGATCACTACGGGCATCTCTCCGCTGGGGGCCGGAACCGCCTCGAGCTTCAGCAGCGCCCGCCCTGCCGCACGGCGCGCCAGGTCCTCGACGTCGACCTCGTCGAAGACCTCGAAACCCAGGGTGTGTCCGATTGACTCTCGGCCGGTCTGCATACCCATGTCGCCGCTGGCGACACAGGACACCGAGAACAGGGTTCGAACCTGCCGGTCACCGGTCAAGAGGCCGTCACTGTTGGCCACCTGGATCCTGCGGTGGCTGTCGGCATACCTGACCGCCACCTGGGTGATCGCACCGTCACTACCCCTGGCGGCGGCATCGGCCCGTTCAAGGAGGACGACCTTGCGGGCCTTCGGTACATCGCCCGGCATGATCCCGACAGGACCAGGGGCGGGGCCCGTGTGCTGGTCGAGGGTGACCTGGCGTACGCCACCGCCACCGCCCCTCGCCGCCGCTGCCGCTGCCTCGGCGGCTGACCTGAGGCCCAACGGGCTGAGGTCTGCGGTGTGGGCGAACCCGGTGGTGTCACCGGCGACCACCCTCAGACCCGCGCCACGGTCGCGGCCACTCGTCAGTTCCTCGACGCGGCCATCGTCGAACAGGGCCGAGATGCTGAGGCGGTCCTCGACGAACACCTCGGCGAACTCGGCCCCGGTGCCCATGGCCGAGGTGAGGGTTTCAGCCAGGACATCGGGTGCGAGCATCAGGGGCGCTGCGTCGTTGTCTACATGCATGTCGTGCTCCCCGTATTCCACTGCAGTTCACCTACCTGCCTGACGACCAACCCGCCGGACCTCGCTGTGGGCTCCGGCCCGGATGGATGCGTATGGTACCCGTGTGCCTCTTATGCCGGGGTTGCGCGGCAGCGCCTCCCTGACCGTCTCCGACCTGGACACGGCTGTCGCCATGGGTTCCGGCGATGTGCCCGTCCTGGCAACCCCGCGCCTCGTCGCCCTCCTGGAGGAAGCCACCGTCAAAGCCCTCGCCGGACACCTTGAACCAGGTGAGACGTCGGTGGGCATGCGTGTCCATATCGACCACCTGGCTCCCACCCGGATCGGCCGCCTCGTGTCCGCCGACGCCCTGCTGGAACTGGTCGACGGGAGACGTCTCACGTTCTCGGCAAGCGCAACGTGCGACGACCGGGAAATCGCCTCCGCCTCGATAACGAGGGTGGTGGTGGAATCCGGACCGTTCCTCGCCCGTATCGACTGAGGCGCGGCCCGGCCTGCCGCCACGCCGAACCGGTCACCGGACAGATACCGTTGAGAGGCCCACCCAGCAACCAGACCCAATCCCAGGACGGCACGTGCTTCTCGACTCGATCCAGTCTCCCCGCGATCTCCGCAACCTGGACAGCGAGCAGTTGGCACAGTTGGCCGGTGAGATCCGCACCAGGGTGGTCGAGGCCGTTGGCCGCACCGGTGGCCACCTCGGATCCAACCTGGGTGTCGTGGAACTCACCATGGCCCTGCACAGGGTATTCGACAGCCCCGACGACATCATCCTGTGGGATGTCGGGCATCAGGCGTACGTCCACAAGATGCTCACCGGTCGGCTCGACGACTTCTCCGGCCTCCGTCAGCCCGGCGGCCTGTCCGGCTACCCGTCTCGGTCCGAATCACCGCATGACTGGATCGAGAACTCGCATGCCTCGACCGTGCTCGCCTACGCACACGGACTTGCCACCGCCCACGCCGTAACGGGCAATGAAAGGCGAATCGTGGCAGTGATCGGCGATGGCGCCCTCACCGGCGGCATGGCCTTCGAGGGGCTCAACAACCTCGGAAACAGCGAGTTGGCGGTGACCGTCGTGTTGAACGACAACGGCCGCTCATACGCCCCCACGGTGGGTCGTCTCTCCGAAAGCCTCATCCACATCAGGGCCAACCCCACCTACATGCGTCGACAGCGCCAGCTTGAGAAGTTGGCCGAACAACTCCCCTGGGTCGGTGAACTCCTCGAACGTGGCATCAGCGCCACCAAGGCGGCCATCCGCGAGATGTTTGAACCGACCGCATTCTTCGAGGCGCTCGGAGTCCACTACCTGGGACCCTTCGACGGACACGACATCGCCGAGATTGAAGAAGCCCTCACCAACGCCTCCGAGTTCGACGGCCCCGTCGTCGTCCACGTGCTCACCCAGAAGGGCCAGGGCTTCGAGCCCGCAGAACAGGACCCGATCAAGCACATGCACGACACCTCCGGGGTCAAGCCGGGCAGCTACACCGAGGCCTTCACCGAGTCGCTCATCAAGGCCGCCGAGTCGAGGTCCGAGGTTGTGGCGATCACCGCAGCGATGCCCGACTCGACGGGCCTGTTGCCGTTCCATGACCGCTTCCCTGACCGCTGCTTCGATGTCGGCATCGCTGAGCAGCACGCCGTCACGGCCGCCGCCGGGATGGCCCTTGGCGGCTTGCGGCCCGTCGTGGCGATCTACTCGACATTCCTCACAAGGGCGATCGACCAGGTCAACCTAGACGTTTCGCTCTACGGCCTACCGGTCGTGTTCTGCCTCGACCGTGCGGGCGTCACAGGTGACGACGGACCCTCACACCACGGCCTCCTCGACATGGTTCTCCTCTCGAAGGTCCCCGGCATGACAATCCTGGCACCGTCGTCCTATCAGGAACTCCAACAGATGCTCGACGACGCCCTGATGGTCACCGACGGGCCGGTAACCATCAGGTGGCCCAAGACATCGGCCCCACAGGTCCCATGGAACCAGGTTGGCAGGGGCCTCGACGCCAGGCAGGTGAGCAGCGACCCCGAGGCCCGGGTCTGTCTCCTCGGTGCCGGAAAGATGCTTGCGGTAGCCGAGGAGGCCGCCGTATTGCTGAAACGCCAGGGCGTCGCCTCAACGGTCTGGGACCCACGGGCGGTGTGCCCTCTCGACCCCGAGATGCTCTCCAATGCCGCAGGGCACCAACTGGTGGTCACGATCGAGGACGGCTTCAGGGAGGGTGGGTTCGGAAGCGCCGTCTACGATGCCATTACCGACATCTCCCCAGATACGAGGGTCACCGTGCTGGGGGTGCCAATAGCGCACCACGCCCACGGAAGACCCGAGGACCTGCTCGCATCGTTCGGCCTCGATGCCGCCGGCGTGGCTTCAGCAGCACTCGAACGCCTGCCCTGACCTGACCTGCCCACGCGGGCAGATCAGGCTCAGGTGAAGAAGGGATTGTCTCCGGCGGAGTGGTCGGTTGCATCGATCACGTCGGTGATCTCGGGAATGGCATCGAGGATCGCCGCCCGAATCCCATCGGTGAGGGTGGCCTGGCTCATCGAGCACCCCTGACAGCCACCGCCCATGGTCACGTACGCCGTATGGTCCTCGACGCCGACGAGGGTGGCGAACCCCCCATGTGAGGCGAGGGCAGGGTTGATGCGCTGGTCAAGTAACTGTGTGACCTTCTCGGGAACCTCGCCTGCCAGGTCAAGGGTGCCGATGTCGCCTAACGGGTTGGGACGGTTGGGGTTGCGAACGACCAGCCCGCCCTGTCCCGGGTTGTTGGGAATGTCCAGGGTTGCGCCGCCGAGGCGTTCGCTGCTGTCGGCAGGTACCAGAACCGTCAGACCGCCAGAGTCCCACCGGTGGTCATCGTCGTCGGCCTCTTCGAGCGGCACGAACGCCAGGTCGTAGACGAAGTCAATGCCCGAAATACCGGTCACCTCAATACGTAGCGCCAACGATCCGGGATCGTCCTCGGAGTCTCGGATCTCGATGACCTTGGCCAGGGCGGCCTCGGTCACCTCGACCACATGGTCGGACCGGTCATCGACGGAGTCACCGGATGGGGCCTCTACAAGCTGTTCGCTCATGGAACGAGCCTACAAGCGGCTATGGCACACGCTTCAGGTCCCGGGAGGATACGCGGTAGGTTCCGGCCCATGAGCGAAACCGAACCGGCACCGCAACAGGCAGCAACCCTCCGGATCGATGACGGCGTCGCCGTGGTCGACTTCGACGACGGCAAGGCCAACGTCCTAGGCCACGACTCCATCGCCTCCCTGTTGACGGCCCTCGACCAGGCAGAGCACGAAGGAGCCGACGCCGTCGTCATCGCCGGCAGGCCCGGCCGCTTCTCGGCCGGCTTCGACCTGAACACCATCAACGCCGGGCCCGACGAGGCCCGTGAGATGCTCAGGTGCGGCGTCGACCTGTTCCTCCGCTGCTATCTCTACCCACGCCCGGTCGTAGCCGCCTGCACCGGTCACGCCATCGCCGCAGGTGCGGTGATCCTGTTGAGTTGCGACCTCCGCATCGGCACCCGTGGCGAGTTCCGCATCGGCCTACCCGAGCTCACGATTGGCATGGGGTTGCCGTTCTTCGCCACCGAGTTGGCCAGGGACCGCATCTCCAAGCGCCACCTCACGAGGGCCACGGCACTGGGAACCATGTACGGACCTGACGACGCCGTGGACTCCGGCTTCCTCGACGAGGTCGCAGGCCCCGACGATGTTGTTTCCACGGCCATCGAGCGGGCCAGGGGGCTAACGGGAATCAGCCGCGAAGGCCTGCTCCTCACCCGCAACACCGCCCGTGGGGCCATTGCCGACTCCATCCGCTCAGGCCTCGATGAGGACCTGTCCCACTTCTCGGTCGGGTCCTGAGGCCTGAGGTCGGCTCAACCAGGTGACGCAGGTGCCCACCGACTACGAAGCACTCCTCCTGGTGGCCTTCGGAGGCCCCGAGTCACTTGACCAGGTGGAGCCCTTCCTGGAAAAGGTTACGGCCGGCCACCACATTCCCGCCGAGAGGCTCGCCGAGGTCGCCGACCGGTACGCCCGCGTTGGTGGTGTTTCTCCGATCAACGCCCGGCTCAGGAACCTCGTCGACTCGGTCGGGGCGGAACTTCTTGCAGTCGGCTCAAGGTTTCCCATCTACTGGGGTAACCGCAACGCACCCCCACTGCTCGCCGAGACCGTGGCAGGGATGTGTGATGACGGAATCGGGCGTGCGCTGGCCTGGATCGCCTCGCCCTACAGCTCCAACTCCACCTGCCGGCGGTACCGCGAGGACATCCAGGCCGCACGTGCCGAGATCGGCTCTGATGCACCGCAGATAGACGTAATCCGTCCACACCACGACCACCCCGGGCTGATTCGGCCGGCGGCAGACCGTCTGGTCGAGGCACTCCGGTCACTACCCACCGACGATGCGCTGGTCCTGTTCAGCGCCCACAGCCTCCCGCTGGACCTGGCTGCAACATGTGACTACGAGGCCCAGGTGAACGAGGCAGCCGGTCTCGTCGCCGAACGGGCCGGGGTGACCAACTCCAGGAGGTGGGAGGTCGTCTGGCAGTCCCGCAGCGGGCACCCCGGGGTGCCCTGGCTCGAGCCCGATGTCTGCGAAAGAATCCAACAGCTGGGAGAGACCGGGGAGCGGTCCGTTGCCATATCGCCGATCGGGTTTCCGGTCGAGAACTTCGAGGTGGCATGGGACCTCGACATCGAGGCGGCAGAGCAGGCTGGCCGTGCCGGAATGAACTTCGCCCGTGCTGCCTGCATCGACAACGACCCTCGATTCGTGGCGATGATCAAGGATCTGGTCATCGAGCGGACCAATCCGACGAAGTCCGCACCTGCAGCGCTAGGACGGTCTGGAACCCGGCCCCACGACTGCCCAGAGGGCTGCTGCCCCGGCCCTACCAGGCCCGCCTAACAGCCCTCGGGGTCCACGATCGGGGAAACCGGGGTGGATATCTTTAATGGCGATGAACCACGCCCGAATCGCCGCCGAAGCACTCCGTTTCAGACTCGGCACGCTGTCCGAACCCAACCACAACGGGAGCCCTCCGGTCGACACCAGCGAGGCGGGCGAAATCCTCGCCGCCTGCGGAGATCCAGGGGTCGACTCGGCCCTGCGCATGCTGGGCGACACCTGGCGGGCGGCCGGCCTTGAACCAACCACGATCGACCGGCCCTGGACCGCCGGCGACACCGCCCGTCTACGCACCGTCGGTGGCGTCAAGTTGCTCGACACCCTCGACCAACTCGTGACCGGCGTGTCCCGCTGCCGCCTTCCACGCTGACCCTCCCGGGCCTGTCACAGGCAATAGGCATGATGGCGTGAGCAGGGTCAGGCGAGCCACCCCGTCAGATCCCCGGCCACCAGCCGAGGCCAGATGAACACACCACCCCCGCTGTAGAACCCGGAACAGAACCAGGATCCGGAGGAGAACCAGGACAATGGGCAGACAACAACAACTCCTACCCGAAGAACCGGCGTTCGCCCGCGAGATCGTCGACGTACCGGTCGACGAGGAACTAAAGGAGTCATTCCTCGCCTACTCCCTCTCGGTAATCACGTCACGGGCCATACCCGACGTTCGCGACGGCCTCAAGCCGGTCCAACGACGCATCCTCTACGCAATGCTGCAGATGGGCATCCGTCCCGACACCCCCCATCGCAAGAGCGCACGCGTCGTCGGCGACACCATGGGTCGTTACCACCCGCATGGCGACGCAGCCATCTACGACGCCCTGGTTCGAATGGGCCAGAACTTCGCCCGTGGCATCACCATGGTCGATCCGCAGGGAAACTTCGGATCCCTCGACGACCCACCGGCAGCACCCCGTTACACCGAATGTCGCCTCACCGAGGCAGCCATGGCCATGGTGAGTGAGCTCGACGAGGGCACGGTCGACTTCCGACCCACCTACGACGGCGAATCAGAGGAGCCCGTCGCTCTGCCGGCGCTGCTCCCGGGACTGCTGTTGAACGGCACCACCGGAATCGCCGTTGGCATGGCCACCAACATGGCACCCCACAACCTGACAGAGGTCCATGCAGCGATCTCGCTGGTAATGAAGAAGCGCCGACCAAAGCCGACCATCGACGAGCTCATGGAGGTACTGCCCGGCCCTGACTTCCCCAGCGGTGGCATCGTCATCGACGACGGCATCCGCGAGGCGTACGAGACCGGGAGGGGAACCATCCGGGTGCGGGCTCGGGCACATGTCGAACAGGCTGGTCGCGGCAAGCAAGCAATCGTCATCACCGAACTCCCCTATCAGGTCGGACCCGAACGGGTAATCGCCAAGCTGAAGGAACTGGTCGAGACCGACAAGGTCCAGGGAATCTCAGACTTCAAGAACCTCTCAGACCGCTCAACTGGCCTGCGAATCCAGATCACCGTCAAGTCAGGGCACAACCCACAGGCAGTGCTGGGCGAGCTCTACCGGCTCACCCCTCTCGAGGAGACCTTCGGCATCAACAACGTGGTCCTCGTCGACGGCGAACCCCGCACGCTCGGCATCTACGACCTCTGCAACGAATACATCGGGCACCGGCTCTCGGTCATCGTCCGCCGCACGAAGCACCGGATAGGCAGGGCCGAGGACAGGCTCCACATTGTGGCCGGCCTGCTCACAGCCCTCGATTCCATCGATGAGGTCGTTGCAATCATCCGGGGCTCCGAAGACACGGCCATCGCCCGCAAACAGTTGACAAAGCGGTTCAAGCTGAGCCACATCCAAACCGACCACATCCTCGACATGGCCCTCAAGCGGCTCACCGCGCTCGAGACCAGACGCCTCGAAGACGAGCGCGGCCAGCTCACCGCCGACATCACCGACCTCAAGAAGCTGCTGGCCTCCGAGCAACGCCGCCGCACCCTGGTGCTTGCCGAGTTGGCCGGGGCCGTCGAGCAGTTCGGACGGCCCCGGCTCACCGAGATCACCCATCCCGACGACCTCCCGGTCTTTGAAGCCAACGAGGTCGCTGACGACGTGGCCGACGAGGCTTGTGTCGTCACCCTCACCACCTCCGGACAGATCGGACGCCTTCCGGTTGACGGTGCACGCAGGGCCACCCCGGGGCGCCACGACGTGCTCGTAGCCTCCATAGTCACCCAGACAACCTCAAGGGTCACCGCCGTCACCTCCGAGGGCCGCTCCCTCCAGATCCTCGCAGCCGAACTCGCCGACGGAGGCGGACGCGCCCGGGGCGGCTCGGCAGCCCAGGTGTTCGGCACCAACCGTGGCGAGGCCATCCTGACCATCGTGTCCGACGGCGACGAACCCCTGGTTCTCGTCAGTGTCGGAGGCGTGGCAAAACGCCTCACACTCGACGAGGTCGCCGGAACAGCAACCGGAAAGCAGTTGATAAAGCTCAAGCAGGGCGACCGCCTGGCTGCCGCCTTCTGCGCACCACCCGAGGTCGACATGGTCATGGTTTCGTCCGACGCGCAGGTACTGCGTACGCCCACAGATGCCGTCAGCATCCAGGGGCGCGGGGCGGCCGGGGTCGCCGGAATGAAACTGCGGGCCGACGCCACCGTCGTCGGTGCAGCCGCGGCAATCGGCGACGAGGCCCTGATCACGGTCACCGATGACTCATGTGCCAAGGCCACCCCCATGGGAGAACTCGAATCAAGAGGCCGTGGCGGTGTCGGGGTAAGGGTCACCAAGCTTGCCGACGGTGCCTCGCTGACGCTCATGGAGGTCGGAGAGCCGCTGGGCCTTCTGGCCATAATGGCCTCCGACGAGGACCCCTCCAAGGCCGACCCGAACCCGGTGCCGCTCATCCTCGAACCGGGCCGACGTGACCTCGTGAGCACCTCGACAGAGCGCCAGGTGCTGGCCCTCGGACCGGCGAGGTGGTGACAGTGGCGACAGACGCCACCTCGACCAGGCCGAAGGGGGCCTCTGGGACCGACAAGCCCAGGAAGAAGGTCGGCGGCACGACCAACGGCTCCGGCAACGGATACGACGCAGACGCCATCAAGACCCTCGAGGGGCTCGAAGCCGTGCGGAAGCGGCCAGGCATGTACATCGGCGGAACCGGCAGCCCCGGGCTCATGCACCTCGTCTGGGAACTCCTCGACAACGCCGTCGACGAGGCCGCTGCAGGCTTCGCAACGCGAATCGACATCACCCTCCACCGCGACCGTTCCGTCGAGGTCGCCGACAACGGACGGGGCATTCCCGTCGACATCCACGCCAAGCGAAAGGTCTCAGCACTCGAGGTCGTGCTCACAGAGCTGCATGCCGGAGGCAAGTTCGGCGGAAGCGCCTACGGAGCCTCGGGTGGCCTGCACGGTGTCGGGGCATCGGTTGTCAACGCCCTCTCCTCCAAGCTCGTGGCCCAGGTGGATCGCGACGGCCACACCCATGAACTCGCCTTCAGGAACAGGATCGCGGGACAGTTCAGCGGCTCGTCGTTCAAGGCCGGCCATCAGCTCGCCAAGGTCAAGCGAACAGCCAAGACCAAGTCCGGAACCCGAATTCGCTTCTGGCACGACCCCGACATCTTTGATGCCGACGCCATTATCGACGCCGACCTGATACACGAACGGGTCGTCCAGGCCTGCTTCCTAGTGCCAGGTGTCAAGGTCCGCATCACCGACAAACGGGCCGGTGGCGGCGAGCCGTTCGAGTTCATCTCACGTGGCGGCCTCACCGACCTGGTCGACCACAACTCGGCTGGTGGCAACACCAGCGAGATCATCACCCTCTCCGGAATCGACACCTTCACCGAGCGTGTCCCTGTCGATGGCAAGATGAGCGACGTTGAGCGCGAGTGCACCGTCGAGGTCGCCGTCAGGTGGGTCGCCGGCTTCGACACCAGCCTGCAGTCCTTTGTCAACACCATCCCCACCAGCCAGGGCGGTACCCACATTGCAGGCTTTGAGCGTGCGGCTACCCGTGCGGTGAACGACATCCTCCTCAAGGACACGCGCAAGCTCGCCAAGTTGGCCAAGGACAACAAGCACAGAGCCACAAAGGAGGACATCCAGGAGGGCATGGTGGCAGCGGTAAAGGTCACCGTGGCCGAACCCCAGTTCAGGGGACAGACCAAACAGGAGTTGGGAACTCCCGCCATCGAGAAGATCGTCTACGACATCGTCAAACAGGGCTTCGCAGACTGGTTCGGTGGTGGCGGCCCAAAGACCCACATCACTGCTGTCCGCGACAAGCTCGCCAACGCCGTCATCAACAGGGTGAGCTCCAGGCAACTGCTTGAGACCAAGCGCCGCGCTGCCAGCATGGGCTCAACTGGTATGCCCGACAAGCTGGCCGACTGCCGTGAACACGGTCCCAACTCCGAGCTGATAATCGTCGAGGGGGACTCGGCAGCGGGGCCGGCCAAGGCCGGACGCGACGCCAGGTTCATGGCGATCCTGCCGCTTCGTGGAAAGGTGGTCAACGCGGGCAAGGCCACCCTCAAACAGGTCCTCGACAACACCGAGGCCCAGGCCCTGTTCACCGCAATCGGCGCCGGTGCCGGAAAAGAGTTCAACATCGATGATGCCCGCTACGGGCGCCTCATCATTCTCTGCGACGCCGACGTCGACGGCAGCCACATCCGCTGTCTCCTATTGACCCTCATCCACGAGTTCATGAAACCCCTCCTCGACGAAGGCCGCGTCTTCGCTGCCCAGCCACCCCTGTTCACCTGCAGGGTCGGTGACACGATCCACCGGGCGTTCAGTGACGAGGAGCGCTACGCCATCACGGCCGAGCTGACAAAGGGAAGGCGCAAGGCCGAGAACCTGGTGTGGCAGAGGTTCAAGGGTCTCGGGGAGATGAATGTCGACGAGTTGGCTGAGTGTGCCCTCGATCCGGGCACCCGCATTCTCAGGCGTCTCACCATCGACGACGCCAGGGCCGCCAAGCGGACAGCGTCGCTGTTTGAGACCCTCATGGGGCCCGATGTGGCAAGGCGTCGCGACTACCTGGTGGCCAACAGTTCCCTTCTGGACCCCGACGCCCTCGACATATGAACCGAACCGAAACGAACGGCCCAGCCGCGACATGACCGACCTCCCAGACGGGACCCTGTCGGCAGCATCCCTACCGCGCTTCTTTTCACCGTCGGCGGCTTCCACCTACGACAAGTGTCCCCGCAGGTGGAAGCACCGCTACATCGACAAGTTGCCCGACCCTCCCGGCGAGGCGGCACTGGTCGGCACCTTCTCCCACCGGGTCCTTGAACTCCTCTGCGGTGAGGAACCCTCCCTCCGAACGATCGACAGGGCCCGGAAACTGGCCCGCGATGTCTGGCCCTCCATCTCGACCCACAGGGACTACCGGGCCCTAGACCTGGAGCCCGAGGCCGAACGCGAGTTTCGCTGGAAGTCCTGGAGGGCGATCGAAGGCCTCTGGGGCCTCGAGGACCCGGCCCTGGTCGACGTCCGCGCCACCGAACAGCGTCTGACCGCTGAGGTCGCCGGTGTTCCCTTCCGGGGGATCGTCGACCGAATGGACAACAGCGATACCGGTCTGGCCATCACGGACTACAAGTCCGGGAAAGCACCAAAGCCGAACCGTCGCTCCGAGGTGCTCTCACAGGTTTTCCTCTATGCGGCTGCAGTCGAGGCCGAAACCGGTGAGCGCCCTGTTCAGGTCCGCCTCCTCTACCTGGGACAGGAGGCGATCGAGGAAACGGTCACCGACGAGGGCCTGGACGAGGCCACCGGTGGTCTGGCATCGTCCTGGGCCAGCCTGGAAACCGACTGCTCCTCTGGCCGGTTCGAAGTGCGCCCCGGCCCTCTTTGCGGATGGTGCCCCTACGTGGACACCTGCCAAGAGGGTCGGTCAGAGGTCGTCAGGCGCGTAGAGGCCGGCCGGATGCGACAGGACGCTCCTGCCAGGGCATCCCTGGGTATCTGAGCCCGGGCCCACCGGTCAGTGCCGTCTACGGCGACGCCGGGCCGAGAGCATCACCACAAAGGCGACAACGGCACCCAGAACGGCCAGGCGCTGCAGGCGGTCGGCATTTTCGTCGGTCATCTCAACCGGTGGGGTGTCGAACGGCCGGCCTGGGTTGGGCTCCGGCGGCGCGCCCTGTCCAGCCGGTCCGTCTCCGGTTGTCGGCACCTCCACAGCCGGTCCCTCCCCGGCCGGCAGAGTATCCGGAACCGCCCTCGCCACCGGCGGGTCACGCCTATCGGAGCTATCGGCGGCCTGCCCGACCGGGGCAAGGGGCAGGTGACCGAGCAGGTCGTCTACCGGGCTGTCGCCTATTACCGAAGGACGGGTCCGTCGGGCCTGTGGGTCGTATCCGGCCATCAGGTCTCTCCTTGCTGTGGTGGTTCGGGGCGGCTGGAGCCGTCGGTGTCGGCATGCCCGAGCAGGACATCGAGCAGGACATCGAACTCGCCTGCGGCCTCCGACGCACCGGGTCGGCTTCCGAGCGTGTGAATCGGCCTCGACTGGGCTGAGGCCTCCGACACCGCCGCCCTCAGATGAACCGGTGGAAGGCACTGCCCGGGATACGCGGAAGCCAATTGATCGTGCCAGTAGCGACCGTCGCGGGTACGACCAAGCCTGTTGATGGCAATTCCCTTGACTTCGGGGCCCCCATCGAAGCGACGGGTCTGTATGCGGCTGATCGTCTGGAGCATACGTCCGACCCCGTCGACCGCCCATGCACCCGGCTCGGTCACAACCATCACTGCATCGACGGCGAAGAGGGCATTGATCGTGAGGAGGCCGAGAGAGGGAGGGCAGTCGACAAGGACCAGCGGCACCGAACAGCCGCTCATGGCCAGGCTGAGCCGGTCCTGGGCCCCCAGCGGATCGGTTGCCATCTGCGGTTCGAGGGCTGAGAGTGCAGGCGACGAAGCAGCCACCAAGGGCCTCCGGCCGCTGTCATGGGGCCATCCGGTCGTCTCCATGACCGACTCGATTCCGCCGGGGCTCTCCTCGGCCAGCACCGAGTCGACGTTGCGGGTCGGCTCAAACACACCGAGGCCGGTCGTGGCGTTTCCCTGTGGATCGATGTCGACGACGAGGGTCTCGATGCCACGGTGGGCGGCTGCAGATGCCAGGCCCAGGACGACCGTGGTCTTGCCGACACCGCCCTTCTGGTTCACTACAGCAATCGAGGTCACAGGAGAAACCTAATCCAACCTGTCCGGTCGGCCGTGTGCTCCTCTTGACTGGACACTACGTTGGCCTGGTGCCGGAGTTGCCTGAGGTAGAGACGGTGAGGCGCCAACTGGTGCCACTCATCGTGGGAACCCGCATCACCGGTTGCGACACCCACCCGTCTTCACGGTTCCGCGATGCCACCCTGGCCACGGGTTACAGAATCCACCGGATCAACCGGCGCGGGAAGTACCTGCTTGTCGGCCTGCTCCCGGTGCCGCCAGCCGACCCCATTCCCACGCGGGAGCTCGTAATCCATCTTGGCATGACCGGCGGGGTCAGCGTCTGCTCCTCCCCTCCCAACGACCCCTACCTGCGTGCATGCTGGTCACTGGAGGACGGCAGGTACATGGCGTTCCGGGACATCCGACGGTTCGGGAGGCTGGCCGTCGTCGCAACCGGCGAGTACTCCCTGCTTCCAACCCTTCATCGGCTGGGACCTGAGCCGTCTGACCCCTCGCTGGACGGTGCAGCCTTCCACTCTGCACTCAGTTCCAGCCGGCGCCATGTCAAAACCAAGCTCCTGTCGCAGCGTCCTATTGCAGGGGTGGGCAACATCTACGCCGATGAGGCCCTATGGAGGGCCGGGATCAACCCTGCGGCACGGCGCGTTGGCCGCGCTAGGGCCACGATGCTGCTTGATTCGATCAGGGAGGTGCTAGGTGAGGCCCTCGCCAACAACGGCACGACCCTGCGGGACTACCGGACCCCCGGTGGCGAATCAGGCCGCAACCAGGACCGCCTGGACTGCTACGGACGGGGTGGCCAGCCGTGCAGGTCGTGTGGGGAGACGTTGGCGACACGACAGTTGGACCAGCGGACCACGACGTGGTGTCGCTCCTGCCAGGCCAGGTGAGACAGGCCGAGTAGGCGGGCCCTCCCGGGTGCACCTACCGACCACCGGGCACAACCTACGCTCCAGCCCGTGCGTCGTTCCCGCTTCCTGACCCTGTTGCCGGCTGCCCTTGCCGTCACCGCAATCACAGCCGGAATCGTCGCTGCAGGCCCGTATGACGAGGAGATCGCCGCAAGCCTCGAGCAGATCGACACCCACCACGACGAGATCGCCGCCAGCCATGACCAGATCGCCGCCCTCCAGGAGGAGTTGGTGGTCATCGATGACCGCATCGCCGCTGCCGAGGCCGTTCTGGCCGCCGGCGACGACGAACTGCTGCTGCTTCCCGTGCAGATGGAACTGCTGGCCGACGAGTTCGTGAACATCGTCTTTTCCCGCGATGAACCAGCCACCCTGCGCCACAAGATGGCGATCGATTCGTACGTCCGAAACAACGACCGCCTGAACGCTGTGCTCAACCAGTCATCCCAGATGACCCAGCAGGCCCTGGAGGACGCCCGCAACCGCCTGCTCTACGACTCTGTGATCGAACTGGCGCTCAGCCGGCTCGAGGTCGTCGATGCCAAGCTCCGCCTGGCCGCTGACAAGGTCGACGGCATGTTTGGAACGATCGCCGAGGCCGAGGACCGCCAGAGGGAGTCGGTCGACAGGCTCGAGACCGAGCGGGCCGAGATCCCACTCGTTGAGGCCCGCATTGTCGAGGTGCGCGACCAGATCACGGGCTTCGAGGCGGAGATCAAGGACATCAGGGAAGAGATTGTCCGCCTCGAGAAGATGTCCATCACCACGAAGTGGACCGGGCTGCAGGGAACCGACGTTGGTCGGCCGGTTCTGGCTGTGAAGATCGACAACGTGACCAGGGCCCACCCGCAGGCAGGCATCAACCAGGCCGATGTCGTCTACGAGGAACTGGTCGAAGCTGGCATCAGCCGACTGATCGCCGTGTTCCAGTCGACCGATGCTCCCGTCGTAGGGCCGGTGCGATCGGCCCGAACCTCTGACCCGCCGCTCTTGACAGGGTATGACCGGCCCCTGTTCGCCTACTCGGGTGCCAACCGCGGTACCCAGGAGGTGGTCGACACTTCGGCGCTGGTCGACGTCGGCCACGATGCCGCACCGTCCCACTTCTGGAGGTCAACGGACCGCCGGGCCCCGCACAACCTGTTCACCTCCACCGCCGGGCTCTGGGGGCTGCACCCCGAGCGCACCTCGGTCCCCCCTGAGCCGTTCTCGTTCAGGTTCGCCGGGGAGGCCCTCCACGGGGCCGCCGAGTCCGCTACCGGGGTGTTCATAGACTTCGGCCGCACCGAGGCCGACTACGAATGGAACGGCTCCGGGTGGCAGCGAACCCATAACGGTGAACCCCACGTTGACGATCAGGGTCTTCGGGTTGCTCCGCCGAACATGGTTGTCATGTTCACCGAGTACGGGACCAGTGCCGCCGACTCCAGATCACCAGAGGCGATCACCAGCGGGTCCGGGCAGGCCTGGGTGTTCACCGACGGTCACATCATCCGTGGCGAATGGAGGCGGACAGATTCCGACCTGCCGGCCCGGTTGACCATCGAAGGCAAGCCGATCCACCTCACACCGGGCCGGACATGGGTTGCCCTGGCTCCACCCGGCTCGGCAACCTGGCGCTGACCCTCCTCAGGCGAACGCCTGGATCACCAGCGCCTCGGCGGGAACGGTTCCATCGTCGAGAACCGTGAGCAACTCGACGCCGTCATCGATGACCAGGATCGTGTGCTCGAACTGGGCGGTCCTGCAGCCATCAAGGGTCACAGCGGTCCAGTCGTCGTCCCAGAGGGCGCATGTCGGATCGCCCAGCGTGAGCATCGGTTCGACCGTGAATGTCATTCCGGTCTCCATGACGGTTCGGGCTCTCGGGTCGTGGTAATGGGGAATCTGGAGTCCACTGTGGAACTCGGTTCCGATTCCGTGTCCAATGAACTCGCGCACCACCCCGAGGCCATGTCTGCGGGCGTATCGCTCAATCGCCCGCCCGATCGAGTTGACGGGCCGGTCCGGCTCAATGGCCGCAATCCCCTCGTTCATGGCTACGAAGGTCTGCTCAATGAGACGTCGGTCGTCTGGGTCGATCTCGCCCACCGGGAACGTGACCGAGGTGTCACCGTGCACACCGTCGAGGTAGATGGTTACGTCGACATTTACGATGTCACCCTCGACCAGTGGTCGGCTGTCGGGGATTCCGTGACAGATGACCTCGTTCACCGACGTGCACACCGACTTCGGGTAGCCGCGATAGTTGAGCGGGCTGGGGTAGCCGCCCCGCGCGATGGTGGCCTCGTGCACCACCTCGTCAAGACGATCGGTGGTGATGCCGGGTACCACATGAGGTGCCACCTCGAAGAGGATCTCGGCTGCTGCCCTACCGGCACGACGCATGCGTCCGATCTCGTCGTCGGTTCGGACATCGGATGACGAGACAGTTCCCGGGGCTCCTGTAACTGCGTAGGGCGGCAGCGCTGTTCCCGGGGGCACTGTCCGGGTGGGGCTCTGAAGGCCCGGCCGGACCGGGGGCTCAGAGCGCTGGGGAGGCTCCGGGGATCGGGTCTTTCGCTTCGCCACCCCGAGAGGCTACCGGCGCCCCGGTAGGGCGGACTCAGGTGCGACTGGCCGCATCCTCGGTGCTGGTCAACGCATGAACCTGCTGACGCTCTCCACGACACAGACCGGTCGGTCACTGCCCTCGACCTCGATGGCGATCTTCATCACGGTCTGATATCCGCCTGTCACCTCGGTGACCTCGAGGATCTCGGCGCCGGCCCTCACCCTTGAACCCACGAGGAGAGGAGCCGGAAAGCGGACCTTGTTGGTGCCGTAGTTGATCCCCATGGAAATTCCCTTCACCTGGAGCAACTCAGGCATGAACATGACGGTCAGAGATAGCGTCAGGTAGCCATGGGCAATGGTGGTGCCAAACGGTCCGGCCGCCGCACGCTCGGCATCCAGATGGATCCACTGGTGGTCTCCGGTGGCATCTGCGAACAAGTTGACCCGTTCCTGGTCGATTGTCACCCAGTCGCTGTAGCCGAGGTGGGTACCGACTGCACCCGGCAGTTCGTCGGGGCTCTCAAATACTGTCGTCACGGGAACACTCCTGATCATCGGAGCCGGGATCACCGGCAGGTCACGGCGACACTACGCTGCGTGCGGTCCCACCGGCGGGTCGGGCCGACCCCTTCACGATGCCTACCCGACAGGAGTCCAGGATGGCCACCGCTGGCTCGAAAGCGGTACTTACCGCCCTCTTGGCCAACGTCGGTATCTCGGTCGCCAAGTTCGCCGGGTTCCTGACAACCCGTTCCACGTCGATGCTGGCAGAGAGCATCCACTCGGCAACCGATTCAACAAACCAGTTGCTTCTCCTGCTCGGAGCCCGGCGTGCCCGACGCCCCCCCAGCCCGATGCACCCCTTCGGGTACGGACGCGAACGCTACTTCTGGTCATTCGTCGTGGCTCTCGTGTTGTTCTCGGCCGGAGCCGCCTTCGCCGTCTTCCAGGGCATCACCAAGGTTCGCAACCCCCATGACCTCGACAACATCGGCTGGGCCATCGGGATCCTCGTGGCGGGCATCGCCCTCGAAGCTTGGTCTCTTCGCACGGCCGTCATCGAAGCCCGACCATTTCGCGGTACCACCTCATGGGGTCGCTTCATCGTGACCTCCAAGCAGCCTGAGTTGCCGGTCGTGCTGCTCGAGGATGCCGGTGCCCTTGCGGGCCTCGTGATTGCGCTGGCTGCTGTAGGCATGGCGGAGGTAACCGGTGATCCCCGTTGGGATGGTGTGGGAACCCTCGCAATCGGGATTCTCCTTGCCGTCATTGCGATGGTCCTGGCACGCGAGATGCAGAGCCTCCTGATAGGTGAGGCGGCCGACCCCGACAACCTGTCGGCAATCGAGACGGCCATCGGGTCGGTTACGGCCGTCGACCACCTCATCCACCTCCGCACCCAACACCTGGGCCCCGACCAGATCCTCGTCGGCGCCAAGGTGTCCTTCGACCAGAGCCTCAATACTGCGGCCATCGCAGCAGCCATCGACTCCGTCGAGGAGGAAATCAGGCGGGTGGTACCCGATGCCAACCCGATCTACGTGGAGCCGGACCTGGATCGGGGCTCTGGCTCTCCTGACTCGTGACTCAGGTAACAGAGGCTCCGAGCAGGCCACCGATCAGGTAGGTGGCAGAGCAGGCGCCGGCGGCAACGAGCACCTGACGGACCACGGTTCGCAGCATCGAACGTTCAGTCAGACGGGCCAGCAGTGCCCCCACGACGGCCGCTGCCGCCACCCCCAGAATGGCCGACGCCCAGACGGCCCCCGTGCCTCCACCCCCGAGCCAGGGCACCAACGGCACGAAAGCCCCGAGGACGAATGCCAGAAAACTCGAGACCGCCGCCTGCATGGGGCTGCCAAGGTTGTGAGGATCCACGCCCAGTTCCTCTCGTGCGTGGATCTCAAGCGCCACCTCCGGGTCAGACATCAGGTCCCGGGCAACACGTTCGGCGTACTCGACATCAAGGCCACGCTCAACGAAGAGGGCGGTCAGTTCAGCGGTCTCCAGTTCCGGGTCCTCGGCGATGGAGTCCCGCTCGATCGCCAGCTCCCGCTCGAGCAGTTCGGCCTGGGCCTTGAGGGAGATGTACTCGCCTGCAGCCATCGACACGGCCCCGGCCAGGAGACCGGACACGCCGGCAACGCGGACGAACGCAGGATCGGTACTGGCACCTGCGATACCGAGGATCAGCGCCACGTTCGAGACGAGGCCGTCACTGACCCCGAACACGGCTGCACGAGCCGTGCCACCCTGGACGTCGCGGTGCCGGTGAACCTCAAGTTTGTCCATCGCCTCGAACCTAGCGGGAGCCACATCCACACGGCGTGGTTCTGACACACCCCACGGTGTCGACACGGGCACCCGACGCTCGCCTGACAACAGACGAGGTGCTAGGAAATGCGGCCATGGCGAACTGGATGGAGAAGACGGCCCGGTGCTGAACGATCCGCTGCTGCAGCCACTCAGGGTCGGTGGGGTCACGCTGCGCAACCGGGTGTTCTCAAGCAGCCACGCACCGGGGTACACGGTTGATGGCCTGGCCTCTGACCGCTACCGCCTCTACCACGAGGAAAAGGCCCGGGGTGGAATCGGCCTCACGATGATCGGAGGGTCCACCAACGTGGCGCCCGACTCACCCTCGGTCTGGGGGCAGTTGTACGCGGGAGACGATCGGGTTGTCCCGGGCCTCGCCGAACTGGCTGACGGTGTGCACTCACACGGCGCTGCCGTGATGTGCCAGATCACCCACATGGGGCGGAGGACCATCTGGGATGACGGCAACTGGCTCCCGACAATCTCTCCTTCGAGAGTGCGCGAGCCTATGCACCGGAGCTTTCCGAAGGTCATGGAGGATTCCGACATCCGCCGTGTCGTCAGATCCTTTGGTGATGCGGCCGGCAGGGTCAAAACGGCGGGACTCGATGGGGTGGAGGTGATTGCGACAGGCCACCTGGTCGACCAGTTCTGGAGTCCTGTCGTGAACCAGCGGACCGATCGCTACGGCGGGTCGCTGGAAAACAGGATGCGCTTCAGCCTGGAGGTGTTCGAAGCCGTGAGGTCGGCTGTCGGAGACGGGTTCGCTGTGGGAGTTCGAATGACCGGCGACGAGGACCTTGAGGGCGGCCTGACGGCGTCTGACTGTGCGGATATCGCACAACGCCTGGCCCTGACGGGCCTGTTGGACTTCGTGAACGTGATCAGAGGCAACCTGATTACGCACCCGGGCCTGGCCGGAGCCATTCCACCGATCGGGACCCCACTCGCAGAACAGTTGCCGGTGGCCGCCGCCATCAAGGAGGCCGTTGACCTCCCGGTATTCCACGCCGGCCGCATACCCGATGTGGCCACGGCCAGGCATGTCATTGCCGAGGGCATCGTCGACATGGTCGGCATGACCCGTGCCCATATCGCCGACCCACACATAGTCGCCAAGGTGGAACGTGGTGAGGAAAACCGGATCAGGACCTGCGTTGGCGCCTCGTACTGCATCAACCGCCTCTACCTGGCCCAGGAGGCCCTGTGTGTCCAGAACCCGGCAACGGGCAGGGAGGCCACGATCCCCCACCTGACGGTGCCCTCGAGGGCGTCCCCTGAGTCGGTCGTGGTCGTTGGAGCCGGACCAGCCGGCCTCGAGGCCGCGAGGGTCTGTGCCGAGCGCGGCCACGCTGTGACCCTCTTCGAGGCACAGTCTGAGACAGGTGGGCAGGTTCGGCTGGCTGCCCGCGCATCGGACCGCACCCGGGACATGGCCGGAATCGTGGACTGGCTTGATCAGGAGGTTGCCGAAGCCGGCGTGGACGTCAGGCTGAACAGTCCGGTTGCCGCTGAGGATGTCCTTGACTGCACTCCCGACGTGGTGATCGTGGCCACCGGTGGCTGGCCGGACACCGGCGTGCTGTTGCCCGGTGCAACCGGAGCCGACCTGCTGGTCAGCGTCGCCGAGGTGGTCAGCGGGCACGTAACGGTCGGACCGAGGACCCTGGTGTTTGACGACCACGGAAACCTCCAGGCCCTGTCGTGTGTCGAATACCTGTTAGATCGTGACGCCAAGGTTCAACTCGTAACACCAGACCGCGCTGTCGGGCACGAACTGGATGGCACACTCCATCCTGCCTACCTGGAGCGCTTCCACAACGACGGGGTCGAGATGGTGCCCGACCACCGGCTGGTCGGCGTGTCCAGGTCAGACGGCCGCCTTGAAGCCGTGCTGGCCAACGTCTACACCGGAAGCGAACTGACCTCAATCGTGGACCAGGTGGTTGTCGAGCACGGGGTCGTGCCGATCGACAACCTGTTCTTGGAACTATGCGACCGGTCAGCCAACGGTGGGGAATTGGACGTGGATGCCTTCATAACGGGTCGCCCCCAACCCCGACCCGATGGTCGCTTCAGACTGTTCCGGATAGGCGACGCCGTGGCAGGCCGCGACATCCATGCCGCCATCTACGACGCCCGACGCCTCTGCCAGATTCTCTGAGACAACTCCTGTGGTCAGGTGTCGGTGCGACTCGTCAGCCAGACGCCTCCGAGGAGTACGACACCGCCGGCAACCTGCCATGAGGACAGGGATTCACCCAGCACGAACACACCGAGCAGGGCTGCGACCACCGTCACCAGGTAGGTGACGATCGACATGCGCACGGCCCCGACCCTGCCAATGAGGGTTGCAGCCGCAAGGAAGGCGAGGCCGGTTCCACCGACCCCGACCGCGATGTTCGAGGCGACAGCCCCCCACGCCCATGTGGAAGACATGAGGCCAACGACGCCAAACGGTATTGTTGCAACAGTTGCCACCGCCAGAACACGTGACATCACCGCTGGTGACCCGTACCTCCTCTGCAACGGGCCGGCAATGTGAGCCGCAACCCCGTAGGAGGTGACCGCCGCGACGACCAGGGCCACCCCCACCGCATTGGTTCCGCCAGTCGTCGCCGTGGGCAGGCCAACAAGGAGGATCCCGACAAGGCCCACCAGAACGCCCGTGATCTGGGTCCTTCCCGTACGGACCCTGAAAAACGCCGCACCGGCGACGACTGTCATAACCGGCATGGCGCTGTTGAGCATCCCTGTGAGTGACGAGTCGATCCACTGCTGGGCCAGAGGAAACATTGTCAGGGGAAACGCCATCCAGGTGATGCCGAGAAGCAGAAGTTGGCCCCTGTCGGAAGGGTCGATCGGCCGGCGGGCGGACGGAAAGGCGAGAACGGCGAACAATCCCATTGAGGGGCGCAGGAACGTCACAAGGCCGGGGTGTTCCACCTCGAGGGCGACATCCATGAAGAGGAACGAGGCGCCCCAGATACCCGCGGCCGACACCAGCAACAGCCAGTCCGCGAGGGTATACGGGCGACCCTCGGCGGACAGGACGGTCTGGTCATTCACGGCAGCACGCTACCGGCCCCCCTGTGGGTGACAGGCCACCAGACGGGCCAGACTGTCACCTGAATCCACCCCGGAAGGCACGCTCGTGAACCGAATGCCGGCAGTTACCTCAATCCTGGCCGCCTGCTCGCTGCTTGGAGTCGCCTGCTCCTCGACCGAGGTAGCGGCGCCCACGGTGGCCGAGCCGACAACGACAACCGTCGCGCCCGCTACAACCGCAACAACCACCACAACGACCACGACGACGACCGTTGCACCCACCACTACCACCACGACCACCACGATGACGACCGTTGCACCCACCACGACCACGATCCCGACCGGTGCGATCCTGTCCAGCGAAGTGCTCGACATCGGCTCACTGGGCGTGGCATGGCGTGTCACCTACACCTCGGCCTCAGTTGCCGGCGACCCCATTGAGGTGACCGGGGTCATTGCCGCGCCTGATACCGATGCCACTGCCCCACGGCCGGTTCTCTCCATTGCACATGGAACGACCGGCCTTGCCGACCAGTGCGCCCCATCGGCCTCTTTCCCCGACGCGTTCAGCCTTGCGGCCCTCACGCCGTTCCTGGAACGTGGCTGGGTCGTTACTGCCACCGACTACGAGGGCCTCGGCGGACCGGGCCTGCACGCCTACATCGTCGGTGAGAGCGAAGCGAGGGGTGTGTTCGACATCGCCAGGGCCGCCCGCGACATCGAGGGCGTCGGTGCCGACGGACCACTTGTCGTGTGGGGACACTCTCAGGGCGGGCACGCAGCGATGCACGTCTCCCAGCGGTGGCAGGAGCTCGCACCCGACCTGGATCTCGTCGGGGTGGCCGCCGGAGCGCCTCCGTCGCAACTGGACCTCCTATCAACGTTCCTCCAGGGTTCCGACTTCCAGGGCTACCTCGTAATGGTCAGTGCAGGCCTGGCCGTGTCCTACCCGGAACTGGACCTGAAGGCTGTAACCAACCCCGAGTACCACTACCTGCTGGACGAGCTGGAGAACGGCTGCACCGGACACATCATGGACCTCGTCAACCCGATTCCGTTTGCCGAACTGTTGGCGGTCGCCGACATCTTCGCCATCCCGGAGTGGAACACCCGACTCACCGAGAACGACACGAACCAACTGCCCAATCAGGCTCCGGTGATCATCCTCCACGGTGACCAGGACGAGCAGATCCCGATCATCAGCAGCGAGTTCCTCCTCAGCCAGCTGTGCGGCATGCCCGACCATGCGCCGCTGGAACGACGCGTCTACCCCGGGGCGACCCACTCATCGGCGGTCCTCGACTACTTCGATGACCTGATCGCCTGGCTGGAGGCCAGAGTCGAGGGCGAAGCGGCCGTCGACCAGTGCAGTTCCTGAACTACCGCCCCGACGACGGAAACAGCGCCCGCACAACGACCACGGCGAGCCCGACGCCGACGACCTGCATGACGATGAACATCGGTGCCGACGAGGGCTCGATTCCGGCAAAGGTGTCCGACAGGGTCCGGGCCACGGTCACCGCCGGGTTGGCGAAGCTGGTCGATGAGGTGAAGTAGTAGGCGCCACCGATGTAGGCACCGACGACGTACGGGATCACCGAGAGCCGCGCTGTCCTGACGAGGCTGAACACGACCAGCAGCAGGCCCAGGGTGGCCACGACCTCAGCCAGCCACAGATGCCCTCCGCTGCGTGTCTTCGTGGAGAGGTCCACCCACGCCAGGTCGAACATGAGGTTTGCCAGGACGGTGCCGACGCAGCCGCCGAGCACCTGGGCCGCCAACATCGCCGGAACCTGCCGGCCGCTCCTGAGACCCAGGAGCCACGCCCCGACGGTCACTGCGGGGTTGAAGTCGGCAGAGATCGTGCCGAAGATCGAGATGATCGCCACCAGGACGGCACCTGTGGCCACAGCGTTCTGGAACAGCTGCAGCCCTACGTCTGTTGGACTGAGGCGCTCGGCCATAATCCCGGACCCGACCACGCCGATGAGCAGGAACATGGTGCCCAACCCCTCTGCAAGGAGGGTGCGAGACAGCGGAACCGGCAGATCCTCTGAACTTTCGACCACGCAGTTAGTCCTCGGAGTGGAGGAGGCCGTAGACGATCGAGTCCACGAGCGCCTGCCAAGAGGCCTCGATGATGTTCTCGGAGACCCCGATGGTTGTCCAGGTCTGGTCACCGTTGGTCGTGTCGATGAGCACCCGCGTCACCGCGCCGGTGCCCTTGCTGGTCTCGAGCACCCTCACCTTGAAGTCGGTCAAGTGCAGCCGGCCCAGCCCGGGGGTGCTGTTGCCGAGGGCTTCACGGAGGGCTGCGTCGAGGGCGTTGACGGGTCCGTTCCCCGTGCCGGTCGCCTCACGCATGTCGCCACCGACGCTGATGCGTACGGTTGCCTCGGTCTCGACATCGACCGCCACCTCGTTCCATGCCCGGCTCCCACTACCGGAGCGGTGGCCGACCTCGACGCTGAAGGAATCCAGTTCGAAGTAGTCCTGCTGCCATCCACCGGCCGCACGCATCAGAAGCTCCAGCGAGGCGTCGGCCGCCTCGAAGTGGTATCCGGCGTGTTCAAGGACCTTCATGGTCTCGACGATGGCACCCAGGGTCTTCCCATCCAGGTCGAGGCCCAGTTGCCGGGCCTTCAGGTCGATCGTGGATCTTCCCGACATCTCGGAGACGAGGAACCTTGTTCCGTTGCCCACAAGCTCGGGAGCGATGTGCTCGTAGGCATCCGGGCGTCTGGAAATGGCACTGGTGTGCAGGCCGGCCTTGTGCGCGAACGCTGTTGTACCCACGTAGGGCTTTTGGGGGTCGACGGTGAAGTTCACGAGTTCGGCCACGTGGTGGGCCACCGCAGTGAGGTTGGCGATTCCCCCGGCCGGGATCGTCTCGACCCCCATCTTGAGGCTCAGGTTGGCGATGATGGGAACGAGGTCGCAGTTGCCAACCCGTTCGCCGTATCCGTTGATCGTCCCCTGCACCTGGGTGGCTCCGCCCCGGACCCCGGCGATTGCGTTCGCAATGCCACAACCCGTGTCGTTGTGGAAGTGGACGCCGATGGCGGTATCTGTTGCGGCGACCACCTCGGACACGATTCTCTCAACGTCGAACGGCAGGCAACCCCCGTTTGTGTCGCACAGGACGAGGCAGTCGGCCCCGGCCTCTGCAGCACCGGCGAGCACCTGCATCGAGTAGTCGGGGTTCGCCTGGTATCCGTCGAAGAAGTGCTCAGCGTCGAAGAACACCGTCAGCCCCCGGCCCTTGAGGAACCTGACCGAGTCGGCGACCATTGCCACGCCCTCGTCGAGCGTTGTCCGGAGTGCTTCTGTGACGTGGTAGTCCCAGGCCTTGCCGACGATGCAGACGACATCGGTGCCCGAGGCCACGAGGTTGGCAAGCGTCGGGTCGTCCTGGGCGTCACCGTTCACACGCCTTGTCGAACCGAATGCAACCAGCTTCGACCGGTTGAGGCGTAGTTCGGTGCGCGCCCTCTCGAAGAACTCGACGTCTTTGGGGTTGGCCCCCGGCCAGCCGCCCTCGATGTAGTGGACGCCGAGCAGGTCCAGCTGTTCCGCGATGCGCAACTTGTCGACGACCGTCAGCGAGATGCCCTCGAGTTGCGCACCATCACGCAGCGTGGTGTCGTAGATGTCGACCGCAGTCGGCAGGTCAGGCGTCGACATGCTCGTTCCACTCTGCGTACTCGGGTCGCTTCCCACGGACGGCCTCGAAGAAGACATCCTGGACGGCCCGGGTGATGGGGCCGGGATCACCGATGTCACGCTCGTCGACCGAGCGGATCGGAACAACCTCTGCCGCCGTTCCGGAGAGGAATGCCTCGTCGGCCGTATAGAGGTCACTCCGCAACAGGTTCCCCTGCACATACGGGATGCCCAGGTCATCGGCTATCCGGTGGACGGCATCCTGGGTGATTCCCTTGAGGGCGCCAGCGCTGGTCGGTGGCGTGATGATCGTGCCACCGCTGACCACGAACAGGTTCTCTCCGGTGCACTCGGACACGTTGCCCTGGGGTGACAGCAGGATGGCCTCGTCGTAGCCGGCCTTGATCGCCTGGACCTTGGCCATCTGCGAGTTGATGTAGTGGCCACATCCCTTGGCTGCGGGTGGCATGGCATTGGCATCGTGCCGCTGCCACGACGAGATCATCATGCGCACGCCGTTCCTGATGCCTTCGTCTCCCAGGTAGGAACCCCATGGCCATGTGGCGATGGAGACATCGACGTCACAGGGAATGGGGTTGAGGCCCATCTCGCCGTAGCCGAGGTACGCCAGGGGTCGGATGTAGCACGAAGGCAGGTCGTTGACGCGAACGGTGTCCTTCACCGCCTGGACCAGCTGGTCGACCGTCCATGGAATGTCTATGAACAGGATCTTGGCTGACCTGAAAAAGCGTTCGATGTGGGGCCTCAGCCTGAACACGGCGGGACCGCTGTCGGTCTCGTAAGCCCGGATTCCCTCGAACACCCCGTTGCCGTAGTGGAGCGTGTGGGTAAGCACGTGAATGGTGGCGTCATCCCAGTCGACGAGTTCGCCGTTCATCCAGATCTTGTCTGCCTTCTCTATTGGCATGTTCTTCTACCTCTCCTGCCCTGTCGTGTCGGTGCCGTTGGTTGTGTCGGTTCCCTGGTCAACCCTGTACGCGTTCGGCTATGGCGTCGCCTGTTGCCACCGTGCCGTCCAGTTGGGTGTCGGGGTCGGCACATGCTGCCCGGATCCGCCCAGCCGCAGCATCCTCGCCGAGGAAGTCGAGCATCATGGCTCCTGACAGGATCGCAGCCGTGGGGTTGGCGAGCCCCTTCCCGGCAATATCGGGTGCAGATCCGTGAACCGGCTCAAACATTGACGGACCGGTCCGCTCCGGGTTCAGGTTGGCTGAGGAAGCCAGGCCGATTCCACCTGAGACGGCTCCACCGAGGTCGGTGAGGATGTCGCCGAACAGGTTGTCGGTGACGATCACGTCGTAGCGCTCGGGTGAGTCGACGAAGTAGATGCATGCGGCATCGACGTGGTTGTAGGCGGTCTCAACGTCGGGGTAGTCGGCGGCGACCTCTTCGAAGGTGCGTCCCCAGAGGTCGCCTGAGAAGGTGAGCACGTTGGTCTTGTGTACGAGCGTCAGGTGGCCCCGACGTGCACGTGCAAGGTCGAACGCGTAGCGGATGGCACGCTCGACGCCCATCCGGGTGTTGACCGATCCCTGGGTTGCCACCTCGTTGGGGGTTCCCTTCCGGAGAAGGCCGCCCTCTCCGGCATAGGTGCCCTCGGTGTTCTCGCGGACGACCATGAAGTCGATGTCTGAAGGCGGAAGGAGGAACGGCCGCAGGTTCACGTAGAGGTCAAGGTCGAAGCGCATCTTCAACAGGAGGCCGCGCTCGATCACCCCGGGGGGAACCTCTGGTGTCCCGACCGCTCCGAGGAACAGCGCATCGAGGCCACGCCACTCCTCAACCACCTCGTCGGGCAGGACGACGCCGTCGCGCAGGTAGCGGAAGCCGCCCAGGTCGTAGTCGACCGTCTCGATGGCTACGCCGGCGGCGGCAACAACCTTAAGGCCCTCGGCAATGACCTCAGGGCCGATTCCGTCACCACCGATGACGCCTACTCGATATGCCACGCCTATGTGCTCCTTAGTCGTCTCTGTCCAGGGCCGGAAATCGGGCCAATCCGTTCAAAGTGCTCTCTGAGAGCAGCCTGCAACCAAAAAAACGCCCACCGAGGTGGACGGTCCGTGCGCACACCAAACTGGCGTGCGCTACGTAATGGCGATTACCAGATACCTGTGACCCATGGGGACGATCCTACCAAGCATCCCCGGAGCATTATCAACCGACTTTCGTCGGACCGCTGGCTACGCTCCGGGGATGGCCGAGAAGCATCAACTGTCACAGGTTGCGTTTGACCGGTTGGCGGCGGAGTTGACCGACCTGACCACCCGTGGCCGAATTGAGATCGCCCGCAAGATCGAGGTTGCCCGCGAGATGGGCGACCTTTCTGAGAACGGCGACTACCACGCCGCCAAGGAGGAGAAGGGCAAGATGGAAGGTCGCATCATGCACCTCGAGCATCTCCTCGAGAACACCACGATCCTCGACGGTGCTCCGACGGGAACCGACACGGTTGTTCCTGGTTGCATCGTGTCGCTCGTCTACGGCGACGACGATGAACCTGAGCGGATGCTGTTCGGTTCCATTGAGGAGCAACATGCCGACGTCGGCGTAGTTTCACCAGGCTCTCCTCTCGGCGAGGTGCTCCTGGGTCGATCGGTGGGCGACGAGATCTCGTTTGAAGCGCCTGGTGGCGAGTTGACCGTACGGATCACCGCCATCGAACACTAGGTGTCGGTCGGGACTGCGGCGGAGTTGCCCGGTTGAGTACTCCGCCAGAGCTCCTGTCCGTGGGAGAACCTCCACCGTGGCGGGTCGTCGACCTGCCAGGTCGAGGTCCGCTCAGGCTCCGGGACTCGGGCCAGCCAGACGGTCATGAATCGGCCAGGCCCGTCCTGTTGCTGTTCCACGGCTGGACGGTCAGTGCCGACCTCAACTGGGGCGCTGCCTATGCAGAGTTGACCTCCCGCTACCGGGTGCTGGCCTGGGATCAGCGCGGCCACGGTCCAAACGGGCTGAGGCCACGGAGGCGGTTCCGCCTCGAGGACTGTGCCGACGATGCTGCCGCCGTAATGGATGCCGTCGGGGTGGAGCAGGCGGTCGCCGTCGGATACTCGATGGGAGGCGCTGTCGCACAACTGTTGTGGCGTCGCCATCCGCATCTGGTCTCCGGGTTGGCCCTGTGCGCCAGCGCCATGAAGTTCCGCCAGACCGTTGCCGAGTACCGCGACTTCGCCCTGATCCGGCTGGCCTGTCGTCCTGCCGCACTGCTTCCTGAAACCACCTGGCACCTGGCGGAGAGGGTGGCGTCGGTCAGGTCCGGCAGGGCTCAACTGGTTGGCCCGGAGTTTGACGACTGGGCGGCCCGAGAGGTCAGGGCCGGTGACATCGGCCAGATTCTGCAGGCCGGTGTGGCTCTGGGTGGGTTCAACTCCAGCAGTTGGGCCGGCAACATCGACGTGCCGACGACCGTGCTGATCGGCGTTGACGACAGCATCGTTCCGACGGCCCGACAACGACAGTTGGCGACGGCCCTTCCCCGGCCACTTGTCGTCGAGTTCTCCGGTGACCATGTCGCACCCGTTGTCCGGGCCGACCACTTCGCAACGCAGTTGACGACCGGCGTGGCATGGTTGCACGGAGGATGAACAGGTGGACGTAGCGGTTTCAGGGTCCTCCGGGCTCATCGGTGGTGCGCTCTGTGACCGGCTTGAAGAGCGTGGCGACACCGTGAGGCGTCTGGTACGTCGACCTGCCGACTCTCCCCGGGAGATCCGCTGGGATCCAGATCGAGGCCTGTTGGATCCAGGGCGCCTCGAGGGCGTCGATGCGGTGGTCCATCTGGCCGGTGCCGGTATCGCCAACCGACGCTGGACCCGGTCGCGGATGGACCTCATCCTCGGCAGCCGAACCCGTGGCACGCACCTGATCTCCTCGGCCATGGCGGAGTCACGCCGGGCCGGAACCGGTCCGGGCATATTGGTAAGCGGTTCAGCAATCGGCTTCTACGGCGACCGGCCCGATGAGCCGCTCGATGAGACAAGTGCCCGTGGCGGCGGTTTCCTGGCCGATGTATGTGTCGCATGGGAGGCCGCCACCAGAACGGCTGAATCAGCAGGTGTCAGGGTCGCACACGCCCGTACCGGAATCGTCCTGTCGTCCAGGGGAGGCCTGTTGGCCGCACAGTTGCCGTTGTTCCGGCTGGGCCTGGGCGGCCCTCTGGGCCCCGGAACGCAGTGGATGAGCTGGGTCTCGTTGAGTGACGAGGTCTCTGCCCTGTGTTGGCTGATCGACAACGAGGTCTGTGGGCCCGCCAACCTGGTCTCTCCCTCGCCGGTTACCAACGCAGGGTTCGCCACCTCGCTGGGTAGCGCCGTCCGGCGCCCCGCCCGCATACGCACTCCGGCACTGGTGCCTTCGATCCCGTTCGGGCGGCGACTGGTCACGGAACTGATGCTGTCCAGCGCTGTCGTGCGCCCCTCCGTGCTCCTTGACGGTGGCTTCTGCTTTTCCAAGCCATCCCTTGACGAGGTGTTCAGGTCAGGGCTGGAGGTTCCCTGACTGGCCCGGGTCAGTTGGGCCAGCGTGCGCAACCGTTGCCGGCCCAGATCTGGAGTACCCGCCCGATGTCGTCGGTGTGGGTTGTCACGCCCCTCATCCCATCGCTGACACCGAGGGCATCGATGCTGAACAAACCCGCCGTGTCGCCCTCGACCGGGCTTGTCAGCACCAGCCCGTCTGCGTGGACCGCAACCAGGTCTGTGACCGACGAACCCACCCCGATCCGGTCGAGTGTCCAGAGAGATGTGTGGATGGCGTCGGTTCCCTCAGCAAACCACTGGGTGAAGGTGGCATCGGTTCCGGGTTCTCCGTCGGTCGCGTCGACGTCGCTCAACACCACCTCGAGGTTGGTGAACGTGACCCGCCTGATGAGGTCTCCCGCACACAGCTCATCTGGCATCCAGCCGGTGTCTGCTACAGGTGCACCCACCACTGCCGTGAGCACTGCGACGACCGTGTCGGCGCTGTCACCGAGGCCGACGAGTACCTCGGCTCCTGTCGCGGCATTTGTAACCACACCAGCCGGTGACAACGTCAACACGCCGAGAGGCGGCCTGGTGGTCGTCGTGGGGATAGCGACAGTGGTGGTTGTCACCGGGACGATGGTGGTCGTCGTAAGTGCCGGAGGAAGGGTGGTTGAGGCGACGACCCCCGGAATCACCGTGACGGGTGCCGCTGTGGTAGTGGTTGTGGCTGGCAGTGCAACGGTAGTCGCCTGCAGAGTTGTGGGTGGGTCGGACACGGTCGTTGGGGCCGCCACCTCAGGTTCGTGTACCTGGTCGGGCCCGGAGTCGTCACCCCGGGTAAGGAGGAACGCTGCTCCGAGTGTCAGGCAACCCAGCACAGTGGCAGCCAGGACGAGGCCGGGCCTGAACCGCCTGCGCTCAAGGTCTGGAATGGACGTTTCTTCGAAGACCGAGCGGGGTTCGAGCGACATAACCGATGGCTCCGTCGGGATCCTGGCCGGCTCCCGGGAGACGACCCCGAGGTCCTCACGGGTGACGATCGGCTTGGGTCCGGGGGGACCATCGCCGTGGCGTCTCCAGAACAGTGCACCAAGGGCCCCGGCGAGGTCCGGGTCCATGCCATCGGGGCCATGTGCGGCCATGGCGGACCATGAACGGGTCTCCTCGACGAGCGTGAAGTCGCCCAGGCGTGCACGCCCGGATGCCGCTGCGTAGACGGCTGCCTCGGGGCCTCCGGCGGTGCACACGACCAGCACCTCGTCGGGTACGCGGTCGAGCACTACTACGCAGCGTGCATAGATGTGGGCCAGGAGGTGGGCAATGACGGTTTCGGCCGTGAGGGTCCGGCCCACCGCTTCGATCATCTCGGCATCGAGCAGGCGTCCCACCACGTTGTCGATGGTGCCATCAGGCTCTGACTCCGACCTGTGGAGGGCCTCAAACCCGACCGTGACCGATCCATCTGCAGCCACATGGAGTACGACGGGCATGTGTGCGGCGCGCTCGCCCAAGGCGAGCAGGTCGATGCGCCCGTCGCTGTCGACTGCTGCGTGGGCCAGGTTTGGTCCCAAATGGATGGAGAGAACGGTTGGCATGCTGCTTCGGGTCTGGTTGGCAGTGGTCGTGGTCGTGGTCGTGGTCGTCGACAATAGGGCCTGACAGGGCCAAGCGGCATGACGATGCACGATGTGTCAGCCCGGTTCATTCCTCTTCGTGACCATTCCTCGTACATATGGCTCAGCCCCATGGCATCCTTGTTGCCGATGGACCTGCGCCAACTCAACCACCTGCTCGCCGTGACCGACCACCACAGCTTCTCGGCCGCCGCCCGGGTACTCCATACCGTGCAGTCGAACGTCTCGACCCATGTGGCCAAACTGGAAAAGGAACTTGATGTCACCCTCATTGACAGGGCCACGATGCAGCCCACCCCCGAGGGCCTGGCCGTGATTGAGCGGGCCCGCAGGATCGCCACCGAGATACAGTCGATCTCCGACGACATCACCTCAATGCACGACGAGGTGGCGGGCCCGGTGAGGATCGGCTGCATTGGCACCACGGCCCGCTGGATCGCCACCCCCCTGCTTCGCCGTATGAAGGAAACCGCTCCTGGCCTCCACCCGATCCTCGTGGACGCCACCACCGCATCGTTGACACCACGGGTCAACACGGGAGACCTGGACCTGGCGGTCGTCAACACCCCGGTCGTTGACGCCGGCCTTGTTACCGAACCCCTCTTCGATGAGGAGCGCATCGTCGTTGCGCCCAACGACCACCCTCTCGCCGAACACGACACGGTCAGCATCACCGACCTGACGGACCACGAGATAATGCTCACGCCGGTGGGTACGCCCTTCCGCGATGCCGTCGACGAGGAACTGGCTCGATCCGGCCTTCGTCTGCGTGCAGCCGCCGAGATTGACGGCCTTCGACTGCTCACTTCACTCGCCTATCAGGGGTATGCGCCTGCCCTGCTACCTGCCAGTGCCGCATCCGGCTATTCAGACGAGATCTGGACGATCATCAGGGTCGACGGCCTGGCCCGGCGATCAGTAGGCCTGACCCGCAGCGCCCGGACCACACCGTCCACACCGGCAAGGGCCGCCCGCGAGGTGCTCCTCAAGGTCATTCGCGAGATCGGACCCCATCAGCCCGGCATCCATGTAACTCTGGGGGCTTCATGAAGACCGTCAACCCCGTACCGAGAACAGAGACCCAACGATGACCGGCGGTACAGACCGGGTCGGTCTGCGCTCGCTCACCGGCGGCACGGTCTCATTCGGAGTCGACGAGGTGCACGGCCGACACGTCGTGCTTGTGGAGATCTCCGGCAAGGACCGTGGCTCCCTCCGCCCTGCCGACGGGGAGAACCTCGCTGTCGCAGCCCGTACGGCCCGTGACCAACGCCTGCCCCTGGTCTGCTTCGTGGCCTCCAGCGGAGCCGCTGTCGACGAGGGTGTTGGAGCGGTCCACGGCTGGGGCACCGCTGCGAGGGAGTTTGTGGCCTGTTCCGGCGTCGTTCCGATCATCTTCTGCGTCACCGGTCCGACCGTCTCCGGACCGGCCCTGCTGCTGGGGCTTGCCGACATGGTCGTGATGATCGATGACACGTTTGCCTTCGTGAGTGGACCCCGGATGGTCAACCAGTTCACCGGAGAGGAATTCTCCAACGAGGGTCTCGGCGGCTCAACCATGCATGAACGCACGACAGGCGTAGCCCACTTCATCTGCACCGACCGCAACGGCGCCGTCGACCTGATCGGAGAACTCCTCTCCTACCTTCCTGACCACACAGATACTGCTCCGCCGTGCTGGCCGAGCGGAGATCCGGTCGATCGCCCCACCCCGGAGGCCGGCGACCTCATTCCGACCACGACCACCGGCAGCTACGACGTCCGCGACGTGTTGTCGTGTGTCGTCGACGACGGCCACCTGCTCGAACCACGAGAGGGCTGGGCGACAAACCTGGTAACGGCCTTTGCCACGATTGCAGGTAACCCGGTTGGGCTCGTAGCCAACCAGCCCCAGTCCATGGCAGGGACACTCGACATCCCGGCCTCCCAGAAGGGCGCCCGCTTCGTTTCGTTCTGCGACTCCTTCAACCTGCCGTTGGTGACCTTCGTGGACACCTCGGGCTTCTACCCCGGGAAGGACCTCGAGTGGAGGGGCATGATCCGCTACGGCGCCCAGCTGGCGTTCGCCTACGCCAGGGCCACGGTGCCCAGGGTCTGCGTGACCCTCCGAAAGGCCTACGGCGGCGCCTACATAGTCATGGACTCGCGCTACATGGGCAACGATCTGATGCTGGCCTGGCCAACGGCCGAGATCGCGGTGATGGGAGCCAAGGGCGCTGTCGAGATACTCCACCGCGACGCCGACCCCGGAGAGCGGGCAGAGTTGGAATCGTCGTATGAAGACCGCCTCCTGAACCCCTATGTGGCTGCCGAACGCGGATCGGTCGACAGGGTCATAGAACCTGCCGAAACAAGGTCGGAGTTGGCATCGGCCCTCGAGATGCTCGCCGGGAAAAGAGAGAGAATTCCGCGTCGTCGCCATGACAACAGCCCGCTCTGAGGATCGAATCCCACCAATTCCCCACCTGAGTGCGAACAATCGGTGATCTTTGCTTCAGCCCGGCTACACAGCCGCCCTCCGCCGCAGGTACATTCAAGGGGCCAGGGGGCGTGACGCCCCGAACCTCAAGAAGGGTTGACGTGGGCGAGAGCATCACCATCACCGACAACCGCACCGGCGAGACGATCGAGATCCCCATCGACAGGGGCGGCATCGACGCCAGGGCATGGAGTTCGCTGTTGCCCGGAATCTGGTTCGACGATCCGTCCTTCACCGCAACCTCTGGTGCCGACAGCGCCATCACCTACCTGGACGGTGGCAAGGGCCTTCTCCGCTACCGTGGCTATCCCATCGAGCAGTTGGCCGGCTCAACGAGCTTCCTCGAGGTGGCCCACCTGGTTATGTTCGGAGAACTGCCGAACCGGACCCAGTTGGCGGCATGGTCTGATGAGATCGCCTCCGAGGCACCGATCCACGAGAACTTCCACAAGCGGATCCTCGAGGGATTCCGCGACGATGCCCACGCAATGGGCGTCCTCGTTTCAGGCATCGCAGCCATGTCGACCTTCTGGCCAGACGGCAAGAATGTCGAAGACCCGGTGTGTCGCCGCACCCAGATGATCCGCCTCATCGCCAAGATGCCCACGCTGGCTGCAAGCGCCTACCGCCGCAGCGTCGGCACCCCCTATGTGCAACCCGACCCCGACCTCGACTACACCGGCAACTTCCTCTCAATGATGTTCTGCCAGAGAGACTGGCCCTACGAGGTCGACCCCATCCTGAAAGACGCCCTTGACCTGCTCTTCGTACTGCACGCCGACCACGAACAGAACTGTTCCACCACTGCAGCGAGGGTCGTCGGCAGCGCCCATGCCGACCCGTACCTCACGGTGGCGTCAGCTGCTGCCGCCCTGTCGGGCCCACGCCACGGTGGAGCCAACGAGGCCGTAGTCCGCATGCTCGAGGACATCGGCTCCTACGAGAACGTCGACGACTTCATTGCTGGCGTCAAGGCCGGCGACCAGAAACTCATGGGCTTCGGCCACCGCGTCTACAAGAACTACGACCCGAGGGCACGAATTATCAAGGATGCCGCCCACAAGGTATTTGAGGTGACAGGCCGCAACCCGCTGCTCGACATGGCCCTGAAACTCGAAGAGGTTGCCCTTGCCGACGAGTACTTCATCAACCGGAACCTCTACCCGAACGTCGACTTCTACTCGGGCCTCATCTACCAGTCGATGGGGTTCCCGGTCGAGATGTTCACGGTGTTGTTCGCAATAGGGCGGACCCCGGGCTGGCTGGCCCACTGGGACGAACTTCTCGTCAACGAGTCCCGGATCGCCCGCCCACGTCAGACCTACAGCGGCCAGCCGGAACGCACCGTCCCGCACATCGACCAGCGCTGAGCGTCGGCCCTCACCGGCTCCGCTTCAGGTCTGAGTACGGAAGGTCCCTGTCGACACTCGGTTCACGGGGAAGGCCGAGCACCCGCTCACCAACGATGTTTCGCTGCACCTCGTCCGTTCCTCCCCGGATGGACATTGAGGGGGCCGTCATGAAACCGAGGTGGCCCGGGGTGTCAACCAGCATGCCGGCAGCCCCGGCGAGGTTCTTTCCAAGATAGGTGCGGGCCTTGAACGCGGTAACGCTGCGCAACTTGGCTCCGGATCCCTCGGGCCCCGGAGCACCACCCCTGGCCAAATGGGCTGCACGTTCGGTGACGAGTTGATTCACCCGGTGGAGCACGTAGGCCCGCATGGCCTCCTGCCGGGCCACGGGATCAACCAGATGACCTGAATCTCGCCAGGCCTCGAACCAGGAGGGAAGGCCCACCTCGGAGTCGTCGCCACCACCGAACGCGCGGCCACCGATGGTCGCCCTCTCATGGGCCAGGGTCTCGACCGTGATCCCCCATCCATCACCCAATTCACCGAGGCGGTTGTCGTCGGCAACCCGCACATCGGTGATGAACACCTCCGTGAAATGCCGGTCTCCGTTCATCTGCTCGAGCGGCCTCACGTCAATGCCTGGTGATGACATGTCAACGGCGAACATTGTGAGTCCCCTGTGCTTGGGAAGAGCCGCGTCGGTCCGAGCGACGCACATCCCCCAGATGGAGTAGGTACCACGAGACGTCCACACCTTGGACCCGTTCAACACCCACTCATCACCGTCGCGTTCAGCCCTCATTCCGGCATTTGCGAGGTCGGAACCGGCATCCGGCTCGGAGAACATCTGGCACCAGATCTCGGAGCCATCGGCAATCGGCCGCAACCACCGCTGCTGTTGGCCGACAGTACCCCTGGCAAGCAGCACGGGCCCTACGAGGTTCAGCCCGACACCGTACGGGTAGAGGTCGGCCGTCTTGTACCTGCCCAGGGCCTCGGCTATCAGTGCAGCCTCAGCCGGGCTGGCGTCGCGGCCACCGTGCTCCGCTGGCCACTCGGGCACCATCCAGCCACCACCCACCAGGGCCTCGAGGTACCTGCGTCCGGCTTCGAGGTCATCACTTCCGGCTCCGAGGACGGTCGAATGGGAGTCAGCAGCAGGCTCTTCCAGCAGGGCGGCGAGTGCCTCATGGATCTGCTCGACGTCGAGGGACATGGATCAAGTCTGCCAAATGATTCGCCGGGTCGGACAAGGCAGTCCCGGCTCGGCCATGATTGCACCATGCATGAGATTCTCCAGGCAGCAACCGAACTGACTGACGACGCGGTCGCCCTCCGCAGGGACATCCACCGCCACCCCGAACTGGGCCTCCACAACCCTGGTACCCAGCAACGGATCATCACCGCGCTGGACGGCCTCCCGCTGGCAGTCACCGAGGGATCAGGTATCACGTCGGTCGTGGCCGACCTCGAGGGGGCATCCGAGGGGCCGACGGTATTGCTCCGCGCTGACACCGACGCTCTCCCGATGACAGAGGACTCCGACGAAGAGTTCTGTTCAACCGAACAGGGCCGGGCACACGCCTGTGGCCACGACGCCCACGTGGCGATGCTGGTAGGGGCAGCCAGGTTGCTGTGCGACAGACGGGATGACATCGCTGGAGACGTCAGGTTCATGTTCCAGCCCGGCGAAGAAGGCGCTGGAGGCGCTGCCGTGATGATCGACGAGGGCGTGCTCGACGGGGTCGACCGGGCATTTGCCCTCCACATCACCCCCAACCTGCCTGTGGGGCACGCCGCCTGTCGACCCGGCCCTCTACTGGCCTCGGCTGACACGTTCCACGTGACCGTCACAGGAAGAGGCGGCCACGCCTCCACCCCCCACTTCTGTGCGGATCCGGTTCCGCCGATGGCCGAGATGATCAGCGCCGCCCAGGCCGTCGTGACCCGTCAGGTCGACGCCTTCAAGCCATCGGTGGTGACCATTACCCACGTGGACGCTGGCACGACCACCAACGTGATTCCCGAGACCGCCTTCTTTGAGGGAACCATCCGTGCCGTGGCAGAGGAGACGAGGAGCCTCGTGGCGGCTGCGCTGGGAACCGCCTGCAGGCACATCGCCGAGGCCCACGGCTGCAGCGTCAACTTCCGCCTGGAGACCGGTTATCCGGTGACGATCAATGACACCGACCAGGCCGCCCGGGTTGCCGACACGTGTGAGGCCACCCTCGGGCCCGGTTCGTTCCTAGCCCTCCCTGCACCGTTCATGGGCGCAGAGGACTTTTCCTACGTGCTCAATAACGTGCCCGGTGCCATGGCCTTCCTCGGTGTCTGTCCCGACAACATCAGCGACCCACAGACAGCGCCGCCCTGCCACTCGAACCGGATGCGCCTGAACGAAGCAGGCCTCGCCCACGGAATCGCCCTGCACACGACCATGGCACTTGGGGCGTAGTCGACCATGGCACCCGTCTACCCCATCGACCTGGACATCGACTTCGCGGCCCTCATGGCCCTCGAGTCACACGGACCTGATGTGTACGTGGGGATCAGCCCCGACTACCCGTGGGGCCGTGTCTACGGCGGCCAGGTGGTGGCACAGGGTCTGCGCGCCGCAGCGGCAACCGTCGACGAGGACCGGCACGTCCACTCACTCCACGCCTACTTCATCAGGGGAGGAACGAGCAGTGAGCCGATCCGCTACGAGGTGGACAGGATCCGCAACGGTCGTTCGTTCACGACGCGCAGGGTCGTGGCCCGCCAGTCAGAGGGAGCAATCCTGAACCTGTCGTGTTCATTCCAGGTGGTCGAGGACCAGGTAGATGTTCAGGAGTCGATGGCTCCTGGAGACATGGGGTCTGCCGAGGACGGGGCCAACGAGGACTGGGGCCTGCTAGGCCATCGACGGGCCATCCAGGAACCCGGACACTCGGCCAGTTGGCTCCGGATCCTCAGCGACCTGGGTAACGACAGGATCCTGCATGACTGTGCGCTGGCCTTCCTGTCAGATGACCTCCCCAGCAATGCCTCGGTCAGCTCGCATCCACGGGTAGTTGACATGGGCATGGACCGCGAGGAGCGACACCAGAGCTTCATGGGCGCCAGCCTCGACCACGCCATCTGGTTCCACCGACACGCACCTGCCGACCAGTGGCAACTCCACGACTTCAGGTCCCACGGGCTGACAGGGGGCCGTGGCCTGTCAAGCGGCGAGGTCTTCTCCCTGGACGGCATCCACGTGGCGAGCGTGGCCCAGGAGTTCCTGTTCCGCGAGCTGGCCCGCTGAGCTCGTAGCCCAGGGGGCCGTGAACACCATGGGCAACTGCAGGGCAACCGTTCTGGTCCACTCTCCCAGTTGGGGTCGCCACATGGCTGAACTGGAGGAACGCTTCACCGACGTCAGGTTCGTCCATGTCGACCCGGACGGTGCCGTCCCAGCCGACCTTGCAGGCGAGATTCTGTTTGCCCAGACCTTCCGGCCCAGCAACGTCGCCGACGTGCTCGACCACGGGGTGCGCTGGGTGCACAGCATCGGTCACGGAGTGGACCACCTGCCGCTCGACCTGATGGACGACATGGTGGTCTCGTGTTCACGAGGAGTTTCGGCTGTGCCGATTGCGGAATGGGTGGTGGCGATGATCCTGACAGCCGTCAAGGACCTGCCCGACAGTTGGGCCGACGGGCCTCCCGAGCGCTGGAGTTGGGCGAACCTGGGCTCGCTAGAGGGCCAGACCGTCGCCCTGGTCGGCTTCGGCTCGATCAACCGCGCCGTCTCCGACCGGCTTCTACCCTTCGGAGCCAACCTGGTGGCCGTGCGCCGGTCGGGTGCCGGCACCGACGACAACGAGGTCCACCTGGCTTCGACAATCGCTGATGCGGTCAGAGATGCCGACCACGTCGTGGTGGCGGTTCCGGTGACCGGGGAGACACACCACCTCGTCGACGCAGCCTTCCTGACAGCAATGAAGCCTGAGGCACACCTCATCAACGTCGCCAGGGGATCGGTCGTGGACCAAGACGCCCTCCGAGTGGCACTGGATGAGGGCCAGGTCGGCCTGGCTTCTCTGGACGTCTCTGAGCCGGAGCCACTACCGGCTGGTCACTGGCTCTACGGACATCCCGGGGTGAGGCTCAGCCCCCACATCTCGTGGTCTAGCCCAGACGCGATACAACAGCTCTTCGACATGTTCGCCGACAACCTCGAGCGGTGGCTGCGGGGCGACAACCCTGAGGGCATCGTGGACCTGGAAGCCGGCTACTGACCAGTGGGGATGTGACGAATGGAGATGAACAGGTGAACGACCACGTGCGGCCCCGGATGATTCTCGACTGCGACCCGGGTGTCGATGACGCAATCGCCATCATCACAGCCGCCCGGTGGGCTGACCTGGTCGGGATCACGACTGTGGCAGGAAACGTCTCAGGGGCCCAGACATCTGCGAACGCGATGCGCCTCCGTGCCCTCTTGGGCCTTGACGTTCCGATCCACCGGGGAGCCGACGGTCCCATGGCAGGCGACCTGGAAGATGCCAGCCACGTTCACGGCGCCGACGGTCTTGCCGGGGTGGACCTACCCGAACCCGAGGGGAGCCCTGACTCGTCTGACGCCGTCGAATTCCTGGTGGAGACCACCCGGGCAGAAGAAGGCCTCCACCTGGTTCCGATCGGTCCCCTCACCAACATCGCCCTCGCCCTGCAGGCCGACCCCGGTCTTGCCCACCGGGTGACCTCGATAACGCTTATGGGAGGCGGAGCGGGTTCGGGCAACGTCACCGCTGCGGCCGAATTCAACATCTACGTTGATCCCGAGGCGGCCGACATCGTGTTCCGGTCCGGTGGGCCCGTTCACATGATCGGCCTGAACCTCACCAACCAGGTCCGCATGGGCCCTAACCACGCCACTACATGCCGGGAGATGGGTACACCGGTGGGCAACGTCGTGACACACCTGCTGAACCACCTCATCGACATCCACTTCCAGTGGGAGGGGTCGGACACGAGCGCGATGCACGACCCGAGTGCCATCCTGGCGATCACCCACCCGCACCTGATCGCATCTGAACTCCGAACGGTCGTGGTCGAACTGGATGGAACCCACACCCGCGGCCAGACCCTGGTAGATGAACGGGGTCCCGCTGCTGGTGAGCCCAACTGCAGGGTTGGCTACGGAGTCGACGTGAATTCCGCCGTGGACCTGATCATGACAGCGATCAGGGAGGCCTGAGCCACGCTCACCGCGGCCGGTTCAGGGTGGCGGTCCACTGCCCCTCGACCGGAATGGGACACAGCAGGGAGGTTCCCTCCAGCAACAGCCTCACCACCGCTACAGCGTCGACACCCTCGGGGTGAAGTTCCCAGACCAGGCCGGTCTTGGGATGGTCCTGCTTCAGCACCCAGGCTTCGGGTGCCTCCACCCCACCTGCGATGAGACGATCACCGGCGCCCCGCCCGGTACCGTGGTCCAGACCGACAGAAACTGCCACCTCGGGCCCGGAAAAGACGAATGTTCCAACTGGCACCTGGGGCCCACGGGCCGAGAACCAGGCGAAGATGCCCGGTACCTCTGTACGGTGCGAGTCGTCGACCACAGGTTCGACGTTGACCCAGGCGTCGGCTCCGGACATTGCCGACCTAATAGCCGCCACCAACTCGGCGTGGTCACCGGCCTGGACATGAAACACCTCGGTTGAGTAGCTGGCCATCTGCTCCTGCCCCGTAGACCTGCCGACGACGCTAACCGCCCATTGTCAGTCAGCGAGCCCGATACCCATTTCGGCCAGCAACCCGACAACACGTACACGGATTTCGTCGCGGACACCGCGCACCATCGAAAGGCCCTGGCCGGCAGGGTCTGAAATCGGCCAGTCCAGGCAGCGCTTTCCGGGATAGATAGGACAGACATCGCCGCATCCCATCGAGACTATGAGGTCCACGTCGGCCAGCATCTCCTCGGTCCACCGGTTCGGCTCGGCACCTGAGATGTCGATACCGACCTCGCCCATGGCCTCGACGGCAACCGGGTATACCGACTCAGCAGGCTCGGACCCGGCAGAGTGGACCCTCACGGATCCGCCACCCAGGTGGTGCAGCCATCCGGCGGCCATCTGCGAACGACCTGCGTTGTGGATGCACAGGAAGAGAACTCCGGGCGTGTCGTTCACAGCCGGGACGCTAACCGCCAGCCGACGACGGCTGACACGATGTCAGGCTCTGGCGTTCTTGAGTTTCTTGAGGCTGCGTGCCCGCTCGCCTGCATCGAGGACGGCCTTACGAAGGCGGATAACCGCCGGAGTCACCTCTACACACTCGTCATCGGCTACGTACTCGAGCGCCTGTTCCAGCGACAGCCGACGTGGGGGTGTCAGCCTGATGGTGTCGTCTGAGGCCGATGCCCGAACGTTTGTGAGTTTCTTCTCTCGGCAGATGTTGACGTCCATGTCCTCGGCCCTCGGGTTCTCGCCGACGATCATGCCTCCATAAACCTTTTCGGTCGGCCCCACGAACAGGGTGGTGCGCTCCTGGAGGGAGGTGATGGCGTATGCGGTCGTCGCCCCCACCCTGTCGGCGACGATGCTGCCGGTCTGGCGAGTCCGCAGTTCTCCCTTCCATGGCTCCCAACCCTCAAAGACATGGTGCAGCAGGCCGGTTCCGCGGGTCTCGGTAAGGAACTCGGTTCGGAACCCGATCAATGCCCTGGCGGGGACCACGTAGTCGAGGCACACCCAACCGGTGCCGTGATTGGTCATGTCTTCCATGCGGGCCTTGCGTTCACCAAGCAACTGGGTAACGGCCCCCATGTGCTCCTCGGGGATGTCCACCGAGAGCCTCTCCATGGGCTCGTTGAGCACCCCGTCTACCTCACGGAGCAGGACCGCCGGCTTGCCCACGGTGAGCTCAAAGCCCTCGCGGCGCATCGTCTCCACGAGGATCGCCAACTGCAACTCTCCCCTGCCCTGGACCTCCCAGGTGTCGGGCCTTTCGGTGGGAAGGACCCGGATGGAGACGTTGCCGACCAACTCGGCGTCGAGCCTGGCCTTGACCTGGCGTGCGGTCAGCTTGTCACCGTCATTGCCGGCTACCGGCGAGGTGTTGACCCCGATGGCCATGGAGAGGGTCGGCTCATCGACGGTGATCTCGTGCATCGGCCTAGGGTCTTCGGGGTCAGCGAGGGTTTCGCCGATGGTGACGCCCTCTATGCCGGACACGTACACGATCTCACCTGGCCCGGCTTCTTGGACGTCTACCTGGGTCAGCACCTCGGTGACAGAGATTGTGCCGACCCTGGCCGGCTGGATGGACCCGTCGGTTCGGCACCAGGCCACGGCTTCACCGCGTCGGAGCGTTCCACTGTCGACCCGGCAGATGGCGATGCGCCCAACGTAGGGGGATGCATCCAGGTTGGTGACGTGGGCACGCAGCGGCTCGTCGGGGTCGTAGGAGGGGGGTGGAACGTGTTCGAGCACGACGTCGAAGAACGGGTCCATGTTGGTTCCGGGAACGTCGGGGTCGTGGGTGGCGATGCCTGAACGGGCATCGGCGTAGACAATCGGAAACTCGATCTGTTCATCGGTCGCATCGAGATCCATGAACAGTTCATAGACCTCATCGACCACCTCGCTGAGGCGTGCATCGGGACGGTCGATCTTGTTGACGACCACAACGATCGTGAGGCCGGCCTCGAGTGCCTTACGCAATACGAACCTGGTCTGGGGCCGCGGACCCTCGGCGGCATCGACGAGCAGGAGGACCCCGTCGACCATGTTGAGCGCCCGTTCGACCTCGCCGCCGAAGTCGGCGTGGCCGGGGGTATCGACAATGTTGATCTTGACGTCGCCACGCCTGACGGCCGTGTTCTTAGCAAGGATGGTGATGCCCTTTTCACGTTCCAGGTCCATGGAGTCCATGACCCGTTCGGCAACCTGCTCGTTTGCCCGAAAGGCTCCGGACTGGCGCAGGAGAGCGTCGACGAGCGTGGTCTTACCGTGGTCGACGTGCGCGATTACGGCGATGTTGCGAAGATCTGAGCGAATGGCCACCCGGGAACGCTACGGCCCTGCGCTCTCTGGCGTGTGGACATGTGACCGATGGCTTGGGCCGCCCGTTACACCTGGCTGTCTGTCAGCCAGACGTTCCGGGGGTCCAGCCGGTTCCAGCCAACGGTACGCCGGCCATTGCCGCCGCCTCGACGGTGAGGGCAGCGAGGTCCTCGGGCTCCAGGTTGAGGACATGGGACTTGCCACATGCACGGGCCAGTGTCTGGGCCTCGAGCGTGAGTACCTGGAGGTAGTTGGCGAGGCGCCGCCCCCCGATTACCGGGTCAAGGCGTGAAGATAGTTCCGGATCCTGGGTTGTGATGCCGGCCGGGTCGGTTCCGTCCTGGTAGTCCTCCCAGAAGCCGGCCGCTGAGCCGAGAGCCCTGTACTCGTCGTCGTACGCGGGGTCGTTGTCGCCGATGGCTATCAGGGCTGCGGTTCCGATGGAGACCACATCGGCACCCAGCGCCAATGCCTTGGCTACGTCGGCACCCGACCTGATGCCACCTGCTGCGATGAGCTTGACATCTCTGTGAACCCCGAGTTCACGCAGGGCCCTTACAGCCTCTGGAATTGCGGCCAACGTCGGGATGCCCACGTGCTCGATGAAG
>Ga0208411_1000165_pt1 | contig 52125 bp, 49 predicted proteins | sample ETN01SmetaG_4_FD_185793 | JGI IMG/M metagenome (GOLD analysis project Ga0208411, IMG submission 185793) | Marine microbial and viral communities from oxygen minimum zone, Eastern Pacific Ocean - ETNP2014F12-01SV261 (SPAdes) (version 2) | ecosystem: Environmental > Aquatic > Marine > Oceanic ... | reverse complement strand
GGCATAGAGCGTGATGAGTCCGTGATGCTCCGAGAACACGTGGTATTGATCGGCAACTAGAAGAATTTCTTCCTGCGGATTCTCTTCCTTCCATACGACAGTTCTGTTTTTGTCCTCAAGAAAGTCCTTTAATTTTTCTCCCTGACTCACTGCTCTTAAACTTGCTGGCGAGTGGACCGTCACCTGAAAAGTGAGCCGACTCATTGTTTCACTTTTGCTCTCCGATTGCGGGTAGAAGAAATCTGCACCGGAAATGAAAAGAGTTTCCTGGCTGTCATCAGTAATTGGCAGGGAAAGGGAATAGTCAAATGCCAGCTCAATCGGATCGGTTAAACTGTTTGCTAAATGTTGCGTCAGGTCAAGTTTGATGAATCCATCAGCAGAAACATCGAACGAAACTTTTTTGCCGGATATTGCTATCTGTTCGATTTTTGAATTTTTATTTAAATGAAACCCGGAAATGGATCGGGCAATACTTTTAGGAATCGTTACCACATCATGAAACCTGGCAACAGACTGCGATGGGGGGAGCGTTGCCGTCAACTCATGATGGATGGGTTGGGTTTCTGCAAATGCAGGGGAAGCGGTGAAAAATATTAGGAAGAGTATTGTTTTGAACGGAAATAGTGTGTCGCCCTGAGCAGGTGTCTGTGGTTCCATCGGATTTTATTTCCTCAGCGAACGATGATCCAGGATTAGAAAAAGTGTCAGAGTAATGGTTCCTATGATGGAAACGTTGAGCATGACGTTAAGAAACTGTTGCCAGCCATTCACTCGGTCCGCAATCTCGCCGCCCAGAAACTCAAACACCATGGATGCGATATAACCGGCAACATCAATCAGGCATACGAGAAAACCACAGTGTTTACCACCGAAGTCCACTGAAAAGACATTCATCGGAATCAGGTAACAGGGGGTGATCATCAACCCGAACATCATGATGGCTGACAGGGCGACCCAGAGCGTTCCGTTTCCCGGCGTCTCCGGATTGTGAAGTAAATATAATATGAGAATACAGACGGTGGCCAGCGCCATCATACCGCCGAGCACGTAGACGCGCTTTTTCTTTGTGAGCTGATCGAAGATGAATCCGCCAATGAGAACCGAAAACATTGAGCCAATGGGAAAAACCGAAGACGCGATTCCCGCCTTGCCGGGAGAAAGATCGAATGTCTCTTTAAGGAATAAGGGCATGAAGCTCTGGAACACCATGAGAATGTTCATGCACATGATGCTCAAGCAGATGAGCCAGAACCTCGGACTTTGCAAAAAGTTTAACAAGGCCTCGCCAACTGTTGAATCATCCAGATGGTGAGGTTGTTGTGGATGTTCACTGTCATCGTCTCCATCGACTGAAGGGATAGTTTCCAGTCCGACATCGGAGGGGGATTGCCGCAGGTAGAAATATAACAGGATGGCAACAGCACCTGTCATGATTGCGGATGAGGCGATGACCCAACGCCACGACACCACCAGCAAAAGACTGCCCAGTGCAAGTGACGCAAAAATCCAACTCGACATGGAGCTTGAAGAGATAATGCCCCAGGCTCTTCCGCGCCAGGGTTTGGAAAACCAGACCCCGGTGAGGTTTGCCATGGATGGCCAGGCACCGGCCTTCGCGACCATGGAAATAAAAAACGCAACGGTGAAGAAAAATGATTTCGACATGATGCCAAACATTCCCGTTGTCAACATACAAAGGCTGAGAGAAAAGAGAAATACTTTGCGTCCGCCCAATCGGTCGGCCATGATTCCCGTCACCAGTTTTCCTGTAATAGTCCCGGCGGTGCCCCAGCCAAGAATGGCTCCCCATGCGGTTTTGTCGAGTTCCAGTGTTGGGTCATCGAGCATGGCCGGGCTTGCGATGATGACCGTGGCCCGGCAGATGTTGACGACCGCATAACCCCCGTACATGCAGGCGAGAAGAATGACTCCCCAATAAAACCGCGAATCGTTTTTTAATCGAGTTGTGAAATTCATGGTATAAAAATTCTTTCAATCCCCTTCATCCCAACCTTCTCCCACGGTGGGGAGAAGGGGTTATTTATTATCAGTGTTCATCGGTGTTTATCTGTGGTTCCAACTGGTTTCGTGGCTAAATAATCTTCATCAGACCCATTTGATCGCCGAGGGTTTGATGGAGCACTGTTTTTAGTTTTTCATTTTCCGGCGATTCCAGTTGCGGATCTTTTTCTATTATCGCGAATGCTTCCTGTCGCGACTGTTCCAGCAGTTTGATGTCACGTAGCAGGTTGGCGACTCGCAGTAACGGCATTCCCGACTGGCGGGTGCCCATGAAATCTCCCGGCCCCCTGATACGCAAATCCTCCTCGGCGATGGCGAATCCGTCACGCGACTTCACGATAGCATTGAGTCTGGCTTTCCCATCATCCGTCAAGGCGTGGCAGGCGATGAGGAAACAGTATGATGCGTGAGCGCCGCGTCCGACACGTCCACGCAGTTGGTGAAGCTGGGCGAGTCCGAACCGTTCAGCGTGTTCGATGAGCATGACCGAGGCGTTGGGGATATCGATTCCCACCTCAATCACCGTGGTGGCAACGAGTATGTCTATCTTCCCGTCTTTGAAGTCGGCCATGATTTGTTGACGTTCTTCCTTTTTGAGTTTTCCGTGAATGAGTTTGACGATTAGATCCGGAAAACGTTGGTTCTGTAATTCTTCGCAAACATCTATAGCCGCTTTCAAGTCGATGGATTCAGATTCCTCAATCAGCGGACACACGACAAAAGCCTGTCGGCCCTGTTCCATTTCTTTCCTCATGAGAGCGTAGGCGTTTTCACGTTTGCTTTCGTAAAAGAGTCGGGTCTCGATGTCCTTGCGACCGGGCGGGAACTCGTCCAGAAATGAAACATTCATATCGCCGTAGAGCGTGAGCGCCAGCGAGCGAGGGATGGGTGTTGCCGTCATGATGAGAACATGCGGCACCAATCCTTTTTTGCCGATGGCCTCCCTTTGCAGGACACCGAAACGGTGTTGTTCATCGACAACGGCCAGCCCCAGATTAGAGAATTCCATTTTCTTTTGAATCAGCGCGTGCGTGCCGACAACAATTTGTGTTGTGCCGTCACCGATGCGATCACGAATGAGAGATTTCTCTTTAGCGGTTCCAGCACTGGTGACCAGCTCGATGTCGATATCCAGCGCCGAGCAGAAAGGCCGTATGTTGAGAAAGTGTTGTTCCGCCAGCAGTTCGGTCGGAGCCATGATCGCGGCCTGGCAGTTGTTGTCCACCGCAGTGAGCAGGGCCGTCAGAGCGACCACCGTTTTGCCTGTTCCCACATCGCCTTGGAGGAGCAGGTTCATCGGTTCCTCTTTTTCCAGATAAGTCATGATTTCGCCGAGCACTCTTTTTTGCGCTCCGGTTAAATCAAATTGAAGAAGTTTGAAAAAATTGCGGATGATTTCTCCACGGGTTTTAAAAGATCGCCCGCGTTCTGTTATCTGCTGGTGCCGTTTTTTAAATGCCAGAGCCAGTTGGATGAGAAAAAATTCTTCAAAGATCAATCGTCTGAGTGCAGGATGCGCAAATTTTTCGAGAAGATCGACCGGGGTGTCAACAGGTGGGAAATGCGCCAGTTGAATCGCTTCGCCTCGCCTGGGGAATTTGTATAGCTTGAGAATTTTCTCCGGCAGGAATTCTTCTACCAGATGGATATAGCCATCGACCACATTTTTCATGATCGTTCGAAGAGCCTTCGGGTGCAGGCCTTCGGTGGAGTGATAAACTGGAACGATGCGTCCTATGTCCAGTGATTCAGCGGGGGAGTCATCGCCCGGTCCGCTATCCGTATCCGGGTGGATCATTTCGAGACCGCCGCCGCGTTTGTTCTGCGTGGGTTTCCCTGAAAAGATCAGTTCCTTTCCCGGTTTAATTCTTTCTGCCATATAGGATTCATTGAACTGGAACCACTTTACACGGATGAATCCACTATCGTCCTGCACCACCGCTTCGAACAGTTTTCTGTAGCGGCCCATGCGAACGGTTCCCGCATCGATAATTTTTCCAGTGAAGGAAACCATTTCATCGGGAACCAGTTCAGCAATTTTTTTTACCTGGCTACGGTCATCGTAGCGAAAGGGAAGAAAATATAAAGCATCGGCAACAGATTCTACCTGCAGTTTTTGCAGAAGCATGACCCTTTTGGGGCCAACGCCTTTAACAAACTGGAGCGGGTCGTTGAGAGTTTTTTTGAATGATCTTTGTTTACCGCTCATTTGGTTTGGGGACTATCCCTCAAAATAGTGAAATCGTTTAAACGGGTGCAAGCATCAGACTTGAAACCATCAAGCGTACCCTAATCTTATAAAGGGTTATTGAATAAAAGTAAATTTGACATGAATGGATACGGGATATATTCTTTTGTGTAGATATAACCCTTGTAAAAACAGGTGGGTAGTGTCGTATCGCAAGGTCTTGATCATGCGGAGATAGTTAGAAATGTAAAACGGGCTTAGATTATGAAGCTTGAAGACATAGCAGAAGCGGTTGCAAAGTACCATCCCGAAGCCAACCTGGATATTATTTGGGATGCCTATATCTATTCCGCCAAAGCCCACCGTCATCAAAGTCGCCGTTCCGGCGCCGCATATATTTCCCATCCCCTGGAAGTAGCATACAACCTCACTCGATTAAAAATGGATGAGCAGACAATTGCCGCAGGATTATTGCATGATACGATCGAAGATACCCTTGCAACGGCAGAAGAGCTTCAGGAAATGTTTGGCGAAGAAATTTACCATCTGGTAGAGGGCGTTACAAAAATCAGTCAGATCAAGTTTTCTAGTCAGGAAGAAAGTCAGGCGGAAAATTACAGGAAGATGATTCTTGCCATGTCGAAGGATATTCGGGTGGTTCTCATTAAGCTGGCTGACCGGGCGCATAATATCAAAACCCTCGGATCGCTCAAGCCGGATGCTCAAGGTCGCATAGCGCGTGAAACACTGGATATATTCGCTCCCCTCGCCAACCGTCTGGGAATAGGGTGGTTGAAAGATGAGTTGGAGAACGGCGCGTTCATGTACCTGATGCCTGATGAGCACGAAGCGATTCGCGCTGAATTGGCCAGCGGTCAGAACCTGAGGGACGTCTATGTTGAAAAAGTCCAGAAGATGCTGGAAGGCGAATTAAAGAATGCGGACATTTCAGGAGATGTGCTGGGACGTTATAAGCATATATACGGTATCTATAAGAAGATGAAGCAACAAACACTCGACTTCAAAGATTTATACGATCTTATAGGGGTACGGGTCCTGACGAATTCCCTGAAAGATTGCTATGCCGTTCTGGGGCTGGTCCATTCATTATGGAAACCCATTCCCGGTAGGTTCAAAGATTACATCGCCATGCCTAAGCCCAACATGTATCAATCCTTGCACACCACAGTGATTGGTCCCGATGGAGAGCGGGTGGAAGTGCAGATCAGGACAGAAGAGATGCATAAGATTTGTGAAGAGGGGATTGCGGCGCACTGGCAGTATAAAGAAGGAGGGAAGCCCAAGAACAAACCCATGGATGAACAAGTGACATGGGTGCGCCACCTTCTGGAAACCCAGAAAGATCTCAAAAATCCCAAAGAATTTCTCAACTCATTCAAGGTGGACCTGTTCTCCAGCGAAGTTTATGTGTTCACTCCGAAGGGCGATGTTATTTCCCTGCAACACGGTTCCACCCCGGTGGATTTTGCCTATGCGGTTCATACTGATATAGGCGATCACTGTTCTGCCGCGAAGATCAACGGAAAAATAGTTCCCTTGAGATACAAGTTGAGAAATGGGGACCAGGTGGAGATCAAGGCTTCTAAAACACAGCAACCCAATCGTGACTGGCTGTCATTTATCAAAACCTCGAAAGCTCGTAGCAAAATTCTTAATTTTATTAATACCCGAGAGAAAGAAAGAAGCCTCAGTTTAGGGACCGAATTGTTGCACAAGGATCTGGCAGAATATGGTGTTGATCCTTCGACCGTTCTCAAAGGGAAAGCTTTGGATGAGGCACTTCACGCCAGTGGATTCGGAAACTTTGAAAGTCTGCTGGGAAGTATTGGTCTGGGTAAAGTATCCACGAGTCATTTCATCGATAAACTTTTGCCCAAGGAAAAGATCGAGGAGAAAAGGTTAAAAGAATCCGATCAGATCAAGTTAAAAGAAAAGACTCCCGATCACAGTGGGGCCATCCATCTGAAATGTTTTAATGATGATATCCTCCTGCGTGTGGGGAAATGCTGTCACCCTGTTCCGGGCGACCCTATCGTGGGTTACATTACCCGTGGACGGGGCGTGACCGTGCATCACCTGGATTGCCCCAGTCTTCAGGCACTGGAGAACGAGTCGGAAAGGCTGGTGGATGTGGGCTGGGGGGAAAGTGTCAAGGAGTTGTATCCCGTTCGTATCTCAATCACTGCCGATGACAAGCCCGGTCAGTTGGCTGAGATCACCCAGGTCATGGCTTCCTGTGATATCAATATCACACAAGCCCATCTGCGACAGGGGAAACACAAAAGAGCGCACTTCGAGTTTTTCATCGAAATCAGCGACCTGGAACATTTGAACAGAATGTTCGCCGCAGTAAACCAAATTCCCGGTGTCATTCATGCGGAACGCGTCAAGGAACACAACACAGGTAAAAAAGGAATGGGAAAGCAGAAGTTAGAAAGCCAGAGTGAAAGTTCTTCGAAGCAAGATCCCAGTCAGAAAATACAACTCAAAGTAATTACAGGGGATATCTGAAAACTTGCACTTGCTATTCTTTGAGAGGCACTTTTCTGACTAGTGGGCGGGCTGTTGCAAAGCCCTCACAATGAGAGGTTTAGTCAAATTACTTTGACTACTTTGCCTGCTTTGAGGCATCGGGTACACACTTTCATATTTTTGACAGAGCCTTGATATCGTCCTCTGATTTTCTTGAGGTTCGGGTTCCATCGTCGTCGGGTTTTATTGTTGGCGTGACTGACATTATTTCCAAAAAGAGGTCCTTTGTCACACACATCACATCTCTGGGCCATTCTTTCACTCCTTAAATTACAAAAACGTTGTTTGACAGGATTTTAGATGCTAGCATACAGAAGATTGCGGGGCAAGTGATTTTGGATAATCTTATGCTCATCACACCAAAAACCACCATTAATGAAATAATAAGCACTCACCCAGAGACCATGCAATTTTTCAATGGCCTCAATATGAGTTGTGGGAGTTGTTTTGCCGTTAAGTTCGATACCCTGGAGAACGGGGCGCTCATGCACGGTATGGATGTGAATATCCTGATCGAACAGCTCAACCGATTCATTTCTTCCCTCCCTGCCGCCGTTGGGCCCAACGATCAAGGCGGACTTTTCCTGGATAATCGATAAAAGAGGTTTTTTTCAGCAGGTGGGGTGTGTTCGAAAAATGCCCCTCGAATTATTCGTGCTCAGCGGGCAAAAAAATAGCCCCATAAAGGGGCTACTATTAAATCAACAATTATCTTAGTAACACAGCATGTTACTGCTCAGTATCGAAGGGCTGATTTTAGCCGAGAAACTTAGATTCAGTTATGACGTCTTTCAGGATTTTTTCAGCCAACTCATGGCTGTTCACATGAAAGCGTCCTTCAGCAATTTCGGCCTTGATTCGTTCTACCTTATCCACACGAATGTCAGCAGTATTTTTTACCACTTCGTGGGCCTTTTGGATATCCTTGGCTTGAGAAGACAGAGCGATGTGTTCTGATCCCTGAGTTCCCTTAGTGCCAGAGGAGCCACCGGTAGCGCCTGCTTTTGTAGACTTATTATTGACCTTGATCCGGCCCTGAATCGTTTTGCTTTTGATTCTAATTTCGTTTCCGGGGATTTCCATAACTTACACCTGGTCCGGGGTCCCTAAGCTCTTGAATTTTAGCTAGTTAGTTATTGTGGCCGGGGCCTTTGCCTCCACAGCTTGTTTCAAGGCCTACCTGCTGATTAGCTTATCGGGAAACCGCTTAATAACTTAAGGCTTTTTAAAAAAAAGAGTTATGCTTTTTTTCATAAGCCCTAATTCCCTATAAAACTACTGGTAATCTGCCCATTTGTCAAGGATAGTAGGCAATATAGACCCCAATATTTAACGGCGTGGACGTGTTAGGCTTTAGCAAAATATGAAAGGTTTTTCAGGTGATATATCGGAATCCGGTCCCTGCAGTGGATATCATTATAAAGATGGAAAATGGGGGGATTATACTGATTGAGCGAGAAAATGAACCTCATGGCTGGGCATTGCCAGGTGGATATGTGGATTATGGAGAGACTCTGGAGTATGCCGCCGAGCGCGAGGTCAGAGAGGAGACCTGTCTGGAGGTTGAAATTGTGGGGCAATTTCATGCATATTCAGACCCTGGTCGGGATGCCCGACAGCACAATATTTCAATTGTATTTTTAGCGCGAGCCAAAGGAACCCCTAAAGCGGCATCAGATGCCAGGAATATAGGTGTTTTTACAGAGTATAATTTGCCCGAACCGCTGGTGTTCGATCATGCGGATATCCTGAAGGATTATTTTTCGAAACGCTGGGTATTAAAGGAGAAACATTGAAGATATCGATTAAAGACTGTTCGTGGATTGCTGTCTGGTGCATGTTGAGTATTTTTTCCGTATTTCCGGGAACGGCCCGTGCCGAGCCTTTCGCTGAGGAGAAATATTCTCGAATCATGTGGGGTTACCTCGAAACATTATCCGGGTTTGGTCCCCGGTATGTGGGCACAAAGGGATATACTCAGGTTCTGGATCTGCTCAGGCGGGTGGGGGCGCAATTTGCTGATGATGTTTTGGAGCATCCTTTCATTGTCACGCGGCATAATGGCGAACAGACGAGGATGGTCAATATCGAATTTGTTTTTAATGGGACTGCTGGGGGACGTCCTGTCCTCATTGGAGCGCATTACGATACTCGCCCTTTCGCTGATCAGGAATTCGACCCCGAGCTGAGAAAAAGTCCTGTCCCGGGGGTCAATGACGGGGGGTCAGGCACGGCGGTTCTATTAGGACTGGCCAGATACTTGAAGGAACATCCGGTGAGCCAACCGGTTCGGCTCATGTTTTTCGATGGTGAGGATTTTGGAAAAAGTGGTTCGGGTGAAATGTTTCTTGGGTCTAATTTCCACGCTAACCAGTTGGGAAAGCTTCCTGAGGACCAGAGGCCAAAGGCGGTGCTTGTGGTTGATATGGTTGGCGACAAGGACCTTGAGATTTTCAAAGAGACCTACTCCATGCGTAGTGGTCCTAAATTAATCCAACGTGTATACGACATGGCGAGAGGAAAAAACTTTTCCCAGTTCAATGAAAAAAGTAAATACAGTATTCAGGACGATCACCTTCCATTCATTAAACTTGGAATCCCCTCCATTGTGTTGATCGATTTTGATTATCCTTACTGGCACAAGATTTCCGATACTCTGGACAAATGTTCGCCTGAAAGCCTTGGCATTGTGTTTTCAGTTATCGCGGGAGTTTTGGCGGAGTGGTGAATTGGCGGATTGCTATGTTTAACGGGAAAGTTCTTTGAGCTTTTTTTGTGCGTCCGGATTTTGTGGGTCGATTTGAAGGATGATTTCCAGTTCCCGTTTGGCATCCACACTTCTTCCCTGGCGACTGTGGATCTTATGCAGGTTCCAATGCAGTGACAGGAAATCGATGCCTTTTTCTACAGCCATATCATAGGCTTTGCGGGCTTCATCGAGGTTGTCCAGATTGATATGGGCATTTCCCAGATTGAAATAGGCGATGCCAAAACCCGGATCGAGTTGGATGGCTTTTTCAAGATGAGGCACGGCTTCACTTGACCGATTCAGTTTGTTGAGGACCGCGCCCAGGTTGGAATGCGCCTGAATGAAGTTTGGATATGCCTTGAGAGCCTGTTCGAACAGCTTTACCGCCTGCTCATATTTTTGCTGCCGAAAATAATATCCCCCCAGATTGGAACTTCCCTCAGGAAAATCAGGGTTGAGTGCGTTGGCCCTTTCGTATTCTCTAATAGCACGGTCAGCCTGTCCCTGACTTTGATAGGCGGCGGCCAGATCATAATGCGCGAGTACGAAAGAATCGTCCTGCTTGAGAACGGACTCAAATTCTTTCACCGCCTTGTCGGGGTCCCCCTGGACGTACAGGTAATAATTTCCTCTGTAGTAATGAGCTTCCTTGGAATTTTTATCAGCTTTCAGCAGGTCAGCCAGAGACATTTCATCTTTGCTATCAAGAAACGGTTTTATGAAATTGATGGGCAGTGCCAGATTGATTGACCGACCCTCTACCGTAGCAATACCAACCACACGGCTTTTCTGGTTCACGACCGGACCGCCGCTGAATCCCGGGCCGAACGAAGCGGTTGTGTAGATGAATGGGAAGTCGGTTTGCGCCTGTGGGTGGATGCCCAGGATAAAGCCGAAGGTTTGTATAACCATTCCCTTACCGTTGCTTTGACCATTCGCTTGCAGAGCGTTTTGCGATAAAAACCCAAGCGCGCTCAGGTAATCAAATTCTTTGAGTTGATCAGAGTCACCAATTTCCAGCGTGGAGTAGGCGCCCTCTGTCAGTTGCAGAAGAGCAAAGTCTTTCTCTCGGTCAACTTTTAACACAGACTTCACCTTAACCCGGTCGCCGCTGGACATGACCGCTGTGATATCAGCTGCGTCGAGCAGTACATGGTAGTTTGTGACCAGAACCCCCTCCGGCTTAACAATGAACCCTGTTCCCATCCCAAGCATTTTCCCGGCAGAATCTTTTGTCACCAGAAGGACAACAGCGCTTTTGTTGACCGCGTTTGCCTGGACCGGCTGGGTAGAGAGGGTCCATGTCAGCACAAGGGCTAACAACAGGACCAGGGTTTTTTTAATTTGTGAGTAAGGCATAGGGTTAAAATAGTGCCAGATGCACTGGAAGTCCAATGAAATTTTTAGATGAAGGATATCATGAATTTCATATGGGTTTCGAGTAATTGGTCTGTTTTCAGTTGTCAGCGGAAATTGGTTAACGAAGATTTTGTCCAAAAAAAAGCCTCCCCCGAAAGAGGGGAGGCGGACATTCTGAGGAAATGTTACTTGACTGTCACGATAACCGTTGAGGTGATCGCTGGATTGAAGGGAACGTGCTTGCCATTAGCGAACAGGGTGCGGATGACGTGTTTCCCTACACTTAGTTTCAATTCCTTACAGGTAGAGCCATCGCCCATGTGGACGTGGTTGGCATCTTTACCGATTCCCTTGCTGAGATCGGTAGGAAGATCAACATCGATCAGCAGATGATGATGGCCTTTCCCAGGGTTAACACCTTTTTTAGCAGGTTGCACTTCTACCCCACCAACCGCCATGCAGACTTTTACCGGACTGGAAACAGTCGCGCCGGTTGTGGGCTCTGTTATGACTACGGCACCACCCGCATAAACGGTAGACGCGCTGAGTACGAGGGTCATTACAGAAACCATGAGACATTTGATTGAATTCTTTTTCATGAAAACAAAACTCCTTAAATTAATACAGTTAAAAAAACCGGATTATCCGGGATGAAAAATTATGAAATTCAACGACAAACAATCGCTGCCAATTACCCTGTTCAGACAAAGCTTGAAATCTTTAATGGACTATGATTACTGAAAGGGTCTAAAAGTTTCGGTTTTTTTGCAGTTATTTTTTTGATTTTATAAGGCCGAGGTTCTGGGGTGGGCCGTATTTCCCTTGACATCCAAAAGAGAGTTCCATAACCTCTATAAATTCATTAATAATCAGGGTTTTCCCCGTTAGTTTGACGATTTATACATTCCGGAGGTTCAGATGGTAGTTACTGGAGATTGCAGGCTCCTTCACACATGCGAAATGTGTGAGCACAACAATGATACTGATTGCAAGGCAGATAAAAATGAGCATAACCGCTGGTTGGTCAACAAGCGGATGGGTGATATTAAATTCAAGCTTATCGTGGGAAGCAACAAGGGGGGAGTGGGTAAAAGTACCGTGACGACCAACCTCGCAGTGGCTTTGGCGGAAAAGGGTTATAAGGTAGGGCTGGCAGATGCCGACCTGCATGGTCCCAATGTACCAAAGCTTTTGAACGCGGAACAAGTTCGCTTGAAAGCTACGGATGAGGGGATTGATCCGTATGAAACGGCCAACGGTCTCAAAGTTGCCTCTCTGGGATTTTTGATAGAAGACCCCAATATGCATATCGCCTGGCGCGACGCAGTAAAGTACGATTTCATCATCGAATTGTTGGGCAATATTCAGTGGGGAGAGCTGGACTATCTCCTGATTGACTTGCCTCCCGGAACGGGTAACGAACAGATCACCATCATTGATTTCATAGGTGAGGTCGATGGAGCAGTGATTGTCACTACACCACAGGAACTGGCTTTGCTCGATGCCAGAAAAATGATTTCATTTGCCCGCGACAGTAATGTCCCTATTGTGGGTGTTGTCGAGAATATGAGTACGCTGAATTGTCCGCACTGTAAGGAGGATATTGACGTGTTCGCAACAGGTGGTGGAGAAAGGCTGGCCGAGGAACTGGTTCTTCCTTTCTTGGGAAAGATTCCTCTTGACGCAGACATCGTAGCTCAGTCTGACAAAGGTGAGCCGGTTGTTATGTCACGTCCTGATTCTGTCGCGTCCAAGGCTTTTTTGGAATTGGCTGATAACTGTCATAAATTTTTGAATCCGGAAGAAGTAAAAGCCGGTTGAGTGGCTGAATAATTAGTTGTATTTGTTGCAAACAATTCATTGCGAAATTATCCCCAAATAGGGATAATTAGAGTAACCGAGCGCATACAGCCACTCATCATTCATGGTGATCGCCAGCTTGTCCTCCTATCTATAAGGTGTTGCCTCCATGCAGTTTTTTTCATTTCATTTTGCGAGGCTTCTGGGAATATCCGCTTTGATCTCTCTTCTGGGAGTCGCGCCCTCCCCGGTAGCCGCCGATTCAAACGAACTTCGTCCATTCACTAACAATCCTATCGTGGCCATTGTTGATGGTGAGCCTGTCATTCTTGAGGATTTGAAAAATGCTCAGATTTATGCCGCGATGGTCCAGCTGTATAAAATGCAGTCGCAGGTATTGAAAGAAAAAGTTCTTGATAAGTTAGCTAAAAGTCACCCTGAACTGAAATTAACGGATGCGCCTTTGCCAAGTCAGGGTGATGTTACTCGTTTTTACACAAACACGCCTGGCATCAAGGAGATGGGTACGCTGGAAAAAATGCGGGCTGAGATCACAGAATATCTTAAAAAAGTATATGCCAGCGTTTATTTGGAAGAACGATATCAGTTGGCGATCGAAAAAGGTTGGGCCAAGGTTTACCTTCAGGCGCCACTGGAATTTAAGTTGAAGGCCAAGATTAACACAGCGATGCTTTGGTTTGGTGAAGGCAGCTCATTTTCCCGCAGGGTTTTCCTCCTGGAGTATTCAGATTTTCAATGTCCATTCTGCAAACGAGTGCAGGGTACGCTGGACAAACTCCGCAAGTTGTACAGTAAAGAGGTTCAATTCGGTTATCGGCATTTTCCTTTGGAGTTTCACAAAGAAGCGAAGTATATGGCAGAGTCGGTCGAATGTGCCCGCGATCAGGGGAGGTTTTGGGAATTACAAAAGCTTTTTTACGATAATAAAGATCCGGTTTCAAGGACAAACCTCCACCAGTTCGCCAAGAAAGCCGGAGTTAAAAATATGCGACGGTTTCAGACCTGTCTCAAAGAAAGAAAATATAAAGACAGAGTCAGCAATGACTTGAGAGAGGGGATGAGTCTGGGCATCCGGGGAACTCCCACATTTATTCTGGGAACCTACGACCCTGAGACCCATACTGTACACGGTGAGTTGATGTCCGGCGCAGTATCGCTGGAAAAGTTCAAAGCATCCATCGAAAAGTATCTCTCCATCTCCCGCGCTGAGACCAATTTGTCCCGATAAGCCCTTACGTATTTTTTGAAGGCATTTTTCTCAAGAATTTCCGATTACATTTCAAACCCTGCAACCGGGGTTTTTCTTTTTTTGCTGACGGCGAACATGCTCGTAAAAATCTAAAAATTTTCTGTCCGACAACCGCGAGCCACCATCATAAGTAGAAGGAGCGGTGCGTCATGCCGGGGGTGGGCGGATTGCCTGGGACCCAAACGGTTTAGCTCGCTAGGAGTTCCATGTTTGCCAAGGCAAATCCAAGGGTTGCTAAAGCAAGAGGAGCGGACAAGTAAGCGGTTTGCCATTGAGAACGCGTCCAGGACCTTTCCCTGCTCTTTCCTAGCCACATCAAAAAATACTGGGAGTATCAACCCTTTCTGATTTGTCTGCCTCTACAGTGTCAATACTGTCAACCTTACTCTTGTTTGTTTCTTCTCCCCGTTATAGCCAAAATAAGATAGAATTTATGGTGGATGTTTCGAGAAAGGTATCATTGCCTATATAGTTGCCTATATTAAGGAAAGTTTGGCTAGGTGTTAAGTTTATAGTTAATTGTTTTTATTAATCTTGTGTTCATCGCTTCTTAAATATGCAGGTCATTACTACTCATTTAAATGCGGACTTTGATTGTCTTGCCTCGATGGTAGCTGCACGCAAGCTTTATCCTTCTGCGAGGCTGGTTTTTCCCGGCTCAACTGAAAAAGGCGTGAATGAATTTTTAAAGCAGTCTGCTCTATTCCCTGGATTTTCCCGTATCAAGGATATAGATCTCGATGTGGTCAGTCAGCTTATCATTGTGGATACGCATGACCCCAGGCGAATCGGTGTTTTTCAATCACTGCTTAATAATCCAAATGTAGAGGTCCATATCTATGACCATCATCCCGAGGAGGTAGCGGATGCTCTTGCGGGGGCCAAGTGTGTTATCAAAAAAAGAGGGGCCTCTGCGACTCTCCTGTGCGAAATTCTTGAGGGGAAAAATATTTCTCTGACGCCGGAGGAGAGCACACTCATGGTTCTTGGGATATTTCAGGACACGCAATCGTTGTTTTCCGTGTCGACAACACCGGAAGACTTTTCAGCGGCAGGAAAACTTGTTGCCTCCGGCGCGAATATGAAAACTGTAGCGCGTTTCGTGCAACCTCGTCTGAATTCGCAACAGATTGAAATTCTCAACCAGCTGGTCTCGAATATTGAATCACATAATATCAATGGAGTAGAGATAGCGATGACCACCGCTTCTGAGGATTTTTATGTGGAGGATGTGTCATATGTGGTCTCTCAGGTGATGGCCCTGGAAAATTTAAAGGCTCTGTTTGCCTTGGTGAGACTGGATCAAGGGGTTTATGTGATTGCTAGAAGTCGCTGTGACGAAGTCAATGTCGCTGAAGTGGCGAGACATCTGGGCGGTGGTGGGCACAGTTGCGCGGCTTCCGCAAGTGTCAAAAACCAGACACTGGTTCAGGTTCGAGAAAAACTTTTTGAACTTCTTCACGCGAGCCTGCAGCCCTTACATCGGGTTAGCGATATCATGCATTTTCCGGTTCAATCAGCCACCGGGGATGAGAGCCTTTTGTCTGTTGAAAAAACGCTCACCCGGTTCAACTTGAACACTCTTCCTGTTCTGGCAGATAACAAGCCTGTAGGTTTGATCACGCGCCAGATAGTTGAAAAGGCGATCCACCATAAAATGAGAGATGCAAAGGTGAAAGATTTTATGATTAGTGACTTTTCGGTCTCAACACCGGACGCTTATTTTAAATCGATTGTTCCCATTATTATTGAAGAGAAACAAAAGCTGGTTCCGGTGATTGACCCGGTTTCAAAAAATCTGGCAGGCATCGTCAGCCGGGGAGATTTGCTCAGGGTGCTACACCGGGATATGGTCTCTAGTGGGTTTGATACTTCGCGTTTGTTTGATGGAAAAAGAGAGTCCATGAAAAATGTGAAGAGTCTCTTGAAAGAGCGGTTGCATAAAGACGTAATGGCTCTGCTGGATTCAATCTCTCAAATCGCCGACCGAGAAAAGGTGGAAGTTTATGTTGTAGGCGGGTTTGTGAGGGATTTACTGCTCAACATCCAGAACTTTGATATTGACCTTGTTGTGGAGGGCGATGGCATTGCCTTTGCCGAAACTCTGGCCAGGGAATTTAATGGGCGAACTAAGAGCCATGATAAGTTTGGCACCTCAGTGGTTCTGCTGAAGGATCGGTCCCGTATAGATGTTGCAACGGCCAGGATGGAATATTATTCGCATCCGGGTGCCTTGCCAAAGGTGGAACGTAGCTCTGTCAAGTCCGATCTTTTCCGCCGGGATTTCACAATAAATAGTATGGCAGTTAAGTTAAACGGGCAGGGAGCATTTTGTCTGATTGATTATTTTAATGGCGAAAAGGATTTAAAAGATGGCTCTATCCGTGTTCTTCATAATTTGAGTTTTATCGAAGATCCGTGCCGTATTTTTCGCGCCATTCGATTCGAGCAGAGGTTTGGTTTTCGTGTAGGTCGCCAAACAAGAGCTTTTATGAAGAGCGCGATCAAAAATAATCTGGTCAATCAGTTGAGTGGAACGCGTCTCATGAATGAGCTAAAGCTTCTCATGCGGGAATCTGACCCTATGAAGTGTATTGACCGGATGCGGGAGCTTTCTCTACTTTATTTAATAGTTCCAGATATTGCAGAAGGTGATTCTCACAGGCTGGTCCTGAAAAAAATAGCCGGTGTATTGACTTGGGCGAAAATGGTTCCGATGGCTAAAAAACCTGAGGTTTGGTTTGTTTATTTTCATGCGTTGTTCATCGCTATGAAAGAGGCCGCGTTTGAAAAAGCCATGGAGCGTCTTCACATTCCCATGAAAATCAGGAACCGAATGCGTCTTGACAGGGGACACTTTGTTAAAGCGAAAGATAAGTTTAACGATGGGCGCGAGCTCAAGCCCAGCGAAGTGTACGATGTTTTGTCAGAGCTGTCGATTGAAGCGGTGATTCTTTTGCTTGCTGTTTGTTCCAGCGACCAAGTGAACAAACATGCGATGCTTTATTTCAATCAGTATTGTTCGTTAGCGAAGACAGAACTCACTGGTGAAGATCTGATCGGAATGGGAATGAAGCCGGGTCCGGTGTTTCAAGACGTTTTAAAAACCCTGCGGGACGCACGGGTTAATGGCCAAGTGACATCACGTGATGAAGAGGTTGCTTTAGTGGGGTCGCAATTCCTGAAATAAGCCTGTTTCCCGTCCTCTGGTGATTATATGACTGGCTTCCCAGACATTCTCGAACATTTATTCCGGTTAGAGGAAAACAAGTCCAATGTCTTGACCGAGGTACAGGCAGGGGTTGTTACCTTTTTGACTGCGTCCTATATTATCTTCGTTCAGCCCGCTGTGTTGTCGAATACCGGGATGGATTTTGGTGCGGTGATGACTGCCACCTGTCTGGCATCGGCTGTGGGTTGTCTTATCATGGGCTTGTGGGCCAACTATCCCATAGCACTGGCACCGGGTATGGGGATCAATTTTTATTTCGCCTACACTGTGGTTCTGGGGCAGGGTATTCCATGGGAGACCGCTTTAGGCGCGGTATTTTTATCCGGTTTGATACTCATTCTCCTCACGCTTTTTCGATTTCGCGAACTGATCATCAACGTCATCCCCGAATACCTGAAAAATGGCATCGCCGCAGGCATAGGTGTTTTCATTAGTTTTATCGGGTTAGTTCAGGGCGGCTGGGTTGTCGAGCATCCAGGTGCTTTAGTTCAGTTGGGGGACCTGAAAAGCTTGCCAGCCGTGTTCACCCTGGTTGGAGTTTTGTTGATCACTGTGCTTTTGCAACGTCGGGTGACCGGGGCAATTTTTATTGGCATGGTGGTCATGAGTCTCCTGGGTATTCCTTTTGGTCTGGTGGAATTTTCTGGCTTGGTATCTTCTCCGCCGGACATGGCTCCCACTTTTATGAAAATGGACATGCTTGCCGCGCTGGACTTGGGAGTGCTGACGGTAATCGGGGTATTTGTGTTTGTTGACCTGTTTGATACGGCAGGGACCCTTGTCGGAGTTGGACAGCAGGGCGGGTTTATTAAGCATGGAAAACTTCCACGAGCAAATCGGGCTCTGATGCCGGATGCAGTCGCGACTACAGCCGGAGCCGCTTTCGGAACATCCACAGTCACCTGCTATATCGAGAGCTCCGCTGGAATCGCCGAAGGCGGACGCACCGGGTTGGCCAGTGTGGTGACCGCGTTTCTCTTTTTGTTGGCGTTATTTTTTGCTCCGCTTGCACAGATGGTAGGTGGGGGCTACATTGTTGAAGGGATCACATATCATCCCATCACTGCACCGGTTCTTATCATAGTCGGATGTCTTATGGCGGGAAACCTTTCCAATATCAACTGGAAGCAATGGGATGAGGCTCTGCCATCTTATTTGATGGTGATCGGAATGCCTCTCACATACAGCATTGCTGACGGCATGGCATTGGGGTTCATTTCCTACCCCCTGATTAAAGTTTTTAGCGGTAAAGCCGGGGAGGTGCACTGGTGTCTCTACCTGATCGCCCTGTTGTTTATCCTGCGCTATTGGTCCGGCTGAAACATCCTTTTGCCCCACTTCCGTTAATCCAGTTTGTGATATAATGACTCCCTTAAAATCTGACAACTTAGTATTCACCGCCTGATACGGCAAGGAAAGGATATTGTGGCCAGCGTAGACTATTTGATTAAACAGTTTTTAACTCCAGATAAAAAACATTTGGACCTGAGCAATCAGGTTTTAGGCGATAAGGGGGCCGTGACACTGGCTAAATCCAAACTGCTGAAACGGCTCACCCATTTGACTCTGGCAAACAACAATATAAGTGATGAGGGTGCAATTGCCATCGCTAATTCAGATCATTTCAAGAGACTGATCGAGCTGGATTTTTATGGCAACGTCATAAGTGATGATGGTGTTAAAGCCCTTGCGGAATCTCCCATCCTGGCGAACCTTAAAAAACTGAACCTGTACGGAAATCTGGTCGAAGACGACGGGGCTGTTGCCATCGCCGAATCTAAAACTCTATCCAAGCTCAGATACCTGTTCCTCACATGCAACCGCGTCCGCAAGCTGGGTATCGAAGCGCTTAAAGAAGCCAAGTGCGGCAAACGCCTCTGTCATTTACATGTAGATGATTTGAAAGATTTTATTTATCAGGATGATTACGAGGAAGACGAAGATCAGATCAGCAGTTGGGATGAGCTGGAAGCAAGGGCCAGGGAGAGCGGAAGAGATGACGATGAGGACTAATCGCCTGTCCGGGAGAAATAGGACCTCTTTGACCCTGCTCGCTGTGCTTATGCTTAATGCGTTTGTTATGGGGCCTGCTGTCTCACCGGGTTATGCTCAGGGATTTAACAAGGGACCGGTTGATTATGATGCCTTATTCAAGGATAGTTTAAAACGGCGCGGAAAATTTTTAAATCTCTCCGGGAAGAAAATAGGAGACGAAGGTATCAAACGCCTGATTGCCAGTGATGTGTTGAAAAAAGTTGTAAAGATAGACTTGCGATACAACGAAATCACTGCAGTGGGGGCGGGTTTGCTTGCGGAAATGCCGCCTTTGTCCAAGTTAAAGGTTTTGATATTGCGGCATAATATACTAGGTGATGCCGGATCTCTCGCCCTTGCGAAATCTGCCAGCTTTCCCAATCTGCAAGAAATTCAACTGGGCTGGACAGAAACTCGTGACGCCGGGGCGCTGGGTTTCGGGGCCACCAAAAACTTTCCCAAACTGAAAAAGCTCGATCTGCGAGGCAACTTTCTCGCCAACAAAACCAAGGATGAGCTCAAGAAATCCCTGGCCCACCTGAAGTCCCTTAAACTTTTTTAATTCGTTTTTAATAGTTCAAAGTTTGTCAACGCCGGTTTCTTCATCGAAAAAATAGGTGTCGCCATCGGGTCCGCGGAATGAAATCTCTTTAACTTCCCAGAGATGTTTTTTCTTAACGTCAGCTTCGGCGGCGTGATAGCGACCGTTGTCCTCGCGTTGCAGAAGAAGAAACTTGTTTTTATCGTTGGCAACAATCTTCCAGGTGAAGTAATCACTCTGAAGAGTTTCGTTGTCGTAATCAATGTTGATGATGTTCATTGAAGCATTCCTCTGATAAATCAGTAATGAATATTGGCTGCCAACTCGCGTGCTTTTTCCAGAGTTTTCTTTTTATTCGCCACCGAAACATTTTTGATGAGTATTTTTGCAAACAGAAAGGTGGGGTCAGCGGACTTCTCTTTTATGTAGTGTTTTTTCTGGATGAAACTTTTAACCTCGGACTCTTTAAGTTTTATCAGCGAACCTGAACCGAATTGAGGAGGTTCGGTCTTTGATTTTTTCTCTGCCTGCGAATCTCCTTCCGGAATAGGGTCTTTAATGATGCGAACTTCAGGAACGATCCCATGTTCTGTGATATCCGTTCCCGACGGTGTGTAATATTTTGAGGTTGTCAGGCGGAGGCCCGACCCGTCACTGGTGCGGAAAATGGTTTGAACGGTACCTTTGCCGTAGGAGTTTTCCCCTACGATCAGCGCTTTCCCTGAATCTCTCAACGCTCCGGCGACAATTTCCGCCGCGCTTGCGCTGTATTGGTTGATCAGGATGATGACTGGCATGAAATGGAGACTGTTTTTGTATTGAGCTCGGTATTCGTTATGGCTGGTACTTTCCCGGCCCTGTGTATAGACTATGAGTCGGTTGCGATACAGAAAATGACTGGCGACTTTTACCGATTGATCGAGTAAGCCGCCAGGATTATCCCTCAGGTCGAGAATGAAGCCCTTCACCTTATCTTTTTTGGACTTTGCGAGTGCCTCCTTTAACTGATCGTTGGTTTGTTTGGAAAAACTGGTGATTTTTATCGATCCAATATTATCTTCCAGCGTTTCATATTCAACGGTTTCGATAGAGATGATTTCCCGGGTCAGCGTATAGGTACGCTCCCGCTTGTCCGACTGCCTGCGCAGGGATATGGTGACTTTTGTGTCCGGATAGCCTCTCAGCATATCGGCAAGTTCTGTTATCTGGGTTTTGCTGATATCCTCTCCATTGACTTTTTCAAAAATATCATCCGGTAAAATTCCGGCGCGTTCGGCCGGGGAATTTTTCATAGTCTTCACCACATAGAGGCGGTTGTCCTTCATGGTGATGACCATGCCCAGTCCGCCATATTTTCCTTCCGTATCGCGCATCGATCTGCCAAAGACCTCGGCATCCATGTATTGGGAATAGGGATCCAGTGATTTCATGAGACCCGTAACGGCGGCTGTTTCAAGCTCCTCCTTGCTCAGTTTGTTTTTTGATTCCTCATGCAGGAAGTAATATATTTTCTTGAAATCTTCCAGATCGTGTTCCCGGTTGAAGTTGAGCTGATAGCGGATGGACGAGTCGAATCGTGATATGGCTTGTCCGCCCGGAGTGTCGCTCATGATGATATTTTCATCATCAAGAGTCCGCACCATTTCCTCAACAGAGGCCGTGAACATTTTTTTATAATCGGGGGGATAAACATACTTATCTCCCACCAGGTCAACAACTTCTTCGAAAAGCTCAAGATCATTACTGAAAAACCCGGCCTCGGCTGTGGACAGCAGGGCAGAGTTCTGCTTTCCATCCCCTGCTGGAAATAGCAGAAGCAAGCCCATCAAAGTCGCCGTCAACAATGCAGCTGTTTTTCTGGATAAGAATGGGTTCGTCATAATTCTCGTGGAGAAACTAAAGAGCGCTAATTATAGCTCAGAATGTCTTCAATGATAAGTTCCAGATTTTCCGTCATCTTGTCTACCGAGCCGCCTGAAATACTGGGGGTTACTTTCAGCACATTATTGAGGATAACCGTTGGCGTTTCGTCACCTGCGTATTTTTTAAACAAAGCCAGTGATTTCTGAACCTTAGCTTCGATGGAGGGTGATTTCATGCCATCTCTGATTTCTTGTTCTATCTTGTAATGTTGTGAGAGACGCTGAATCACTCTGGGCCGAAATATATTGATATGGAGTTTGAAGTTGGTGTCGAACAACTCCTGGGTGAATTTTTCTTCGATCCCCAACTCATCGGTTATGTAATAGGATTTGGCGGGGATGGCAGTTTGTTCTCCCCAGTAAATAGGATATTTTTTGTGGAAGAGCTTGTCTTTGAACTTGTCGCGTAGTTTTTTAGATGTCTCCAGAAAACGGTAACAATGACCGCAGGAGTAGTTGAAAAATTCTGCCATCTCAACCTGCTTTGCGCCTTTGAGTTTTTCTATGGAACCGATGACTTTATACTTCCCCCGGATTTTGTCTCCGGCTAGAGCCAGGCCCGGCGGGATGATGAAGCCAACCAGCAGAAGAGCCAGTAAAACTTTTTGCAAGCTTTTTAGCAGAGGGTTATTACTGTTTTTCATGAAAATCTCCTTGTAGTTTCCAATCGGATCAATGTTTTATTTTGGGCCAATAATTTGAGTAATTAAAATTGGGGCTATGATTTTTTACATGGCAGAGTTTGCAGGCCTGTCGGGCATTGCGACCCAATCCGGTTTGCGGATTTTTTGCATGTTTCAGACCCGGACCGTGGCACACTTCACACTGCACATTCTTCAGTCCCGGCGTATCCACCTCACTGATGAATCCCCCGGCATGGTTGAATCCGGTAACATGGCATATCAGGCACTCCGGATCAAACGCCTTGTTGACCCGGTTGAGGGTTTCGTAAGCATGACCGTGACGCGACTGGCTCCATAGCGCATGTTTTCCGGGGTGGCAAGTCAGGCACGTCTGCTCTGACGCATAGACTTTTTCTTTCCCGTGCTGGTCTTTTCGTGCGTCCAGCGATGTGAAGAACAGGTCCTCCACTTCCCGGTTATAATCTTCGTACCATTTTATCATTTCAGGATCGAATTTTATATTGGAATCCAGACGTACCATACGCTGGTCAAACGATTTGTTACCGGCCTTATCAATCCGAACGGTCAACTCCCCCATCTTCTGACCTCTCGGTCCAGGCTGAATGAATATTTTTCCATCCTGCTTTACCGGAGTCATGTCGATGACATCCGTATCTTTTTCGATATGACCGTTGATCACCACGTTTACTCTATCCAGCGCCAACAAGGAAAGCGCTTTTTCTCGTTTCATGTGGGTGAGCAAAACGATTACGTCAGGGTGCTCCGACCCGTTAACTTTATCGATCAACCTTTTGGCCGATTCTTTGGGGTCGGTGATGTGTCCTCCACTGTGCTCGGCGGCATAATACATCTCAGGATCGACCACAGCCAGCATGGCTATAGTGAGCCCGTTTTCCAGTTTTTTGATCCTCGTTTCAGGCGGACTCAATTTGCTCAAACGGGCGTTACTCAACAGCCAGGGGATTGATGCTCCCTTTTTGAGAAATGATTCGCCATAGACGAGGTCCTTATCTCCTGGAATCACAGCGTCATATTTCAACAGGGACATGGCCTGCATGAGATAGCGGGCCTTGATTTTCCCTTGCCGAGAAGGTTCTTTAAAACTGTCTCCCGTGTCGACAAATAATGTGTTTTTGGAGTTCAAGCCGACTTGCTTGAAATAAGTCATTCGTCGCTCGAATCCGCCTTGATCCTCTTCTTTCGCACAGCCGCAGGGTTTGAGTTCACCCAGAGTGTTCCCTGTATAAACAATGAGGAACTCACGCGGAGGCACTTCGGCAAGCGAGTGTGTATCGCTGGCGATTCCTAAAAATATGAAGGCCGCAACCCAGGCCATGAGGAGTCGATGTCTGATCATGTCCCAAGAGTATCCGAAAAATTTTAACAAGGCAATCAAGCTTTGAAGGGCAATTTTTAGGTCGCTAGCGGCTATTCCTCCCCTCGGCTTTCCAAAGCCGTTAAATAAGGTTATTATAGGCCCATGGAAAAATTTGAGATTCATATGCATTCCACATTTTCAGATGGAGAATTCTCACCGACAAAACTGGTTGATATCGCAAAAAATAACGGAGTTTCCACTCTTTGCCTGACTGATCACGATACCTTTGGAGGTATCGATGAGTTTATACCTGCGGCTGAGGCAGAAGGGATTTTTGCTTTTCCCGGAATCGAAATCACGGTGCGCTATAGAGGATTCAATCTCCATCTGCTGGCTTATTTTGAGTCGGCGAATTTCCTGTCGGAAGAGCTGTGTCGGGAAGTGACGGAGATGGCTTTCAAACGGGAAAAGCGTATGCGTGAATTGATAACGCGCATCAACGAAGTGATACCGGAAGAGTTTCGGGGAACCGTTGAGTATGAGAATGTGAGTCGCGCCGCCGAGGGTGTTCTGGCGCGACCCCATCTGGCCAAAGAGATGACCCGATTGGGAATCGTTGCGAACAGCCGGGATGCTTTCGACCGGTATCTTGTGAGATACAATGTCGAGCGCAAGAACCTGGAAATGGCAGATGCCATCCGGCTGATTCGCGAATGCAATGGCGTTCCGGTATTGGCGCATCCAGGAGAACGATCTTACTCCCTGTACAATCCTGCCAAAGGATATACCTACGATGATGTCCCCGGTATGGTTGAAGAATTAAAATCGTTCGGACTTTTGGGAATGGAATGTGTTTACCCTTACCACGAGCGGACAGGAAAAGTGGAATATTATAAAGACCTTTCGCGGCAATTCGGACTCATCATCACCGGTAGCCGGGATTTTCATGGATCGATCACCTACCAGTCGGAACACCTCCTGGGCGCGACCAAAATGGACACTCAGTTTCTGGATCAATTCAAAGAAGTCTGGGCGGGTTAGCGCTTGTGTTGATGGCCATTGGCGTGGAGGGAGAAGGGTAGGATGAGGGGGATTTGAATACACCGAAGGCCTTCAACTTTTTGCTTTCTCCAGTAGCCCCAAAATTTCCTCCTCGTTTTTATCTTCTGCAATAGAAAACGCGCTCTCGTTATTGATGTCCTTCAGGTTGGGGTCGGCTCCCGATTCCAGAAGAATCTCCACCAACGGATAACTTCCATTCAGCACTGCGCTCATCAAAGGTGAAAAGCCGTCAAGTCCAGTGATGTTGGGGTCGGCCCCTTGTTCCAGAAGGGTCCTGGCGATGTCAGGTTGTAACAGTTCGGTGGCGTAAAACAGGGCCGTCCATCCGTTGTTGGCCCGCACATTTAACGCAACATTTTGTTTCAGTAGATAATCGATCAAAGTCGGGTCACCGCTGAATACAGCGCTCATCAATACCGTGTAATTATCCTGAGTGTAGGCGTTAATATTCGCGCCACTTTTAATCAGAAACCAGATGGTTTCCGTATCGCCTTTATTGATGGCTTTGATCAGCGGGGTCCAGCCCGTAGCATTGTCTCGAATAGTTTCATCTGCTCCTTTATTGACCAGCAATTGGTAGATGATCTGATTTTTAATTCCCATCGCCAGATTAAGAGCCGTTTGATCATTCTTACTTCTGAGCAGAACGTTGGCATTTTGTTTGAGGAGCAGAGAGACCATGTCGAAATTATTTTGTGTCACCGCCATCATCAACGGAGTTATCCCGTCATCAAGGGCCGCATCTACATCCGCACCGAGACTGAGTAAGCGTGTCACCAAGCCCTCATTGGCATTTTCTACAGCGGCCATCAGGGCGGTCTGACCATTACTCTGTTTCATCGTTACATCGGGTACCCATTGAGTGAGCAGGTGATCCACCACCTTTCGCTTCTTCAATTCGATGGCGGCGATCAAAGGGGTTTTGTCATCGACACGAATGTTGACATCGATTCCCGCCTCAAGAAGCAGGAAGGTGTTCGGCACATCACCCATTTTGATGGCCTGGAAAAGGCTTTGCGGCGAGACAGTGATGTTTTGCTTTTCCAGTTTGGCTTTTGCCGCAGTCTGAGGATTCCCTCCACAGGCGGTGAAGATAAACGGAATCCCTGTTAGCAGGAACACGAAAACAACGACTCGCTTGTATAAAGAAATTTTCTTAAACATAATATAAGTGTGGGGAAAATAATTTTTTACTGTGAACTCAGAATACTACTTTTAACAGGAGGGAGCAAAAGTTCCTTAAGCTAGAAGCGAATGAATTTTTACCACAGAGCACACAGAGAGAAAATATATTTATTAACCATGAACCGGTTTTTAAAACAACTTTTCCTGTTTGCCCTGGGCGGGTGGGGTGAGTCCAAAGTGGCGGTAGGCGATTTCGGTGGCGACTCTGCCGCGTGGGGTGCGCTGGATGAATCCGCTTTGCATGAGATAGGGTTCGAGAACGTCTTCGAGGGTTCCTTTTTCTTCACTGATAGACGCCGCCAGACTTTCGACTCCAACGGGTCCGCCTTTGAATTTTTCGATAAGGGTCAGCATGAATTTGTGGTCCATCTTGTCGAGCCCGAAGTGGTCCACCTCCATCATCTCTAACGATTTATCAGCAACGTCTTTTGTGATAACGCCGTCGGCTTTGACTTGTGCATAGTCACGCACTCGCCTCAGCAGTCTGTTGGCGATGCGCGGTGTGCCGCGTGATCGACGAGCGATTTCGCTGGCGCCATCGGGGGCAATTTCGATTTCCAAAATACCTGCCGACCGGGTGACGATGGTTTCCAGTTCTTCCGGGTTGTAATAATCTAACCGATGTACGACACCAAACCGGTCTCTCAGTGGCGAGGTGAGGAGTCCGGCCCTTGTGGTCGCTCCCACCAGTGTGAATGGCGGCAGTTCCAGTTTGATCGATCGTGCGCTGGGCCCCTGCCCGATCATGATGTCCAGATTGTAGTCTTCCATCGCCGAATACAGGACTTCTTCGATGACGTTGGACAGACGATGGATTTCATCGATAAAAAGGATGTCGCCTTTCTTCAGATTGGTCAGGATAGCGGCCAGGTCGCCGGACTTTTCGATGACCGGACCCGAAGTGCTTTTGATATTCGCATCCATTTCGCCAGCGATGATGTTGGCGAGAGTGGTCTTGCCGAGTCCGGGCGGACCGTAGAACAGGACATGGTCGAGCGCATCACCACGCATGCGTGCGGCTTCGATGAAAATTTCAAGGTTGCGCTTCGTTTTTTCCTGTCCGATATAATCGTCGAATTTATTCGGTCTCAGTGTTGCTTCGAACTGGACCTCATCATTATCGAGCGGACTTCCTGTAATTGATTCATCCATAAGTTGAAATTTATTAAAATCCCCACCTAGCCTCCCCTTGGTAAGGGGAGGTTAATATATTCAAGACAACAGGTTTAAACTTTCTTTAATCAAGCTTTCCAGGGAACTTTCCTTATCTTCTTTACTGTAGACTTTTTTCAAGGTCTGCTCTGCATCGTTCTTTTTGTATCCCAGGTTCACCAGTGCCGACAGCGCATCATCGAAGAGTCCGTTGCGCGGAGCAGAGTCTTCCTCTGGCTTGAATTCCAGGGAGAGTCCGGCCAGCTTGTCACGCAACTCAAGGGTCATTCGCTCCGCCGTTTTGCGCCCGATTCCCGGAATGGTGCTGAGTTTGGCAACATCGTTGGCGTCGATGGCTGACAGAAATTCTGTGGGCGGCATGCCGGACAGAATTGTCAGCGCGAGTTTGGGTCCTACTTTATTAACAGTGATGAGTTTTTCAAAGATTCTCTTTTCATCGTCTGTATAGAATCCAAACAGCTTCAGCGCTTCTTCACGCATGTGGGTGTGAATACCTAGGGACACCTCGCTTCCCGGTTCCGGCAAGGCGTAGAATGTAGTGAGTGAAACAAAAACCTGATAGCCCACGCCGTTGATATCGACAACGATCTCGACAGGTGACTTGTGTGTGAGTTTGCCTTTGAGGTGCGCGATCATGTTCCCTTTGCCGCCTTGAGTCTGGAGTTTGCCGTAGCGGCGTGAATATGACAGATGGCGACAGCCAGAGCATCTGACGCGTCCAGTGGCTCCGGTTTTTTCTTGAGCTTCAGAATAGCCGTGACCATGTCTTGTACTTGTTCCTTTTCCGCGCGACCATAACCCACGACCGATTGTTTGACTTCCAGCGGGCTGTACTCGGCGACGGGTTTGCCTTCGTTGACAGCGGATAATATCGCGACACCTCGTGTTTGCCCCAGTTTCAAAGCCGATTTGACATTGGTCGCGTAAAACATATCTTCGACAGCAACTTCATCGGGATTGAACTCGCGACTGGTCGCGATGAGTTCGTCATATATAAATTTCAGTTTCTCCGGAAAGGATTGACGTGGTCTGGTTTTTACGCTCCCCCAATGAACCACTTTGAGGTCGCCGTTTGTTTCTTCAACGATTCCATACCCGGTGCAGTTGCTTCCGGGATCAATGCCCATTACGCGCATAGTTTTCCCTGATTAGATTTAAAGGATAGGGGGTGACGAGGATTCAACATAAAACTCAGGAAGGTGAATGGGAAAAACGTTTTGCGGTGTTACCGTATAACTATGAACCAGAAACTAGGAACTGGCCTCAAAGGCCGCTATCACTTCGTCCGTGATGTCGAAATTGGAGTATACCTTCTGGATATCATCATGATCTTCCAACTCGTCCATCAGGCGAAGAAGCGACTTGCAATGTTTTTCATCGACATTGACCGTGTTTGCCGGAATACGTGTTAGTTCTGCCGTTTCGGTTGCAATGCCAGCGTCTTCAACTGCCTTGCGTACCGACTCGAAGTTTTCCACCGAAGTGGTTATCTCGTAATGGTCCTCCACGATTTGCATGTCATCGCCGCCTGTATCAATGACCAGTTCCATCAGTTCGTCTTCATCCTTTTCCGATGTCTTGGCAGTGAGGAATCCTTTTTTCTCGAACATCCACGCGACACAACCGTTTTCTCCCATGTTGCCGCCACGTTTACCCAAAGTGGCCCGTATTTCGCTGACGGTTCGGTTTTTGTTGTCAGTCATCACTTCCATAAAAATGGCCACACCGCCTGGTCCATAACCTTCGTAAGAAGTTTCTTCGTATTGAACACCTTCCAGCTCTCCAGTGCCTTTTTTGATGGCACGGGTTACGTTGTCCTGCGGCATGTTAACGCTCTTGGCTTTCATGACCGCCATCCTCAAACGAGGGTTGCCGTCAACATCGCCACCGCCTATACGAGCCGCAACGGTGATTTCCTTGATCACCTTCGTGAAAATTTTTCCACGTTTCGCATCGGCCGCGCCCTTTTTGTGCTTGATTGTTGACCACTTGGAATGTCCAGACATATATAAAACCAGATGAAGGCTGAATGAAATTTATAGATAACCTCCCCTAACCCTTCCTTACGTAAGGAGGGGGATAAACTCTTCCCCTTACCAAGGGGAGGTCGGGTGGGATTCTAATAATTCGATCCCAACTATAAGGGTGCACCCTTCGAGGGGCTCCCCAGTTAGGGTCTTTGACGAAGGGCGACACGGATTCTCTAATCTACTATTGCTAATTTAGCATATATCCGGCGAAAGAGGCAATCGGCATTGATAATTAATCATGGTTCATTGATAATTGTTTTTATGAAAATGGTTGCAATAAAAGTTGCGGGGAAACCCGTTCAAGCCAGAGTGGGTGAGACAGTGATTCATGCTTTGTGGGCCGCTGGAATGGCCGAGGAGGTCAAGATTGGTTGTGTGGGGGGTGTCTGCGGCGCTTGCACTATAACAGTCCGCTTTCCAGATGAGCGCCCGGGCGGAACCGAACTGGCCTGCCTGTGTCTGGTGGAGGAAGGGATGGAAGTCTTTCCCTGTCCGGTAGGCTCTATTCCGCCAATTGCACCTCGACCCGACCCCAGTGCGGAGAAACTGCGCACCGCTTACCCAACTCTCGATCGGTGTACCAAATGCGGAAGCTGTACCACGGCTTGTCCGATGTCTATACCGGTGATGGATTCGGTTCTCAGAATGCAATCGGATCAACTGGGTGTGGTGGCAGAGGATTTTACAACCTGCATCCATTGTGGATTATGTCGTTTCGTTTGCGAAGACCGGGTGCAACCGCACAATATGGGAATGTGGGTGCGACGCTCTTTGGGAGCTTCGTTGAATCCGGTTATGGAAGTATCCGTTGCGCAAGAAACGGAGCAGGTGGAACGGGAATGGAAATATCTTCTTGATGGCAACCCGACTGAAAGGATCAATCGCGCTCGTCAGTTCAGGAATAGTGGAAGGATTGAAGAATGATGGAGGATTCCCTTAAAAAACTGGAGGCGACCCGCGAACAACGGTTGCACATGGAACCCCCCATACCGAGTGACGCCGATGCGGATAAACTTCTTCAAGAATTTCATCCCGATTATCTGGGCATGGAACGCAATGTGCGAGTCGGACCCAATACGGATACCTGTAAATTCCCGTATGAACTCGCAGACCTTTTGGAATCGGACAGTCATCTGCCAGTGGATTTCGAGCCATCGGTCAATATCGAAACCGATGTGCTTATACTGGGAGGAGGAGGAGCAGGGGCCTCGGCGGCGCTCGCCCTGGAAGAGTCCGGGCTGACGGTCCACCTTGCGACAAAACTGAGGCTGGGCGATTCCAACACCGTGATGGCCGAGGGCGGGATCCAGGCTTCGCTGGGAGCCGATGATTCATCGCGCAGACATTTTGCCGATGCCTATGTTGGCGGTCACGGCAACAACAACCCCGACCTGCTTCGTGTTTTGTGTGAAAACAGCGCGGATACGATTCGCTGGCTGGGCAACCTGGGTTGCATGCTGGACCGTAATGAGGATGGAACCTTTCGCTTGCGTTCCGGTGGCGGCACTTCCATACCTCGTGTGCTGGCCTGTAAAGATTATACCGGACTCGAAATCATGCGTGTGCTCAAGGACGCTGTGTTGTTGAGTAACACCCGGCTCTTGCAGGAACATGCCGCAGTTGAACTCCTTGATGATGGAGCAGGGCAGGTGACCGGGGCGGTACTGTGGGATCGTAACAAAGGCAATCTGGTCACGGTGTCAGCGCGGGCAGTTATGCTTGCCACCGGAGGAAGCGGTCAATTGCGCTTGCAGGGATTTCCCACGAGCAACCATCTCGGAGCGATGGGAGATGGTCTGATCCTTGCCTATCGGCAGGGTTGTAAACTGGTGCATGGAGAAAGCTACCAATATCATCCCTCGGGAACCGCTTATCCTGAAGCTTTGGTTGGACAACTCGTGACCGAATCGATTCGCTCTATTGGCGCACAGGTGGTGAATGCCGAAGGAGAACGCTTCATCGGAGAAATGGCATTTCGCGATGTTCTGGCCGCCGCCATCATTCGTGAAGTTGCCGAAAAAAGGGGAGTGCATACTCCGACTCATCGAGCCGGAGTATGGCTCGATACTCCGCTTATCGATATAATAAACGGGGAAGGAACTCTCAGGCGTCAGTTTCCCGGAATCGTTCACCGGTTTGAACGGTACCAGATAGACCCAGCGAAACAACCCATTCTTATTTATCCTACCCTGCACTACCAGAATGGCGGAATTCAGGTAGACAGGGAGGGCCGTACCGGAGCGAAAGGACTGTGGGCCGCAGGTGAGGTGACTGGTGGACTTCATGGAACCAACCGACTCATGGGGAACTCGTTACTCGACATCACTGTATTCGGTCGCAGGGCGGCTATGTCCGTGCAAAAGGATTTACCGTTAAGGCGACCGGTCACCCTGACCAGCTTGAATAGATTGCGCGATCGATTGAAAAATATTCCTGATCGGCGAGAGCTGTTGTCGCCTCAGTTTTTTCCAACTCAGGCAGGAATGAAAGTTTCGTTTGATAAACAAAAAACAGCAGAATCTCCCACAGCGGATTTTAGTTCAGCGGGACCATCCACCTATGAACCGCCAGACCCGTTTGCAAAGTGATTAACTGTTATCGCCATGATTGAAATCATCACAGCTTACTGGATCGAGATATTTGCCACGCTGGTGGTTTTTGTTGCTCTTATTATTTTGTTTCTTCGCAACGGAAGTGGGAGATCAAATATTTCCGGGCGGGAGCGAGTCAAAAGAGAACTGGACCGACTGAACGAAAAGTATGTCGTGTTTGACAATGTGATCGTACAAGCAGAAAGAGGGATGATGACCATTCCTCATGCAGTGGTTTCCCCTTATGGAGTGTTTGTCATAACTTTGTGCGATCTGCCCGGAAAAATTTCAGGGAATAAGGATGAAAGAGAATGGCAGATAAAAGCGAGAGGTGCGAGCGACATCATATTGAATCCGCTTTGGGAAAACCGTAAGCATATTAACGCACTGGAAAAGAAACTGGGGCCACGGCCTTTTATTCCAGTGGTCGTGTTCACTCACGCTAAACTGGCGAACAACTTTGGGCCGATAGCATTGCGTGTCGGTCAATTGCGGAATTTTTTCTCAGAACACACCGGAGCGTCGATGCATCTTGACAGCCAGAAGTCAGCGATAGCGGTTTTGAGCGAGTGAAAAGAGGCGGAGGCAGGGAAAAGGTCAACGTTCCCCATCATACATATTAACGTAGCTATAGATTAAACAAGAGTATCAACGTTGTTGCCGGTAGCTTTAGGAGCATTGGTGCTGGAGGTGGTTTCTTCAGCGCCCTTGACCGCAGCCTGGATACGCTTGTTGACATTTTCACCTTCCTGTTTTTGTTCCGGCGGTCTGAAGTTGTGCTGATACACCTACGGATGCTGTTACTGATTCCATTTTGAATCTCCCCAGTTAAAAAGGAACGATAATACTTAGCCTCACCATACCTATCGGCACCCGAGGAAAGAATTTTAGATAGAAAACCAAATATATTCACTATAAGTATAAATCTATAGTTAACCCTTTTTTTCAATGAAAATATTTGGGCATTCAGAGGGATTTTCAGAATTGAGGGGAATTTTTCAGGTCTCCAACCCATCTTGACTTGGGATGGTTTTTCGATACAATGTCCCATAACTCCTAAACTTATATCTATTCAAAGGTGAGCGATTTTATGAAAAAGCTGGTTTCCCTGACAATATTGTTTCTACTGAGTTTTACCATAATCTTATTATCCGCCCATGCCGAATCGGAAGGCGATAAATCGCCTTGCGGAGTGAGAAAAACCACCGTTTGTACCATTGAATTGTGGTTGGGGCACAATCAGAAAAAGCATAACCGGGAGATCCGTAAATTTTTAAAATCCAAGGATCTCAAGGTACTTCGCCACACCATCCAGTACTGGAAGCCAAGAGGGGGGCATCCGCCCACCAACATCGCGATAGGCAGTGGGGTCAGCGCCGAGGATGCACGTTTGATGATTGATATTGCCTTCAAGTATAACGATAACATCGAACGATTGATCCTTCGCCCACTGAATCCGCCCAATTATGTCGCCATTGGGACTTCGGCCTGGGACCTGCAATCGGAGATCCTCGTTAGCCAGGAGGACCTTCAAAGACTGAGAGACCCCAAGCTGACTACAAAAGAGTTCCAAGCTCTCTACGCAGAATTGACGCATGAGGTTGAAAACGTCAAGAAGGGCGCGAAATTCTATTGATTGGGACACCGGACCTTCCGTTAAATAATTGACAAATTTTGATGGATTTGGTAGAAGCGACTCTTTATATCTGAATTTGGTCGATAGGCGGGAGTTTCTTGATAACCAGTTGTTTTCCTGTAAAATACCAAACTGATTTGGTGCGAACTTCTATATCCCTTAAATAGGATGATTTTTGGAAGCTCCACATTTTAATATCCGTTAATAGAGAACTAATTATGCTAGACCTTGCATTTGCCATGGCACCGCCGCCAGAATCGGCGGGGCAGGGAGAGGGAAGTCTTCTCTCTCTTTTACCGCCGATGATCATGATGTTCCTGATCTTCTACTTCATCCTGATCCGGCCACAACAGAAGAAACAGAAGGAAAGCAGAAAGATGCTCGATGACCTGAAGGAAGGGGATAATGTAGTCACCTTGAGCGGAATTCATGGCCAGATTAAAAAACTAAAAGAAGATATTGTTGTTCTGCAAATTGATAATAACGTACGCATTAAAATCAATCGGACTTCCATCGGAGTCACTAAGAAAGATTCGGTTAAAAACTAAGAATGTTTACAGATCTAAAATGGAAAATTCCGTTGATCCTGTTCGTTGTTCTGGGATCGGCTTTTCTCGCTTATCCTTTGCAGGATAAGATCGCACTTGGTCTTGACCTTCAGGGCGGAATGCATCTGGTGCTGGAAGTGCAGACGGAAAAAGCCGTCGAAGCCAGCTTGGAACGCATTGCCAGCGACATTAAACGTGAGATCGAGAACGAAGACTATGAGGTAGACCGCGTCAGTACCGACCTGGTAAATAAAACGGTGACGGTTCTTATGGTCGATGCGATGGACCTCGAACCGGTTGAAGAAATAATGAAGAACTACACCGCCTACATGAAAAATGAAGGCAAGGTGCGCGAAGGCCGTGGGTACAAGTTCAGCTTATCCAAGGAAGAAGAGAAACGCATCCAGCAAAATGCGGTGAGTCAGGGATTGGAAACTATTCGCAACAGGGTCGATCAGTTTGGCGTGGCCGAGCCGACCATTCAGGCACAGGGAGAGAGGAGAATCCTTATCCAGTTGCCCGGTATCAAGGATGCTGAAAGAGCTATTAAACTGATTGGTAAAACAGCCCGGCTTGATTTCAAAATGGTTGATGAGTCCATCAGCGCGGAAACAGCCTTGAACGGTTCGATCCCTGACGGTGATCAGATTTTATATAAACGTGAAGAAAACCTGGAAACGGGTGAGGTGACAAAGACACCTTTTCTTGTGAAAAAACGAACAGTACTCACCGGAGAAACTTTGAGCGGTGCTGACGTCCGGTACGATACAGAATTCAACGAGCCTTATGTCGCCATTACGCTCAACAGCATCGGCGCAATGATTTTTCAGGAAGTCACTCGGGAGAATGTCAAAAAGCGGTTGGCTATCGTTCTGGATGACCATGTTTATTCCGCTCCAGTGATTCAGGAAGAAATTGCAGGTGGAAGGGCGCAGATCACAGGCCAGTTTACTACAGAGGAAGCACGTGATCTGGCTATTGTTTTACGTGCGGGAGCTTTGCCTGCACCGGTCGTGATTCTGGAAAACAGAACAGTGGGTCCGTCATTGGGAAAAGACTCCATTGAACAGGGCGTTCAGTCCATTCTTTTGGGTTTCGTGCTGGTCATGGTGTTTATAGTAATTTATTACAAATTTTCTGGCATCGTTGCCGTTATGGCGCTGTTGCTGAATCTTGTTCTTATGCTTGGTGCTCTGGCTTATTTTGGGGCGGCGCTCACACTTCCGGGTATCGCTGGAATGCTACTCACTGTGGGTATGGCCATTGATGCCAACGTCCTCATATTTGAACGTATTCGTGAAGAAACACGTGTTGGTAAAACAGTGCGCGCGGCAATAGACGCCGGGTATGCCAAGGCGCTTAGTACTATTGTTGATGCCAATTTAACGACCTTTATTGCGGCGGTAGTTTTGTTTCAATTTGGAACCGGGCCGGTTAAAGGATTCGCCATCACCTTGTGTATTGGTATTGCGGCCAGCATGTTCACCGCCGTGTTTGTCAGTCGTGCTGTTTTCGACATTGTCATGAGCAGAAAAAAAATAACCAGCCTGAGTATCTGAATAAATAATTATGGAAATTTTCAAGCGTGTTACAGAAATTGATTTCATGGGGAAAAAAGGCGTGGCGGTTACTCTGTCCAGCCTTGTTATTCTGATTGGAATTGTTTCTATATTGATCCATGGTGGGTTGAAATACGGCATCGACTTTGCCGGTGGGACTCTGGTGCAACTCAAGTTTAAGAATCCGCCAGTGATTGAGGATGTTCGTGACGGGTTGAAGACAATCGGTCTGGGCGATAGCGAGATTCAGGAATTCGGATCAAAAAGTCATATTTTGATTCGAGTTGAACGGTCCGAAGCAAAACTCGAAGAAGTGGGCACAAGAATCAAGAACAGCCTGAGTGGAAAGTATTCGGCAGAAGAAATTGTGATAGAACGTGTGGAGATGGTTGGTCCCAAAGTCGGAAAAGATTTGCGGGAAAAGGCGATCTTGTCGATTATTTATGCGATTATAGGAATCGTTATCTATATATCCTGGCGCTTCGAATTTCAATATGCCATCGCGGCAATCATTGCTCTTATTCACGATGTGATGGTCACCATGGGAGTGTTCTCTGTTGCCGACAAAGAGTTCACACTGGTGATTGTGGCGGCGTTTTTGGCCATTATCGGTTATTCATTGAATGACACCATTGTCATATTTGATCGAATTCGAGAAAACATGCGCCGCCGCGGGAAAAAGGGGCAGGTGGAAGTTATCAACACCAGCATCAATCAAACCCTCAGCAGAACCATTCTTACCTCCGGTACCACATTACTGGTGGTGGCCGCTCTGTTTTTACTTGGCGGAGAGATCATTCACGACTTTTCGTTTGCCCTGATGGTAGGTGTTTTCGTTGGTACCTACTCCTCAATTTTTATTGCCAGTGTCTTTCTCGTATACTGGGCAAAACGATCCAGTACCAAACGCGCCTGAAGAAACCTTTGGCCTGTCTCCTCTGTTTATCCTGAAAAATTTGCATTCCCGCAGGCACCGTGCTAAATTTTTCCGGCATTCCTTTAAAGAGCATAACCTAGAAACCGCCGGGTTGTATTGCCGGGTAGCCAGAGAGCCAGCACTTAATGAATTCCCAACTGCAACGCTTGATTGAGCTTCAAAATACGGATAGCGAAATCACTGAATTGGAGCGTGGCAAAGCCGCCATCCCCAAGCAAATAGAATCTGGTAAATCAGACCTCAAAGAAAAACAGGAAGAGCTAAAACAGGCAGAGGGTGTTCTCGCGGAATTACAGAAAAAGCGCAAGGATCTGGAAATGGAAGTCGCTACCGAAAACGATCATATTGCTAAAACTAAAAGCAAGCTTCCGGCAGTCAAGACCAACAAGGAATACACCGCCATCCTGACAGAAGTCGATGCGGTAAAAGAAAAAATTTCTGTTCTGGAGGATAAGGAGCTGGAATTGATGGAGGAACTGGAGGAAAAGGAAAAAGGAATTCCCGCCTTTAAAGCCGAGTGTAAAGAGGAAGAAGAAAACTTTAACGCCTATAAAGCTAAAAAGGAAGCTGAAACAAAGCGGACGGAAGAAGAACTGGAAGTTCTTCGCGTACGACGTCATGCCGCCGCCGGTGGCATCGAGGAAAAGCTATTGGGACAATACAATAAAGTTTTTAAAGCCCGCGACAGTCTTGCCGTGGTGACCATAAAAGAAAATATCTGTCAGGGATGCCATTCGCAAATCCTTCCCCAGCAGGTGATAGACGTTAAGAAGGGCGAGAGCATTAATCAATGTGAGCAGTGTTCGCGGATTCTTTACTGGGAAGAAACATCAGAAACTGCGGTTCCGAAGTAAACCGGGTGATCGCTGTCTCGGCTTCAGGTCGGGAGAGAGGAAAGTCCGGGCTCCACAGAGCAGGATACTCCGTAACGCGGAGTGGGGGTGACCTCAAGGAAAGTGCAACAGAAAAGAAACAGCCCACCCGGTGGAAGTGCAAACTTTTAGCGGCGGCAATGGTGAAAAGGTGAGGTAAGAGCTCACCAGTACCATCGGTGACGGTGGTAGCTTGGCAAACCCTATCCGGAGCAAGATCAAATAGGAAAGTGTTTGAGGGTGGCTCGCCCGAAACTTTCGGGTTGATTGCTTGAGCCTGTCGGCAACGGCAGGCCTAGATTGATGATCACCTCTTCCTTGCTGGATTCGTCCATCAGGGGAGAACAAAACCCGGCTTATGGTTTGCTTCGGTCCGCGTGAGAAACTTTTAAGTTGTCTGGTTTCAGGATGGGGGCTTTTCCCATCTCCTTCAGTTGGCGACTGATATCGGTGCCCAGTGGATCGTGATGTGAGTTCGCAAGCAATGCCGCAACCATTCCAACGAACAGCATCGCAAATACGATTGAGATTAAATTATCTGAGATAGTTTTCACAAGTCCTCTCCCTGGAAAGCGCGTTTATCTACATACACTCCCCTCATCGGAAGAAACTTCACATTGCTTTATAACCCCAATTCATTTTCTCAATAGCATACCGTTTTACAAAGATTTTGGTTTTACAGCGAAGGTTGTTGCAGGTGATGGTCGGTGTTTTGCTGGAAGCGGTGGCCTACGGCGATGAGGCTTTCTTCATCGAAATGTTTGCTCATCAGTTGAAGGCCTACTGGCATTCCGTCTGTCCTGGAAATTCCCGCAGGGATTGAAATTCCTGGAATGCCAGCGAGATTCGCTGAGATTGTGTAAATATCGGACAGATACATTTTAAGCGGATCGTCTATGCGTTCTTTCTGTTTGAACGCGGTCACCGGCGCGTTAGGCGCGACGATAACATCGCAATGCTCGAAAGCGTTTTCGAAATCCTGCTTGATGAGTGTGCGGACTTTCTGCCCCTTCAGGTAATAGGCGTCATAATATCCTGAACTGAGAACAAAGGTTCCCAGCATGATGCGGCGTTTTACCTCTTCGCCGAACCCTTCTTCGCGGGTGTTCATATACATCTCCAGCAGGTTGTCCGTTTTCTGTGAACGATGGCCATACTTCACGCCGTCGTATCGCGACAGGTTTGTACTCGCTTCGGCACAGGCGATGATGTAATACGTTGCTACTGCGTATTGCAGATGTGGCAATGAAACTTCTACTTTTTTCATGCCAAGCGACTCCAGAGTTTTAATCCCTTCCTGCACCGAGCGTTCAACTTCCGGATCGATACCAGATGTGAAATATTCTTTTGGGATGCCCATCCTCAGTCCAGACACATCCCGTTCCAGGGCTTTCATGAAATCGGGGCGCGCTACATCAGCGGAAGTTGAATCGCGCGGGTCCTTCCCGCCAATCACATTCATCAGCAGGGCAGAGTCGGCAACTGTTTTTGTCATGGGACCAATTTGATCCAATGACGATGCGAACGCAACGAGTCCGAAACGCGACACTCTGCCGTAGGTGGGTTTCAGTCCGGTCACACCGCAGAAGTTTGCGGGTTGGCGGATGGAGCCTCCAGTATCGCTTCCCAATGCCGCGAGACATTCGTGCGCAGAAACCGCCGCCGCAGATCCACCGCTGGACCCACCGGGAACACGTTCGAGGTTCCACGGGTTCATCGTTGGGTGATGCCAGGCGTTTTCCGTCGAAGAGCCCATGGCGAATTCATCCATATTGGTTTTACCCACGATCACCGCGCCAGCTGATTTCAGTTGACCCGCCACAGTAGCATCGTAAGGGGCAACGAATTGATCGAGAATTTGAGACGAACAAGTGGTGCGTGTGCCTTGTGTGCAGATGAGGTCTTTCAATGCGATGGGAATGCCAAGGAGAGGCGCGTCCTCTCCCGTCGCCAGTTTCTGGTCGGCTGTCTGTGCCTGTTTCAGTGCAATGTCGCGGGTCAGGTGGACGAAGGCCTGAACTTTCGGCTCAACGCTATCGATGCGTTGATAGACCGCCTCTGTCAGTTCAACAGCAGAATACTTTTTTTGCCGGAGATCTTCTTTTGCCTGAAGGATTGTTTTGCTATGCATAGGCCGGATCAGATAATCTTGGGAACTTCATAATGGCCCTGGTTGTTCGCGGGCGATCCAGCCAGATAATCCACTTCATCATCGGCGAACTTGACAGCTTTATCTTCACGAAAAACGTTGTGGATGGGAAGAACATGGGACGTTGGTTCCACACTTGATGTGTCTAATTGATTAAGCTGGTCTATGTAATCGATGATCTGCTCCAAATGCCCACCCAGCCGATCACTTTCCGCATCGGTGAGCTTGAGACGAGCGAGTTGGGCTATTTTGTCGATGTCGATTTTCCCGGACATTGGAATGACGAAGAGAAGGGTTCAGGAAAGAGTTTTTATTCTGCCGCCGCTGACTTACGTTCTTTTTTTGGTTTTTTCTTTTCTTCGGCCATTTTTGCTGTAGCCGTTAATTTTGCCACTTTGCGTTGCAGGCGTTTTACTTTTTTCAGTTTCTTTCGTGCGTCAGGCTCGCTTTTCTGGCCTTCAGATTTTTTTGCCGCTCCAACGGATTCGGTTTTCGCTTTTGTTATGAATGTGCTCAATTGTTCCAAAGTTGCCATGATCTTCAGTTACCTCTTTAGTAAGCGTTTACAGGGGAAAGAAAATTTATAGCAAATTTAGTGGCAAACCACAACCTGAAAAGGAGACCTTTGTATAAGTGCTATTTTCAAGGGGCGCAACCCTGAAGGCCCGTCCAGCCTACCTTTTGGGTTTTTATAGCTGTCTTCGCGGTGATCCTGCTCTTTTTTCTACCGTTCTACGTTGCCGGGATTTACCATCGTGTGTGTAAATGTGAGAAGGAATTAAAGTTGATGCATGATACTCTGAAAGCGCTATCGATTGATTTTGAATTCGAACAGCGGGAGTAAGAGAGAAGTGCTTTACCCCTCCCCTTGTAATTCACACCAAACTCAGATCAATCCTGCGCAAAACAAGATCAACCTTTGCAACTTTTACTCTGACGTGGTCTCCTATTTTATAAACTTTATGCCTTCGCTGACCGCGCCACTTATGTTCCGGTTCGATGTGAATATAATAATCGTCGGTGAGGCTGGATACATGCACCAGTCCTTCAACAAATACTTCAATTAGTTCAACGAAAAATCCGAACGGGGTGACGCCGACAATAGTTCCGGTAAATGACTTTCCGATTTTGTCGGTCATATACTGGGCGCGTCGCAGGTCGTTTATTTCCCGTTCGACTTCTGTGGCCCTTCCTTCCTTCAGGGTGGAGTGCTCTGCGATTTCTGTCATTTCCTCTGCGAGACGCTTCTTCTCATGTCCGGAAAATTTTTGTGTCAGGCTAGCTTTGAGTAATCGGTGTGTGACCAGATCGGGATAGCGCCTGATCGGCGATGTGAAATGGGTGTAATGCTCGAATCCCAGACAGTAATGACCTGGGTCTTTTTGCGAATACTGCGCTCGCTTCATGGTCCTTAGTAGCAGGGTGTTGACCACTCGTTCTTCGGGCTTACCGCGAACTTTCTTCAGGAGGTTTTGCAGGTCGGTCGATTGAATATCTCCGGGGGAACGCAGGTGCAGGCCGAAGCCAGCAACGAAATCCTGGAACTCCACGATTTTCCTTGCGTCGGGTGACTCATGAATACGGTGGATGGAAGGGGTTTTTCGTTCAAACAGGTAGCGAGCTACCGCCTGATTTGCTGCCAGCATGAATTCTTCGATCAATTCATGCGCTTCGTTGTGTGGGGCCTTGATTATTTTTTCTACCTCGCCCGCGGTGTTGACGTGAACTTCCAGTTCCGGGACCTGGAAATCGACACTGCCGTTTTTAAATCTTTGCTTTCGCAGGATTCTGCTGAGCCAATGCATGTTTTTTAAGACATCTATGACTTCGCTGTGTTTCTTTTCGGTGTCTCCTTTTTCGAGAAGCTGAGCCACTTCAGTGTAGGTGAGACGGGTACAACTTTTAATAACGGAGTCGAAGAACTCAGACTTGACCATGTTCCCTTTGCGGTCGAAATCGAGAAGCGCGGTTAATGTCAATCTCTTTACGTTTGGTTTAAGACTGCAAATGTCATTGGATAACTCGAAAGGGAGCATGGGGATGACCCCGTTTGGAAAATAAATACTCGTTCCACGTTCGAGCGCTTCCTTATCGAGAGCGGAGTTTTTCCCTATATGGTGACTCACATCTGCGATGTGAACACCCAGCCTGAATCCTTCGTCTGTTACTTGTAACGAGACCGCATCGTCAAAATCCTTCGCCGTTTCCCCATCAATGGTGAAAATTGTCCAGTCCGTCAGGTCGCGCCTGTTTTTCTTATCATTTTCATTTAAACGTGCGGTTGCTTTTTTAGCTTGCTCCAGAACTTTAAGCGGGAAGTCAGTGCGTATGCCAAACTTGCGGAAGATGGAATTTAATTCCACTTGTGGGTCGTTGGAGTACCCGAGAACTTCTACCACTTTGCCAATGGGGGGCTGATGTTTCTCCGGGTAGGAAATAATTTCGACCACGACCACCTGTCCGTTTTTGGCGCCGAGTTTATTTTTCCCAGAGACAAAAATATCGTGGAAGTATTTATCGTCCATCGGGATGATCCAGCCATCCTGGTCGAGCGGTTCGAATAGTCCGATCAGCGAGGTTGTTGATCGCTCCAGAATACGTATGATTCTTCCTTCGGGGCGTCCTGATCCGCCTTGTGATTCGATGCGGGCAACGACCTTATCCTTATGCATGGCCCCTGAAGTGTGTTTCGGGCTGATGTATATGTCGCCTTCCTGTTCCCCATTGTCTGGCACTAGAAATCCGTAACCATTGGGGTGCCCATGAAGGATGCCCGTTATCAGATTCATTTCATCAGGAAGGCCATAGCGGCCCCCGCGTAGACGGACCAGAGTACCCATCGCTGCCATTTTTTTTATATGATTGCGAAATTCCCGTCGCTGAACCTCGGTGATGGCGAGCGCCCGCGCCAGCTCCGAGACCTTCATCGGTCGGCTGGTTTTTTTTCGGATATTCCTGATTATCGTATCTTGGGTGAGTTTCATGGCCCTGGCACAAGATTAGTCTATTAGTTATATCCCAGAATCGTTCAAACGACCAACTTTTTACTGGACGACCTTTTTGAGAAATGAACCGGTTTTGATTTTTGCTCCAGCTTCCCATATAATTCATGTTTTTACATTTGTCATCATAAGATTATTAAGGGATTGAGTCTTTTATCAATAAGATTTGGAAAATAGAAAGTAATAAATGAAAATCCAATTGGACTGGTTAAAAGAATATGTCGATGTCGATGTGAGTGCTGGAGAAGTCGGGCATTTGCTAACGATGGCTGGGCTCGAAATCGAAGCGCAGGAAACAGTGACGTTGGGTGACGGTACGAAATCGGAAGTACTGGAACTGAATGTAACTCCCAACCGTGGGTATTGCCTGAGTTATTTAGGGGTCGCTCGAGAGGTGGCCGCGCTTCTTGGCAAGTCGTTTAAGTTTCCTGATCACGACACTGAGTTGGAAAAGGTTTGGGGGGCCGATTTGGTAGAAGGAGAACTCACCGTTGAGAACTGCGAGCCTGAATTGTGTTTTCGCTATTCCGGGATGGTGGTTGAAAATGTTAAGCCGGGGCCATCACCAAAGTGGCTGGTGGATCGACTCACCGCGATAGGGCTTCGGCCGATAAACAATATTGTTGATATTACCAATTTTGTTCTTATGGAATACGGTCAGCCGTTGCATACGTTCGATCGTGATTTGCTGGAAAACTCCCGCATTGTGGTGCGCCGTGCCGCGAAAGATGAAGCATTCACGAGTCTGGACGGAACCGAACTCAAACTGGGAGAAGATGCTCTGGTGATCGCTGATGCCAGCAAGCCGGTTGCCCTTGCAGGAATCATGGGGGGCGCTAACAGTCAGGTTACAGAATCTACCCGCCACATTGTGCTGGAAAGTGCTAGTTTTGATTCGGCAACGGTGCGTCAAGGATCAAAGAAGTATGGTTTGCGGTCCGACTCCTCAATCCGATTTGAAAGAGAGGTTGACATTGAAGGTGTGATAAAAGCTCAAGCGAGGGCGGCCCTTCTTATTCAGGAACTGGCGGGTGGGACTATTCGCAAGGGTAGAGTGGATGTGTATCCATCGCCCCTGCCGAGCAAAAAGGTGTCGCTGAGGGTTGCGCGTGTGAATCAGGTTCTCGGTTGCCCGCTTTCCAGCGGACAGATAGAAGATTACCTGTCTCGTTTGGGGATGAAGGCTTCAAAATCGGAGGAAGGGGAAGCTTTTAGCGTGGAGATACCTACCTTTCGCCCTGTTCTTGCCAGGGAAATAGACTTGATTGAGGAAGTGGCTCGCTTGCATGGATTCGACCAAATTGAAGTGACCAGTCCTTCGGCACGGATCAGTCCGGTTCGTTTTACGCAGAAACAGTCGGCGGTTCGATGTGTGAAAGACACTTTGAGTCATATCGGTTTTTCGGAGGTCCTCACATACAGTTTTATTGACGCGGAAAGTGCCGCGCAATTTCAGTCTGCACTTTCATCTTCACCCGAAGTGGATACCATCTCCTTGAGCAACCCGATCAGCTCGGATATGGGGATCATGCGCCCAAGTCTGGTTCCTGGATTAATCCAGTCGGTGATAAGGAACTTGAGTAAGGGACAAAAGCAGGTGAAGATTTTCGAGTTTGGTAATATTTTCATGCGTGGTAAGCAGGGAGGGCGTGAGGAAAAAACGGTTCTTGCCGCATTGGCTACGGGTATCTATGAAAATAATGTGTGGAAACAAACCGGAAAGAGTTACGACTATTTTGATTTGCGGGGAATTCTTGATTCTGTGACCGGGCAAATGAAACTAAAGCTTGCGGAGAGGCCTGTGGTGAGCCAGCCTTATATGTTGCCGGGTAAGAGTGTCGAGCTTTTAGCGGGTGGTCAGGTTTGTGGGTATTTTGGCGAATTGTCCCCCGGTGTCGTTCGGCAATACGAATTGCCCCGGCATTGTGTGGTGTTCGAATTGGATTTTGATAAGTTGGTAGGCGCTTTACCCGAACCGGTTCGTTTCGTTCCTCTTCCCAAGTTTCCAGAAACTTACCGGGATATATCCATATTGATTGACAAGAAGATAGCTTCGGGAGAAGTGTCCGCCAGAATCAGTCAGGTGGGGGAGCCATTGTTGAGAAAAGTAGAGCTGTACGATTATTTTGACGGAAAGAAAATTCAGGAAGGTAAAAAGAGTCTCACTTATGCCTTGACGTTTCAATCGGCAGACAGGACCCTGACAGATGATGAGGTCAACCCTGTTTTTGCAAAAATTGTGGAGACCCTGTCCAGTCAGCTCGGCGCTACTTTAAGGGATTGATTTGCCAGGGCTTGTTGCTCCTTTTTTGATTGGGCTATTGTCGATTGACACCCCGCCTTGCCCGGTGCTAGTCTCCATATAAGAAGTTGCTTTATCCGGTTTATCGTTAATGTTGTTGCCTCAGGTTCTGTCAATGTCTGTTGATAAAATTAAAAAACTGGAAAAACTGGTCGCCTCTGCAGTTGAAGGGTTGAATGCTCTTCAGACGGAAAATATTCGTTTGGAGCAAAGGGTGCAAGAGTTGGAAAAGCAAAAGGAAACAGCGTTAAAAGAAAATGCAAAAGATAAGGATTCTTTGGGAAAATTAAAGCAGTTGGAGGTCTCGCATCGGAAGCTGGAAAAAGATCGGTCTGAGGTGCGCCTCAAAGTTCAGAATGTCTTGCAAAAAATCGAAAAAATGGATTTCGTCTGATTATGGCACCGAGTGAAATTAAAATTTACGGTAAAACTTATAAAGTCAAGCCGGTTTCCTCCACAGTGGATATTCAAGAGGTGGCGGCAATGGTAGACGCTAAAATGAAGGAGCTTTCTGGCGTTAAGGGGAAGTCGTCCACTACTGTGGATGTCGCGGTGTTGACTGCGCTCAATCTCGGACATGAATTGATGGAGTTGAAGCAAGGCGCGCAAGAGGGTAACGATCAGCAGGGCCAGCGCATCGAGGACATGATTCTGAAGCTTGAGGAGTCGCTGGAAGCTATTAAAGGTAAAGGAGTTTTGGGTGGTTAGCCTTGTTAGCGCTGACCCTTTATGCTAGTATACGTATGGAAGCTATAATTTTTGCTTCCCTGTTTTGTACGTGTAAAAGTTGTATTTTTTGAGCCAACATTTAGCAAACGGGGATGACCTTCTGCCGTGGTGTGCATGCCTTCTCCGGAAGGAAGCCTGAAGCGGTATACAGATTCCCCACCTGTCCTTGACAGGTTCAAAAAAATATTTTTGCACGGCATTGCGGGGGAGTTAATGAATATGTTTTTGAAGTGAGTCTCGGGAGCGAGCGCTGAGTGCGAGCGCAAGTGGAGGGAGAGAGCAAGAGGCTTAAGTATTTTTACTGAAGAAAAATGATGGCGTGAGTTTGCAAGGTTTTTGTGGCTGAGTTTACCTGGGGGGTGGTTGCGGCCAGACCTGTAATCGAGATGATTCCAAACGAAACGAAGGGTATGGTTTTGTTTGTTACGATAAAACGGTCTTTTCTTTTTTTACTGTAGAGACGTGGTTTCTACGGATGTTCTTTGCCGGATTTTTCATTCCATTGCGATGTTCCCACACCCCAGCTTGATTGTTTCTACCGGCGGTTGAGCCTGCGGATAGTTGATTCGCCTCATTTCCTTCAAAAATTTGACCAAGCTTGTTTTAATTTTAGCCCATTTGCTCATATAGGGAGTTAATTTGAGTGCGGGAATCGGACCTGTTTTCCCGCCGGGAGCCAGCGATGGAGCCAACGATTTCTTCAGAATCGGTGTGCAAGGCCAAAACAGCGATCCGAAAAACAATCATTCGGAAACGCGAAGCGCTTGGCGATGTCAGACGGAATGAGAAAAGCCTGAGCATAACCCAGCGCTTGCTTGGGTTGGATGCGTTTAAAAAATCTAAATCAGTTTTTTTCTTTCTTTCTCTGCTGCATGAGGTTCAGACAGAAGCGATGATCCTGGAGGCTTTTCGTTTGGGGAAGGAAGTTTTCGTCCCTTTGGTCAATGTCAGGGAAGAGTGCTTGCAGGTGGTGCAAATTCCTTCGCTGAATATAAAGTTTGTTATCGGGAAGCACGGCATCAGGGAGCCGGCTCCTGAAGTTCGTGAGATTGTTTCACCCTCCCGTATCGGCTTGGTTGTTGCGCCCGGATTGGCATTTGATGCTTGCGGAAACCGCATCGGTTACGGTGGCGGGTATTACGATAAACTGTTAAAGGAAGTTTCCAATGACAGTATCAGTATTGGGGTCGGATATGATTTGCAAATATTGGATTTGGTTCCGCATTCAGAATTAGATGAGCCGGTTCAATTTGTGGTTACAGAAACCCAAACGCTGAGATGCCGGAATGTGTAAGGCATTGAGGCTTAATTTATATAGAGGTAGCAAAAATGCATATATTTGCCGTTAAATTTGATTTTTCTCACCTGCTCATCGGGATGTTTCTGGCCGTGGTGATCGGGTATTTCATAGGATATTTCCTGCGCAAGGTGATCAGTCAATACCAGATAAAGGAAGCTGAAGCGAAAAAGATAAAGATTGTTGAGGAAGCAGAACAGGAAGCTCAAAGTAGACTGAAGGCCGCCGCTGTTGAAGCCAAAGAGCAAGCTCTTGTCTCAAAGGCCAAAATTGAAAAAGAGGTTCAGGATAAATGGGAAGAGGTGCGGGAGCATGAACGGATAACATATAAAAGGGAAGACGACTTGAGGCGTTCATCTGAGAAGGCGCGAGACCTTGAAAAAGAATTGGCGCGAAAGATGGAAGTTGCAGAGAAAGCCAAACAGTCGAGTCAGGAAGAACAGGCACGTTATGATGAGTTGGTTAAGCAGGAAATGGTAAAGCTGGAAAGTATCAGTTCCTTTACTGCCGATGAAGCCAAGGAGGAAATCAGGAAAAAAGTCATCGATGTGGCTCGCATGGACGCAGCAAAGGAAGTTAAAAAAATTGAGGAATTTGCTAAAAATAACGCTGAGGATGAAGCGAGAAAAATCATCACTATGGCGGTGCAGAGACTTGCTTCAGACAGTGTGGCAGAAAGTACCATCTCCGTTGTCGAGCTTCCTGACGATTCGATCAAGGGGCGCATTATCGGACGCGAAGGAAGAAATATCCGCGCCCTGGAGCAGGCGACAGGAATTGATCTGATTATTGATGACACTCCGGGAGCGGTCGTGTTGTCCGGTTTCGATCCGATACGTCGCGAAGTTGCCCGCAGGGCTTTGGAAAAGCTGACGCTTGATGGGCGTATCCATCCTGGGCGGATCGAGGATATTGTAAATAAATGCCGCAAGGAAGTTGAGCAACAGATCAAACAGGCGGGTGAGCAAGCGATTGTCGAGCTTGAAATGGATAATGTCAATCCCGAACTGGCCCATATGCTGGGTCGTCTCAAATACAGGACCAGTTACACGCAAAATGTTCTCGAACATGTGAAGGAAGTGGCAAATGTGTGTGGATACATGGCGGCAGAGCTAGGGCTTGATGTTCAGCTTGCCAAGCGTGCCGGTCTTCTGCATGACATTGGCAAGTCTATTGATCGTCAAACGGATGGAACGCATACTCAGTTGGGTGTGGATGTGGCTAAAAGGTTCAATGAGCATAAATATGTGGTCAACGCGATTGCAGCACACCATGAAGATGTGGAACCGGAATCCATATACGCCGTTCTGGTGATAGCGGGAGACACTATTTCCGCATCCCGCCCCGGGGCGCGACGCGAAATGCTGGAAACTTATGTGAAGCGTATGACCAAGCTGGAAGAAATTGGCGACTCCTTCAAGGGGGTTGAGAAAACCTTTGCGATTCAGGCGGGTCGTGAAGTTCGCATCATTGTCGTTCCTGATGGAACCACTGATAACGAGGCGAATATACTGGCTAAGGATGTTGCCAAGCGTATAGAAAAAGAAGTAACGTATCCAGGAGAAATTAAAATCACCGTTGTTAGAGAAACCCGGTTTGTTGAGGTTGCTCGCTGACATTCTTTTATGCTTAATGTACTTTTTATCGGTGATATAGTAGGGAAGCCCGGACGCAGTGCGTTGGACAATACTCTCTCTGGATTGATTGAAGAACATTCGATCCACGTTTGTATCGGTAACGCCGAAAATGCGGCTGGTGGGTTCGGCTTGACTCGCCAAGTAGCGGACGATCTGTTCGGTCTTGGATTTCACGCCCTGACATCGGGCAATCACATTTTTGATAAACGAGAAATCATAGATCACCTTGCTAAGGAACCTCGTATTTTGAGGCCGGCCAATTTTCCTGCCGAGACGCCGGGAGTGGGCCAATATCTTCATGAACTGGAAGATGGAACAAGCGTTGGTATCCTCAATCTTATGGGGCGGGTGTTCATTGACTCGATAGACTGTCCTTTTAAAAGGGCTGATGAAGAGGTCGAGCGTCTGCGTGAGAAAACGAACATCATATTCGTAGATATGCACGCTGAGGTCACTTCGGAAAAGATGGCGCTGGGACGTTATCTCGATGGTCAGGTGAGTGCTGTGGTTGGTACGCATACTCATGTTCAAACTGCGGATGAAGTGATTCTTCCAAACGGGACGGCTTACCTGACAGACGCGGGTATGACCGGGCCGACCGATTCTGTCATTGGGGTAAAGACGGAGGCTTCGATCAGCAGGTTCCGCACGTGCTTGCCGAAACGTTTTGAAACAGCGGGTGGCGAGGGCCAGGTCAACGGAGCCGTTATCGCTATCAACAAGGAAACGGGAAAGGCCGAGAGCATCAAGCGAATTCAAATCCGCAAGGGTGAAAGATCTTAATGTAATAGCAGGGAACGCCCTACCAACTTTAATCTTTGACTGTATGGACTCCATGGAAGAATCTAGTGATTTAATAAAACTGCGAAGAGACAAGCTCGACCAACTTCGTGAAAAGGGGATCAATCCCTACATTAACCGGTTCAAAGTTAAAAATGATATCGGTTCGCTGATCAGCGAGTTTTCTGAAAAAACCAAAGAAGAGCTGGAGGAGACTGGCCTGGATTGTCTGGTGGCTGGGCGCATGATGACGAGGCGCGGACACGGTAAAACGACCTTTTGCCATATCAAAGACCGGGCCGGGCAAATTCAGGTTTATATTCGTAAAGATGGAATCGGTGAAGAAAGCTACGAGGCTTTCGGGATTTATGATATTGGAGATTTCATTGGCGTTGAGGGGAAACTCTCAAAAACTAAAACCGGTGAGTTAACAATATTCGCAACGAAAGTCACCTTGCTGTCAAAGTCACTCCTGCCGCTTCCTGAAAAGTGGCACGGATTGAAGGATGTTGAGCTCAGGTATCGGCAACGATATGTTGACCTCATTGTCAATCCAGAGGTGAAGGATATCTTCGTTTATCGGAGCAGAATTATTCAGGCGCTTCGCGAGTTTCTCAACCAGAGGGATTACCTGGAAGTGGAGACACCGATGATGCAGTCTATAGCGGGCGGCGCGACAGCAAAACCTTTCGAGACGCATCACAATGCTCTGGATATGGACCTGTTTCTGCGAGTGGCTCCGGAGTTATATCTCAAGCGGTTGGTCGTGGGTGGGATCGAGCGGGTTTATGAGATCAATAGAAATTTCCGTAATGAGGGCATTTCTACCGAGCATAATCCAGAATTTACTATGGTCGAGTTTTATACGGCCTACGCCGACTATAATGATCTTATGGGGTTGACTGAAGAATTGTTCCGCCATATTTGCCAGACCGTGTTTGGCACGATGACGTTCACTCTCACCTGTGGTAAAGATGATGACACTCGAGATGAAACGATAGATTTTTCCCAGCCTTTCGCACGAAAGACATTTAAACAATCTTTGATCGAAATTGGAAAGATACCTGAAGGAAATATAGACGATCCTCAAAAAGCGGTCGCATTTGCCATTGAGCACAAAGTAGCTTTGGAAAAGAAAGACAGTCACGCGAAGGTGCTTGGAAAACTGTTCGACCATTTCGTCGAGCCCAATTTGATCCAACCTGTCTACATAACAGACTATCCGTTGGCTCTTTCTCCGTTGTCAAAGAAGAAAGAGGACAACCCAGAGCTGGTTGAACGCTTCGAGTTGTTTGTTGGCGGTAAGGAGATAGCCAACGCTTATACCGAGTTGAATGATCCTGTTGACCAGAAGCAAAGGTTCGAGGAGCAGGTTTCCGAACGCCATGCGGGCGATGATGAAGCTCACATGATGGATCTGGACTTTATCCGTGCTTTGGAGTATGGATTGCCGCCAACAGCCGGGGAGGGGATAGGAATTGATCGTCTGGTTATGCTACTCACTAATTCGCAGTCGATCAGGGACGTGATCCTGTTCCCGCAGTTGAAAAAAGAATCCTGACCGTGCACAATACGGGTAGGCTAATATAGCCCGTTCCGAATCCACAGGAATTGTCCTGAAAAGGGTTTGCGAGTCCTTCACGATTTTCAAATTTTCGATTCTTCCGTCATGTCATACGAATTTTTCGTCAGCATCCGCCACCTTAGCGCAAAAAAATCTCAGAAATTTATTTCGCTCAATACATGGATTTCCATGGCTGGTGTGGGCCTGGGCGTCATGGCGCTTATAGTGGTGATCGCTGTCATGTCGGGGTTTGGCAAGGACCTGCGTGACAAAATTCTGGGAACCAACTCCCATGTGGTCGTGACCAATGTTAACCGGACCATGGTGGAGAATTATCAGAATATTCTTGAGCAGGTTCGCGGGGTGGACGGGGTCACAGCGGCGGCGCCGTTTATTATGAATCAGGTGATGTTGATTCATGGTGACCGGGTTTCGGGAATTGTTGTGCGGGGAATTGATCCTGGGGCAAAGGGGACGGTTTCCGATCTTGCAAAAAATATGATTGCGGGAACGGTTTTGGATTTGAAAAATGAACCGCGTCTCATTAAAGATGGCAAACCTGTGGGAAAGATCAAGCGCGATGGGCTGATTTTAGGAAAAGAACTTTCACGCAGGATGGGAGTTGTGAACGGCGATGTGGTGTCTATGGTTTCACCCGTTTCACGCATAACTCCGGTGGGTCTCATCCCAAGAATGAAGTTGTTCAAAGTGGTTGGTGTTTTTGAATCCGGAATGTATGAGTACGATGCCAACCTGTCGTTTATTTCTCTGGAGTCGGCACAAAAGTTTTTTTCGATGAAGGATGGCGTTTCAGGAATTGAAATACGAGTTTCTGATATTGAACAGGCGGGGGTGATTGCTTCGGTCCTCCAGGAAAAACTGGGTTTCCCTTTTTTTGTCCGTGACTGGATGCGTATGAATAAAAATCTGTTTTCCGCGCTCCAACTGGAAAAGGTTGTCATGTTCATCATTCTTATTCTTATTATTTTTGTGGCGGCGTTTAATATTATCAGTACCTTGTTCATGCTGGTCATGGAAAAAACCAAGGAAATCGCAGTTCTAAAGTCCCTGGGAGCCAGTCGCGGCAGTATTATGAAAATTTTTAGTTATCAGGGATTGGTTATTGGCGTTGTCGGGACCCTGCTGGGGTGCGCGGCAGGGTTCACCATCGTTCCCAACTTGAATGAAATAGTCGGGTTTATAGAATCTCTATTTGGGATTGTCGCGTTTCCGAGTGATGTTTATTATCTTGACCGTTTGCCCTCTGAAATTCAGTATATGGATTCTTTTTTGATTATTATTTTTTCCATTGTGATCTGTTTTGTCGCGTCGCTTTATCCAGCCTGGAGAGCCTCGAGACTCGACCCGGTGGACGGTTTGCGCTATGAATGATTCCAACTCACAGGAATTGACGGAACCTTGTTTGCTCGAGGCGGT
>Ga0208411_1000164_pt1 | contig 52377 bp, 52 predicted proteins | sample ETN01SmetaG_4_FD_185793 | JGI IMG/M metagenome (GOLD analysis project Ga0208411, IMG submission 185793) | Marine microbial and viral communities from oxygen minimum zone, Eastern Pacific Ocean - ETNP2014F12-01SV261 (SPAdes) (version 2) | ecosystem: Environmental > Aquatic > Marine > Oceanic ... | reverse complement strand
AAAAAATAATTAGGACCCTCAAGTGAAGGCCTATAGTCTGAAAAGTTACCAAATCTTTCTGAAACATATGTTTTGATTTCCATATCAGTTGAGCCATCAAGAACTAATTCATAAACCTTATTTTTTAAATCTCGAGAAACCGGCGCATCAGAACTCGCAATACTTCCACTCGTGCATTTTGGACATCTAATCTCTGAAATCAATGAGTAGAATCTTTTTTCCTGAAGAGAATCTTCAAATTCATATACCATCTGATTAAATACAGGCGGGGATAAAATAAAAAAAGAAAATAATATAAAAGATTTTTTAATCATCATGATCCTTGCTTAGCTTTGGTGATTAAAGGAAGAAAAATTGTTTCCCATTTTGTTTGGTTCATTTCCCCCTGAATGTGTCCTACAATCTGATTATTCACAATTAAATATGATTCAGGCGCACCAGTAACTCCTAGATCAAAAGCTAAGTCACCCCTAGGATCATATATAGAAAACAAATAAGGGTTACCGTATTTTTCTAGCCAAGCATTTGCCTTAAAATCAGAGTCTTTGTAATTTAAACCAATAATTTGAATATTTTTCTCTCCCAGCTTGGTTAAAAAAGGATGCTCAACTAGACAAGTAATGCACCAACTCGCCCATACATTAACAAGCTTGATTCCATCTAAAGACCGAGCTTTAACTGGGTCCCCATTTAAATCGTTCAATTCAAATGCTGGAAAATTTTTCGACTCGAAATTAGAAAATTTAATATCCCCATCAAGCAAAAGCACCTTAGCGAAAAAAACTAGAATAAGTATTGGAAGGATGACTATTAAAAGCCTTAGTGACTGATTCATGATGCTTTCTTTTTAAAAATTGTAAGTAAAATTCCAACCACCATTAAAGTTGCTGAGAACCAAATCCACTTTATAAAATAATTAATTTTTAATGAAAAGGTCCAACTGCCATTCTCTAGCTGATCACCGATTGTTAAATATGTATCTTTCAGCACAGATGCGTGAATAGCTGATTCAGATGTAATCTGGCCTCTTGTAGCATATTTTCTTTTTTGAGGATTTAAAGAAATTTCTTTTCCATCCTGTAACAATAAAACCTGAGCAGAAATTACATCATGATTTGAGGCTTTGAAAACTCGAATATCTTTAAAAGAAAAGTTTTGCACTGATTCGTTTACTGAAATAGATTGGCCGGGCGCAAGATTTAAGTTCTTCTCGTAGCTAAGAATGCTATTCATGGATACTGCAAAAAACAATAAGCCCAAACCTACATGCGCAATTGCACTCCCTTTATTGATTAATTTTTTATTAATGCTCCTAAATAGATAGCTAAAGAGAATCAGTGAACCAGAAAAGATTCCTATGTAAGCAAGAATAGAAAAAATATTTGTAGCTTGCCATATAAGATATATAGATAGAAGAGATGCCATTGTTGGAGCAACCATGGTGATAAATAATGTTTTCAAAGTCATCGAGCGCTGCCATAAAGCATCAACCGAAAGCATAATAAAGATAGCAGCTATAAGGATTAATGGAGCAAAAATTGTATTGTAATATGGAGGGCCAATGCTAACTTTTTCTCCGCTGATAGATTCTATTATTAATGGGTAAGTAACTCCAAGAAAAATAGAAAAAATACTAGTAACCATAAGTATATTATTCATTGAAAGAAATGATTCCTTGGAGCCTGTGACAACTAATTTTGAAGAATTTAAAAGTGGGAGACGATATGCAAAGATTGTTAGTGCTAGCAATGTAATTAATCCTGAAAAACTTAAAAGATATAAGCCTCTCTCAGGATTATTTGCAAATGAATGCACGCTATCAATAATGCCGGATCTTACTATAAAAGCTCCAAAGAGACTTAATGCAAAAATTAAGATACCTAAAAACATGGTCCACGTTTTTAGAACATTTGATTTTGAAGATGCAAATAATGAATGGATGAATGCTGTTGCTGCAAGCCATGGCATAAGAGCAACATTTTCTACAGGATCCCAAAACCAATACCCGCCCCAGCCCAATTCATAATAGGCCCACCAACTTCCAAGAGTGATGCCAATGGTAAGAAAAATCCACGCCATAAAAGACCAATTTTTTATATCTTTTTCCCATTGCAATTCAAAATTTCCATTTAATAAATATGCCGTAATAAAGCTAAAGGAAATTACAAACCCTACATATCCTAAATAGAGCATTGGAGGATGAATAGCCAAAGCTGGATCTTGTAAGACTGGATTTATATCAGCTCCCTCAAGGACTCCAAATGGCAAAATTCTCTCAAAAGGATTAGAAGTTAAGAGCAAAAATAACAAAAAGCCTAAAATAATTAGACTTAACATTAACAAGGTTAATTTCTTTAAAGGATGATTCTTATCAAGCGAATTGATGAATAGAATGCTCCAAGCTGTTAAAAATACTATCCAAAGAAACATCGAGCCCTCGTGTGCACTCCAGATTGAAGTCACCTTATAGAAAGCAGGTAATTGAGAGTTTGAGTGGCTAGCTATATAGGCTATCGAAAAATCATCACTTATGGCGAGATAGACATACATGCCAAACGAAATAAAAACTAGCCAGCAGGCTTGGTTAAAAAGCCTTGTTGAGAGTGTTAATTGATTTTGATGAATCTTGTTAAAAAAGAAGAATAGATTAAAAATCAATACAAGGCTTAATAATAAAGCAGCTGAAAGGGATAGAAAGTGTGAAATCTCACCAATCATAATTTTGCTTCATCTATAGTCAGCTCAGGAGGCATATAATTCTCATCATGTTTGGCAAAAATTTCTTCTGCTTCAAACGTTCCATTTAAAAAATGTCCAAGAATGACAACTCCACTATCCTCTTTAAATAAATCAGGTGGAACTCCCTCAAATATTACTGGAACTTCTTTTATAAAATCAGTCACTAAGAATCTAATAATTGTTCCATCTCTTTTAACTGATCCATTCTTTACCATTCCGCCTAACTTAATCCTGTATCCAGATTTAATATTTGCCTGCAGCATCTCAGATGGAGTGTAGAAGAGATCTAGCTTTGAATTTAACGAAAAAAGGATTAATGAAATTCCTCCTGCAGACAAAAAAAGAATGGTAATTAGTTTCCAGAGTCGATTTTTTCTAACTTGAAGCATTTTTTAATTTTATTTTTTTATGCACTTCTTTAATTCTCTTTTTGGCGATTAAAAAACTTATAGCGATAATTGAAATGCCTATCAGATAAACCGACCAAACATAGATCCCATGACCGCCCATATCTAAGATTTCATTAAAATTGTTGAAAGTTGAATTAAACACGTTCTGAAACCCATTTTTTATTTTTTTCTCTACTCAATATATAAGAACGACTGCTTAAAATACCAAGAGAAATTAGTGTAAAACCAAGGCCAATTGCTGAAATTAATAATGGATACAACATAGATGGATCAATTGAACTGCTTCCAGAAACTGAGATTGATGCTGGTTGATGCAATGTTGACCACCAATCAACGGACTTCTTGATAAGAGGAATATTTACAACCCCAATAACCACCAATATTGACATAAGCCGGTCAGCCTTTTCTAAGTTAGAGAAAGATGCGTGCAAAGTTAAAATTCCTAGATACATAATAAATAATATTAATGTTGACGTAATTCTTGCATCCCATTGCCACCAGGTTCCCCACGTAGGAATTCCCCAAATGGATCCAGAGAATAGGCCTATAAATGTGATCATTGCTCCTATTGGCGCTGCAGACTTTATTAAATATGCTGCTAGCTTTACACGCCAAACAAGGTGCATTAAGGCGCAAACAGCCATAAAGAAATAAATCAACTCTGCAAAAATTACAGATGGCACATGAAGAAATATGATTCTATACGAATTTCCCTGGACTGCATCTTGAGGAGCAAATAATAAACCCCACGTCCAACCAAGTATTAACATAGAAACACCAGCAATTATAAAAAATGGATAAAGTTTTTCAGTAAGAATTACAAAACTTTTTGGAGAGGAGAATTTATGAATGAATGCTGTGATCACAACAAGTATTATAAACCTAAGTTGGTTAATCTATATGCGTTTTTAAGGTTGCAGAGATAATTAATGGCATGATGGCTGACATTACCAATCCGATGCCTAGCATCAAGATAATGATTGTTGAAAAGCCATCTCCATATTGAATACTTCTTATTGCGCGCCCGAGCAAGATAATGACAGGTAATGCAAGCGGTAATGAAGAGAGAACCCCTAACATAGCTCCCTTATTAATTGATAGTGCATTACCGAAAGCGAATAAATTAAATAGTAAAAGATTTGAAAGGCTGAGCAATAAAAATACTTTGGCAAAACTGCCAATCGCAACTCCATTAGCAAACGAGAATAATGCCCCAATAAAAGCAATTGGAATTCCAATTAAACAGACGTATACAAATATTTTAGAGAGAACAAGTTTGTAAAAATCTTTTTCTATTAGAAATTCTTGCTCAAGAGACCCATCCTCAAAATCCTCTTCAAACATTCCCTCTGTCGCAACAAAAGAGGTCATTAGCAAAGAGACTACAATAATCGAGAAATAAAACTTATCTAAATCATATTGAGAAATATCTATACTCAATGGAAATGCTATGAGAACAAGCACCATAATTAATAAAGGTCCCAACCAGGCCTTTAATTTATTTGATAGCTTGAAGGATTCTGATTTAATTAATCTAAGCATTATTTCTTCCCAAATGTAAAACTTTGCATTCAATCATTGGTTTAATATGAGATGTAAAAACAAGACCAACCCCCTCTGATAACTTTTCAATAAGAAAATTATTTAGCTGATCAGTTGCTACTTGGTCTAAGCCAACAAAGGGCTCATCAAGAACTATCAATTCTGAAGATTTAGCCAAAACTCTAATTAAAGCTAATTTTTTTTGTTGGCCGAAGGATAAATTTGCTGTAAGTTCATCTTGAACATGAGATAAACCAAATTTATGAAGCCATTTAAAGGCAAGGTTTAGCTCAACATCATTAAATAGTAACTCTAAATTCTGTATTGGCGTAAGATAATTTTTTATTGCATTTTTATGGCCAAGATAGGCTATTTTTAAATCTTGATTAAAAGATTCAATTGAACCTTTGGATGGTGATGTGATTCCTAAAATAATTCTAAGCAATGTACTTTTTCCAGAGCCATTGCCTCCTTTTATATGCAATCCTTCTGCAGAATTTATCTCAAAGGAAAGCTTATGAAAAAGCTTATTTTCATTTATTGAATATGTAATATTTTGAGCTGAGAAGAGCTTCATGCCATTCTAATTTAAAAGTGATTTTGCTCTTATTGTAAGGGAAGGAAGTGGATTTTGTGGATCTAATCGTAGATAAAATCTTTTAGCTAATTCAGCAAATGGATTGACCCCGCTATCACCAAGACCTCCAACTGAAAAATATAATGATTTTGAAAAAAATATTCCTTGCTCTAATTGAGGCACTTTGTTCAACAGAGTATTTAACTTTCCAATATTTTGAGCGGCTCCCTTGAATTTATTACCAAAATGATACCAACCCCAAAATTGATATTCACTTCTAGAAAAATGAACAAGCTGTGCTCTAGCATCTTTTTTTGGAAATGCTCCGGCAGGGATTATGGAAATGACTCGAGAATCTAGCTCAGCAATTTTTGAATCCAGCAATGATGGCAACTCTTCTCTAGAATGAAAGGGGCAAATCAAACACTCTACCCCATCCTCTATTTGATAAGATTTTACTCTTGAAAGCCTTTCCTTGGAGCCAATTATTATATAGCTGACCTTAGGAAAATCTTCTAACACACCTACTTATTCAGCTTTTGCTAGAGCTTGATCAATATCTGCAAGAATGTCATCGATATGCTCAAGCCCAATTGATAGTCTGATATAACCAGGGCTCACTCCACCTGAAGCCAATTCCTCTTCATTTAACTGAGAGTGAGTGGTGCTTGCAGGGTGAATCGCAAGACTCCTTGAATCACCGATATTTGCAACGTGATAAAGCATCTCTAATGAGTTAATGAACTTTTTGCCTGCCTCATGACCTCCTTTGATTTCAAACCCAAGAAGTCCTCCGCACCCATTTGATAGATATTTGTCTGCTCTTTCTTTTGGTAGGCCAGAAGATGTTCCAGGATAGGAGACTCTTTCAACCATTGAATGCTTGCTAAGGTGATCAGCAACTTTCTGTCCATTTGCTGAATGCTCTCTCATTCTTAATTGCAATGTTTCTAGACCTTGAATAAACATAAAAGCATTAAAAGGACTCATCGCTGCTCCCATGTCTCTTAGCAATGTTGTCCTTGCTTTTAAAATATAAGCTATTGGCCCCAATGCTTTAACTGCTTCAGTCCAGATAACTCCATTATAATTAGGATCAGGATTATTAAGCTTAGGCTGTCTATCAGGATTCGCTTCCCAATCAAAGTTACCGCCATCAACAATGACTCCACCAATAGAAGTACCATGACCACCAATATATTTCGTAGCAGAATGAATAATCACAGCTGCTCCATGATCGAACGGACGGCAAATTAAAGGCGCTGCAGTGCTATCTACAATCAAAGGGATCCCAAGCGGCTTTCCAAGATCTGCAACCTCTTGTAATGGAAAAACTTGAAAGCTTGGATTTGGAAGAACCTCACCATAATAAGCTCTTGTTTTATCATCTGTAGCATCTATAAAATTTTGTGGATCAGTAGGATCAACAAATCTTACCTCTATTCCCATGTCAGAAAATGGATTTTTAAATTGATTATATGTCCCTCCGTAAAGATGAGATGAAGCAACAAAATTATCACCGTGACTACATAAATTTTGAATCGCATATGCTGAAGCTGCTTGCCCTGAGGCAAGACCTAAAGCAGCAACTCCTCCTTCTAACGCAGCAATTCTTTCCTCAAATATTGCATTTGTAGGATTCATAATCCTTGAATAGATATTTCCTAGCTCGCTTAAAGCAAATAAATTTGCGGCATGATCAGTGTCATCAAATTGATAGCTAGATGTCATGTGTATCGGAACAGCTACAGAATTAGTAGTTTCGTCTTTTCTCCAACCTGCGTGCAATGCAATGGTTGCAGGATTTGTATATTTTTTTTCGGTCATTCTATTCTCCAATAAAGTTAAACTTAAATGTGGCCAGGCTAATAAAGATTGATATATTGGAATCTTATTTAGCAACATTTATAGAGCGCTTGCAAGCCAGTCAAAACTGCGCTGACATAATTATATACATATTTATAAATTAATCCTTAAAATATTATTTTAGTAGTAAAACTACAAAAATAAATACTAATTTATGCTTTAAATATAGTTTTTTTAAATTTTATTGACAATTAAGATTAAATATTTTTCAATTCACTACATATTTTAATATTGGTAGTAATATGGCTAAAAAATATGTAAATTTCAGAGTCGGCGGATCTCCTTATAAGGTAACTGATGATTATTCGGTTTGGACCAATGACTTGTTAGGTAAAATTATAGCCAGTAAGACAGTAATCCAACCAGGGAAATCTACAGTGGGTCATAGGTTAAGTGATTCAGATGTTGTTTACTTAATAGTAAATGGTAGAGGAATGATGGAGGTTGTAGAGTATATGAATTCAATGGAAGGTCATGGAACTGATCCAAGTGAAGGCATTGAACATCAAGATTCGTTTTCACTAACTGCAGGAGATGTCATTCTGGTCCAATCAGGTGATTTTGTAAAAGTGGTAAATGAGTCTGAGCACGATCAACTTACTTACCTAAGAGTATTTGATAGAGAGGGTTGGAGAATTTAGTTTACTTAGGCGGAATTGAATCTGCCTCTAAAATTTCAATGGCTTCATCGATTGAGTAAGTATTAGTCTCATTCTCACGCAAGTTTCTAATAGATACTGTATTGGCCGACATTTCATCTTTACCAATCACTGCCATCAATGGAACTTTAGCATTGCTATGCTCTCTTATCTTGTACCCAATTTTTTCATTTCTATTATCTAGCTCAACACGTAGATTAATAGAATCAAATTTTTCTTTCAAACTCATTGCGTAATCATTAACTTCCTCAGTAACCGTTAAAATTGATAATTGAGTTGGCGCCAACCACAATGGCAATTTACCTGAATAGTTCTCAATTAAAATGCCAATAAACCTTTCAAATGAACCAAGAATTGCTCGGTGCATCATGACAGGTTGATGTTTGGAACCATCTTCACCGATATATTCTGCCTCTAACCTATCGGGTAGATTAAAGTCTGCTTGGAAAGTTCCGCACTGCCATTCACGCCCAATTGCATCCGTTAATACAAAATCTAGTTTTGGGCCATAAAAAGCTCCCTCTCCTGCTTCAACGGTATAAGGGATATCAAGCTTTTTAATTGCAGACTCTAATGCGGCTTCTGCCTTGTCCCAAACCTCATCTGGTCCCACTCTTGTTTCAGGTCTAGTGGAAAATTTGATATCGAAAGATTTAAAACCAAGCTCAGTATAGATTTCAGATAACAAAGAAATAAAATCTGCAGTTTCGCTTTCTATTTGATCTTCTGTACAAAAAATATGGCCGTCATCTTGTGTAAACCCCCGCACTCTCATTAGACCATGCATGGTACCTGAAGCTTCATACCTGTGACATGATCCAAATTCTGCAAGTCTAACTGGAAGGTCTCTATAAGATTTAAGACCTTGGTTGTAGACCTGTACATGGCAAGGACAGTTCATAGGCTTAAGGGCATTAACTCTCTTTTCATTGGCATGTTCTTCATCAACTTCTGTAATAAACATATTTTCACGATACTTGTCCCAATGACCTGACGCTTCCCAAAGCTTGCGATCGACAACCAAAGGAGTATTAATTTCTTGATAGCCATTAACAATTTGCTTATTGCGTATATAGTTTTGCAAAGCTACATATATAGACCAACCTTTTGAATGCCAAAAAACCATTCCAGGAGCTTCTTCTTGCAAATGAAACAAATCCATTTCTTTCGCTAGCTTGCGATGATCTCGCTTTTCAGCTTCATCCAAAAGAGTTAAATATTTCTTAAGATCTTTCTCATTTTTCCATGCTGTGCCATAAATACGCGACAGCATTTCATTGTTTGAATCTCCCTTCCAGTAGGCGCCTGCAATCTTAGTGAGTTTAAAAGCTCCAACTTTATCTAAACTTGGTAAATGAGGGCCTCGACATAAATCTATAAAGTCTGAATCACCTTGATTGTATAGTTGGAAATCGTCCTCTTGCTCAGAATCCTCAATAATCTTTACTTTATAATCTTCATTCAAATCTTTAAAATTCTTGATTGCTTCTTTCTTTGGATGGATTGTTTTAGTGATGTCAGATTTTGAAGCAACAATTTTTTCCATTTCCTTTTCAATTTTTGGGAGATCATCAATAGAGACTCTTTCATCAGATAAAAAGTCATAGTAAAAACCATTTTCAATGGTGGGTCCTATTGCTAACTTAGCTTTTGGATATAGATTTTTAATTGCACGAGCTAGAACCTGCGCAGCAACTGTGTGACGCATGATTTCTAACCCCTCATCTGAATCAATGGTGTAAATAGAAATATCAGCATCCTTGTTAACGGTATCGCTTAAATCTCTTTGCTCACCATTTACACTATATGCAATCGCAGCTTTGGCCAGCCCAGCACCTATCATGGTTGCAATTTCAAGACCACTTACACCAACAGGGGCTTGCTTCTGAGATCCATCAGGAAGTGTAATTGTGATTTCTTTACTCATGGTAATAGTCCTTGAGCCCTATTCTAATATTTTTAACTCCAAAGGTATATTTTCAAACTAACTTTCTATTAAGCACTCTTTAACTTAACATTAAGAAAGTTTTTTTAATTTTTATTATTTAGGAGTTCATTATGGCAGTAAGTGTTTTACTTAGCGGAACCTTGAAGGATGGTTTGGTTAGTCAATTTACAGAAATTTGTACAGAGGCTTTTCATGTCACGCGTGCATATGATGGGTGTCAAAATATCAATCTCACATTAAATGTTGAAGATCCGCACAAGTATGTTTTAACAGAAGTCTGGGATTCAAAAGAACATTATGAAAAATATTTAGCCTTTAGGACAGAAGATGGAACTGTTGGCGCAATCACCGAGATGTGTGTTGATGGCCCAAATATAGATATTTTTGATATAACGGACGCTTAACAATAGCCTTCTTAGTTAAACGGATATAACAACTCCCTCCTAAGGAGTAGTTCTAGGTTCGATTCCTGGAGAGGGCACCAAAATTTAAGAGACTTAAAATGCTAAAAAAAATACTAGGACTTCTTGCAATCATCCTGTTGATTTTGATCTTTATGAACAAAGATCTTTATACTCGGGTTACGATTGTCGGCACCCTTTTTTCAGGAGAAGAACAGTATGAAAATTTAAACAGGTTCTACACATTCATCGATTCATCAACTTTGACACCCTCTCCTACTCCTATAAATTTTAAATCCAGCATACCTATACCTCCGCCAATCAGCTTTACTTTTAATAATGCAGAAGTTAAAACCGAGGATTTTCTCCAACGCACAGATACTAGTGCCTTATTAGTTCTTAAAAATGGGGAAATTCAATTTGAAAAATACTGGTTAACTGGCGGGGAAACTGTTCAATGGATGTCCATGTCAGTTGCAAAAAGCTTTATTTCTGCTCTAGTTGGTATAGCGATAAGAGATGGTCACATCAATAATATAGAAGAGGAAATTTCAGATTATGTTCATGAGTTAAAAAACTCACCATATAATGGTGTGCGCATAAAAGATGTATTGCAAATGTCTTCGGGCGCATCATGGGATGAGGATTATAGTGATCCTGAATCAGATATTAATCGTTGGGCTAAAATATTTGCCTTAGGCGGCTCATTCGATGAATTTATCCAAACCTTGAGCAATGACTTCCAGCCAGGAACAAGGAATCATTATAATTCCATGGATACTCAAGCCCTTGGTATGTTGATAAATCGTGCTACAGGGCAATCAATTACCAATTACATGACTGAAATGCTCTGGCATCCAATGGGTGCAGTTAATGAGGGTTATTGGTTGCTTGATTCTGAAGGTATGGAAATGGCATTTGCTGGATTAAATGCAACGGCTAGAGATTATGCAAAGCTTGGAGAACTTTATCGTTTAGGTGGTAAGTTAAATGGTAAACAAATTGTGCCTCGATCTTGGATCCAAGCATCAATTACTCCAGACGGACCACATTTACTTCCAGGTGATAACCCACTCTCTGACTACCCATTAGGATATGGCTACCAATGGTGGGTGCCTGATGGTAATGAAGGTGAATTCTCAGCAATTGGAGTTTACAACCAATTAATTTATGTTGCCCCAGAATCAAATATGGTAATAGTGAAATTATCTGCTAACAGTGCATATGGCACAGCAGAGGATGAGGATATGGCAAGTGAATTAGAAACAATAGAATTTTTTAGGGCTATTGCAAATAAAGGAAGTAAGAAGTGAAAAACTAGGTAAGGGTTTCTTTTGCTATATTCATTTTATTTTTTATCTTCTTCTAAGAAAAAGATAACTGAATGATCTTTTTCTTCAAGACAAATTTCTAGATTTTTATATGCGCCTAATTCGGAGACTGCATCTGCAGAAGCATAAGTTGTCCAGCCTACAGCTGTTATTATAGCCACACCGGGTATTAAAAGTGACGCAACAAAACCTCCGGTTGTAGCTAAATCAATTAAAGCCAATAATCCGACGCCCCCAGAGACGCCTCCAACAACTTTCATTGGTACTTTTATGCGTCTAGCTTTACCTTCAACTTCTGCCAAGCACATGTATATGTCGTCGTTAATTAACTCTATAGATTTACTAGGTTCAATTAATACATATGCTGGAGTTCCTTCAATATGTATAAACTTATTCTTTTCTGGAACAGAATTCACAGTATTTACAGAACAAGAGGATGTTAATAGGAACAGTCCTGCAAACGAACATCCCTTTCATTCGGAAAAAAGATTCTTTACTGGATTACCATCTTTAATATTTTGAATATTTTCAGCAAATAAATTAAAAGCTCTGGGTATTGATAGCAATGAATGAGCTGAATCATGTGCTGAAATAAAGCAATTCGTTGCTGTCCAAAGTGGTGAAGAGCTCTCAAGCGGCTCAACCTTAGTGGTGTCTAATGCCGCTGCTGCAATTTCTTTATTATTTAGTGCTTCAGCAAGATCTTGCTCATTAATAGCGCTCCCTCTTCCAACATTGATCAACATTGCTGAATTATTGAGTTGCTTAAGAACATCCTTATTAATAATCTCTCTTGTTTGGATGCTATCAGGAAGAGTAAGAACTAAATAATCTGTTAGAGGGAGTATTTGCTCAAAATAGTCCACTCCTAAAACTTCATCTGCATAATCATCATCAGTTGGATTTCGTCTTATTCCAGTGACCCTCATCCCAAAAGCCTTGCCAAGTTTTGCTACCTCTCTTCCTATTCCACCATAGCCAAGAATCACTAAGTTTTTATGAGTAAGTTCGCCATCGCCACCAAGAGGAGTCCAGTTTTTAGATTGTTGCAGTTCAATGTGCTGATCAATTCTTTTATTCCACCTTAAAATTTGTGATAGAACATAATGAGAAATTGGAATTGCATAAATACTGCTAGAATTTGCAACTAATATATTTTTTTCTTTTAAAATTCCTTGAAGTATTGGAGCATCCATTCCGGCAAAACCACTCTGAATAAATCTCATACGTTTAGATAAATCTAACAAAGAATCATAAATTTCTGGATGATCTCTTGCGGCAAATAAAAATTGATAGGACATAAAAAAAGCATCTGAATCAGGAACACTGTCCCATGAAGGGTTTGATGAATCCTCGGGATTTATAGAAAAGATTTCCATAGAGGGATCAAGAGATAAAAGTTTTGATCGATAAAATTTATTTGTATCCTCTGAAATTACAACTTTCAAGAAACTTCCTTTAAAAGATATTTCATTACTTTTCCGGCAGCATTTGTAGGCAATTCTTCTACAAATACTATTTCTCGCGGGACTTTATAATTAGCCATATTTTCTTTGGACCATTGAACTAGAGAATCTAGTTCTAGACTTTGATTTGGTTTCAAGATAACAAAAGCTTTAGCAACCTCTCCCATTCTTTCGTCTTCAATACCTATTACTGCTGCTTGAGAGATTGCCGGATGATCACACAGAATATTTTCTATTTCCGCTGGGTATGCATTAAACCCACCAACGATAAACATGTCTTTGCTTCTATCAGTAATTTTAATGTATCCATTCTCATCAAGAATTCCTATATCGCCAGTATGCAACCAGCCTTCAGTATCAATTGCTTCCTTGGTGGCTTCAGGGTTATTAAAATATCCTTGTGTGATGTTATAGCCTCTTACTAAAATCTCACCGGGCTCGCCTACTGACACCTCCTCATTATCTTGATTAATACATTTCACCTCAACATCAGCAATGGCACAACCTGAGGTTGTCGCAATAGTTTCATAATCATCATTAGGGGAGCACATTGTTACAACTCCTGTGCTTTCAGTTAAACCATAAGCAGTAATAATTACTTCAAAGCCAAGTCGTTCTTTCATATCTCGAATTAACTGAACTGGAATTGAAGCAGCTCCGGTAACTCCTAATCTAAGAGATGAAATATCAAATTGCTTTAATTTTGAGCTGGTTAAAATGGACTGATATAAAGTAGGTGGACCAGGCAACATCGAGATCTTATGCTGATCGATTGTTTCAATTATCTTATCAGCATCAAATACTGGACTAGGATAAATTATTGCACCTCGCATAATAGATGCTAACCACCCAGCCTTATAACCAAAAGTATGAAAAAAAGGATTGACTACTAAATATCTATCATCATGATTTAGTCCTACATACCTAGACCAATATTCAAAAACTTTTATATTTTGCTCATGAGTTGTCATGACACCTTTTGGTTTTCCAGTAGTTCCAGAAGTAAAAATTATGTCAGCTATATCAGAGGGGCTGATTTCTGGCAATGGGTGCTCTTTCTTTTGCAGCAAAAAGTTAAAGGGAAGTTGATCTTCTTGTGCCAATACATCATCAAGCACAATTTTAGTTTTAAGATATGGTAGATCTTCCCCTTTAATAAGAGAAAAATAATCTATATTTAGAAATTCTCTTACGCTAAAAATTATTTTAGCTTCGGAGTTATTTAAAATGTATGCTGCTTCCTTCCCTTTCATCCTGGTGTTGATAGGCACTAAAACACCCGCAGCTTTGTGTATTCCAATGGCTGCTAAAACCCACTCGTTCATATTCGGCGCCCAAATAGCAACCCTGTCTCCTTTTGCTAAACCTAATGAAACTAAATTAGATGCAATGATTGAAGAGAATTCATCAACCTGAGAATATGAAAAAGAGTTTTGATCACTAATAAGAGCAAGCTTATCTCCAAATTTCTTTGCTTGAGAATTAACTAGCGAGGGTATGGTAAAAGAATGGATATCCATCTTACAGAATTTTTTATTTTGGAAATACTAAAATTCTCTCATTTCCATATCTAGGCCTTTGGGCACTTCAGCTCTATTAACCAAAAATTGTCCGTACCACTTCCTCAATTTATGCAATGGACCATCTCCATCACATACCACCGGGTCAGGAATATAGATTTTGTTTTCCCAAATAGCTACATCTTGACCAAATGCAAAATTGTTTGCATCTATATAGCCTTGAACAAAAACATCTTCCTCTTCTTGGGACATTCCAGGAACTTTTTTTACCATTACACCAAAATTAATTATAAAAGATGTCAAAGTTAAAGGGATGTGACTTACCAAAAGCCTGCTTTCAACTTTTGCGCCATCATGAACAGCACTCATATAAGTTGTCATATATGCAGGGCCTTCATATTTAGCATGTGAGAAAAGATCACGCCCAAGTATTGGGCTATCTGCAGTCATTTCTTGAGTATAAGTATGATCCTTAGCTTCATTCCAAAAGTCTTCAAACGGGGCTTGGTGAACTGGACCAAAATGCCCTTTATCAGCCATATTATCAATTAATTCTCTACAATTATTTTTAACAACATAACTTGCCATGCCGTAATCTGACCATTCATCAGAATAACAAGCATCTATTTTATTAGGTAAATAGTCTGGTTCTTGTTTTTCTATATCATGCCAAACTAAAACCATCTGATTGCGCTCTAAAATTGGCCACGGTTTATCTTTACCTAGATCGATCTCTATTGAATTATCTTCAAGTCTTTTAACATGAATTTTTCTGTTAAAACCATAGACTGTTTTAGTCTCCCCTTGAATAAAATCACGCTGATGGCCCAATACAAACCATCCTCTAGGAAATCTATCTGGCAAATCATTCATTATTTTCTCCTAAAACTAATTAAACTTTTGCCCCTCTGGGTCAGCAGGACTTGCATTCTTATCATACCAAACATATACAATTCCTTCACTTTCTTTAACGTCCCATGATCTAGTTATAGCTTTGGAAGGTATTCTTTTTGAATATGGTATTTCATCGCATATACCTTCACCAGACCAACTCCATGAATGAAATGGACATCTAATGCTGTTACCGTGCACCTCTCCACACGAAAGAGCTGCCCCCATATGTTTACAATATAAATCCAAAGCTCGAAGCATCGAATCCTCTCCTCTCCAAATTACAATCTGAGTAGGAAAATCCTCCACCTGTATTGCTTCCTTTAAATTAATCTGATCACTATCAGCTACCTTATACCAACCAGATGGCAGATCACTTAAACTAGGATCTATTTGCTCTGGAAGCTCAGGCGCGATTAACTCTTTATCGGTCAAAAATTCCCCCTAAAATAAAAACTAATTTTTACTATTATATATATCGCTTAATTAATCAACGAGTATCAAGTAAAAAAATTTTGTCAACATTCGTTACAAGATATAATTTTTTATAAGAAAGATGAGGCTATTTCCTCTGCTAATTTTAACTGATTAATGTCTTTTGAAGTAGGAACTAATATGACATCACTTGCTCCTATTGTCTTAATTTCCTCTAAAAAAAATTTAAGATCCCTTTCATTGCCTGCTAATCCAGCTTTGCTTGATAGATCTTTTGCTAAATCTGGTCCCATCCAAGCTAAATACCTTTGTAAATGCATTTCAATATCTTCACGCCCCTTATCACCCAACCCGAACCAAAAACTAGTAATAAGTCTTGGTGTCTTGCCTTTAGACTCATGAGCGTTTCTTACTCGCTTAAAAGAGTCGTCTATTTCCTTAATATCAGCATTAAAAGAAAATCCTGCTAAACCACTAGAAAAATCAACTGACATTTCCATTGCTTTAGGGCCAACAGCGCCAGCAAGAATTTCTGGACCATTTGTTGAAAAAGTTTTTGGGCCCAATGACACTTCATAGCTATTGTTCCAAATTGACTGCATTATTTTGACCTTCTCAGATAATTTACTCCAACGTCTTTCTGACCAATTTGCACCTATTGATTTGTAATCTTCTTCTCTTCCACCAACCCCGACTCCTAAAGTAAACCTACCTTCGGACAACATATCTATAGTTGCGAATTGTTTTGCACTTAATACAGGGTCATGCATTGTTAAAACTGAAATGGTTGCAATAATCTCTACTCTGTTTGTCCAGGCTGCAACAGCGCTTAATGTAGAAATAAATTCAGGGTTAGGAAATAAAATCCTTTCTCCAAGCGCTATGTGGGACCAAGGCCCAGCATCTATTGATTTCGTCCAGTTTTCTAAGTCTTTCCTTGAAAGTCCTGGTTCCATGACCGGTAAGGTCATGCCAATTTTCATGATTTAGATTTTTCTTTTATCAGATCTAAAGCTACATCAACAATCATGTCCTCTTGACCACCAACCATTTTTCTTTTTCCCAGTTCGACAAGAATCTCCCTGGTATCAAGATTATAAGTTTCAGCAGCAGATTCTGCATGCCTTAAAAAAGATGAATAAACTCCTGCATAGCCCAATGTTAAAGTTTCTCTGTCTACTCGAACTGGCCTATCTTGAAGCGGCCTAACCAACTCTTCAGCAGCATCCATTAATTTAAATAGATTTGTGCCATGCTTCCACCCCAGCCTATCAATTGCAGCGATAAAAACTTCAAGCGGTGCATTTCCTGCGCCTGCACCCATCCCAGCAAGACTTGCATCCACTCTATTTGCTCCATTTTCGACGGCGACAATAGAATTAGCTACACCTAACGATAAATTATGATGCGCATGCATGCCTGTTTGGGTTTCTGAATCCAAGATATCTTTAAATGCTTTAAACCTATCTGCAACATCTTCCATGCTCAATGCACCACCAGAATCGACCACATATACACATTCAGCTCCATAGGACTCCATTAATTTTGCTTGTTCGGCTAAGTTTGATGGTGAAGTCATATGTGACATCATTAAAAATCCAATCGTATCCATCCCTAATTCTCTTGCAAACTCTATATGCTGTTTTGAGACATCTGCCTCAGTACAATGAGTAGCAACTCTCACTGACCTAACTCCAAGATCCCATGCCCATTTGAGATCTTCCTTTATTGCAATGCCAGGTAAAATTAAAGTGGTCAACTTGGCATGATTTAAGTTTTCTGCAACTGCTCCAATCCACTCTTTATCGGTATGAGCTCCAAAACCATAATTAAAAGAAGACCCTGACAAACCGTCTCCATGAGCTACTTCAATAGCATCAACTTTAGCTTCATCCAATGCTTTAGCAATTTCAATAACATGATCCAATCCATATTGATGCCTAATTGCATGCATTCCATCTCTCAGGGTTACATCTTGTATGTATAGCTTTTTCATGAATTTAATTTAATTAACTCTTGTGCGGTTCCCATAGCGGCAGAAGTCATAATATCCAAGTTTCCGGCATAAGTCGGCAGATAATGTCCCGCTCCCTCAACTTCAAGAAAAATTGATGCTTTCAAACCTTCAAACTCACCATAACCAGGAATTAAACATGGGTTATTGGAACCAAACCTTTCAAATTGAACTTCTTGCTTCAAGCGATACCCAGGCACATAAGATTGAACACGTTCTACCATTGCCTCAATACTTTCTTTTACTAACTGTTGATCAACAGCATCACATAAAGTAAAAACAGTGTTTCTCATTAAAAGCGGAGGTTCAGCAGGGTTTAATACTATGATTGCTTTAGCTCTGTCAGCCCCCCCAACTTTTTCAAGTCCTAGCTTTGTTGTTTGGGTAAATTCATCTATGTTAGCTCTTGTTCCCGGGCCAGCTGACTTTGAAGAAACAGATGCAACTATCTCAGCATACTTAACACTAGAAACTTGATTGACTGCTGCAACCATTGGGATAGTGGCTTGGCCACCACATGTGACCATATTCACATTCTTTTCTTTCAAATGTTCGGTTAAATTTACAACTGGGACACAATAAGGGCCTATTGCAGCTGGGGTAAGATCTATCATTTGCTTGCCATCTTTTACAATTAAATCATTATGATTCTTATGGGCGCCAGCAGATGTGGCATCAAAAAATATTTCAGTATCTTGATACTCTTCCATTTCCATAAACCCATGCAAACCAGAAGCTGAGATTGAAATATTATGGGACTTTGCCATTGCCAAACCTTCAGACTCTGGATCAATTCCAATCACCCCGTTTAAAGCTAAAGACTCAGATGTATTTATAATTTTTAACATAAGATCTGTTCCAATATTTCCAGATCCAATAATTGCACATTTTACTTTACTCATAATTAGACGAAATTTATCTCGCAAGTCCCAACACCTTTAAGTTCCATTGAAAATTTATCGCCAGTTTTAGCTGGCTCAAGTGGAACCAATGAACCAGACAATATAAATTCCCCTTTCAATAAAGGGATTTCATATTCACCCAGGGTATTGGCTAGCCAAGCAACAGCTTCTGCAGGGTGACCCTGAACAGCAGAACCAAAACCAGATGACAAAAACTCTCCATTTTTATTCACCACCACCTCTAACTCATCCATTGAAAACTTATCAGGAGGACATGATCCCTCGCCTAAAACAAAAATCCCACATGATGCATTATCTGCAATAGTATCCTGAATTTTAATCTTCCAATTATCAATTCTAGAATCAACAATTTCGAAACAAGGAACGATTTTTTCAGTTGCTGAAATAACATCCTCCTTGGTTATCCCGGGGCCTTGAACATCTTCCTTCAAAATAAAAGCAATTTCCGCTTCAGCTCTTGGCTGAATTAAAGAATTTTCTATTGAAAAATCAGAGCTATTTTTTAAATACATTTTATTTGTTAAAAACCCAAAGTCTGGCTGATTCACACCAAGCATTTCCTGGACTACTGGACTTGTAACACCAATTTTTTTACCAATTACTGTTTCGCCTTCAGCTTCTCTTAAAGAAAGAAATTTTTTAGATATTTGGTATGCATCATTAATATCCATTTCGGGGTATTTGTCAGTTAATGGTTGAATTGTTTTCTGATCTCTTAGTGCTGCAAATAATTCAGATGCAATATCATTTATAGTATTAAGGTTCATATCCTAAGAATTTAAAAAATTGATGCAGGCATTATTAAATACTTGCTCTTGCTCGATCATAACCCAATGCCCACATTGACTAAATAACATAATCTGTGCATTTGGGCAGCCATCTCCTATTTTCATTGCGCCTGATATCGGTATGAATTGATCATTCATACCCCAAAAAGCTAGAACCGGCTGAGTAATTGATGGAAGTTCTGATTCCATATTTGGAATATCCATCGTAGCCATTACCTGAGTGTTCATAAGAGGCAAAATTTCCATTCTCTCATCAACCATCTCCTTGCTAATAATTGATTTATCATAAGGAAAAAGTTCGAGTAATCCTTCTATTTTTTCTTGATCCATATTTCCACCAAGAAAATCTGAAAGGAGTTTTTTGATGCCTGGCATTGAATCGTAAACCTCTCGGTTCTCAACACCTCCTGGCGCCATTAAAATTAATTTTTGAACTCTAGTTCGATGCTTTAAACCTAGCCCTATAGATAATGCTCCTCCTAAACTATTGCCAATAAGAGAAAACTTATCAATCTCCAATGCGTCAAGTAATTCAATTAATTTTTTATTGAAATATTCTAATGAGTATATTTCGTCTTCAGGCTTACTTGAAAAGCCATATCCTGGAAGATCTGGCAAAATCACTCTAAAGCCAGCATCCTTCAATGCGATAAAATTATTTTTAAAATTTGTATAAGCTGAAGCACCTGTCCCGCTGCCATGCAAGAAAACAACGACTTCTCCATCACCTTCATCGTAATAGTGAAAACGAAAATTATCGGCTACATCAAGATACTTGCCTTCAGGAATCATAAAGCTAAATTCTTGTCAGCGTTATAGGCAAACCATCAACTGGACGAGGAAGATGAACATGTTGAAACACAGGATCATAATCATTTCTTAAATTAATTTTGTAATTTTTTAACAGCCTGAATAAATACAATTTTGCATTCATCATTGCAAAATGCATTCCAATACATTTATGTGCTCCGCCGCCAAATGGAATATAACTAAAACCGTGTCTCTTATGCTCTGCTCTTTCTGGTGAAAATCTCATAGGATCGAAAGTGTAAGGGTTATCCCACCACTCCTCCATTCTATGAGTAAAAGGTGGGCTTATCATAACTACTGTATTAGCCGGAATATCATATCCTGCGACAGTCACATCTCTGGTGGTTCGTCTATTCAAAATCATGACGGATGGATAAAATCTTAATGTTTCTTGGAAAACGTATTCCGTTAGAAGCATTTCAGACATATCATCAAAAGTTGGCATCTCATTATTTACCTTAAAAATCTCATTTCTTACTTTTTCTTGCCACTCTGGATTCTTACCTAAATAGTAAAGAATATTGGTTAAGGCACTCGTAGTGGTATCAAATGCTGCAAATAGTAAAAAAGCAATATGGCCATCAATATCCACATCATCCAAGTATTTATCATCCTCATCTTTAACGTTGCAATATCTTGTGAACATATCTTGCGCATCGCTACCTCTTCTTTCAGGTATTTTCGATATTAAAAACTGTCTGAGTTCTTCTCTTGCCTTAAGCGATTTTCTAAACTGCAACAATGGAAGATCATAAGGTAATGGAGTAATTAAGCCCGCATTAATTTCAGAAAAGAGATAATTTAATCTTTGAGCTTCAGGGCTTAATTCATCCAAACCAATAAATATATTCGTAGCAACATCCATTAAAGTTTTTTGGATCGTATCATAAAAGATAAACTCTTCATTTATAGGAAGCTCTTGAATACGCCTTTCTTGAATAGGGATTAGCATATCAACATATGACTTAAGCGCATCATTCTTAAATGCTGGTTGAGACCCTCTTCTTGTTCTCTTATGCTTTTTATCATCTCTTGTTAACATTCCCTCAGGATAAAGATGTCCCAAAGAATTTGCGTAACCGCCAGCGGCACTAAAATTTTCCTTGGGATCAAACAATACCGCTTCATTAAATTCTGGACCTAAGCACATCAAAACTCTTTGATTTCTAACCATATCAAGTCTAGATACTGGTCCAAATCTTTCATAATGCTGATTGCACAGGGCTAAAGTATCTTTAACAAATTCAATAGTTTTTCCAAGAAAAGGCAATCCGTATTCACCTGGAAACATAGACAAGTCTCTATTGTCCGGAGCTAAATTACTAATTGGTACCATACTTTATTCTTTTCTTTTCATTATGAATTCTTTTTAAGCAATTTCCACCAATAATTTGGGAAAAATCTTCTAATTCTTGTTGCATATAGAGCATCGGGAGTGGGATAACAAATTATTTTATCAGTTAAAATATCTCTTTCAATTGCACTTACAACTTCTTCAGGGTCGTTTAATTTACCTCCCATAACAGATTTTCTAATTGATTCTGGTGCATCTGTTTCATCTACAAATCTCATTAATGGAGTATCAGTAACAGCAGGACAAACAAGCAATACTCTGATATTGGTATCCTCAAGTTCTTTAGCTAGTATTTCTCCATACATGTTCACAGCAGCCTTTGAAGCACTATATGCAGACATATTCTCAACTGGGCAGGTGCCAGCAATTGATCCAAACAAAATAATTTGACCTGCATCTTTTTCTACCATTGCTGGTAAAATATTTGCAACAATATTAACCGTTCCTTCGTAATTAATTCTCATTAACTGATTAATAGATTCTGCTGAAAGGTCAGCAATTTTACCAAAAGGCATAATTGCTCCGGCATTGGTAACTCTATCAATAGAGCCTACCTCTGATTGTACTTGCTGTACCATACTCTTAACTGCATTTGAATCAGATAGATCACACGGAAATACAGAAATATTATTTGATTCCTGTTTGAGCTCGTTCAGTCCTTCTGCATTAACATCCACAGCAGCAACATGCACACCATCTGCAGCTAATCTTTTTGCAGAAATTCTTCCCATACCGCTTGCAGCCCCTGTAACTAATGCGACTTTCATTTCTTTCATGATTTACCCTCTTGTAAATTTCATTTTTTCTTAAATTATTTTATACCTACTAGTTGGAATTACCTCTATCTTTTGAAAATCAATAAATTTCTCACAACTATCCATCATAATCTGAGCATTCTTTGTAAGTAACTCAGGATTATTTCCAGCAGCATAAAAAACTTGAGGATCTGTCATGGCCTCTGAGGGGAAACACTCTTCAATTATTGCAACAAAACTTGGGGAGCCTTTTTGTAAAGGACGAACTATTGTGTTTTGTATATAAATAAAATTAGATTGTGTGTGAATAGCAATTTTGGTGTGATGATTTGTCCAATGATCAAACCAATCAAATTCGGTCATGTTTGCAGGTTTTTCTAAAAAAACAATTTGTGAAAATCCTTCTGCTCTAGAACCTAAAGGACTTTTTTTTTCATTTTCAAGAATGATAGATTCACTCACAACGAATCCTTCAATTTTTTTTGCAATCTTATCTAACTGAAGGTCTATCTCATCGCTAGCAAAATAACTCCTTACTTTGATAAATATTATTGCATTTGGTGATGGAGAATAATTTGATTGAACTAAATTACTTGCTGATGCAACATCGGCATCCGCTATATTGATTTGTAATTCTGAAACTAGTTCACTGATATTTTTAGCTAAGTTTGAAAGAAGTTTATTTTTAAAAATTTCCAAGCTATCAGAATCTTTTTTCCAAAGCTGATAGGCAATTTTTTCCATTTATGCTCTTTGAGATGATGCTGAAATAACTTCACCAGTCATATATGAAGAAAGGTCCGATGCGAGAAACAAAATAATATTTGCTATCTCCCATGATTCAGCCCCTCTTCCAAAAGCTTCTTTTGATTCAAGTTCAGCTATTAACTCATCAGAGCTAGTTTTTGATAAATGCGGGTTAAGAGCAAGACTTGGAGCTACGGCATTAATTCTAATACCATGCTCAACGGTCTCCAAAGCAACGCACCGGGTTAACGCCATGACTCCAGCTTTTGCAGCTGCATAATGAGATTGACCTGCTTGTGCCCTCCAACCCAATACAGATGCATTGTTCACAATGACTCCCTGACTGTCTTTAAGTATTGGGATAGCTGCCCTCATAATTTTCATTGCACCATTGAGAGTAACGTCCATCACTAGATTCCAATCATCATTAGTCATATTTTCCATCAAGGACTCTCCTCCAAGACCAGCGTTATTAATAACGCCATCAAGATTAGAGTAATGAGAAAGAGCCTCCTTAAACATTGCATCAATCTCTAAATCATCAGTAACATTACAAAGACAACCATGAACTTCACCCATATTTAGATTGCGTAAGTTATCTATTGCTTGATCTAACCTTCCTTGATGAACATCAGAAATATAAATGTTTGCCCCTTCTTCAATAAATCTCTTAGCAGTTGAAAAACCAATCCCAGAACCAGCTGCAGCAGTTACTAGGATATTTTTATCTTTAAAAAGATTTCTTCCTTCTGGATATTTTGGATTCATAAGATTGTTCATAAGCAATTCTCCAAGATTGTCACATTTGCCTGGCCTCCACCCTCACACATTGTTTGTAAACCATATCGAATATTATCTCTTTTCATATTATGAAGCATAGTGGTCATTAATCTTGCGCCAGTAGCTCCAAGTGGGTGCCCAAGAGCAATAGCCCCTCCATTAACGTTGATTTGATTCATTGGATATTCCATCTCTTTTTGCCAAGCCATCGCCACTGATGCAAAAGCTTCATTTATCTCAACAAGACCAATATCATTTAATTTAATCCCTGATTTTTTAACGGCATACTCTGTAGCAGGCATTGGAGCTGTTAGCATCCAAATTGGGTCATCAGCTCTCACGCTTATATGAGCTATGCGAGCTAAAGGAGTAAGATTATGTTCTTTAAGCATTTTTTCTGAAACTATTAAAATTGCAGAGGATGCATCGGCATTCTGTGAAGAAATTGCAGCTGTTATATCATGCCCATCAATCAAAGGATTCAAAGAAGCCATTTTTTCTAATGATGTTTCTGCTCTTGGAGTCTCATCTTTCTTGAAATCTCCAATAGAAACAATTTCATCTTCAAACAAACCATTCTCAATTGCATGTAAAGCTTTTTGATGGCTTTGAAAAGCATATTTCTCCATTTCTAATCTAGAAATCTTCCATTTTTCTGCAATCATTTGAGCAGAATTAAATTGACTAACTTCTTTTTTACCATAACGATTAACCCAGCCAGTTGATCCAGAAAATGGGTCTTCAAAACCTAATGCTTGGCCAGCTAACATTGCATATGAAATAGGTATCATATTCATATTTTGAACACCTCCAGCTATCACAACATCAGATGTTCCAGACATGATAGCTTGAGCTGCAAAATGAACAGCTTGCTGAGAAGAACCGCATTGGCGATCAACAGTTGTTCCTGGAACATGCTCTGGCAAACCTGCGGCTAGCCAGCAAGTTCTAGCTATATCACCTGCTTGAGGGCCGACAGTATCTACGCAACCAAAAATTACATCTTCTACTAAACCTGGATCAAGATCTATTCGATCAAAGATAGCTAAAAGAACAACAGCGCCTAAATCAGCTGGATGCATTTTAGACAAAGCGCCTTTTTTCTTACCGATAGGAGTCCGTACTGCGCTAACTATAAATGCATCTTGCATATTTCATTCCTCTAAAAAGTATACATAACACCAAGCTCTTCATTTGATGAAGAGAGTGTTTTAAAAATTATATCTTGTTGTCTATCTTCATTGCCCCAGCATGCCATCATGGACCAAGCTTTCCGCATGTATATATGAAGATCCATCTCCCATGTATAACCCATTGCTCCATGAGCCTGGATACTGTTTTTGCAAGCTAGTTCAGCTGCTTGAGAACACATATATTTTGCATGAGCGCAATGTAAAGCTAATTTAGGGTTATTTTCAGATAAAGAATAAGCTGCCCGATAAACAGCAGGTCTAGCAAATTCAATTGCTACTGCTACATCAGCCAGCATATGTTTAACAGCTTGAAATGAGCCAATAGGCTTACCGAATTGGGTCCTATCAACAACATAAACGGAGCTTAAATCTATCATCTTTTGCGCTAACCCAATTAGAAGAGCTGCGGACATCAAGGCTCCTCTTGAACTAACAGCAACATTCAAAACATCAAAATTTTCTGATGAAGAGATTGATTTTTTTATTGAATTTACTTGGTAGAGCTCTCTTGAGGGGTCGTTGGAAGAAATCGCCTCAAAATCTAAGTTATCTTTTAAAATAAACTTACACTCATGCTCATCAAATAATAGAAGTCCAGCCGAATCATTTAAGAATAATGGATTAGGAGCTAGTGGATGGGCAACCGAAATATATTGAGCTCCAACCTTATAATTAATTTCAATTTCTTTTCTTATTTTATCAGGAAGGAAAGGCAATAAATCATTTACTAAAAAGGTTTGTTCAGCAACTGGCTCTGGTAGACCTGCATAGCCCATCTCTTCTACCATCAAAGCAAGTGTCACTTGGTCCATTCCCAAGCCTCCTGCCTCTTCTGGAAGGTTAGAATTTAATACACCCAGATCCAACAAATTATGCCATCTACCTGCATTGAAAGAATTTTTTATCTCCCATCCGTCTCTTATAGATTTAGGTGTACACTCATCAATTAAAAAAGAATTAATAACATCCTTAAATTGAATCTGCTCATCTGTAAAAATAAAGTTCATAGTTTATCTAGGAAGCCCCAATAATCTTTCAGCAATAATATTTTTTTGAATTTCGTTCGTCCCAGCATAAATTGGGCCTGCATAAGAAAACATAAAACCCTTGATCCACTTTGCAGCATCATCTTGCGATTCATTTGATAGCTCGGCACTTGCTCCAAGAATTTTTAATGCAGTTTGATGCATCATATGATCAAGCTCAGACCAAAAAATCTTACCTAAACTTGATTCTGAACCAATCGAACCTCCAGAAAGCATTTTTGATGCAGTATGATAAATACTTAAAGCATAAGATTCTGATTGAGCCCATGCCTCAACAATCTTAGTTTGGATCATTGGAGAACAATGATCTTGTTTCTCAAGATAAAGCTCTAATAACTTTGCTGCTGTCTGCTGAAATCGAGCAGGACTTCTTAACATTAGCCCTCTCTCAAATCCAGCAGTTGCCATTGCAATTTTCCATCCTTCTCCATCTCCACCTAGGAGATTTTCAACTGGGACTTCAACATCATCAAAATATATTTCAGCGAAACCTGGCTCACCATCTAATTGTGGTATTGGTCTTACCGTGATACCAGGAAGATCTAATGGAACTAATATAAACGACAAACCTCTATGTCTTTCAGATTCTAAATCAGTTCTAAATAAACCAAAGGTCCAATCAGCGTAAGCTGCTCTTGAGGACCAAGTTTTTTGACCATTAATTTTATAATGATCGCCTTCTAAAACTGCCGTTGTTCTAATAGCAGCCATATCACTTCCTGCGCCTGGTTCTGACCAACCTTGAGCCCAGATATGATCTCCTGTAGCCATTGCATTTAGAAACTTAGACTTCTGTTCATGAGTTCCAAATTCCATAAGAGTTGGGCCAAGCAAGAAGACTCCATTTTGATTAACTCTTGTGGGTGCTCCAGCCCGATAATACTCCTCTTCAAAAATTAACCATTGAATTAAATCTAAACCTCTTCCCCCGTACTCTTGAGGCCAGGTAACCATCGACCAATTTCCTTTATTTAATGTTCTTTCCCATTCTCTATGCTGCTCAAAACCTTCTTGGGTATCCAAAGATAAAAGTGTTTCTTGAGGAACATTTTCCTCTAACCATGATCGAACTTCTTGCCTGAAAGAATTTTGCTCTTTAGTAAAATTAATTTTCATCTTTAAAATCAGCGTCTCTTTTTTCTACAAAAGCATCTCGAGCTTCTTGAGAGTCTTTTGATTTGTATAACTCTAAAGTAAAAGATTGCTCAGACTTGTAATGTTCATCAACATCACCATTCTCAATTTCATTCAATGCCTTTTTAGCAAGCTTCATAGCTATAGGGCTCTTAGATGAAATATCATCAGCAATCACTAACGCAGCTTCTCGCACAGAATCTAAATCTGGGTGAAGTGATTCAATGGATCCATATTCAAATGCTCTTTGAGCAGAAATAGGCTTTCCTGTAAACATCATTTTTCGAACTGCCTGTAGAGGAAATAATCGGCTTAAGTGCGCGCCGCCTCCCAGTGCACCTCTATCAATTTCAGGCAAGCCAAAGTATGAGTCCTCTGTTGTTAAAACAATGTCTGAAGCACCGGCGAGTAAAATACCTCCGCCAAGAATAAATCCATGGCAGGCTGATATTACTGGGACATTCGAAACATGAATTGCCCTTGCGGTTTTCCAGCAACCATCATTTACATCTGTAATTTTTGTAGGGTCTTCTTGAAGTTCTTTAACATCTGCTCCAGCACAAAAACCTTTACCTTTAGCAGAAATTACGATCACTCTTACATCATTATTATGAGAAAGATTATCAATATTTGTTGCAAGGTCTAACCATTCAGTTGAAGTTAGAGCATTTACAGGAGGACAATCCAAAATAATTTCAGCAATACCCTTGTTTATAAAAGTCTCAACACTCATGATTTCCCCTCAATCTTTTTAAAATTTTCTGCTGCAACGTTAAATTCTCTCATAATTTGATCAATAAGCTCCTTGCATGAAGGAAGGTTGGTGATAATCCCCGCTATCTGACCAGATGGCATTGCACCTTCATGAGGAGAACCTTCTACCATTGCCTTTTGGATAATCGCTGGACTGTTCGCAGACATAATGGATTGCGAAATAGTTAAATCATCTCCTTTTAACATTGCGAAGAAAGACTTAAAAATATCACTAAATGATGCTTTGGTAATCTGTTTATATTTCCAAGCAGAATTTATCGACATAGCAAACAAAGAAATAGGGTTTGATCGATCTATTTTTTTAATGTAATTATTAAAAATTAAACGATGGGATAAACCATCAAATTTTTTAGTTATTTTTATTTCCTCTACCTTGGCTGAAATATATGCTTCTTTTGTTTTGCTGGGAACTGGGCTTTCTTCAGTCATCATAAAGCGAGTTCCCATTGCGATTCCGCAAGCTCCCCAGGCAAGTGATGCGGCTAGACCAGATCCATCTCTGAATCCCCCTGCAGCAACCACAGGAATTTCTACGTTCTCAAGAACAGAGCTTAATAATAAAGTTGTTGGTGTTAAGCCAGTATGTCCTCCACCTTCTGAGCCTTGAATTACTAAAGCATCAGCACCAAGCTGCTCAGCTTTTATGGCATGTTTAAGAGCTCCAACAGTTGGTATGCAGATAATTCCCTGGCGCTTGAAAGCTTTAATATAATCAGGTGTAGGAGATCTTGAATAACTCACAGCTTTAATTTTTCTATCTAAGACTGCTTGGACAATTTCATCGGCTCCTGGTTGGAACATATGAAAATTGACCCCGAATGGTTTGTCAGTAAGGCTTAATGTTTTATCTATCATTTTAATAGCTTCTCTTGGCCCAGCTGTTGCTAAAGCTAAGAAACCGAAAGCACCTGCATTAGATGTTGCGGCTACTAACTCGGGCATCGCAACCCAACCCATTGCAGTTTGAATGATTGGGTAATCACACCCTAAAATATCTGTTAATTTATTAATAATGTATCTCTTCTATTTTTTGCTCTTCTTTGATCTAGACTTTTTGGCCGCAGATTTTTTTGATGCAGTCTTGTTAGATTTAGTGCGTTGAGATTTAGCCATTTTCTTTGCATCGAACCCAGAAAGAATGTTGCCAGTGGTAAGGTCATTATGAGCATGTGAAAAATGATGCCATGCAAATGCAGCCTCCATACCATTTCGCTTTCCTTGAAGATCTTCAACATGATTTATAGCTTGTTTAGTTAAAGTTAATCCTAATCTTGGCATTGAAGAGATTTTCGCTGCCATCTCCATCACAGTAGATTCTAGATCATCCAAAGGCACAACTTTATTTACCATCCCCATCTCATAGGCTCTAGAGGAAGACATTCTCTCTCCTAAAAATAAAAATTCCTTAGCTATTCTCGGATTTAGTTCATAAGGGTGAGCAAAATACTCAACCCCAGGAATGCCCATGCGCACAACTGGGTCGGCAAAAAAAGCATCGTCAGAGGCAATAATTAAATCACATACCCATGCAAGCATGCAGCCCCCAGCAACACATGCGCCATGAACCATAGCAATGGTTGGTTTAGGGATATCTCGCCATCTTCTGCACATATTTAAATAAACTTCTTGTTCACGGACATACCAGAACTCACCACCAGGTTTATTCGTATGGTCATACCACATTGATTTTCTATCATACTCAACATCTACATCTCGACCCGGTGTTCCAATATCGTGGCCAGCAGAAAAATGTTTACCATTTCCCTTTAATACAATAACCTTGACTCCATCATCATCGACTGCTTTTTTAAAGGCTTTATCCAAATCGTAGGTCATCTTCCCATTTTGAGCATTATTGTACTCAGGTCTGTTCATAGAAATGATGGCAATTTCATCTTTCTTTTTGTAGGTGATTGTTGGTTTGCTTCTAGGCATGTTTATTCTCCAAAAATTGAATTACGTATACTGTGAGGGTCTAGAACATCTCTGATAAGAGATAATTCCTCGCTTGAAGGCATTGGTGTTTCAATTTCAGATTCTACAGAAAACTCAAAGCCTGTATTAACGCGTACGTCATCGACACTGATGCCTGGGTGTAATGATAAAAGCTGAAGACTATCATTTTCTCCCTGAAAATCAAAGACTCCCAAATTTGTTACAACTGATTTAATTTCAAAGGTTCCATTCGATAAATCTTTGTTCTTGTAGCCCATACTTGAGACCATATCAACTTCACCTTCTACAAAGGTTTTCACTGAATGATTTGGAATAAAAATTGAATTCTTGTGGCTAATAGAATTGCCAGGAAAACCTCTTACACCTAGCAACTGAACTTTTGGAGAAGCATATTCTCCAATAGAACTAATATTTGTTTGTCCAAAACAATCAATTTGTGTAGGAGTAACCATTGCATGTCTCTTACCGCCCCAAAGGTTCTCAAATACGCGGCTGTAACTCATATATCCTTCAACCTGATCATGAGACGTGTCTCTTTTTCCCATTGGTGCAGGTTCTGAGATTAGATAAGTTTCACCATCAGTCATCATTAAATCTTGACTGTGAGTTAGCTTTGCTAAACCTGCAGCAATTCTTGGAATTAAGCCAATACCAGTTGCAAGTATTTCACCATCTCCTTCCCAAGCCTTAGAAGCTGCACTAATACATATTTCTGCTAATGAAGTTTTATCTGACATATTAAAATTGAGGCAATGGTATGTTATTTATAGCTTCAGACCCGCCCACTGAGTCTATGTATTCCTGCGGAGTACAGTTTAAAAATTGCAAACGGTACTCATCAAATGATTTTGCTGCTGCTGAATATTCTTTTAAATGCTTTAAATCAAATCCATAGTTTGGAGCGCACGAAGTTGGATGAGCGCCACAAGGAGCATGAATTACTCCTGCAACTAGACTCCTTTCGAATCGATTGAACATTGCCCCGTCTTTACCACCTAAATCCTCAGTGGATAAAACCTCTTCAGATGATACATAAGTCTTGTCCGCAGCACGGGCAAATAATTCATCAAAAAATGGATCGGGACCGATGATTTGTGTATTGCCTTTCTCATCAGATTTATTGACATGAAGCAGTGCTACGTCAAGATTAAGTGCAGGCATAGCAACTAACTTTTCTTTATCTGAGTATGGTGATTTAACAAATTCTAATTCTGGATTATGTGTTAACACATCTGTGCCTAAACCAACTCTTGTTGGCAAGAAAGGTAAATTCATAGCAGCTGCTCTCAAGCCCCATTGGACCATTCCTTCATCTAGTTCCATGACTTCAATTTCATTATTTTGGCGAGCTTGGCGGAAATGTGCTTCAAGAGGAATCATATCTAAAGACACAAAACCAAAAATTAATTTTTTTACTTTTTTATGAGCGCACAGCAGACCAACATCTGGACCGCCATAACTTACAACAGTAAGATCAGTTATGTCTGATTGGCAGATTGCTCTTATCAATGACATAGGTTTTCTTCTCGCGCCCCACCCACCAATTCCAATAGTCATATCGCTAGACAATTGATCTATAACTTCTTGATGGGTTAAAACTTTATCCATGAATTATGCCTCTGGAATATTAAATTCATGCCCCCAATAGCTTGGAGCCTCACAGTTAGTAGTTTCAAAGGTATCCCAATCAGGTTGAATGCCATCATATCCAAATTCAAGCATAAACCCAGCTGGAGTTTGCATATAAAAAGAGACCATTTTGTCGTTCATATGCTTTCCAAGTGTTGAAGAAATATGAACATTATTTGCAACCGCTCTATCTAATGCATCAATAACCTGTTGTGCAGTTTCTACTTCAACCATAGCATGCACAAGACCTGATGGTGGTGTCGGAGCTTGCATCATTGCAACAGTATGATGTCTAGGATTATCACAGTGCATAAAGTACAAAACGGATTCTGGATCATTTGGATCAGGCGAAAATCTCATTCGCATAATATCTGAATCTCCAAAGCCTAAAACATCCTTGTAAAATGTATGTTCAGCTTCTACCTCTAAAGTTCCAAAAACAATATGACCTAAACCTAAACCGTGAGTTACAAAAGCAGATATTTCTTGAGATGATTTAAATTCACCTTGATCAACCGATCTTCCATGAAAGAGCTCAAGGGAGTTTCCAGCAGGATCATTGAATCTAATTAATTCCTCTACACATCTAAGTTTAGCCACCTCATCATTCTCAATCGTAAATTCTATGCCTAAATCAGTTAGTTCTTTTTTGGCGCCATCAAAGTCTTCCTTACTACTAAGCTCAAAACCACCTAAGTTATATCTATCAACATCGCTTTTTTGCACGTGAAATCTAAAAGGACTCTCATCCATTCGAAGAAATAAATTTTTCTCATCACTTTTTTCTTCGTTTTTCATTAATCCAACAACGTCTCGGGCATATGTTTCCCAGAGACTAATGTCTGTTGAATCAATCACAATGTAACTCAAAGATTTAATCTTCATAATTAACCCCCATGTTTTTATTTTTTTAACATTAACAGTATGTAAAAAATATCCTCTACTACTTATGTTTTCATTATTAATTCTATCATTCAATTTATTTATACATAATTATTCATCACGAACTATCATGAAAACTGCAAAAATATCCATTCTTAGGGATAAATTCTATAAAATAGGCACATGTCACTTATCAAAGCATTAATTCATCCGGTCACGCCATTCCAGCAGAATGCCCCTATTTTATATTGTGAAGAGTCAAAAAAATGCGCGTTCATTGATCCTGGCGGTGATATAAATATTCTTTTAGGAGCAGCAAAAGATAATGACTTAATTCCAGAAAAGATTTTCCTCACTCACGGTCATGCTGATCATGCCGGTGCAGCCAATGAACTTGCAAAGATCCTTTCTCTGGAAATTGAAGGTCCGCATCGAGAAGATTTGTTTTTACTTGAATCACTTGAATCTCAAGGAAAGATGTTTGGTATGCAAGCACAGAACTGCACTCCAGATAGGTGGCTTGATGATGGAGATGAGGTACAGCTTGGTCATGAAACACTCAAAGTGATTTTTTGTCCAGGACACACACCAGGACATATCGTTTTTTATCATCCTGAATCAAAGCTAGCTGCTGTTGGCGATGTTTTATTTCGCGGATCAATTGGAAGAACTGATTTACCTAGAGGCAACCATCAAGATTTATTAGATTCAATAACTAAAAAGCTTTGGCCTCTTGGAGAGGAGATTTTGTTTATTTCTGGTCATGGGCCTGTATCTACATTTGGACAAGAAAGAAAAGATAATGCTTTTGTTGCTGATGCGGTATTAAATCAGTCCTAATCTACCCAAAGCTTCACTAATTTTCCTTCGTCATCTTTCATAGACCCAGTGACTATTAGAATAAAATCTACTATCCACCAAATACCGCAACCACCAATTGTTATTATAAATAAAATAGCAGATGCATAACGCCTCAAAAAAAATCTATGTGCTCCGAGCGGCCAAGATAAAACAATAAATAGTAAAAATGTAGGCAGAATCCTTTTTTCTGAAATATTCATAAAATCTCCTTATGATGATTTATAAATCTCTAATCTTTAACCTTATATCATACGGAACTGGGCCAGTTAGATCTTGGGCCTTCTTGATTGCCACAACTTTAGCAAGCCTTTCTGGATCCATTGGAGCAATTTTTCTTTGCTTCATATCGATATGGCCCTCAACTGTTTCATACATGGCTGAAATCACCCCATCCTTATCAAACAAGACTCCTATCATATGGTAAAGCTTCTCGTTCACATTAAATAATCTAAATGCAGGAAAGATTTTATCTCCCAGAAGGAATTCTTTTTGAAATCTGTAGTTATCTTCTAGAGTAAAACTAGAAAAACCTCTTTTTAAATACTCTTCATTGAAACCAAACTCCTCATTGGCAAATTCCCATGCTTGTTCAAAAACCTCTTTAATAAAATTGACATTCATGTGTCCATTAAAATCACACATGTCTTTCGTGACTGTTATTGTCTTGCCTACATATGGAAATAAATCCTTCATATTTTATTTTGATAATTAAAAGAAAGGATTGTGGAGAAATAGAAGCAAATTTGCAAATCAAAAATTATGTTTTTACCTTGATATTTCGTACAATAAAAGTCTTCAAACGATAATTTAATTTCTTAAAATTTGGAAAAAACTTCTCCGCCAGACGATCTAAGAGCAATAATTGTTTCAATTGATTTATTAAGATCTAATCAAAATAACCTTGAGCAATTTAACTCAAGTGAATTTATTGAGCTCGCTAAGTCCTCTGGATTAAAAGTTGAGCATCATATTTTTTCAAAACAAAGCTTTGTAGCTGCTAGCCATTTTCTTACTAAGGGAAAAGCTGATGAGCTAAAGAATATCGTTGAGTCTGAGAATATTAAGTTGGTTGTTTTAGATTGTGAGCTCTCTCCTTCACAAGAAAGAAATTTAGAAAAGCTATTATCAGCACGAGTGCTCGACAGAACAGGTCTGATTTTGGATATTTTTGCAGCTAGAGCTCAAAGTGATATTGGAAAATTGCAAGTTGAGCTTGCTCAGCTAAGTTTTCTATCAACTCGATTGGTCAGAGGATGGAGTCATCTTGAAAGGCAAAAAGGTGGAATTGGATTAAGAGGCCCAGGTGAAACTCAGCTTGAAACTGACAGAAGATTAATCGGTAACCGAATTAAACAACTCAAAAAAAAATTAGATAGACAACATAATCAAAAGAATTTAAACAGATACTCTAGAAAAAAAGGTAGTAATAAATTAGTAGCTTTGGTTGGTTATACAAATGCTGGCAAAACCTCACTATTTAACTTATTAACAAAGGGCGGTCTTGAGGCTGAAGATAAATTATTTGCAACATTGGATACGACCACAAGGCGCGCAAATTTTGAATTCAAAACACTCGAAACAGTTCTCTTTTCTGACACTGTTGGATTTATATCTAATCTTCCAACTAAATTAGTTGAGTCCTTCAAAGCCACGCTAGATGATTTAGCGTCTGCTGATCTTTTAATACATGTTATTGATGCTGCAGATTTAAATAGGGATTATAAGATCAAAGAAGTGGATTTTATACTCGATGAATTAGGGGTTACCTCTATGCCTCAAATTAGGGCGTTAAATAAAATTGATTTAATTGAAAGTGAAGATATATGGCCTGCAAATAATTTGCATCCTGAAATCAAAATATCAAGTGAGACTGGCGAGGGTCTTGATGATCTAAAAAATGTAATTTCTGAGATTCTGTTTGGAGGTTTATTATGCGGATGGGTTCAATTCTCCCCTATTCAAGCGTCAGTTCGTTCAAAGCTATTTGATTCCGGTTGTATTCTAGAGGAAAAGATGGATTCAAATGGCCAGCACCAATCATTGGTTTCTATTTCACAAAGCATGCTTGAACAATTTGAAGAAATTGAAATTTTTAAAAATTTAAAACCTATATCCCCATAAAAAAAGAGCTGCATTAGCAGCTCTTTTTGTAATATAAAAACTAAGAAAAATCTGGCTTAGATGGATCAAGAAATACTTGACCATTTGAAATCTCAGGCACTCCACATGTACTAACTGATTCTAATGCAGTTTTCGCATCTCCGCCTGTAGCTTCCCAAAGCTCGTTACCCTCATTCATAGTTTCAAGATTTTCATGAAAGTTCCCAAACCAAAAATCCTCTTCTGCAGTCCTATCCCCAGGAATATAGATTCCATATGCATAAAAACCATTTACTTGTGATTGAGCAATTCCATCTAACCAAGCATTGTAGCCAATGATTGCCTTATTTAAATCGTCCTGACCCATGCCTTCGTTTAATGTGCATGGACTAAATGCCGCTGCAAAAGAGCCATCTTCAGGAGATTCACCAAAAGCATATGGATCATATGGAAAAGTAAACTCATACCCATCTCTGTTCTCACCATCGCATTGTAGTATTGACGATGATTGCTCACTCCACGCTATAGCATCTTCATTTTCGACCCATTCCTCCCAAGCTGCGTCAGCCTCTTCTTTTGAAGACCAGCTTAATTCCCAGTAATTATTAAAGGAACTTTCATTTGGAGATACTGATACATAACCCCATCCACCTAGCAAAGATTCAGATAATCCAAGCCCTCTCCATGAATCAATCATGCTATCAAGTGCTGCCTGGCTATATTCTTCTCCAGCTGTACACTGCATAAATTCGTTGTACATACTGTAATTTGTTGCATCCCAAGCAATTTTAGATTTCTGTACCTCATCAGGATTAGAACATGAAATCATAAATAAAAAAGGTACAGATAATAAAGCTGATTTAAATTTTATTATCATTATATTTTTACCTCAAATAGAAAACATTCATTCATTAATTAAATATACATTATTTATATGTAATATTCATAGAAAGGTATAATAAATCCATGCCTCATTCTCAAAATTCAATAGACGCAATCATTATCGGCGGTGGGCATAACGGCTTAGTATGCGCCTATTATTTGGCGATAAAGGGCTTAAAAGTAAATGTCTATGAAAAAAGATCAATTGTAGGAGGTGCAGCAATCACTGAGGAGTTTCATCCAGGATTTAGAAACTCAGTTGCAAGTTACACAGTTAGTTTATTGAATCCAGAAATTATTAAAGATATGAAACTCAAGGAATATGGTTTAGAGATTGTAAAACGCCCTATTTCAAATTTTCTACCCATAGACAATAAAACCTATTTAAAGCTAGGCGGCGGATTAGAGAGAACACAGGAAGAATTTAAAAAATTCTCTGAAAAAGATGCCGCACGATTGCCTGAATATTATGACCGAATAGAAGCTGTTGCTGATGTCCTAAGAGATCTTTCGATAAAAACACCTCCAAATCCAAAACAAGGTATTCGGGCTGCATTAAACGCTGCATTGCAACTTTGGCCAATAGCAACCAAAGGTAATCAAGTGCACAGAGATGTTTATAATCTTTTTACAAAAAGCGCGAGATCGTTTCTTGATTCATGGTTTAAAAATGAGCATATAAAAGCTGCTTTTGGTTTTGATTCAATAGTTGGAAATTTTACTAGCCCAGACACGCCAGGTTCAGCCTATGTATTACTTCATCATGTGTTTGGCGAGGTTGATGGGGAAAAAGGTGCCTGGGGCCATGCTATTGGTGGCATGGGCGCAATAACTCAAGCCATGGAAAAAGCATGTAAGGATAAGGGGGTTGAGATTTTTACAGATACATCTGTTAATAAAGTGATTGTTGAGGATGGTAGCGCTATTGGAATTCAATTAGATGATGGAAGCTCTAGAAAAGCTAAAAAAATAATCTCTAATCTCAACCCAAAACTGCTTTATAAGAAATTAATCTCTGATAATGATCTAGATCCGGAATTTAATCGCAGTATGGATGGCTATAAGTGTGGGTCTGGAACTTTTAGGATGAATGTTGCTCTTTCTGAATTGCCAGATTTTTCTGCTCTACCTGGTAAAGAGATAGCTGAACATCATCAAAGTGGTATTGTGATAGCTCCTACCCTAGATTACATGGACAAAGCTTATATCGATGCTAAGTCTCACGGCTGGTCTTCTGCACCAATTGTAGAAATGTTAATTCCCTCAACCATGGATGATACTTTAGCCCCAGAGGGTAAACATGTTGCATCTTTATTCTGCCAGCAATTTTCTCCAGCTTTACCAGATGGAAGTTCTTGGCATGATCATCGATTGGCTGCAGCAGACACCATTATTGAAACCGTGACAAAGCATGCACCCAATTTTAGAGAGTCTATTTTGGGAATGATGATTTTGTCACCATCAGACTTAGAGGAAAAATTTGGATTAATTGGCGGAGATATTATGCATGGGCAAATGTCTCTTGATCAAATGTGGGCTGCAAGACCGTTAATGAATTATGGAAATTACAGAGGGCCACTAAAATCATTGTATATGTGTGGCTCAGGAACTCATCCTGGTGGTGGTGTGACAGGTCTTCCTGGAAAAAATGCAGCTAGAGAAATTTTAAAAGACAGGTAAACTTAAGCAGAAGAAGTCTTAGGCTCCAAAGTTGCAAAATAATCTTTTGCCTTTTCAATCACCTTCGGTGCCAACCAAACTGATGAAATTAATGTTGGTATTGCCATAAATGCAAATGAAAGATCAATAACAGCAATGGCAGTCTTCACGGGTATTACTGCAAAGACGACAACAAAGAAAATAATGACCCACTGATAAACTTTTACTCCTTTTTTACCAAATAAAAATTGAGCGCAAGCAGAGCCATAAAATGAGTAAGTAAAGATAGTGCTGGCTCCAAAGCTGACGACGCAGGTAAGCAAAATTGCATATCCCACTGGACCGAGAAGAACGCTAAATGCTTCTGCAGTTAATTTAACGCCCTCAACACCTGAGCCTATGTTTAACCAAACGCCTGAAATAATAATTAACAATGCAGTAGATGTGCACATTATCAAAGTATCAAAAATGGGTCCAAGCATAGCAACTAAGCCTTGTTTGACTGGGTTAGAGGTCTTCGCGGCACCATGAACAAGTGACTCTGTTCCTATGCCTGCTTCATTGGAATGAGCGCTTCTTTTAACACCCATGATAATTACAGCTATAACACTTCCCCCAGCAACTGCAGAGCCTGTAAAAGCATCTTTGATAATAATTTGAAATGCAGGAATGACCGCGTCAAAATTTAATATTAGCGCAACCATGATAGAGCCAAAATATAAGATGCTCATAAAAGGCACAAGCCATTGAGAAACCTTTGCTATTCTCACCAATCCACCAAAAATTATAGCTCCAGTGATTGCGGCTAAAACTATTCCAGCTATTAAATTAAAATATTTGAAATCAAATATTGGTATGGTTTCAAGCATTTGAATCATTTGATTGCTTTGAAATCCTGGTAAAGCACCAATTAAACCAGCAGCTGCAAAAAAATATGCCAATGGCATCATAGATTTAGGAAGTGCATTTTTAATAATGTACATAGGTCCGCTGCGAACTGTGCCATCTTCATCCACATCTCGATACATGACAGATAAAGTGCAAGTAAAAAATTTAGTTGCTATACCAACAATTGCAGTCACCCACATCCAAAAAATTACTCCTGGGCCGCCATAACCGATAGCAAGGGCAACACCAGAAATATTTCCTAGACCAATGGTTCCGGATAATGCTGTGGTTAAAGCTTGAAAATGAGTAACTTCTCCAATGTCTTCTTGTTTTGTATGCTTGCCTCTTATCAAGTCAAAAGCATGACGGATATATTTAAAAGGAGTAAGTTTTGAGAAAATAAGAAAATATATGCCAGCACCCACCAAAAATGGAGCATTCCATTCCCAAACAAAATCAGAAAATTTAATTATTGATTCAGAAATATGAGGTATCAGATTTTCCATGCACTCAATTAGAAAATTAAAATTCTATTGTAGAACTATCCAAAGTGTTCTGCATGAAAATCTTGAATATCTGGATCAACCAAAGCATCTCTGACTTTGAGTTCTCTATATAAGTTTAGAGAGTCTAAGGTTTTGCATCTACTAAGAGCTACATATGCTTGACCAGTAGCAAAAGCCCCATCCCCAAGGTCTACAGAGCAACTTTCAAGAGTTAAGCCTTGAGCCTTGTGAATGGTAACTGCCCAACCTAATTTAAGAGGAAATTGCTTAAAAGATGAGACAACCTCTTCTTCCATCTCATCATTAAATTCATCATAGACGTATCTGACTTTATTCCATTCTTCCCTTTTGACCTTAAATACTTCTTTCCCAACTTTAACCTTGATAACTTTCTTGTTTTTATCTGAGCAATCAATCACCACTCCAATTGTTCCATTGACCCATCTTCCATCAGGATCATTCTTGATAAACATGACTTTGGCATCCTCTTTAACGCGGAGTTCTCTTGGAGCAGGCAGATCATTTTCATTTAACTCGCCTTGCTCTTTTGATTTTGCGGCAGTTGCGGGACCATCGATTAAATTCAACATTTCTTCATTGATTTGTTCTGCTCGATATTTTCTTGAGGTAATAATGAGTGATGACTCAGTATCAAACTCTGGATTATGACAAGTCTGATTAATTGTCTTAATAGACTCCTCAAGGTTTTGCCCAAGACGAACATTATTAAGCAAATCATAAAATTCTTTGTCATCCTGCTGCCTGAAAGAGCTAACTAGCTCAAAAAATGAAGGTCTCTCAATCGCTTGAAAATTATCTGCGCTAAAAAAATACACCGATTCATATCTTTCAAAAATTGCCGTTTCCTCATTCTCTTTTACCACGGGCGGCAACTGAAACAAATCACCGCAAGCAAGCACATGTATGCCTCCAAATGGCTTGGATGAATTACGATGTATTTGAAGGGTTTCAGAAATAGCATCAAGCATGGGAGCTCGAACCATGGAAATTTCATCAATAATGAGCAACTCTAGATTTTTTAATAATTTTTTAAAGCGTGGATCTTTTGATTCTTGGATAGCTGGAAAGGTATCAAAACCAATCCTAAATGCTGAATTAATCGTGCTGCCACCAATATTTAATGCAGCAACTCCAGTTGGTGCTACAACCATTTTTTTTAACAAGCACTCATCCTTAACACGCTCAATCAATGTTGTTTTCCCTGTGCCTGCTGCGCCTGTTAGATAGATAAAATGCTGAGTATTCTCTTCCAGCAGCTCCACAATATCCTCAAGCGTATCATCAAATGCAGACGCATGATTTTCTGAATTTGATCGACTCATATAATTTAAAGATAGGAAAAATTTATAAAAAGATTTTAACAGTTACTATAATAATCATGGAGATTAAAATATAAAAATATGGATGAGTTCACTCATAGAATAGCAACTCTTGATGATATTCGAGCCATTGAGCAATTGATGAAACTTTCAATCAATGAACTATTAGGACCCCTCCTCACCAAAGACCAACTAGAGGCCTCTTTTGATAGCATGGGTTTAGATGATCAACTTATTAAAGATGAAACATATTTCATGATCTTCAGCAAAGAGATATTCATTGGGTGCGGTGGATGGAGCAATAGAGAAACTTTATTTGGTGGCAATCATACGCCTAATAGAGATGATCAATTTCTAGATCCTAAAAAAGATTCCGCCCGCATAAGAGCTATGTATACCCATCCTGACTGGATAAGAAAAGGTGTTGGTTCATTGGTAATGAATTTGGGTGAAGAAGCTGCAAAAAATCTTGGATTTAAGAAGTGTGAGCTTATGGCTACTCAGTCTGGGGTACTCCTTTATGAAACTCAGGGATATAAACCTATCGAAAATATTCTCTATGAGACCAATTCTGGCAAGACTGTTCCAATGGTTCGAATGGAAAAAGAGATTTAAAAACTGGCGGAGAGTGAGGGATTCGAACCCTCGATACAGTTGCCCGTATACCTCCTTAGCAGGGAGGCGCTTTCGACCACTCAGCCAACTCTCCGATTTTGGACAAGGATTATAACGCTTTAAAATAAGAAAATAACACTATCTATCGAATTCAATTCGATTGGCGATAGGTAGCTGCTCCTTTAAAATTCCATCTTGATACACGATTTCTCCATTGATGATTGTATGCCTCACAACACTAGGAAATGAATAGTTTAGAAATGGTGACCAACCACAGTGATACAAGATATTCTCATTAGTAACTAGAGTTTCTGCGCTCAAATCTACAACGGCCAAATCAGCAAAAGCTCCTTCTCGTATATAACCCCTATCTTTGATTTGAAAACGTTCAGCTATGTTATGACTAGTTTTCTGAACAATCTGCTCGAGTGAAAAAATGCCTTTGGCATAAAAATCTAGCAGCACTAGTAATGAATGTTGATTTAGCGGAAGTCCACTTGGTGCTTGTAAATATGGCTGCTGCTTTTCCTCAAGCGTATGCGGAGCATGATCTGTTGCAATAATATCAATCTTATTCTTTTGCACGGCATCAATTAATGCCAATCGATCTTGTTCTGATTTAACGCTGGGATTGCATTTAATCAAATTACCCAGGGTATCGTAGTCAGCCTCGCTAAAAAATAAATGATGTACGCAAACCTCAGCAGTAATTTTTTTACCCGTGATATCTCCCTCGGTAAATAATTTCATTTCATCTGCAGTGGTGAGATGAAGAATATGTAGGTTTGAACCGTGCTTTGTAGCTAAATCATAGGCAAGTTGGGACGATTTAAGGCAAGATTCTGCATTTCTAATTCTAGGATGGAATGATGCATCAATATCTTCACCATATTCAGCAATAATAGCTTTTTCATTTTCAATAATAGTAGGGGTATCTTCGCAATGAGTAACAATGTTGACAGGAGCTTCTCTAAAAATAGCTTCAAGAGTATCGTGATTGTCCACCAACATATCGCCAGTAGAAGCCCCCATAAAAACTTTTAGACCACAAGCGAGAGTGTTATCCAGTTGCTTAATTTCATCAATATTGTTATTAGTAGCACCCATGTAAAAAGAATAGTTTGCATGAGATTTGGTCGCAGCAAGATCAAACTTAGCTTTTAAATTTTCTCTATTAGTTGTGGTTGGATTAACATTAGGCATTTCGAAGTAGCTGGTTACGCCTCCAGCTAAACCAGCTCTACTTTCTGATTGTATATTTCCTTTATGAGTAAGACCTGGCTCTCTAAAGTGGACTTGGTCATCGATTAAGCCAGGTAATATGTGATTACCCTGAAGGTCTATAGTTTTTTTAGATTCGGTATCTATAGAAGAAGCAATTTTTTCAATTCGATCACCCTTGATGGCAATATCAGATTCACAGATCTGCCCTTCATTAACCAAAATTCCGTTCTTTAAAATTAAGTCGTACATCAATCTGCTAGATTAAATGCTTGGTGAAGAATTCTTACAGCATCTTCAAGCTGGTCTCCTGAAATAACAATAGTAATTTTAATTTCAGAAGTGCTGATCATTTGAATATTAATTTTAGCATCGGCCAAAGCATTGAATGCGGTGCTTGCTATTCCGGCATGTGAACGCATTCCAACTCCTACCAAAGAAACTTTTCCTATGCCTTCATCAATAATTAACTCATCATATGAAATTCCTTTCATCTTTTCTTTTAGGACTGATTCAACCTCAGCTCTATCAGAGTTTCCAACTGTAAATGTAAAATCTGTTTTTCCAGAGACACTTACATTCTGCACAATCACATCCACATCAATACCTGCATCGCTCACTGGACTTAGAATTCCAGAAGCAATTCCTGGAGTATCCACCACTCCATGCAGAGTAAATTTAGTTTGATCTTTCTGCGAGGCTATACCTTTAATCACAGCATCTTCCATTCCCTCTTCCTCCTGTAAAATGAGTGTTCCTGAGCCAGGCTCAAAACTTGATAAAACTCTAACTAAAACTTTATATTTATTTGCGAACTCAACAGCTCGTATTTGCATAACTTTAGCACCCTGACCAGCTAGCTCCAACATTTCTTCCATGCTTATTGAATCAAGCTTTCTTGCATTAGGAACAATCCTGGGATCAGTTGTATATATCCCATCTACATCGGTATAAATGTCACAACGCTTGGACTCAATAGAAGCTGCAATAGCTACTGCTGTAGTATCACTGCCGCCTCTTCCCATAGTTGTTGTATCACCATCATTTGTAATTCCTTGAAATCCCGTAATGATTGGAATATAGCCATCTTCAATTGTTTTAAAAATAATATCTTTATCTAAATCAAGAATCTTAGCCCGTGAAAAATTAGCAGTGGTTTTCATTCCAATTTGAGCAGCAGATAATGATTTAGCTTTTAAATCTAATTGATTTAAGGCAATTGCAACTAGCGATGCGCTAACTTTTTCTCCGGTTGAGACCAGTGCATCAAATTCTCTTGTATTTGGCTCAGAACCAAAAGATTTAGCCAGCTCAATTAAACGATTGGTTTCCCCGCTCATGGCAGAGACAACAACAACAGGCGCAGCTTCATCGCATGCTGCTTTAATTAAATTTGCAACAGCAGATATCCTATCGGTTGAACCAATAGAAGTACCACCAAATTTTAATACTATCGTTTCCATCATTAAAAAGCTTAAAGATTAAGCGATGGATTGTACGATATCAGGAATAGAATTAACAAATTCTTTAAAATTATTTGATTCGCCAGCACCTTGAGCGAAATCCTTTCGACCACCACCTTTCCCATTAGTAACTTTTGCGATTGCTTGAATAACATCATTAGCGCTTAGCAATTCTTGAATATCATCAGTAACGCCGCAAACCATAACAACCTTAGAATCTTGATGGTTCAAGATTAAAATACATCTTTGAGATTGGTCTTTTTTAGAACTATCAACCAGCTGCCTTAAATCTTGAATATTTTGAGTGTCTGCCTCGATCAGGACCAAATCAAAGTTATTAATTTTATGTATGGCTTCTTTAATATCAACAGAAGATTTATCTTTGGTTTTGTTCCCTTTTTTTAGGGATTTATTTTCTTTAACTAAATCCTCAACTTTGGAGCTAACCTGAGGAGCTCCAACATTTAATATTCCTTGGACATCTTGAAGTTGAGATCGAATTTCGAGCATTAACTCTACAGCCTTAGAGCCAGTGACAGCTTCAATCCTTCGAACCCCAGACGAAACACTGGATTCGCTTAAAATTGTAAACATGCCGATATCACCAGTCCTTGTTACGTGGGTCCCGCCGCAAAGCTCTACTGAGAAACCATCGCTCATTGATAAAACCCTGACTTCATCATCATATTTTTCTCCAAACATTGCCTCTGCACCTGATGCTATTGCATCATCAAGCTGCATTAATTCTGTTTTTACTTCAGAATTGTTTAGGGTATGTTGATTAACTAATAATTCTATTTGTTTAATTTCATCTTTTGTTACTGCCTTGGGATGTAAAAAATCAAAACGTAGCTTTAAAGCATCTACCAGCGATCCCTTTTGCTCAACATGACTGCCAAGAACATGCTTCAAGGCAGCATGCATTAAGTGGGTTGCAGAATGGTTAGAAGCTGCACAAGCTCTCGTGGCAGATGCAACTGAAAGTTTTAAAGTATCATCCAATTTAACTGAGCCTTCTTCCACATTAATTTTGTGAAGAAAAATTTTTCCCTGCTTAATACAATCTAATACTTGCCCGCTACCGTTTGAACTAGAGAACTCTCCCTGATCTCCAACCTGACCTCCTGATTCTGCATAAAATGGAGATTGATCCAGAGCAAGAGAATACTCTTTACCAGGAGTTGCAGAATCTACTTTTAGATCATCATTCCACAAACCTAAAACTTTACCTTTTGCATTTAATCTGTCGTAACCCAGAAATTTAGTTTCATCAATTGATGACAAGTCTAATTGGGTGCCTTTGAATTTGCTCGCTGATTTTGAATTTTTGACTTGCTCTTCCATACATTGATTAAAACCTACTTCATCCAATTCTAAATCTTGTTCGCGGGCAATATCTGCAGTTAGATCTAATGGAAACCCGAAGGTGTCATGAAGCTTAAAAACAATTTCTCCAGGAATAATTTTTGAATTCATTTGAGAAATTTCTTTTTCTAAGATTTCAATTCCCTTATCTAAAGTTTCAAGAAATCTATTCTCTTCATCGTGAATTATGTTCTCAATTGATTTTTGGTTGGTTGCTAGCATTGGAAATGCTGATTTCATCTCTTTTGCTAATGGTGCAACTAATTTATGTAAAAATGGTTTCTTAGCACCAAGTTTATATCCGTGCCTAATCGCTCGTCGCATTATCCTTCGAAGTACATAACCTCGACCTTCATTAGCAGGAGTTATGCCATCGGCAATTAAAAAAGAAACACTTCTAATGTGATCTGCAATGACTTTATGAGATGTCTCCCCGGGTGATTTAATTAATTTTTCAGATGCTTTTATTAAATTAAGGAAAAGGTCTGTTTCGTAATTTGAATTAACGCCCTGTAGGACAGCTGCTACACGCTCTAAACCCATTCCGGTATCAACGGATGGTTTGGGCAGCGGTGTTAATTCACCTGTGGCATCTCTATTAAATTGCATGAAGACTAAATTCCAGATTTCTACAAATCTATCTCCATCATCTCCAGGTGATCCAGGGGGAGTGCCTTCATATTTCTCACCATGATCATAGTAAATTTCTGAGCAAGGTCCACAGGGGCCTGTGTCGCCCATAGACCAAAAATTATCTTCCTCATCTAATCGGATAATTCTCTCAGGATCAATACCAATTTTTGATGACCAGATTTCTGCGGCTTCATCGTCTTCTCTAAAAACAGAGATCCATAATTTTTCTTTCTCCAAATTGAGCTCATTGGTTAAAAAATTCCAGGCAAGTTGAATTGCCTCTTCTTTGAAATAATCTCCAAAACTAAAATTGCCCAACATTTCAAAGAAGGTGTGATGCCTGAGGGTATATCCTACATTTTCTAAATCATTATGCTTTCCACCGGCACGTATGCATCGCTGAGTTGTGGCTGCTCTTTTATAAGGACGCTTATCAGATCCTAAAAAAACATCTTTGAATTGAACCATTCCAGCATTTGTAAATAATAGCGTGTCATCATTGACTGGGATCAAGGAGCTTGAATCAACCACTTCATGGCCATTCTTACTAAAGTACTCTAAAAACTTAGCTCTTAGTTCACTTGTTAACATTGCTAAAGGCTTCCTCTAAAAAATTAGACATTGCAGTCCACGATCTCATATCACTATCTTTATTATAAACTGTTCCCATCTCAATATCGTTAGCTGCAGGATTGGTAAACGCATGATAAGTATTGCCATAGCTAATAAATTGCCAATCAGCTTCTGATTCTGTCATTTCATCCTGCAAAGCCAATATCTGATCTGAGGAAACCATAGGATCTTTGTCTCCATGCAAAACTAACAATTTAGTATTCACCTTTTGAAATGGTTCATCAGATTGATTTAAAAGCCCATGAAAACTAACACACCCTAAGAGCTGATATCCCGAGCGAGCAAGTTCTATGGCAGCAAGACCGCCAAAACAAAAACCTATCAGTGCTATTTTTGATGCGTCAACACCATCAATAGTTTTGCCAAATTCAACCGCACTTATAAGACGCTGTCGAAATAGCTGCCTATCTTTAACAAAGGGCTCAATTAAGGCTTGATTCTCCTCAACACTGCTCCCGTTAATGCCGCCTCCAAAAATATCAATTGATAAAGCCGCATATCCCAAATTATTTAGTGCTACTACTTTCTGATCTTCAAATTCAGATCTACCTTTCCAAGTATGAGCAACCAAAACCAATGGAGCAGGCTGCGAAGATTCAGGCATAGACAAATATCCTTCACATTCTGTTGACTGGTCAAAATAATTTACTATTCTTCCTGACATGTGGCTAACCTAGTTCTGCCTTATACCTTTTGTAATTTTCAATATAATGATGTGCATTTAAAGATGGAATTGCTTGTTCTTCAGGAGTAAGCTCTTTTTTAATCTTTGCAGGAATACCCAGCACCATTGATCCATCAGGCACCTCCATGCCCTCTGTAATCAATGCTTTTGCTCCAATAATGCAATTTTTTCCTATTTTGGCTCCATTTAAAATAACAGAACCTATACCAATAAGTGAGCCATCTCCTATTTCACATCCATGAAGCATGGCCAGATGACCAACAGTTACAAATTTACCAATAGTACACCCAAATCCTGGATCTGTATGGATCACAGAGTTGTCTTGAATGTTTGTTCCTTCGCCTAAAATAATCGGCTCATTATCTCCTCTGATAGTGCAATGGAACCATATACTTGTATCTTTAGCCATTTGCACATCTCCAATCACTGTTGCATCTGGAGCAATCCAAAAATCATCATTCTCAGTCTGCAAACCTTTATTATTGATATCTATGATCATCGAAAATTAGCCCTCTAGTATCTCTATATTCGCATCAAAACATACATTTAAAAAGTTTACTGTAATCATCGCAGTTAAACCCCATATCTTTTGACTTTTTATGTTCCAAGTTGGAACTTGCCAAACATTACCCTGCCTTTCTATGCTTTCTCTTTGAATATTTTTTGGATCAAGTAAAAAATTTAATGGTACTGTAAAAATTTCTTGAATTTCTTCATTAGGCTCTAGCGCCTGGGGTTTATCAACTGAAGCTACAAAAGGGTTAACCTCTACCTTATGACGAGATATTAGATAATTTAATTTGCCTAGCTCAGTAATATCTTCGCTATTAAGGCTTATTTCTTCATTGGCCTCTCTCAAAGCTGTTCCAAAAAGACTGGGGTCTGTTTTATCGGCTTTACCTCCAGGGAAACTAACTTCACCTGAATGGGTTGAAAGATGGCTAGAACGCTGAGTATAAATTAATTCTGGAGACTCAATAAATTCTCCATAATTTAAAATGGCTATTAAAACTGAAGCCTGAGGTCTGCCACTTGGCTTTTCAGAATTATTTAAATTTAGTTTATACTTTATGTCTTCAATCATTGCGTAAGTTTAACTTCTTACGACATTTAATTCTCTAGGAAAGGAGCACTTTTGAGATATTGTTCAAAATGCGGAAGCGACCAAATTGATTTTAAAGTTCCGGCTGATGACAATTTAAAACGTTACGTTTGCTCTGCTTGCGGTTCAATTTTTTATACCAATCCCAATCTAATTGTAGGGACTATATGCATCAAAGATGATCAAGTTCTTTTGTGCAAAAGGAATATAGAACCACGCTTTGGTCGTTGGACATTACCTGCAGGGTTTATGGAAAATGCAGAAACCCTCCAAGAAGGAGCGCTAAGAGAAACCAAAGAAGAGACTCAGGCTGAACCAAAAATTATTGCACCCTATTCAGCATTTAGCTTGACTCATATTAGTCAAGTGCACTTTTTTTATTTAGCTAACTTGGGTGATGAAAAATTTGGTCCCACTGCAGAAAGCTCTGAAGTAAAGCTATTTACTAAAGATGAAATACCTTGGGATGAAATCGCATTTCCCACGGTCACTAAGACATTAAAGTATTATTTTGATGATGTGGATTCAGGGGAGTTCCCTTTCAGAGAAGAAGCTTTAAAACTCTGGTAGTTAAAAAAATTTATGGCCCTTGGCTAAACTTGTAGGCATTTAAAAAAATTTGCATCCATGGAGAATACTCCTTCCACTTTGATGGCCTCCAAGATAGCTGCTGAGATCTAAAAACTCTTTCTGGATGAGGCATCATGATTGTTGCTCTGCCGTCTCTAGAAGTAAGGCCAGTAATACCCTCAGGGGATCCGTTTGGATTCAATGGATATGAAGAAGCCACAGCACCCTTATGATCAGTGAACTGAACTGCTATCTGATTCTGCTCTGAAAGGTTTTTTAGTGCCTCTCCTTTAAATAAAGCTCGGCCCTCACCATGAGCAACAGCAACAGGAATTTGCCATCCCTCCATCCCTGCCAACAAAACAGACTTAGATTCAGCAATAGTGACTTGAGATAAACGTGCCTCAAATTGATCAGATTCATTCCATAAAAACTTAGGCCAATTTTCTGCGCCTGGAATTAAATCTTTTAAATTAGATAGCATTTGGCATCCGTTACAAACACCAAAAGTGAATGTTTCATCTCGATTAAAAAATTGTTCAAATGAATCTCTAACAGCACTGTTATAGCTAATGCTTGATGACCAGCCTCCTCCAGCTCCGAGCACATCACCATAAGAAAAGCCGCCGCAAGCTGCCAAACCCTGAAATTCTAAAAGCAGGTTGGGATTATCAAGAAGGTCTTGCATATGAATATCAAATGCATCAAACCCAGCTAACATAAATGCTGCAGCCATTTCATTTTGACCATTAACTCCCTGCTCTCTAAAAATTGCTACCTTTGGCTTTAAATTTTTTTTAAATGCAGGCAATTGAACAGAAAATTTAAAATTGTCTTTAGCAACCAAGCCTTGGTCATCAAATCTTTCAATTAGATCATGCTCTGCTTTTGCGCTATCAGGATTGTCTCTGGAAGATTTAATTGAGTAAGAGGTTTCATTCCAGATCTTTTCTAAATTTACTACTGAATCGGAAAATTCAATTTTATCGTTTGAGGAAATTGAAATATGTGCATCAGATTTTTGCGTCGCACACTTTCGATATTCAATGTTTGTTTGTTTCAGAAAATCTAATGCTTGGTCCTCGAATTCGTTATGAAATTGAATAATAGCGCCTGTTTCTTCGGCAAAAAGATATTGCATCTTGCAGTCATTTTGAAAATTCTCTGGGACGAAAATTTCCATCCCAATCTTATTAGTAAATGATAATTCTGCAGCAGCGGTAAATAATCCTCCGTCAGAAATATCATGCAAGGCAACGATCCAGCCTCGCCCTATTAACTCCTGAATTGAATTAAACAGGGTTTTAAACGATTCAACATTGTCGATATCTGGAACCTTTTGAATGCTTGAAGAAGTAACTTCCTCAAAAATAGAGCCGCCTAATCTAGATTGATCATTCAAAAATAAATGATATAGATCTTTTGAACCATGTTCTTTAAATTCAGTTGTTATGGCCAATGATACGTCTTCAACTGGAGCCATAGCAGTAATGACGCCCGACAAGGGGCTCTTCACTTGAAGCTCTTGATCGTCTTCATTCCACTTTGTTCTCATGGATAAAGAATCCTTGCCTACTGGTATGGCTATTCCCAACTCAATACAAATCTTTGATAGAGCTTCAACTCCTTGTCTTAAGGCATAATTCTCTTCTTCATCTCCACAGGCCGCCATCCAATTTGCAGAAAGCCTAACTAAATCTAAATTCTTGACTGGAGCAGAGATTAAGTTCATTAATGCCTCAGCCAAAGCCATCCTCAGCGATGCTGCTGGATTTTTAATTGCAAAAGTTGGCTTTTCTCCAATTGATAAAACATCTCCTTCATTGCTAAGAAATGATTTAGTAGACATTGCATAGTTTGAGGTGGGCACTTGGTATCTCCCCACCAATTGATCTCGAGCAACTAACCCACCAACAGTTCTGTCACCAATGGTAATTAAAAAGGATTTAGAAGCCACAGATGGATGCGAAAGGACTCTCTGGATTGCTTCAGATAAATCTAAATCATAGTTGCCATAATCAATTGCTTGATTAATTCTTGGATTATTAACCACCATGTTAGAAATAGGCAAGTCGCCAAATAGCATTGATAGAGGAACTTGTACAGGGTATTCATCTCTTCCAGGATCATAAACCTCTACCGCATCTGATGAGGTGGTTTGTCCCACAAAAGCAACTGGACATCTTTCTCGTCGACATATATTTTCAAAAATATCTTTGTTAGATTTTTTGATTGCTAGAACATAGCGCTCTTGAGATTCATTTGACCAAACTTCCATAGGAGAAAGGCTTGGATCAGCAACAGGTATCAAACTCAAATCTATGGCAACACCTAAATTACAGTCTTTAGCCAATTCTGGAATTGCATTTGAAAGCCCGCCGGCTCCAACATCATGAATAAATTCAATAAGGTTTGGAGATTCAAATGCGCATTGATTAATTACCTCCTGGCATCTTCTTTCCATTTCAGCGTTTTCTCTCTGAACAGAAGCAAAATCTAGATCTTCATCACTTTCTCCAGATGACATGGATGACGCTGCCCCGCCTCCTAATCCTATAAGCATTGAAGGGCCGCCCAAAACAACAACTAAATCATCAACTTCTATTGGATTTTTAATGCTATTTCTATCTTTGACTTCTCCAATGCCACCAGCCAACATAATTGGTTTGTGGTATCCATAAGCTTGATAATGAATAAAAGGTTGCTCAAAGACTCTAAAATAACCAACAGTACTTGGTCGTCCAAATTCATTATTAAATGCGGCGGCTCCGATTGGCCCCTCAATCATAATTTGCAAAGGCGAAGCAATTCTTGAAGGTTTATGCGGAGCTGCTTCCCAGGCACGCGGAAAGTCTTCTAATCTAAGATTGGAAACATTAAAACCAACCAATCCCATTTTAGGTTTTGCACCAGAGCCTGTTGCTCCCTCATCTCTTATTTCTCCACCAGAACCAGTTGCAGCTCCTGGAAATGGAGAAATAGCGGTAGGATGATTGTGAGTTTCAACTTTTAAAGTTGAATTTATTTTTTCTGAAGAAAAGCTATAGCTATTTCTTAAATTTCTATTTAACGTCAACACTTCAACTCCTGAAATAACAGCAGCGTTATCTTTATAGGCTGAAATCAAATCCAATTTATTGCCTTGGCTTGTCTTTTTGATTAGATCAAACAAGGATTCTTCTTGAACAATAGAATCAATTACCCAGGCAGCATTGAATATTTTATGTCTACAATGCTCAGAATTAGCTTGGGCAAACATCATCAGCTCAGCGTCAGTAGGATTG